>Ga0302046_10000841_pt1 | contig 29454 bp, 25 predicted proteins | sample RVTome_11_FD_200261 | JGI IMG/M metagenome (GOLD analysis project Ga0302046, IMG submission 200261) | Soil microbial communities from uranium-contaminated site in the Upper Colorado River Basin, Wyoming, United States - RVT147D111 (version 2) ...
CCCCTTTGCGATCCGGACGATGGCAGATAGCACATCCCTTTTCCCGATAGACGTTCTCACCACGGGCGTGATCACCCGGCGCCCCCTCGTACCTGGCAATAAAGATGTAGGCAAAGAGATCGGCGAGCTCCTCCCCTTGAAACTCCGGTTGACGCATACCTAGGCTCTGCATCGCCTGAGCCATGCCCGACCAGTGGTTCCACATCCCGCCCGCGATTTGGGTCACACTTCCCCGCAGCTCCACTCTTCCCAAGTCGGGCCCTAGCTTGGCTTGGTTGCCAAAGATGGCGTGGCAACGGTCGCACGCCTTGGTTTGGAAGAGGCTTCTCCCCTTCTCGGGGTCTCCCGCCGACTGAAACTCCGCGGTGGTACCGCGCTGCCCCTGGTTTCTGAGGTAAGCAAGGAGATCGATGATCTCGCTGTCCTGGAAGGTGGGCACGTCGAGACCCTGCATCTCCATCGCGGTGACCATGGCGGCACCGTGGTTCCACAGGTCTTGCGCAATGCGCAGGGGTGAGACGGTGCGGGGCAGGGTGTCTAGCCTCGGCGCCATCTCTCCTCCTTGGCCCGCCACCCGGTGGCAACGGACGCAATGCTTCTCGGTGAAAAGCGTCTGTCCGATCCGGGGATCGCCGGGCTCATCGAAATACTTGAGGAAGTAGAGAAATGCCGCTACATCCGCCAGCTCCGTCCCTTCAAAGTAAGGTCGGGCTACCTTGAACTCCTCCATCCTCTCGCCCATTGCGGGCGAGTGGTTCCACATGCCGGAGGCGATTTCATAGAACGAGCTCTGCACCACCTTGCGGCCGAGATCGGGCCCGATCCGGCCACCCGCTCCCCGCACCGCATGACAACGAACACAACCCTTGGATTGGAAAATCGCCTGTCCCTCGATGGGGTCGCCGAATCCGGAGTCGGCGGCCATCGAAGGTGCCACGAAGAAGACAAGGACAAGCGTTGCGGCAATACCGCGTGCCGGCCACCGGCGAAGCTCTGATTTTGTTCTGCAGGCTAACCTTTCATCCATGGCGTCCTTCTCCGACACTCGTGCTCCCTACGGGATCTCGAGAAGATATCCTTTCCTTGCTCACGAGCTTTTCTGATCCAAGGCCGGAGGCACGGCGCTATCCAGATAACTCTGCACTCTCCGAGAGACCTCCAATACCGACCGCTCCCGTCCCTCTCGGATCTCCCAGATCGAAATGATGGGAAAGAGCTTCGTAAACACGGCATAGAGCAGAATGAACATGGCGACAAAAGCCGCGAGCAGCGACCACTCTACCCAGGATGGAGAGTAATGAGCGGCGGCGAAGGGTAGCCGCGGGCGGGAGAGGCTGGGAATGACGATGAGGAACCGTTCCAGCCACATACCGATCTCGACCGACACCGATGCCACCACCGTACCCCAGACAGTCCCTCGGGTTCTTCCGTTCCCCAGTAGTGCCAAGGGAATCACCACGCAGGCCACCACCATCGTCCAGAAGTAGGGAGCGAACTCGCCCTCTGTTTTGGAAAGAAACACGACCATGTGGGACGGCTCCGAGCCATAGTAGGTTGTCAAGAACTCGGCAAACGTGAAATAGAACCACAGCAATGACATGACGAGCAGTAGGAGCCCGAGGTTATTGAAGTGTATGGGCTTGAGGTACGACTCGAGATGGTAGACCTTTCGGATGGCGGCCATGGCGATGATAATCGCCGCGATGCCCGAGAAGATCGCTCCCACCACGAAATAAGGTCCGAAGATCGTGGAATGCCACATCGGCTGCACCGTCATGGCGAAAACCCACGAAACCACCGTGTGCACGGATACCGCGATCGGTATGACCAAGACCGCCATGGTTGCGATGGCGTTTTCCAGGATTCGATGCTGCCTCTCGGTCCCCTTCCAGCCCAGTGCGAGGATGCGGTAGAACCAGCGTCGCTTAGGCATGTGATCTCGAAGAATGGCTATGTCCGGGATGAGCGGCAAGTAGAGGTAGACCGTGCTGGCGGTGAGGTAGATGCTGATCGAGGTCACATCCCACAACAACGGTGACATGAAGTTGGGATGCTTGATCACGTTCAGGGCGCGATCGGGACGGCCGAGGTCGAGGAGGACGCAACCGACACCGAAGAAGAGCACCAGAACGGTGATCACCTCGGCGGCTCGGGTAATCGGGCGGCGCCACTCGGCATGGGAGAGTCGCAGAATGGCCGAGATCAGAGTTCCGGCATGGCTGATGCCGATGAAGAAAACGAAGTTAGTGATGTACAGGCCCCAATAGACCGGTACGTTGAGTCCGGTCACTTCGAGACCGTGGCGGAGTTGGGTGAGCCAGGCGAACATTCCCCATAACCAGATGGCCAGGAGGATGCCGATGAAAACCCAGAACTTCCAACTCGTCTGCTCGATGGGCCTGAGGAGGACCGCATCCTGTTGCATCGATGCTTCAGACTTCTCCACCCCATTCTCCTTTGCTCAGATAGATCACCTTGGGCTCAGTACCCAACTCCTCCATGAGATGAAATGCTCGGGGGCTCTGAGAGAGACGGGAGACTTCACTGCGCGGATCGTCCCAATCCCCGAAGGCCATGGCGCCGGAAGGACAGGTTTCGACGCAAGCGGGCATGTACTCCCCCTCCTGGAGCTCGCGGTTCTCGGCTCGCGCCCGGTCCCTGGCGCGCTGGAGTCGATGGTGGCAGAAGGTGCACTTCTCGACCACACCCTTCGGTCGGATCGAGACATCGGGACTCAAACCCTGCTCCATGGGCTCGGGCCATTCGGGCCGCTTCCAGTTGAATTCGCGAACGGTGTAGGGGCAGGCCGTCGTGCAGTAGCGGCAGCCAATGCACCGCGGGTAGATCTGAGCGACCAGCCCCTCGTCGTCGATAGAGGTTGCCTGGACGGGACAGACCTTGGTGCACGGTGGATTGTCGCAATGCTGGCAGGGAAGAGGCGTCAGCCGTAGCGGAGGCCGGGTCCCGTGTGCTTCCTCATCAACGAAAGGAACTACGCGCAGCCAGGAGATGGCGCGCCCTTTTTCCGCCTCTCCGACTCCCGTTGGCGGGACATTGTTCTCGACTTGGCAGGCCACCACACACGCCTGGCACGCCGTGCAGCGGTCTAGGTCAATCACCATGGCCCAGCGCGCCATGCGTCAAACCCTCCCTTCTGGCAGAGGTCTAGCCTCCGCGGTCGCCACCCGAGTCAGTCTTACTCGAGTCGCCCCGGTGACCGGGGGCCCGCCAAGCGGGTCTCGCGCGGGAGAGAGCAAGCGCAGCGGATTGGCACCCGTGCCTCGTGCCCATCGGCCGCCGCCCCGCCGACCCAGCCCCATCGGGACGGCCACCACATCGGGAACCACCCGGGATGTCACGCGCGCCCTCGCCACGATGACGCCATCGGCCGATTCAACCCGGACGAAATCCCGATCGCTCAGCCCGAGAATTCTCGCGGTTTCCGGGTGGATCTCCGCCCACGTTTCCCATCCTTCCTCGTGGCCAGGATCGAGGATTCCCTGAAGGAAGGGGAGCTCGGCACCCCTTCCTCCCGCGATGGGCAAGGGTTCGAAGAGGACAAGGGCCAGGGAGTGATCGACCGGCCCTTCCGTGTTCTCGTTGTCCTCGGTGTTCATCGGGCGAGCCACTGTCTCAGCCGTGAGTGCCTGCAGAATGTCCGTCCGGAACTCATGACGCGCCGATGGCGTCTGGATGACCCGCCTCCAGTTCTCATGGTCGTAGAAAGGATCCCACCAGCCGCCGGTCTCCTCCATCCCTCGCCAGAGCTCGTCGACCGAACGGTATCCCGGCGCCCACCAACCTGCCCTCTCCATCATCTGGACCCATGCCTCATCGAATGCGGTTCCCATGAGGGCGCCCCGCCTCGCCCGATAGAGCCCTTCCACGTCGGAGCGAATCAAGGTCTGCAGGTCGGGCCAGGGAAAGGAAGAAGCCACCGTCCCCCCGATCCTCTGGGCAAGGTCCAGGAAGACCTGCGCCACGGGCCTCACATCGTGCAAGGATGTTTCCACGGCCGGTGTAGCCAAGCTGGCGAGCGGAAAAGGAACTCCGGGCGGGGTCGTATCGAGCTCCCACGCTTCGAGAAAGTGCGCTTCCGGAAGGATCCAGTCGGCCAGCAGTGCCGTGTCATCGGGGAGCGATGCAAACGAGACCACCAGGGGGATGTTCTCCAGGGCGCGAGCGAAACGCTCCGGCGTGGCACAAAGGAAAGCGGGATCCGACTCCAGCACCATCAAGACTTCCACCGGGTAGGGGTATTCGGCGAGGAGGACATCGGCCAGGCGCTCGGGATAAGAGTGATGGGGAGGCTCCTCTCCGTTCACCCCATCGAAACGCGAGCGCATCCGTCCTGCGTCTGCCACCGGATCGGAGGGGAGTTCCGGCCAGGGTGGTAGAGGCACGTCCTCGGCAACCAGGACACCACCGGGCCGATCGATGTTTCCCACTAGCGCGTTGAGCCATTGCACCACCAGGTGATCGAACAGGGATCCGGAAACCAGAGGACCCTTGCGAGGACCAACCGCCAACGGGCTTCGGGAAGCGGCGAACTCGCGGGCAATGCGCAGTATGGTATTGATGGGAACACCAGTCTCCGCCGAAACGCGTTCCAGGCTGTAGTCCCGGGCCAGGACCGTTCGGAGACCTTCTCGAAAATTGCCCTCCCTGTCGCGGAAGTCATCCAGGCCGAGCGTCCTCTGGCCGCCGAACTCTCGGTCGTAAAGATTTTCAGCGATGAGGACTCCCGCCACTCCCAAGCCGAGAATTCCCTCGGTGCCGGGCCTCACGGCAATCCACTCGTCGGCGGCTGCGGCGGTGATGGAAAGGCGTGGCTCCACATGCACGAGTTTCCCTCGACGTCCCGGCCGACCCTGGCGGAACTCACCGTAGGCCCGCATGGTGTGAACCGGAGAGCTCCACGCCTCCAACAGTGCGCCTCCCAGGCACAAGACATACTCGGCGGACTGCAGATCGTAGGCCGGCATGGTCCGGACACCTTGTCCCAGATAGAGCGCTTGCGAGGCCGCTTCATCGCCCCGGTGCAAGAGGACGTCGTTGGGAGAGCCGAAAGCCTTCATGAACCGCTCTGCCAACCGGGATGAAGTCCCTCGCGCATCGCCCCGCATCATGATCAAAGACTCCGGGCGCTCTTGTTCGCGGAGAAGCTTCAACCGTTCGCCGATCTCGTCCAGGGCTTGCTCCCACGAAGACGGTTCGAAGGACTCGAGCGAGCCCCTGGGCCCGGTCCGGCGCAGCGGGCCGGGTACACGGTCGGGATGGTAAAGGGATTGGAGTGCCGCCTGTCCTTTCGGACACAAGCGGCCCCCGTTGACCGGATGAAGGGGATTGCCTTCGAGCTTGACGATACGCCCACCCACGCGTCGGGCACGCACGCCGCAACCCCCAGGACAGAGTCGACAGACGGAGAGAACAGAATCCTCCGGCCCGCGTGGCGGATAAACGGGAGGGTCCATCGATGCCACCAGGTCGGAAAGCGTCTGGCTGACCGGTACGCCGAGAGCCGTGCCGGCCGTGGCTCCCACCGCGAACCCGAGGAATCGGCGCCGATTCAGTGTCATCCCTCTCTCCTCATCGGTGGCAGGTCGTACATTGTGCCCGCGCCCCTTGGCTCTCGTGGCAGCCGAGGCAATCATCCATGTCGAGCGTCTTCACCCGCGCCGGTGGTGCTTCACTTTCTCCAATGGAACCGTGACAGACACTGCATTCGATCTGGGCCACCGCGACGTGCCGTCGATGGGAATAGAACACGTGAGGCGGCTGGCGGAAGAGTGGCTTCCATGCGATAGGCTCACCCGATTCGATGAGCTCCAACAACTTCGCCTCTTCCGCGCTCGTCCCCAGCGGCTCCTCGGCATGACAGAACGAGCAAGTACCGGCGTCGGGGAGCCCGGAAAAGGCCTCCCGTTCGTAGAACTCATGGCAGTCCGAGCATGCCATTTCGTTGTCCACGACGTGCTTGCGATGGTTGAAGGCGATGGGTTGCTCGCTGGAGGGAGAGCTCAGCAGGACAACAGCCCCGCTCACCAGGAAAAAGACTCCGAAACCGACAACAACGCTGAGCCAGATATTCTTGAACCAGCCCTGGTCGGCCGTTCCGGCCTGTTCCTCGTTCTCGCTCATCTTTCCACCTGGAAGAACCGTGTCAGTGCTTGAACTTCAACGGAAACTTCTCGTGTGTCCCCTTGTCTTTGTTAGCCTCGAAGTCGAACACGTAGTCCTCGCCGACGAACGGACTCTTGTTGTTGTGGCATGACTTGGTGCACGTCTCCGCGGTGATCTCGCCCACTAGGCCAACCGCCACGAGTTCTTCCTTCTTGTACTCCTGATTCTTGAGGCTCATGTGCTGATCCCGGGTATAGGTTCCACCCGGACCGTGGCACATCTCACATCCAACCCCGGCGTGGTTCGGCGTTTTCTCGATGTCGACGAAACCACCCTTTTGTCCATAGCCCACCGTGTGACAGGGAAGACACTCGGCGTCCTTCGTATAGTCCTTATCCGGATCGAGTCCCGCGGCCACCTTCTGCTCTGCGCGCGCTCCCGGCTTGAGTAAGTCGAAGGCCTTCGCCATGTTGGTCTGCTCCCAAGACCTAAACTCCCTGATGTGGCATTTCCTACACTGCTGGGAGCCCACGTAGGCGTGCTCCTGTGCGCGGAGGACAGCAGGTGCAACAAAAACCGCAGCTAGGAGCAAGACCGGACTGGCCTTCCGTTTGATTCCCTTCATTGAAAACACTCCTTTCGTCGAGCTCGAGCTCACGACCACCCATCAATCTTGTCGATTCTCATCATCATCGTTGCCGACCAACGTTCCGCCTCGGGGTGAGCTTCCCACGGGGAGTCTGCGGACCGACGATCGGCTGTGGCGCAGTACATCTTTCAGGACGGCTTCCACTTCTGGCTTTTCGAGGGGGTGCACGAAGTAGTAGAAAATACCCGCTTGCCTGGCCCTTCGCTCCAGCTCCAGCGAGTCCTCGTTACCGATAACGATGATCGGGAGTGCGCTCCAGACGGCGCGGATCACCGGGATCATCTCTAGCCGAGCCTTGGTGCGGCGGCCGATCCCGAGAACGACCGCAACGGGACGATGCGCCACCGCCCGGTGTGCCATATCGGTCGCTCTCTTCACGACATTCACTCTCGCCCCTCCTGAACCGCACGCGCGTCCAAGCACCGCGACGTCGTCCGGCCAACAACCGTAGACCAGAACCTCGCCTCGAGAAGCCATCGGTCCACTTCCTGGGCGCTGGGAGTCAGCGCGGGAGAGTCTCGCTCACGACGGCTCCACGCTCCAACGCCGCGCTCGGAGCCTCTTGCTGCAATGCCGATACCAGTTCCCTCCATCTGGCCCTGAACGGTCTCATCGTGCAGGTTGGCAAAGGGTTATCGGCACGGCGAGCGCTGCTGGCAGCAACCGTGACCGGGCTCGATGACTGACAGGATGTCAGGTCTCTATCTGGCGGCCGACAACCTGCGTTTGTATCCTTTTTGATCGATTGAGTTTGGAAGAAAGGTAACGACTCCTGACAGGATGTCAGGAGTTCTGTCCAGGGATGCCGCCAGGGAGGCTCCTGAGCTTTCGGTAGAGGTTCCGCTCGCTGATTCCGAGCACCTCGTTGGCTCACGCGCGATCCCGGTCCGAGTCGCTGCCACCCCACTGAAGAGGAAGAAGAGGAGAAAGCCGATTGCGGCCCCGCCGTTGCCAGCTGATCTCGTCCCGGCGCGGCGCTGGCCAGTCTCGGTGCCCAGTCTTACCGGCTGGCGATCCGTCCGTTTCCTGCGACAGGACTCCTCCGCCGTTTCAATTGCACCGCGGTCAGCGCAACCAAGAGCGCCGAAACCCTTGGTTGCACTGCCCGAGGTCTCTGCTTCGCGCTTCTAAATGGCCAGGTCCACCTGGACGGTGAAGCGCCAGTCGTTATCTTTCCCCGACGGGCTGGAGATGTTCTGCCACCACTCCCCGTAAACCTTCAGGTTTTGGGTAAGGTAGAAGTTTAGGTTGAACGTCAGGTTCGTCGTATCGGTGAAGTCGTCCAAGAAATCGATCCGCACCAGAGGCACCATCATCGGGATTTTCGACATCGGGACCACATAGAAACCCTCAACGTAGCCGACAGTCCAGCTATCGTCCCCGCCCGTGAGGAGATCGTCGCTCGCCCTCAGGACCGTGCCATAGAGGTTGAGACGTCCCTGCTCGATCTGGAAGTCGAAGCCGGCTCGCGAGTAATCGAGGGGCATTTCTTGGGTCTCGTTGGTACCGGCGAGGACATAGCCGCCCACGTACACTCCGGGTGTGGCCTGTACCATGACCCGGCCGAGACCGTCCTTCGCATCGCCGCCCTCGGGATCATCTCCGCCCGCGCTGATGCCGCCGAGGTAGAAAACCCTCCCGCTGGCGCGCCCGTAGAAGCTCACTTGCTGGGTTGCGCTGCCCAGGCTCTCACCAACCGTGAAGCCGAGATCCAGGGGACCCTTGTTGGCCCGTGTCATCCGACGGCCACCGTCAGCCAGCGTGTCGAATGGGTCGGCCCAAAACGGTGGTGCCCAACCCAAAACGACATTCGCCTCCTCCGCAGGGTGGAAGCCCACCGTGCCGGACTCGGTGAACACGTTGAACTCCTCCTCATCCTCGGCTTCAATTTCCAGCCAGCCGGAGATGCTCTTGAAGACTCGTCCCGCTATCATCAGCTCCACCTCATGGAAGGACCGGATGCTGGCCCCCCTGTCCTTCCTCTTGTCGTATGGCCTCATGATGAGCCGCGCGGTCACGGGGAACGACTTATCGAGGACCAGGAAGTCCTCGATAACGTTGTTCATGTCTTCAATCGCCTCCTCCTCGCCTGGAATACGGTAGCCGTTGATCTTGAAATCACGACCGTAAGAGTTGAGCTTGGGCCAAGCCGTGTGGCACTCCGTGCAGGCGAATTCGTACTTGCGTGCCCATGCGGGGATCGCCTCGGCCGAGGGAACGAACACTGTGAGAGTGACCGCTAGAAACACCAACAGCGCTAGCGTATGGCAAACCAAGCTTCGTACTGAACGGTACATGGGCAAGCTCCTTTCGTTGATGGTTGCGTGAGATCTGTACATGGATCTTCTTTTCCTTGCATGCTGCTAAATTGATCCTTCGAAACGCCTGCTCTCGAAAGACCACCGGTTTCAGTGCTTGTACTTCAATGGGGAGATCTCGTGGATTCCCAGCTTGATTCTCTCCTCGAAATCAAACACGTAAGCCTCGCCGACGAATGGGCTCTTATCGTTGTGGCATGCGGCCGTGCAAGTCCCTTCGGTAATCTTGTCGACGAGCCCTGCCCCGACGACTTCCCCTTTCTTGTAGTCCCTGTTGGTGAGACTCATGTATTGCTTCTGGGTATACGTCCCTCCGGCGCCGTGGCACATTTCACAACCGACGCCGGCCTGGTCTGCCGTCTTGGCGATGTCGACGAAACCACCCTCCTTTCCATAGCCCGCGGTGTGACAGGGAAGGCACTCCGGGTCCGCGGTGTAGTCCTTCTGCGGATCCAGACCGGCCGCTTCCTTCTTGTCGGCGCGGACCCCTGCCTTCAGGAGGTCGAATGCATTGGCCATCTTCGTCTCGGACCACGACTGGAACTCCTTGAGATGGCATTTCCTGCAATTCTTCGAGCCGATGTACGCATGCTCCTGGGCATGCGATATCGCGGCGCCAAACAGCAGCCCCGCTGCGACCAGCAGGCCGGAACCTAGCTTCAGACGGTTCATTCCAAGCTCCTTTCTTTCCTATTCCAAAGGGAATTCGTTCTTTTCTTCATCTCGCACTCGCTATCGATGAGGTCGCGCCGGGAGTCGATTCCGCTTGCTCTGCGTCGAAGGGGAGGAGTGGAAATCGTTCCATGAAGAGGAGATACACCCACACGAAGCCGGACAAGAACGACAAGGTAATGGCGGCTTCCGGCCAACCGAGGGGAGTGCCTTCACCATGCCATAGGCTTGGCACCACCAGAATGTATCGCTCGAGCCACAAACCCACGAAAACCAGAGCGGCGAGCGCCAGCAACCACGGGCGGCTCGTCTTGAGCCGATGGCTCAGGAGAAGCACAAACGGGAGAACAAAGCAGATCGACACGACCGCCACGGTATAGGGCAACCACCTGGGGTCATTGAGTCTGACCACCAAGAAGGAGATCTCTTCTGGGATGTTCCCAAACCAAATCACCAGATACTGCGACCAAAAGAAATCGAGGCCGATGAGGCAAAAGGCGAAAACCAACTTCCCTAGATCGTGAAGATGGGACTGGGTGATGTAGCCGTCGAGCTTGAGTGCGTAAGACAGGACGATGACCCACACGGTAATGCCGGCGAGCCCCAGGTAGAGATTGGTGATGAAGTAGTAGGCGCCAAAGAGGGTGCTGTACCAGTGGGGCGCCAGTGACATGATGAAGTCGAACGCGACAACGGAATAGACGAGTGCGTAGGCGATCATGATCACCGGAGAGAGTCTTTTGAGTGCGGACTCGGAGCGCGCTTTTTCTGCTTTGTAGTCCCCCCAGCCGCCAGCGATCTTCCTGACGAGGTAGCCTGCCGGCGGGCCCTGCCTCTCGAGCAACAGGCCGGCATCCGGACGAAACGAGTAGTAGAGGAAAACCACATTGAGTATGTTGAGCACCAGGAGCAGGAAGCTCTCGCGCACAAAAAGGAAGGTGATATTCAGCCATACCGCTTTTTCTGGAATGGGGGTTTCGATCCAAGGGAAAATCGTGTCTCGTCCGAGAAAGAGTACGAGAAAAAGCACGAAGGCCACCGGCGAGAAAAAGGTCAACCCCTCAAAGATGTGACGGAGATTCCTCTCCCACCGCGCGTTCGTCATGTACATGAGTGCGGATAGCACGACACCCGCCTGGGAAAAGCCGGACCAGAAGAGCAGGTTGACCAGGTAGATCTGCCAAGCTCGGAGGTCACCCCTGCCCAGCGCTTCGCTGACGAGCAGTAGCGCTCCCGGTACAGAGAGGACAAGGAGCAGGAGCTTTAGTTTCCGAAAAGAATCTCCCGTCGGAACGCCGAGTTTTGGATCCAAATGGAATGTCTCTCTCATCGGTTCTCTTGGAGCGTTCTGAGATAATTGACAACGAGCCACCGGTCACGGACGCCGATCTCCACCCGGTAGCTAGGCATGCTGAGGCCGCCTTCCACCATGATGTTGTAAATCTCGCCGTCCAGACTCTCTAGATAGTTCTCCTCGGTGAGATCCGGACTTTCAAAATCTTCGGTGAGGCTCACCCCCTTAGCGTCTCGACCGTGACAGACGGCGCAATAGCGGTCGAAAAGCATCTTGCCCCTTGCCAGCGCCTCCTCAACGTCGTTGGACCGTTCTGGGTTCTCCAAGACCTCTCCGGGGTCGGAAAACGCGGGGAGCTCTCCGCCCGCGGTGGGCAGTGTGTTCTGGGGGGCATACATCGTGAGCTCCTGCGGTTGGGGCGAAGGCGAGTCGAACATGTTCCGAACCCAGGGCCATCCCTCCTGCAACTCACAGCCGCCGAGGAACAGGGCGAGCGTCAGCAACACCAGTGATCCGAGCGCCGTCTTACGAGAGACGAGTCTCCGTCGCACCATGCTTTTTCATCACCTCTTGGAGTCGTGCTGCTTCGACATCGCTGCTTTCAACAAATAGTCCGAACCGGTCTTCCGAGAACGACTGGTCGTACGTTCCCTTCAACCCGGGTCCAGGAAAGGGGGACAAGATGAAATAACCGAAGGTGCTCAGTATCGCCGCGAACAGAATAGTGAGCTCGAAGGCGATGACTAGGTAGGGAGGCACCGATATGATGGGCTTTCCTCCTACGATGAGTGGCCAGGACGTGGCGCAGTAGACGGTGAGCGCCGCTCCAGACACGAAACCGAGCACGCCTCCGGCAAGCGTGAAGAACCGAATAGGGCTCGTCTTCTGCTCCAGCACTTCGTCCACTTCGTGACAGGGAACGGGGGTGTAGGTAGCGAGCCTTCCCGCCCTCATCTCTTTCAACTCCTTCAGGGCCTTCAGAAACGACTCGAACTCTTCGTAGATCCCGAGCACTCTTGCGGTTCCCATGATTCACCCTGCCATGGTCTTCGAAGGGAAAGGAAGTGCTTCCTTCATTTCCGTAATCGATACCACCGGAAACATCTTGGTGAAGATCAAGAACAGGAAGAAAAACCAACTGAAGGCGCCGACGGTGACTCCCAACTCGACCCAGCTCACGTGATAGGTGCCCCAGGTGTAGGGGATGAAGCCGTGCCCCAGTGACGTCACGATAATCACAAACCTCTCCGACCACATGCCGATATTGACCAAGGCAGAGATGAAGAACAGGGCGAAGATGTTCCTTCGAACGTGCTTGATGAGAAAAGCCAGGGGGGCAACCGTGTTGAAAAGGATCATGATCCACATCATCGGCGCGTAGTCTCCATAGAGCCGATAGAAGAACAACCCCTGCTCGAACTGGTTCGCACTGTACCAGGCAAAAGACAGCTCAATGACGTAGGCGTAGCCCACGATGAGCCCGGTGACGATGATCAGTTTGGCTAGGTTCTCGAAGTGGTCAATCTTGATGAATTTGTGGAGTCTCAAAAGCTTCCTCAGGGGAATCAGGATGAGAAGCACGGTAGACAGCCCGGAGTGTATGGCCCCGGCCACGAAGTAAGGGGCGAAGATCGTGCTGTGCCATCCGGGAAGGATGGACATGGCGAAATCCCACGACACGATGCTGTGCACGGAAATCACCAGAGGTGTGGCCAAGGCGGCAAAAAAGGCGTAGGCGGCCGTGTAGTGCTTCCACTGTCTGTTGGTGCCTCGCCAAGAAAGGGATAGCACCTTGTAGAGTCTTTGCCGCCATCCCTTGTGGTGGTCTCGGTACACGGCCAGATCGGGTATCATTCCGAGATAGAGAAACATGCTGCTCACCGTGAGGTAGGTCAGAACGGCAAACACGTCCCAGAGGAGCGGCGAGCGGAAGTTGGGAAAGAGAAGCCTCTGGTTGGCATAAGGCAAGACATAGTAAAACCGCCACACTCTCCCGATGTGAATAAGGGGAAAGAGGCCCGCGGTCATGACCGCAAACACCGTCATCGCCTCGGCACTTCGATAGATCGCGGTTCTCCACTTGGCGCGGACTAGAAACAGGATGGCCGAGATGAGCGTACCGGAGTGTGCGATGCCAACCCAGAACACGAAGTTCGTGATATAGATGCCCCACCCCACCGGATTGTTGAGAGAGGTCACACCCATTCCGTAATAGATCTGCATCCACCAGGAGTAGGCTCCCACCAGGACGCCCAGGAACGTCAGAATGACGGCGCCGTAGTAGACCGGTCCGGGGGCGCTGAGGGTGCCCGTCAGGTCTCGGTTGACTTCGCGGTAGGTCAGCCCGTCGGGACTCGAGTTAGTCAGTTTCTCCTCCACTGGAGATCTTCTTCAGGTACGTTATTGCCGGTTTCGTGTTCAGGTATTCCAGAACCTTGTACTGTCGTGGACTGTTCGCTCTTCGAGAAACCTCGCTTTCCGGGTCCTTGAGATCCCCGAACGTGATCGCGTTGGTTGGACAGGTCTGCGCGCAGGCCGGAGTGATGTCTCCGTCTCTCACCGGTCGGTTCTCATCCTTGGCCCGGTCTTTTTCTGCGACGATCCTTTGGATGCAAAAGGTGCACTTCTCCATGACCCCCTTCTCCCGTACGGTCACGCTCGGGTTGAGCTGGAGATGGAGAGGCTCGGGAAACCGGAAGGTGAACCAGTTGAATCGTCTCGCCGCGTAGGGACAATTGTTGGCGCAGTACCTGGTGCCGATGCAGCGGTTATAAACCTGAGCGTTCAAACCTTCGCTGGTGTGGTAGGCGGCGAAGACCGGACAGACCGGCTCGCACGGAGCGTTCTCGCACTGCTGGCAAAGCATGGGGAGAAACTGCGCTTCCCCCGGGTGGGCGGTGTTGAAGTACCTTTCCACGCGTATCCACGCCATCTCACGACCTTTGAGGTATTGCTCCTTGCCCACGACCGCGACGTTGTTCTCGGCGTAGCAGGCCACGACGCATGCCGAGCACCCGATGCAGGCGTTGAGGTCGATCGTCATGCCCCACCGGTGCTCGGGATGTTCGTGCGGCGTGAGGAGATCTTTGAAATGGGGCTCTTCTAGGGGCGGCTCTTCCTGCTGTTGCCGGGGCAGCGTTCTCAAGGAGGCCAGGCTCATGGTTTGCACGATGCCCCTTCCCTCGTCGTAGGAGTGACCCTGGGGGGTGGGAATGGACTCTGACCCTCCGGTCTTGTTCAGCCTCACCTGGACGCTCAAGTAAGAGCGAGCGCCAGACAGCTCGTCGAACGAGTAGGGGAGGAGCGCGAGGGGGTTGGTGCCCGTGCCATCGGCGAAACGTCCGTACCCCCAATGCCCCTGGCCCATAGCCAGAGCGACGGTTCCGGCCTGTGCAAGCTCGGACACGTAGACAGGGCACTCGAGGCTTCCGTATCCGGACGTCATCCGGAGGACGTCCCCGGCCCGAAGTCCCATCTTGTGGGCGGTCTCTTTGGACATCTCGATGCAGCTGCCCCACGCGTTTTGGAGCATGGGATCCGGTACTTCCTGGAGCCAGGGTCGGTTGGCGCCCCGGCCGTCATAGCGAATCATGGAGGGGTAGACGATGAGCGTGGCGTCTGCCGTGGTCGAAGCACCGGCTTGCAGGCCGCCGGGCGGGATGCCGGCGGCGGCTTCGATCCTCGGTTGTTGGAAGTCGAGGGCCAAGGTCTCCGGTGAGAGTTGAACCGGGGGCGTCCTAGCTCCTGTGAAGAGCCCCCCGTTCCTCAGTGCCTTCTCCCAGAACTCGGGGAACGGTTGCTCCGACTGGAGCATGCCTGCCAGTTGCCGCCACTCGTCGACGAGGAAATCGTAGTAGGTCTCGTATCCGGAGAGTTTCGATTCGTCTCCTCGGATCAGCCGGGAAAGCTCGATGAAAACCTCGCCGACGTGCTTAGAGTCCTCGAGAGGCCTCACCCCCGGCTGCATCAGGCCGTAGACACCTTCTCTGGGAACCCAATCCCCCCAAGACTCGAGGAAGGTGTGCACGGGAAGAACATAGTCACTCAGCTGGGTCGTTTCGTTGGTGGCGGAAGAGCAAGAGACCACCGTGTCGACGCTTCTTAGCGCATCGACGAATCCAGAAGAGGGAGGTAGGGTGAAGACGGGGTTCACATCGCAAAGGATGAGGAGGCTGAGCTCGCCTTGTTCCATCTTGTCGATCAATCGGGAAAAATCCTTCGCGGTAGTTCTGGTAGGAGAGGGATGGGTGGCGGGGATCTCGATCGTCTCGCCGAAGTTTCCCAAAACGTAGTTGAGGATGTTCACCGTCACCGCGTTCTGGGTCGCGTTGCTACCGCTGAGCTCGGCGCCTCCAGGAAAGGCCAGGCTGCGCCGCGCACGGGCGAAGAGTCGAGCCAGGTGCCTGACCCGATCCTGCGAAACGCCCGTCATGCTGTAGACGGTCTCTGGGTCGTAACGCTGAGTCAGTCTTCGCAGCGCGGCCACGTCGACGGAGGACTGGATAGGCTTGAGGTGCTCCTCGAGAATGATGTGGACCACACCCAAGACGAGCGCGCCATAGGTGCCGGGTTCGAGGAGAACCGTCGTGTCGGCATTGGCTGCGGTCAGGCACTGGCGCGAGCCAACGTACACGAGTCTCCCCATCTCCCCTTGTCTGTACGACCGCATCGCGGCGAAATCCACCGCATACTCCACCGGAGACAGCCAGGTCTCCAGAAAATCGGCGCCAAAGGAGACCACCAGGTCGGCCTCGTCCATCCTGTAGAGCGGGGGAGCCTTCCGACCGAAGCAGATCTCGTTGGCTTTTTCTATCGGCTCGTAGGAGATGGGTTCATAGTCATAGACAGAGAGTGAGGGGAGCTCTTCCGCCCAGATCTGGACGAGATCCGCCAGTGAGCCGGAGAGACGCGGTGTCACCAACGCAACGCGATCCAGGGAACCTTCCTCCTTCAGATCGCGGAGCGTCCCGCTCAGGGACTGGAGCATCTCCTCCCAGCCGGCTTTCTCAAAACGCTCTGCCTGTGCGGGCTTTCTCAGAGGATGCTGAAGACGGTCAGGATTGTAGAGTCCTTGCAGGGCGGCCTGTCCCCGAGCACAGAGTGCTCCTTGGTTGATCGGGTGCAGGGGATTGCCTTCGATCTTGACCGGCCGGCCCTCGCGGGTCGCGACAACGGCGCCGCAACCGGCCGGGCATTCCCGGCAGACGGAGGCGTACCAGGTCGTGACTCCGGGCACGATGTTCTCGGGGGGATTGAGGTAGGAGACCAAGTATTTGGTGGGCTCTTCCGCACAACCGGCAAGGGAGGTGATACCAGCACTTCCCATTGCCTTGATGAAGGATCTCCGGTTGACGTCGAAGCTCATGCTCGTCTCCCGTCTCTCGCCTCTAGTGGTGACAGATAAGACAATCGATCTCCGCTTTTCTTTCCTGGTGACACTCGAGGCACCATCCCATGCTCAGGTCGCCGACCTTTCGAATCGTTTCCATGGTCTCGACGGCCCCATGGCACTCCTGGCACTCCACCCCTGCGCGCACGTGGCTCTTGTGGGGAAAACGAACGAAATCGGGAACGTCGTAGACCTTGATCCATTCGATAGGTTGTTCGTCCTGCCAGAACCGCGTCAGGTTCTCAATCTCTGGTTTGTCCGTGGCGATGAGCTCGTGACAACCCATGCAGGTCTTCACCGAAGGGACACCGGCCACCGGCGACCGGTCGGCATACAGATGGCAATACTGGCAGGAGATCTGGTAGTCGCCGGCATGAATCTTGTGGTCAAACGCAATAGGTTGTCCCGCAAATGACTGGGCGTTTCGCCGACCCGAGGCGCTCACGAAAACGAGTGCCACGAGGACGAAAAGCGCCAAACCGAGGCGTGAGTTTCGAGTCGTCATCGCGCTTCCCTGTTATCGGCCGGTCTCTTCACGACATGCAGCCGTGCTCCTCCTGAACCGCACGCCTGTCCGAGCACCGCCAGGTCGTCCGAGCCGGCAGCCGCAGACGAGAACCTCGCCTCGAGAAACCATCGGTGCACTTCGTGGGCCCTGGGAGTCAGCGTGAGAGAGTCTCGCTCACGACCACGCTCCAACGCCGCGCTCGGAGTCCTCTTGCTGCAATGCCGATACCAGGTTCCCTCCATCTGGCCCTGAACGGTCTCATCGTGTTGGTTGGCAAAGGGTTCTCGACACGGCGAGCGCCGCTGGAGCAGCCGTGACCCGGGCTCGATGACTGACAAGATGTCAGGTTTCTATCCGGAGGCCGAGATCCGCGTTTGTATCGTATTTAATCGATTGAGGTTGGAAGATAGGTAAACTCCTGACAGAATGTCAGGAGTTCTGTCCAGGGATGCCGCCAGGGAGGCTCCTGAGCTTTCGGTAGAGGTTCCGCTCGCTGATTCCGAGCACCTCCGCGACGCGAGCTCGGTGGCCCCCGAACTCGGCGAGGAGGCGGGTAATGTACAAACGCTCTAATTCTGCCAGGGTGGGGTGGTGGGCGCTCAGCTCTCGGACGGTCGCCTCCGCATCATGACGAAGGTTGCCCGGTAGATCGTGGATGGTCACCCGGCCGTTTTCAGCAAGGATGAGACCCCGCTCGACGACGTTCTGCAGCTCTCGCACGTTTCCCGGCCATGAATAACTCTGGAGAACCGACATGGCCTCGGGGGAGAACCGAAATCGACCCTTACTAGCAAGCGGGGAGTGCTGAGCAAAGTACGCGGCAAGGCGACCGATGTCGTCGCGGCGTTCCCGCAACGGAGGCAGCGTGAAGCTCACTACGTTGATGCGGTAATAGAGGTCTTGCCGGAAATTGCCCTCCCGAACCATCTGCAACAGGTCCCGGTTGGTGGCGCAAATGACTCGTACGTCCACGCGGACGTCTTGCACGCCGCCCACCCGACGGAACGTGCCGGTGTCGACAACACGCAGGATTCTCGCCTGAAGGGAAACAGTGATCTCGCCAATCTCGTCGAGAAACAACGTCCCCCCGTCGGCCACTTCGAAAAGCCCGTGCTTGCGGGCCACCGCTCCGGTGAAGGCTCCCCGCTCGTGACCGAATAGCTCGCTCTGGAGAAGGCTTTCCTGGAGCGACGTGCAGTCCACCACGATGAACGGCTGGTCGCGGCGTAAGCTATTGCGGTGAATGGCCCGGGCGGCGAGCTCCTTGCCGACGCCGCTCTCTCCTTGAATGAGCACGGAGGAATCTGTCTGGGAGACTTTGGCGATGATATCGAGAACAGAACGAAGCGCCACGCTATCACCCACGAACTCCCGAAAACGGTCATGCCGTGCGAGCTCTCGCTGCAGCACCCGGTTCTCGCGCACGAGAGCTCGTTTCTCATATGCCTTGCGGATCAGAACCTCCAGCTGATCCAGGTTGCAGGGCTTGGTGAGGAAGTCGTATGCACCTTCCTTCAAAGTGTGCACCGCGTTCTCGATCGTGCCGTGTCCCGTCAAAATGATCACTTCAGTCGACGGTGTGCGTTCACGCAGCTCTTGCAAGAGCTCCTCGCCGGACATCTCTGGTAGACTGAGGTCGACGATCGCGACATCGAACGCGCGGTTTTCAACGCCGTCGAGAGCCGTTCTGGCGTCCGGAACAGGGTTCACATCGAAACCGCTGCGGCTCAGCTCGTCGGAAAGTGCCTGTCGGAAAGGCTCGTCGTCGTCCACGAGAAGGACTTGGATCTTGCCCGAGCCTGCTTTCATGACGTATTGATTTCTCGACGTAGGGGGAGACGTACCGTGAAGAGGCTCCCCTGCCCGGGTTGGCTACGGACCCCGATACTCCCGCCCATTTCGGCAACTAGTCGGTGGGTTATAAAAAGCCCCAAGCCCGTGCCCTTACCCACTGGTTTGGTTGTGAAGAACGGCTCGTAAATCTTCGCCAAATTCTCTCGGGGTATGCCATCGCCGCTGTCTTCTACCTCGATCCGTATCGTCCCGTTATCGGCCGCGGTGGCGACTCGAAGGGATCCGCCTCCGTTGGCCATCGCCTGAATCGAGTTCAGGGTCAGGTTCATCAGGATCTGACTCAGGCGCGAGTCGTCGTCACACAGGGGTGGGATCTCCGGACTCAGCTGTTTGTTTACCGTCACCCCCCCCCGCTCTAGGTTATAAGAGAAGAAAGCCAAGGTATCCTCCACGACCCGATTCACATCGATGAGGCTCCGCGCCTTGCCGGGCGGCCGCGCCACATTCAGCAGCCGGGTGGTGATCCCCCGGGCTCGTTGGATTTGATTCGAGATCCGGGAAAGAGTCTCCCGCACCCAACCCGCCACGTCTGACGAAACCACGCCATCCGGCTCCAGCCTCCGGCGCAAGCCTTCGACACAAGTGGCAATCGCCCCGAGCGGGTTATTGATCTCGTGCGAGAAGCCGGAGGCCAAGAGTCCCAGCGAGGCCAGCCGTTCGGAATGAGTCAGATGAGCCTCGAGGTGCTTGCGCTCGCTGATGTCGCGCGCCACCTGAATGACTTCAACGACGGCCCCGTGCTTGTTGCGTAACGGATAGGCGTGGATCTCCAGATGGCGCTCCCCTCCCTCTGGGGTCGGCGTGACTTCAAGACGCTTGCTCGGATGGCCGCTTCGGAATGTCTCACGGACCAGAGAGGAGCCGACGTTACCCGACGCGAGAAGCCAACCGTCTCGAGCCGCCGCGTTCGCTGTTACCACACGGTGCTCTTTGTCAACAACGATAATCTCATCCCGTATGCTGTCGATTACGCTCTCTAGAAACTGTCTCTGATGCTTCAGCTCGTCGAATGAACCTCTGAGAGAATCTGTCATCACGTTAAAGCTCTCGGCAAGGCGGCCGATTTCATCGCGGGAATCCACGGGGACCGACTGCTCGAGCCGCCCCTGTCGAATGAGGCCGGTGGCCTCCATGAAACGCTTGAGTCGTTTCACGATAAGCTCTTTCAGCAAGAACCAGAGAACCACGATGGTGAGAGCCACCATCACCGCGGCCATAATCAACATTTGGCGGATGCCCGCGGCGAGCTGTCCTTCAGTCTCCGCCATGGAAAGATCCATGATTAAGACGCCGTTTACAGACTGCTGAGAATCGTGACAGCGGTGACACCTCGGTTCGTTCAGGATCAAGTTCATGTTTCGAAAGATCCGGCCGGACGGGCCTTCGGCGACAGTAGTGCTTTGGCGCTCCGGAACGGTGAGGCGATGGCAGACCAGGCACGTCGGATCTCGGTCCCGATTATATTGAGTTCCCAACATTCGCTTGTCCGAAGAAACACGCACCGTACCGTTCTTGTCCAGGATCATGATGCGCTCCACGCCGGACCGCTCAGAAAGACGTATCACCTCTTCCTGCAGGATATGGGGCGTTTCATGCAGCATCGCCGACTGGAGGCTGCTCACTACCAATCGACTGAGAGAGCTGGTGGAGCTCTTGAGTCCCTCGAGAAGCTGATTGCGGTGGAAGTGGTAGAAGGAGAAGAAAAATGGAACCCCCACGCAGACCAAACCCGCGACCAAGCCCAGGATCAGTTTGGCGCTGATCCCTGACAACACCCGGCGATGGAAAAACTCCACATGAACGAGCCTAGTGCAATGAGCCAATGGAGGCAAGAGACTTACCGGGCACGACATCCGCCACGACGAGTCAACGCAGTCCGCTCGAGAGCGGTGCCGGGAAACCGCCGCCCTTGAACACAGGTGACGGGCGGGGCCCTTCAGCACTAACAAATCGAGTCAGGGTGACAACCGGTGACCTTCGGACCCGGTCGAGGACGCAGGCACTATGCCGAGATGAGTCATTTTTCGCACTCGTGTGATAAAACGTACCCCTGTCGGTGTCCGGCGCAGGGGCTCATGCGTCGTGACCGAAAGTGAACGCGGGGCATTGATCTTGCTTCGCCCAGGAACATGACCTTCGCCTCAGCCAGACACGGACAAGAACGATCATACCGATGCCCGCGCTGGTCAGGAAAGCCTCGCGTCTTGTCAGGAACGAGCACACCCGAAACGAATGAGAGCCTGAACTGATGCGCCTCTTCGCTGCGGACCTGGTGCTGCTTCACCCTCCCAGCGTGTAATACACGAGGCGTACTCGCAGGTACGCAGCAAGCGGCCGGAGAACGGGATCCGCACGACCTGACCGGGGACTGGCATCGAAAGGCGTTTCCATGCGGATTTCTCGGTTCGCGGTTCCGATCGACGCCAGTCGGGTCTGGGCGCTTCTTTGCCAGGTTCTGAGACTGCTTGGCGGAATCCTTCTGACGCCGCTTCTGGTAGCCGTGTTGTCCAGAGAGCCGGGGCAGGCCGCACTCTTCGCCGCGCTCGCCGTGGCTTGCTACGGGTTGGGAAGGTTCGCCGATCGCTCGTCGCCGGTATCCGATCTCGCGCTCCGCGAGGCGCTGGTCGTGATGGCTTTGGCCTACTTGGTGTTCTCCCTCGTCGGAGCGATCGCGTTCTTGCCCGCCGCGCCGTTTCTGGACGGCCTCTTCGAAGCTATGTCGGGTTTTACGACGACCGGTCTGAGCGTTATGGATCTGACCAGACTCCCGCGAAGCCTTCTTTTTCTTAGGGCCTACTCGCAGTGGATCGGCGGGGCCGGGATCGTGGTGCTTTCGCTGGCGGTCCTTTGGGCTCCCGGTACGGCCGCCTTTCGGCTGTACGCCGCCGATTTCAAAGGGGAAAGATTCCTGGGCAACATGGTGTCGGTGGCACGGGCGGTGATGAAGGTCTACGTGATTCTGACCGCGGCCTGTTTCCTGGCCTATTGGATCAGCGGCATGAAGGCCTTCGAGGCACTCCTCCATTCGCTTTCCACGCTCTCGACCGGAGGATTCTCACCACTGCCGCATGGGATGGTGGACTACGAACGGCCTTCGACACGGCTCGTCGTTTGTTTCTTCATGCTGTGCGGCGCAGTAGCCTTTCCTCTCTACTATCAAGCACGAACGGACGGTTTGAGACGTTTCGTGGAAGACCGTCAAATGCGCTTGCTACTGCTCATCGTGGCCATCGCCTTCGGCGTCGCGATGCTGACGAGGGCGAGCTTCGGCGGCTTGACCGCCACGCTTTTCCATGTCGTGTCCGCTCTCACCACGACCGGGTTCAACTTGAGTGAGCCCGCCCACTGGTCCGACGCCGCGCGCATGCTCGCCACTTTGTTGATGATCCTGGGGGGTTCCACCGCGTCCACCGCCGGTGGCATCAAGCTCCTGCGCGTTCTCATCACCGCCCGTTTGGGCGCGTGGGTCGTGGTACGAGCTGTCCTGCCCGACGAGTCGGACCTCTCCATCAAGTACGGCGGCCTTCCTCTGGGCGAGCGGGAAATCCGGGAGACCTTCGGGTTCGTCGGCCTCTACCTCGGTCTCATTTTCCTTTCGACGTTCCTCATCGCTCTGGCCGGTTTCCCGGTTGGTGACGCTTTTTTCGAGAGCGCGTCGGCAGTGGGAACGGTGGGCCTTTCCGCCGGCGTGACGTCCTCCAATCTGGCGGCATGGCCGAAGCTCGTTCTGGTATTTGACATGTGGGCAGGCCGGCTAGAGATTGTTCCTTTGCTGGTGCTGCTCTATCCCTATGGCTGGAAAATGACGACGAGGAGGTCCGTGTGAGAGTCATCATCGTCGGCGCTGGCGCCATCGGACGGGTTTTGGCGGAGAATCTGACGCAAAGGCCGGACAACGAAGTCGTGCTCATCGACACCGACAGGGAGCGCTGCGAGCAGGTGAGCGGCCAGCTGGACGCGCTCGTGCTTCATGGGGATGGCACGCACCCCGAGATCCTGGAAAAAGCCCGCATCCGCGAGGCCGATGCCCTCGTGGCCACGACCGGCTCCGACGCCCTCAACGCCGTCATCGCCATGCTCGGCCACCATTACGCAGTCAAGAAAATCATCGTCAAGCTCGAGGAACTGGGCTTGTGGCCGGCATGCCAGGAGATTGGTGTCAGTGAGATCATCGCCCCGAAGATCACCGCCGCCAGCCACATCATGTCGGCGCTCTACGGCACGAGCGCGCTCGACTTGTCGCTCATCACGCAGGGCGGTTTGCAGTTGGCCGAGCTCCCCGCCGGCGAGGCGGCCGGTAAACGCGTGTCCGAGCTAGAGCTGCCAGAAGGCGTCATGATCCTCGCGATCGTGCGGTCCGGTCACCTCCACCTCGCCCGGGGCAACACGAAGATCGACGAAGGGGACGTCCTGTTGACGTTGTACGAGAAAGAAACCGCTCTGACGAAGGCACGAAAGGCCCTGGGACTCCCCCACTAGACCGGAGCGTTCAGAGCTCGGCCCCGGGCGCGGTCGGAAGCCGGCGCGACCGGGGGATCTCTTCCTCACGTTTCAGTGGCCTCATCACTCCTCGCCACAGCCTCGAGAGCGGCGTGCAGCCGCATGTCGGCTTCCTTCGCCACATCCTCCAAGGATGGAGTTCCGACGATGCCTAGTGCCGCTAGCGGCGCCATGGCCGCCACCACCGTGCGACCGGGCTCCAGCTCGTAGACGATCACATTGCAGGGGAGAAGAAGCCCGACCTCGAGCTCAGCTTGGAGCGCACGATGAGCAAGTTCCGGATTGCACGCGCCCAGAATGACGTAACGTCGAAACTCCCGATCGAGCTTCTTCTTCAGGGTGTCTCTCACATCGATGGTGGTCAACACGCCGAACCCTTGCTGCTTGAGCTCGGCGGTGATGCGTTCGATGGCCGTCTCGTAAGAAGCCTGCAGCTCGACTCGCAGGCCATACTTGCTCTCGCCCACCTGGCTCGGCTTTTTCTTCGTCTCGGTGCTCATGCCGTCCCCCCGGTCAGCGCTCGCGATCGTTGGCCAACGCGACCCCTTGCATCGAAGCCGGCTCCGCCGGCCGGGCCGACCTGGGAGGGGGAGATACTTCGTAGATGGATTGCAGAAAGGCCACGATGTCAACCAGCTGCTTCACGGTCATGATCTCCGTGTAGTCTGCCATCCGTGATTCCCCAGCCGTTTGCGTCAGCTCCCCCAGGTGTCCGTAGGTCAACCGGTGCGACGGGTTGATAATGGAGGTGACCAGTTCTCCGTCCGTCTTCACGAAAGCGATCTGACCTCCCAGTCGAACGGGCACCGGTGGGTCGGCCACCGGTTGAGGAAAGCCACCGCCCGCGAACTCGTGACAAGCGTGGCACTTCATCGCTCGAACTGCCTCTCTGCCCTGCTCCACGTCGCCTTCCGGAAGTCGGAAACCGACCGGAGACCTTCGCTCCGACTCACAGGCCGCGCCCCCAAGAAGAAGGCCGGCCAGGAGGACGAGCCGCCATAACAACCGCATTTCATCCTCCTCCCGAGCTAATGGATCGGAACCGTGACCGCGCGTTTCCTGGCCTTCTCGGACTTGGGGATGTGAACGTTCAGCACACCCTTCTGCAGGTCGGCGGTCGCCTTGTCGAACTCGACTTCAACGGGAAGCTCGATGGTTCGGGCAAAGCTCCCGCGTCGAATCTCCCGCCGGTAGTAGTTCTTCTTCTTGTCCTCCTTCTCCTCTTTGATCTCTCCGCGCACGGTGAGACCTCTCTCCGTGAGCTCGAGCTCCAAGTCCTCTTTATTGAGCCCAGGGACCTGAACGTTTACGAAGATCTCTTCCGGCGTCTCCCCCACCTCGACGGCGGGTGCGAACGCGCCCGGCTCAAAAATAGCCGGCCACCTTTCTCCTATGAACTCGTCGAAAAGCCCCTCCATCTCTTTCCTAAGGGATCCGAGGGGTGGAATCAATTCTCTTTTTGCGAGTGCCATGATGTTCTCCTTTCGCCTCCCGTTATTGTCAGTATGCAAGGAGAGTTCCACTCGATCGTGAGACGAGTATCTCCAGCGCACACCGGGCTTAGCGGTGAGGGCTCCGATCCGATCGAGCCCAACTCTTTGGGGCATTCTGCCCATACTGCGTCTCTTCAGGCACATCGGCGGTTGGCTCTCGATTCAAGGCCTTCGCGCGCAACGCCCGAGCTAGGAATCCGATCTCGGGTCACCTCGCGCGCGGTGCGCCAAATGCCCCACAAGGGCGGTTAGGAGAATCAGACAAATCGCCATAAAATAAAGATTTATGGGAAGCCACAGGTTGGCAACGTAACTGCACTCAGGGAATCAGCTTTGGTGCGATTAGAATGACCATCGGGACTCGCCCTCTTTGGGAACCGCTCAATGAACGGTCAGGCGACGCTCAGCGCCCTGCGGCATCTCGAACCGGTCGGCATGTCCAGGGAGTCCGCTTCCGTGACAGCGCCGGCAGGTGCCTTCATCCGGGGTCACGAGTCCAGCCTCGCGACCCTTGGCGGCGTCGATCATGATCTCCGCAGGCCAGTAGTAACCGCCGGCGCCATGACAGGCCTCGCATTGAACGCCCGGGAGATTGGCCGGTCCGGTGGCGTGACAGGGCAGGCAGGAAGGCGTTTCGTTCTCGATGTCCAGGCTCGCGCTGGCACGGCTATGCGGGGTCGCTTTCCAGAGGGCGTAGATGGAACGATGACAGAGCTGGCAGCGTTCGGCGCCGATGAAGGGCGCTTCGCTGACGCCCAGAGAGAAAAAACAAGAGAGCAGGACGACCCAACGGGCGCGGGAATCATGCATCCTTTTCTTGCTATTCGCTTAGCACGAGAAAACTTGGTCCGTCAAGGACACTGGGTCCTCTCATGCCGCCGATCGAGGTGAGCAAGATGCCTAGAGACAAGATCTTAATCGTGGACGACGAGGACCTGATTCGCTGGTCCTTGAGGCAGAAGATCACGAACTGGGGCTACCAGGTCGCCGAGGCCCCCGATGGCAAGTCGGCCCTCGAGCTGGTGGAGAGGGACGAGCCCGACCTCGTGCTGCTCGATGTTCGCCTACCCGACCTGAGCGGCCTGGACGTTCTACGAGCCATCAAGGAGAAGCACGCCAGCGTCGTCGTGATCATGATGACTGCCTATGGCGTGTTAGAAGACGCCGTCACCTCCTTGAGGCTCGGGGCATACGACTTCGTCTCCAAACCCCTCAATTTCGATGAGCTCTCGGTGACGGTCGGCAACGCCCTGGAAGCCGTCAAGCTGCGGCAGGAAGTCCATCACTTCCGGGAACGCGACAAGAAGCTGTTCGATTTCCGCAACATCGTCGGCCAATCCAAGGCACTGTCTGACGCGGTGGAGATAGTGAAGAAGATCGCCCTCAGCCCCGCGAGCACGATTCTACTGCAGGGAGAAAGCGGCACCGGCAAGGACCTTTTCGCCAAAGCCATCCATTACCACAGCTCGCGCGCGGAACGGCCCTTCTTGGCCATCAACTGCGCGGCGCTGCCGGAGAACCTCGTAGAGAGCGAGCTCTTTGGATACGAGAAGGGCGCGTTCACCGATGCCCGTCAACAGAAGAAAGGCATGATGGAGCTGGCGGACGGGGGCACGATGCTGCTCGACGAAATCGGCGAGATGCAGCTCGGCCTGCAAGCGAAACTATTGCGCGTGCTCGAGGAGCAGAGCTTCAAGCGCGTGGGTGGGGTTCAGGATATCTCCGTAGATTTGCGAGTCATCGCCTCATCGAACCGCGACTTGAAGACGATGATCGCCGAGGACAAGTTCAGGCAGGACCTATTCTATCGCCTCAACGTCATATCCATCGACCTGCCTCCCCTGCGAGACCGTGGCGCAGACGTCAAGCTCTTGGCCCGGCATTACATCCAGCACTACAACAAGAAGTTCGGTAAGAAGATCGAAGGGCTGACCCCGGAAGCGGAGTCCATGCTCATGGACTATCACTGGCCGGGTAACGTGCGTGAGCTGAAGAACCTCATCGAGCGGGCCATGATCCTCGAGGATGGCCCGCTGCTCGGCGCGTCCGCACTCCCCATCGAGCCGAGCCTACGGACGACCGCACCGTCGAACGTCAAGCTGCCGGAGCTCTTCCTACCCGATCAGGGAACATCCCTGGAGAAGGTCGAGGAAGAGCTCGTACGTCAGGCGTTGCTCCGGGCCCGCGGTAACCAAACGAGAGCTGCCAAATTGCTCGACATCAGCCGCGACGCCCTGCGCTACAAGATGAAGAAGTTCCATCTCGAGGAACGCGTCCACGACTGAGTAGACCGGAGTCTCTCTTGCGCAACCTTCAACGGCCATTGATCCTTGCCGGCGTGACCGCCTGCCTGATCGCCCTATCGTTCCTCGCATGGATGGCCCTCGAACGCTACCTCGGTCCCACTCTCTCCGTAGAAGCTCAGTATCGCCTTCATATCTTGCGTGGCGTCAGCACGAGCTTCTTCGTCGCGTTCTTCGTCCTCTATTGGTCCGAGCGAAACATTCGACAAATGGAGGCATCGCTCGAGGATCGGGAACGGCACCTCGCCCAAGTGCTGAAGGAGTCCTTGGACGTCGTGATCGGCGTCGACAAAGACGGCAAGGTCGTCTTCTGGAATCGCGGCGCCGAGATCGTCTACGGATACCATCCAGAAGAAATCCTCGGGCAGAACTTCGAACAATTGGTCCCCGGCGGTACTCAGTCCACGAGCTCCGCCTCCCCCGGCTCGCTCGAGCCTGGGGAGCACATCAAGGAGTTCCTGGCCCAACGGCTCACAAAAGGCGGTGAGCCCGTCTCGGTGCTAGTCACTCAGACCGCCCTGGGGAAAGAAGTTCGAGAATGTTCGGGCTGTCGGGCTCTCGAGCAAAACCTGTCCGACGTCCGACAGCTCGAGCACCAGATCATGCAATCGGAGAAAATGGCCACCGTCGGACAGATGGCCGCCGGTCTCGCTCACGAGATCAAGAACCCTCTCGCCGGAATCGCGGGCGCGATTCAGGTCTTGGACGATACGCTTCCCCAGGAAGACGAGAGAAAGCCAGTCGTGCGTCAGGTGCTCGACCAGGTCAAACGAATCGACGGAACATTGCGGGACCTCCTCACCTACGCGCGGCCGAAGGCGGCCAATCTCGAGTCCACCGACCTTCACGAAGTCATCGATCGCGCGCTGGCCGTCGTTTCCTTACTCCCCAACAATCGCGTCAACGTCGTGCGTCAGTTCGACCCGCGGCTTCCCCGAGCCATGGTGGACCCCGAGCTCTTCGGCCAGGTGCTGACCAATCTTTTCATCAACGGCGTCCAAGCGATGGCGGCTCAGGGTACATTGACGGTGACCACGTCGGCCGGCACGTCGAACGGAATAAGCGTCAGGGTCCGCGATACCGGTCCGGGAATGAGCAAGTCCCAGCTCGCCCAGATCTTCGAACCCTTCTACACGACCAAAACCAGGGGTACCGGACTGGGGCTGCCGATCTGCCGGCGCGCCATCGAGGCACACGGTGGCACGATTTCCGTCGACTCGGAGCCTGGAAAGGGCGCGGAGTTCACGATCACCATCCCTTACTCGAAGCGGACGGGACCCGTCTCACACGCCCAAGTCGCAGAGCATTGAGTCGTGCCGCCGCCCCCCCCTTTCATAGATTCTCAGAGAAGCGGATGAAGGTGGCGGGCAGCGCCATCACCGACTTTGTGAAACCACGGACGGCCGTTCCACTGCTCCAACTGAATCTCGCCGGCCGAGCGCAAGTCCTCGCAGAAGACTGCCGCCATGCGCCTCGCCACGGCCTCGTCCATCACCACCACATTGGCCTCCGCATTGAGGTGAAACGAACGAAAGTCGAGATTGCTCGAGCCCACCAGCGAGACGTAGTCGTCCGCCACGAGTGTCTTGGCGTGGAGGATGGCATCGTGGTACTCGAAGATCCGCACACCTCGTCGCAGAAGATCTCGGAAATACCCGTGACCGGCGTGTCTTACCAGAGGGAGATCGCTCTTTCCCGGAAGCAGCAGGCGCACGTCGACGCCGCGCGCGACCGCGTGCGCCAGCGCCTCGATTGCTAGGGCCCTGGGCGCAAAGTACGCGTTGGTCACCCAGAGGTAGTCCCGGGTGGCGGCGGCGATCGCGGCCAGAACGGAAGCGGACTCCTGATGCCCGCGACCGGGTCGAGAGTCGAGCACCAGGATTCGCGCGCCCGATCCCGTACGTGATTCCTCGGTGTGCGCCCGCTCCAACGCGGACCCTCCGGCCCGGCTCCAGGCCTCGGAGAAAACCAGGGCCAGCTCCCGAACGGCCGGCCCTTCGATGCGAGCATCGGTGTCGCGCCAGGTACGGGTGCCGCCATGCGGGCGAGGCGAGCCGTACTCCCGTCCCAGGTTCATCCCACCGACGAAGGCAATCCGTCGATCGACGGCCAGAATCTTCCGGTGATCGCGGAAGAGGTGAAACCAAGGGTAAGGCCAGAAAGGATGAAATAGATGCACTTCGATCCCGCGCCGCTTCATTTCCCGCCAATAGGAACCGCCGGTCGTGAGCGACCCGAATGCGTCCGCCAGGACTCTTACCGCGACGCCGCGGCTTGCCGCCGCAGCGAGAGATTCCAGGACGTCGCGCCCCGTCTCGTCGTCTCTCAAAATGTAAGACTCGAGCAGGATC
>Ga0302046_10000842_pt1 | contig 29437 bp, 21 predicted proteins | sample RVTome_11_FD_200261 | JGI IMG/M metagenome (GOLD analysis project Ga0302046, IMG submission 200261) | Soil microbial communities from uranium-contaminated site in the Upper Colorado River Basin, Wyoming, United States - RVT147D111 (version 2) ...
AAGCGAGACCGGCATCATGGATGACGATGCGCGCGCGTTCCGTCTGGGCGCACGGCTGATGGCGCTCGAGCTGGCCTGGCAACATGGTGCAGCTGATGCCGATGCGATCCGCGCTGATGTCGTGGGCATGCTGAGCAGGCTCGAGGGTGCCACGCTCATGGCGGCTCGCTACCGGGACCTGAGCGCGACGTCGAGCGAAAACGATCGCCGTGCTGCGGCCGCAGACGTGCGTCGCATCCTGCTCGGCTCACCCTGGTTCGATCTGGGGGTATGGACACAGGCTGCGCGCATCGCGACGGCTGCACGGAACCCGCAGTTCTTCGACACACGCCGGGCCCGGCGGCTGCTGGCGGCCGTGGTCGTCGACATGGAAGCGGAACGAGCAGCGGGCCGACCGGCGCCGGCCGCACTCGGCCGCGTTGTCGACCTGACGCAGGATGGCGTTCAGCCAGCCGAATGGCTCGATCTCCGATCGGCACTGGACCTTGTCATCCAGGAATCTGCCGAGTGAAATGGGGCCCGGCCCGGTCCGGGCCGCGACGCCGGACACTCGCTCTCCTGACCGTTCTCGTTCCTGCCTGCAGCGATCCGGACGGCACGGAAGTCTACCGACGTGTTCGCGAGGTGCTCTCGAGCGAGCGCCCGTTCGAGCTGCGGCTGGATGACAGTTCGACTCACGTGCCGTGCGTGACACGCACCGCGGAGCCGGACCGGCGAGTGGAACCGCTGCAGTGCGCGTCGTTGCGTCCCGATCGCAACCGCAGTGCCGAGCTGGCCCGCCTGTCAGCGGCCGCGCGCGGGGCGCTGGTGGCAACCAGGTCACCGGAAGCATTGCACGCGAGTGCAGTGCTGGACCTGGCGTTCCAGCCTGATGCGACGACGCTCGACCGCGTGATTGCGCGGCTGGGCGAAGTGCGCGAACGGTCGGGCAACGGCGCCGTCGTGCTGAATCATCTCGCGGTCGCCCACGCCGCGAGGTCCGATGCGGGGGATGATCCGTTCGACCTCTTCGTTGCGCTCGACTGGGCGATCCGCGCCACGCTCGCGGATCCGGCGAGCCAATCGGCCGCATTCAATCGGGCACTGCTGCTGGACCGGCTTCATCTGGTTGTGAGTGCGCAAGCCGCATGGGCAGAGGTACAGGCCGGCAGCCGGACGGGCTGGGACGTGGAAGTGGCCGGCTACCAGGACGCCCTCGCGTCGGAGTGGAAGCCGCAGGACTGGGCCGATTCGCTGCAGGCCGCGCTCGAGCCCGGCACACCACTGTTGCAGCTCGACCGACTGGCCGCCGAATCACCGCAGCACGCCCGGGAAACCGTGTTGCACGCCACCCTGGTCGCGTGGGCCGACGCTTGCGTTGCAGGCGACACGGCGGGTGCACGACGTGCACTCGATCGATCGCGTGCGCTGGCGCGGGCAGCGACGCGGGCCAACAACGACTCGACAGCGTGGCTCGCCGTGATTGCCATCGATCGTGCGAATACCGCTGCTGCCGCGCGCATCGCCCACGGCGTGGCGGCGTGGGGCCGTGGCCGCATGCTGTTCGACGAGGCACACTTCGAGGATGCGCTGCCCGATCTGCGGATCGCCGCACGCACGCTGGACGCGCTGCCCGGACTGCCCGCGCTGGCCAACGTACTGGCCGCCGTAGCCGGCGTGTACACGGGACGGAACGGCGGCGCGACGGGCGCACGGGATCGACTGCGCGCCCTCGTCGCGACGATTGCGCGGGCGACGCACCCTTCGCTCTGGGCGAGAGCGAAGTGGGGTCTCGCGTTCGCGCAGGGCCGCAGCGGCGACCTGGCCGGTGCGGACGAAACGGCAAACGATGCGGCAGCGGCTTATGCGGCGATCCGCGAGAACGAGAATCTGGGCGGCATCCTGTTCCTGGGCGGCGAAGTCAGCAACCTGATGGGTGACGACCTGACCGGCCGCCGCGAGCTGTTTCGCGCACTCCACGCGCTGCGTCCGTTCGCGACCTCGAGCTTCCGCCACAACCTGTTGCTCCACTACGGCCTGCATCTCGCACGTGCCGGCTACCCGCACGCGTCGCTGGCGCTGCATGGGGAGGACGCGCGCATTGCCGAGCACACGGGGCGGTCACGCGACGCGGTCGAGGCGCTGACATGGCTGGGTCGATCGCAGGTCGCGGCCGGTCTGTCCGATGCGGGATCGGCCAGTCTGGCCGCAGCACGTGCGGCCGTCGTGACTGTGGAGCCGGCCAGCACGCGCGAGCGGCTCGCGATCGAGCTGGCACAGGGCGAAGCCGAGCTGTGGCTGAAAGACGGACAGCCGTCCCGGGCCGTGCCTCTGCTGACCCAGGCAATCGATTACTTCGGCGAGCGCAACAACACTGCGCTCGTCGTGCCCGTGCTGGCGCGGCGAGCCGCCGCGCACCTTCTCGACAATGACACCATACAGGCGGAGGCGGATCTTGCGCTCGCCATTGCCAGCTTCGAGGCGAGTGCGGCGCACGCCGGCGGGGCCAGCCGCCAGCTCTTCGAATCCACGGCGCCGGTCTACGACGCGATCGTCGACATCGAGGCGAGCCGCGATCGCGTTCTGGCCGCACTCGGCTGGCTCGAACGGTCGCGACCGGGTGCGCACCGTCCGCAGGGTGTGCAGTGGTCGGATACGGCCGCGATCGCTGCGCGTGCGCGAAGCCTGCCCGCCGGCCGCGTCGTCCTCGCCTGGGCCATGCTGCCGGAGCGCACGCTGCTCTGGTCGATCGCGCGTGACAGCATCACCATGCACGTCATCGACCAGCCGGCCGACGCGCTGGTCGCCATGGTCGACCGCTTCCAGAATCTCCTGCGCGCCGTCGATGACACGGCGGAAGCGGCATTGTTCGCGCGTGAGCTTTACGCGACGCTGCTGGCGCCCGCAACGGCTGCGCTCGAGGGCCGCAACGAGCTGGTCCTGGTGCCCGATCGCGCGCTCGATCGCATCCCGTTCCCGGCATTGCGCGGCGATGACGGACAGTGGCTGATCGAACGATTCGTCCTGCGTCACGCACCGCACCTCGCCACGGCGCTCGAGCCCGCACATGATACGGCCGCTGCGTTCCGCAGTCCGCTGCTGGTGGCTGATCCGGCATACCGGTCCTCGGACTTTCCCGGCCTGCCAGCACTCCGTGCCGCTAGCGCGGAAGTCGCTGCCATTGGCCAGCTGTTCCCGAATGCCACGCTGCTTGCGGGTGCGCAGGCGACCCGTTCACGTCTGCGCGAACAGCTGGGTTCGCACGACCTGCTCCACTTTGCCGGGCACGCGCGGTTCCGCAACGACCGGCCCGAGCTGTCCTACCTCGTGCTGGCACCGGAACCGGACGGCTCCACTCTGCGCGCCAGCGACGTCGCCGGACTGGACCTGAGCGGTCTCCGTCTCGTCATTCTGTCGGCCTGCGCGACGCACGCCGCGACCGATGCGCGCAATGCGGGATTCGCCGGGCTCAGCCACGCCTTCCTGAATGCCGGTGCGCGTGGCGTGGTGGGCAGCCTGTGGGAGGCCGACGACGAGGCGACGGCTGAACTCATGGAGCACCTGCACAGGGCGATGGCCGCCGGCCGTTCGCCCGCCGCTGCATTGCAGAGTGCACAGAACTCCATGATCCAATCGCGCTCGTCGCGGCTGCGCGCACCCGCGACGTGGGCGACGTTCCGTTTCGAGGGCTGGTGATCCGCGTCGTGGCCGGAGGTACTGGCGCGCTGCGCTGACGGGTGGATCTTGCATCCCAGTCGGGCAACCGGGAAACCCCCTGACCGGAGGCCGCGTCATGACAGCCGCGCTGATCGCGCTGGCGGTCCTCACGCTCTATTTCTTCGCCCTGTTCCGGACCTACCGCCGCCGCTTCTATCTGGCGACCGCGCGCGACCAGGGATACGCGATCCCGACAGCGCGTCTGGAGTCGTTCGACGAACGCTTCCACTGCGGTCCCTTCGGCCCACGCTTCGATGCGGAGATCCGCTTCATCGGCGGCGCGGAGTCCGTGAAGGCGGGGACGACCGATCGCGAAGCGTGGATCCTCGGTGTGCTCGCCAAGGACGCGAAAACGATCTTCGAGTTCGGAACCGCCAGCGGGAAGACGGCGTGGCTGCTGGCGTGCAACTCGCCGCCGGACGCGCACGTCTACACGCTGACACTGCGACCGGACCAGACGCATCTCTACCGGCACGAGCACGGCGACCGGCCGATCGCCCGCGACACGGCACTCGACGAGTCCGTCTTCGACGATTTCTTCTACTGCGGGACCAGTGCCGAATCGAAGATCACGCAGCTCTACGGAGACAGCAAGGCGATCGACATTGCACCGTGGCGCGGCCGCTGCGATCTCATCTTCGTCGATGGCGCACACGCCTACTCGTACGTCATGAACGACAGTCGCAAGGCCTTCGAGATGCTGTCGCCGCGCGGCATCATCCTGTGGCACGACTACAAACGCCGCTCGGGAACGCCACGCGATGTCGTGCGCGCACTCGACGAGCTGGCCCGCCACCACCGCCTCGTGCGCCTCGCCCGTACCCACCTCGTCGCGTATCGGGCCGAGTGGGCCACGGTGAGGACGAGTCCCGCAGCGTAGGCATCGTTCACGATCAGCGCTCTTGACGGCAACGGAAAGAATGCAGAGGAACGCGGAGGACCGTCGTTACCCGGCGTTCCTCTGCGTTGATGTGCGAACGAAGCCGCCGCCCTCAATCCGAGCGTAGCGCCTCGAGCGGATCCAGTCGCGCGGCGCGACGGGCCGGCAGCGCGCACGCCAGCAGCGTGGTGACGAACAGCAGCAACGCGACGGCTGCGATCGTGATCGGGTCCGCCGGCTCTACCTGCCAGAGCAGATCGGCGAGGACGCGCGAGCCGGCGAATGCGGCGAGGAACCCGAGGACTCCGCCGGCGGCTGCGAGCCGGACGCCCTGGCTGATGACGAGCCCGGAGACGGCTGCGGTCGTTGCACCGAGTGCGACGCGCACGCCGAGCTCGCGCCGGCGACGCGAGACCGTGAACGCGACCAGACAGTAAATGCCGATGGCGCCGAGCAGCAGGGCGAGCGCAGCGAGTGACGCGAGCAGGGCCATTGCCGAACGGCGCTGCGATCCGACCGTGCGCGCGGCGAGGTCTTCGAGCGTGGCGATGTCAGCGAGCGGCAGGTCCGGGTCCAGCATCCGGACGCGCTCGCGGATCGCGGGCAGGAGCGCCAGCGGATCGCCCGCGCTGCGCACGAGCACGATCATGCGTGAAAAAACACCGTTGTAGATGCCGTGGCTGCCATACGGCCAGTAGACGGTGGGTCGTGCGGGCTCGGTCGGACCGAACTCGGCGACGTCACCGACAATGCCGACGATTTCCCAGCTCTGCGATTCATCATGCGTCGCGACCCGCTGGCCGACCGCCTCGTCATCGCCGAACCACGCACGGACGAGCGCGCCGTTGACCAGCACGACGCCACTGCCCGGCTCGCCTTCACCATTGCGCAACGGCCGGCCGCGACGCAGCGCGGTGCCGACGGCAGGAAAGTAGCCGGGCGTCACCTCGCGGATCTCGGTCAACGCTGATTCATCGGTACTGCCGGCGGGGCGCAGGAATGTGTTCGAGCCGCCCATCAGCGGCCGGCGCGTCGTTGCACCCGCTTCGATGACGCCGGGCATGGCCTGCACCTGCTCGAGCAGCGTCGCATAGAACGCGGTGATGGCTTCCTCGGAGGCATAATGGGCAGCCGGCAGACCGATCGTGAATGCGAGCACACCCCTGTCGTCGATGCCGAGGTCGACCTCCTCCAGCTGACGGATGGTACGCACGACCAGGCCCGCGCCCGCGCTGAGCATCACGGCCAGCGCGACTTCGAGCACGACGAGCGCATTGCGCAACCGCTGGCGCCCGCCCGCCATGCTGCGGCCGCCTTCACGCAGCGCGAGGTGCAGTCGCAGGCCACCCACCTGGAGTGCGGGCAGGAGACCCGCGACAATGCCGCTCAGCAGAGCGAGACCGAACCCGATCGCGAGCATCACACCGTCCAGACCGATCTCCGCCGAACGCGGTATCGTCGCGCCGTAGTGCGTGATCAGCAGGCGAGTGCAGGACCAGGCGACAAAAAGGCCAGTGGCGCCACCCGCCACTGCGAGCAGCATGCTCTCCAGCAGGGAATGACGGGCCAGCCGCAACCGGCCGGCACCCAGCGCAGTGCGTACGGCCAGCTCGTGGCGCCGATCGAGGGCTCGCGCTATGCCGAGATTCGCGACGTTCACGCACGCAATGAACAGAACCAGCAGGGTCGCCCCGATGAACAACAGCAGCAGCCGCCCGGAACGACCGATCATCCAGCTGGAAAGGGGCGCCACCTCGACCGTCCACGCCGCGTTCGCCTCCGGGTACGCTGCCGCGAGCCGCGCGAAGATCTGCTCCAGCTCGGCACGGCCACGCTGGACCGAGATGCCCGGCAACAGCCGGCCGATGCCATCGATCGATCGACGAAGTCGAAGCGTCAGCGACTCGCCGTCCCAGCGGAACGGCATCCACAGTCGCGGCGAAGCCGGAAAGCTGAACCATGCCGGCAGCACACCGATCACCGTCGTCGCGACGTGATCCACCATGATCGTGCGGCCCACAATCGTCGCATCACCCGCGAACTGCGCGCGCCACAGGTCGTAGCCGAGCAGCACGACCGGCGCAGCGCCCGCGCGCTCATCGCCCGCCTCGAAATCGCGACCGAGAACCGGCCGCACGCGCAGCAGTACGCCGAACCCCGCCGAGACCCTCAACCCCCGCACCCGCTGTGGACCAGCTTCGCCTGTCACGTTGAACTCGTCGTAGGCGAACGCCTCCAGGCCTTCGAAAGTGCGCGCACTCGCGCGCAGATCCAGAAAGTTCGGAATCGAGATCGACGAAAACGACAGATCCGCCGCCGACCGCCCGCGCCGCGCTTCCTGGCGCACACTCCGATCGCCCACCCGCACCAGCCGATCCGACTCCCCGAACGGCAGCGGCCGTAACAGCGCCCCATACACCACGCCGCTGATCGCCGTCGTCACCCCGATACCAAGCGCGAACGTGGCCACCGCCGCCACCGTGTAGGCCGGACGTCGCACGAGCGAACGCAACGCCGCACGTACATCCTGACCCAGCGACTCGATCATGCCGCCTCTCCACTTGCGAACACCTCGGTAGACAACCGGGCCGGCCCGCCGCGCCACACCTCGCCCCATGCGCCGCAGCAGAAAGCCGGTCCCCAGCAGCACCGCCGCTCCCACGTACCAGCCATTGCGCAACGCCCGCGGCCGGAACGCCACATACTCCTCGTGCAGATCGCCCAGCATGCTCGCGCCCGACTCACCGCGCGGCAGACACAGGCGCAGCCACCATGCCGCCAGCCGGGGCGGCCGCTCTCCGCTCACGTCAGCACGTCTTCCAGACCCGTCCAAAGCTCCAGCAGCGCCTGCCGCGACGAACGCAGCGCCGCAATCCCGCGCGCCGTCACCGTGAACAACCGGCGCGCATGACCGCCGCGCTCGGGCCCGCCCGCCTCCACCTTCCACCTCACGTAGCCCTTCTCCTCCAGTCGCTCCAACGTGCGGTACAACGCACCGCGCGCAATGCGCCGGCCCGACACCGCCGCCATCCGCTCGCGTACGCCCAGCGCCGCCGCACGATTGCCCTCCTGCAGCACCGCCAGCAGCACCAGCTGCTCGAACTCACCAACGAACACGTTGCGTGGCAGTCCGTCCTCCCTGTTCCACTGCGCTTCCTGCGCCATCCGTGTGAACCGTCCGTCGGGCACGGCAGGCGGAGCCCGGCAGCGGCCTGGTGCATCGACGTCCGGATCCGCGACACTGACTACAATAGAGACATCGACGACGGCGGCACAAGCACGGTCATCACGCCGGCCACGACGTTCGTCACGCCGCTCGTTACGCGCGCGCGTCGATCAGTCGGAACGGAGCACGGCGAGCGGATCGATGCGGGTGGCGCGCCAGGCGGGAGCGACGAGGGCGGCGGTCGCGACGAGGGCGAGCAGCAGTGCGACAGCGATGAAAGTGAGCGGGTCAGCGGGCCGCACGCCGAAGAGCAGGCTTTCGAGGAGTCGGGTCGCGAGGATGGCTGCACTGAGGCCGGCGCCGAGGCCGATGGCGATGGGCGTAATACCGCGGAGCACGGCGGTGGCAAGGACGTGGCGTCTGGAGGCGCCGAGTGCGAGGCGAACGCCGAACTCGGGAGCGCGCCGAGCGACGGTCCATGCGGTGACGCCGAAGACACCGACGGCGCCGAGTGTGAGAGCGAGAGCGGCGAAGAAGACGAGCAGGAATGTGAGGAACCGTGTGGTTGCAGCGGACCGGCCGATGACGTTATCGAGAGATTCGATGCCGGATACGGGCGCATCGCGATCGACGCTCCAGACGGCGTCGCGGATGGCGGCGGCGTGGCGGATGACGTTGTCGGGATCGCGGAAGCGGACGGCGAGGAAGAGCGAGGCTTCCCACGCGAGCTGTTCCTGCGGGACATACCACTCGGGACGAGGCGGCTGGTCGAGCGCGCGCTGGTGGACATCGCCGACGACACCGACGATGGTATAGGGCGAAGCCGTGGGCGAGAAGGAGCGCACGGTGCGGCCGATGGGGTTCTGGCCGGGCCAGAACTGCTCGGCCATGGTGCGGTTGATGACGGCGACGCGCGGTGCATCGGCGCGGTCGGCCGGTTCGAGCGAACGGCCGCGCAGCAGGGGGATGCGGAGTGTTTCGAACCAGCCGGGCGTAACGACACGGAAGTTGATGGACGGGGCAGCGCCGCCGTCAGGCACGTGATGGCCCTCGGGGAAGGCGGGGAAGCTCCAGTTGCCCGGCGTGACGGGCAGCAGCTGGATGCCGGCGGCGGACTCGACGCCGGGCAGCGCACGGATGCGCGTGAGGACGTCCGCATAGAAGCGGGTCATGGCCGCGGCATCGGGATAGCGCCAGTCGGGCGGAGCGGGTCGGAGCACGAGGACGCCGCGCGCGTCGAGTCCCGGATGCACGTGGTGCAACTGCTGCAGCGTGCGCAGCATCAGGCCGGACCCGATGACGAGCAGTACGGCGAGTGCGATTTCGAGTGCGACGAGGCCGCTCGAGATGCCCGGCCGGATGCGGACACCGGCGGCACTGCGCGTGCCCTGACGGAGCGCATCGGCGGCGGCTGCGCCACGCGCGCGCAGCACGGGAGCGGCTCCGAATGCGAGTGCGGCGAGCAGTGCGGCGGCAAAGGCGAAGAGCAGCACGCGTGCATCGATCGTGATGGCTGAGGCGTGCGGCAACTCGGGCGGCGCACCGAGTGCGATGATGCGCAGCAGTCCGTACGCCAGCATGACACCGGCGCCGCCGCCGGCCAGGCCGAGCACGGCGGCCTCGGTGAGCAGCTGCCGTGCGACGCGTCCACGGCGGGCGCCCAGTGCACGGCGCAACGCCAGCTCGCGCAGCCGGTGCTCGCCCCGTGCGAGCAGCAGATTGGCCACGTTGGCGCAGGCAATGAGCAGGACGAGAGCGACAGCGCCCAGCAGCAGCCAGAGTGTATCGCCGAGCGGCCCGACGAGATTGTCGCGCAGCGGATCGATCGATGCGAGCCGCACGTCCTCTTCGGTGATCATGCCGGGATCGTCCGCGTAGAGCGATCCGGCAACGACGCGCAGCTGAGCCGTCGCCTGCTCGAGCGTCGCCCCCGCCGCCAGCCGGCCCACACGCCAGTTCACATACCACGTGTTGTCGCCGGCAAAGGTTGTCGCTTCCGGTTCCTCGAGCACAACCCAGCCGGCCAGATCACGATTCACCACCGGCCGGAATCCCTCCGCCATGATGCCGATCACCGTGCGCTCATCGTAATCCGCGCCGGCCAGCCGGATCGACCGGCCCAGCACGGAGGCATCACCACCGTAACGCGTCATCCAGAAATCATGAGTCAGGACGACGACGCCGGCCCGACCACGCGCACCTTCCTCCGGCGCGAACGTGCGGCCGCGCGCCGCCGCAACACCGAGCACGTCGAAATGGCTCGCCGAAACCAGCGCAACCTCCACCTCGGCCGGCTCACCGCCATCACCGGTCACCGTCATGGTCCAGATCGAAATGCCGCTCAGCGACTCCAGCGCCGGCACGCCGGACGCCACCCGCGCCACCATCGTCTTGTTGAAGTTCGCCTCCGGCCACACCGCCACCAGCCGCTCCGGCGCCGCGTACGGCAGCGGACGCAGCAGCAGCGCGTTCACCACACTGAACACCGCCGTCGTCGCTCCCAGCCCCAGCGCCAGCGTGATCAGCGCGGCCAGCGCAAACCCCGGACTGCGCAACAGCGAGCGCACTCCAAGCCGGAGGTCCTGCAGGAGAGAATCCACGTACGTGCTCCGCTCGGTCGGTCGTTCATGACGCCGCGCACGGCGCTCCGCCAGCCCGTGCAACAGCACATCCCCTGCTCCATGCACCCACACACGCACCCGCCCACCCGCCGAATCCGCCTCCCGCAGTCGCGCCGCGAACACCTGCTGCATGTCCGCACCGAAGCGATCGCGGAACTCGCGCGGCAACAACCGCAGCAGCACGCGATACAATCGAAGCGAACTCACGGGTTCACACCGCAATACGCGTCATTGTGCCTTACGCCCCTGCAGCAGACGCCGCGCCCGCGCATCCGCCACCAGCGACTCCAGACGCCTCGCCTCCGCCTTTGCCACCCGCCGGCCCAGTGCGCTCATCCGCACGTACGTCCGCCGTCCACCCGCCTCCTCCCCCCGCGGCACCGCCGCCTCCTCGATCAGACCTTTGCCCAGCAGGTCCCGGATCCGCCGATACAGGTTCGCAGGCCAGATCCGACCGCCGTCCTCCTGCGACTCGATCTCCTGCACGATCCGGTACCCGTGGCTCGCCCCGTCCAGCAGCACGAGCAGGATCCGGAACTCGAGCGGATGCAATGGCAAGAGGGTCTCGATGTCCGGTGCGTTCATCGTGCGGGTCCGGTTCCGAGTAGTGTCAGGCTGATACTATCTTATTGACAGTAGGCGGGCGGGTCAAGAGGGATCAGCGATTGGCGAGCCCGGCGAGGCGGTCACGGGTCTGCTGGAGCCATGCGGTGGCGCCCGGCCCGGCGTCGTCCCAGATGCGGAGGGCCCTTCCGAAATGGAAGGCGGCCATGGCGTGGTCGCCGGCGGCCAGGTCGATGTCACCGAGCTCGAAGGACGCGCGAGCCGTGAGGAAACCGACCCAGGTGGTTGGCGGCACGAGGGAAACGAACATGGCGCGTGCGCTGTCCGGCTGGCCGCTGGCGCGGAGGAGGAGTCCGCGGTGGAAGCGGATGAGAGGCGCGGGCATGGACTCGGCGGCGTTGTCGGAATGAATGGACCAGAGTTCGAAAGCGCGGGTTGCCAGTTGGAGTGCCTGGCGGGTGTCACCGCGACGCGCGGCGATGCGGGAAGCGATGTCGGCCTGGAGGGCGCCGACGTAGTTCTGGGGCGTGCCGCCGCGCGGAAGAGTACCGATGGCATCGATCCAGCGGTGAGCGAGGCTGGAGTCGCCGTTAGCGGCGTGGTGCGCGCCGAGCAGCCAACCGCCCCACCAGACGGGCCGTGAATTGAACCATGCGAGGGCGGAGTCGGGCTGGAGATAGGCGGCGAGATCGGCGACGGTGCGCGTGGTGACGTCGTCCTGGGCGATACCGGCGAGCGCTGCGGCGAGGATGAGGAACTGCAGCCTTCGAAACTGGTCGTTGGCGCGCAGGAGTCCGGCGGTGATGGCGGAGTCAGCGCGGCCGGTCCAGCCGCGCGCGACGGCGAAACGTGCGAGCTCGGCGTCGGCGAGCGTGATGCTGGCGGGGTCGGTGCCGTTGCGCATCTCGCGGAGCATGGCTTCGGCGCGAGCGAGCCGGGTGGCGCGCAGGGCGCCGATCACCTGGAATCGTTGGGCGGCGGGTACAGCGGCGAGTGCGGGCAGCAAGGCGATGAACTGCGAGTCGGAGGCGAGTGTTGCCCGCAATGCAGTGATCCAGGCGCGGCCGAGTGTTCCGGACGTGTCGGCGCGCTGCAGGCGCTCGAGCTGATGGCGCTGGTCGGCGGTATCACCGGTGGAGACGGCCCACCAGGCGCGCGACGCGAGGATGGGCACATAGGTGGAATCGAGGCGGACGGCGGCTTCGATACGGACACCACCGTCGAGGAACGGGACGCCGAACTGCCAGCCGTACGCGCGTTCGTAGTATGCGACCGCGGTCATGGCGTCGAGATCGGTAGGATCCAGCTCGAGGATACGGCGTGCGGCGACGACGGCGCCACGGCCATCGGTGCCGATCGATGCGCGCATTGCGTCGAGGCGAAGTCGCGTGCGCGGATTCACGGAGTCGGCGGATTGATCTGCGCGGTCGAGCAGCTCGAAGAACCCGGCGTAGGGCTGGCCGCGTGTGCTGAAGCCCCACGATTTGATGGTGACGGCTTCGACGAGTGCGAGCACGAACGTGGAGTCGAGGCTGATGGCGCGGTCGATGGCGACATTGGCGGAGTCGATCCAGCCACGCCGCATGCTCTCCTTGGCGGCGAGGTATGCCTTGAGGGCGTCGGGCGAGCGGGTGGCATCGAAATCGAGCTCGGCGGGCACGCCGGCGGGACGGCGGCCGCCCCATACGCGCGCCAGCACACGCACGGCGACGTCGCGCACGGCGCGGGTGAGCGAATCCTGTTCGGCATTGATCGTGAACACGGCGATCGGATCGGCGCGTCCGATCTGGTAGAGGCGCAGGTTGAGATCGACACGCGCACCGGCGCCGACGGCAGCGCCGAGCAGGAAGCGATGGGCACCGGTTTCCGCGGCCAGCGCGGCTGCGGTTTCGGGGCCGGGCGCAGCGGCTGGCGCGTCGTGGCTCGCACGCAGCGGTCGCCAGAGCGACCACGGATCGACGATGCGCAGGCCGGCGGTGCCGTCGAGCGCCGTGGCGAGCAGGTCGGCCACACCTTCCGCCCACGGCTCGCTCGCTGCCGGCGTGGTGCGGAACGGAAAGACGGCGAGACCGACGCGACCATCGTGCGCAGCGTCCGGAAAGCGGAGCCGGCCGAGTCCGGCGGCAGTGCCGGCCGCCAGCACGGATGCCATGACAAAAATGCCAACGACCTGCAGCCAGCGACGGATCGGGACGCGCATCGACCTGGTCGGCCCGTGTGAACGTGGTGTCCGCCGGATGCCGTCCGCCGTCAGCTCGTAGACCCATGCCAGCATGAAGACGATGGGAAAGCCGGCCAGCACGATGATGACGAGGAGGCTGAACGCGAAGTCCGGCAGCAGCAGGCCGTCGAACACCGGCTGAGCGCCCTGCAGCAGCGCAAAGACCGCTGCAGCATAGGCCAGCATGACGCGGACGACGCGTCGCCGCTTCAGCTCGTCGAAGAACGAGCGCAGGCCGGAGCGGGGAGGATCCATGGGCCCTGGTTTTACGGTTGTCCCGTGCATCGCCAAGTTACGTGCGGGTACGTGGAGATGCCACGCCCGGCCCGGCTGGCCGTGTGCAGGCGTGGCGGCCGTCCGTCGAACGGGCCAGGCTGCGGTTCGCCTTTCGTTTCATCACCTGTGTCAATGACCTACCTTGGGTGCGGTCGAGAGTCGCCCCGTCGCAGTGCAGTGGTATTCGGACGTCCACCGCAATCGACGCGGCCACGTGATGCCGACTGTCCGGCACCAGCGCGGGAGACCGAACGTGTCCAGAAGCGGATCCGAGCATGAGGTGATCGGCCGGCGCGCGTTCGTGCGGCGCGTCGCGCGTGCGGCGGCGATCGCGGCTTCGCCGTACGGCCTGTCCTGTGCCCGCGAGCCGGTGCGTGCGAGCGGGCCGAATCTGCTGCTCATCATGGCGGACGATCTCGGTTTCGCGGACCTGGGCATTTATGGACGGCGCGATTACACGACGCCCGTGCTCGACGGACTGGCGCGCGAAGGCGTTCGCCTGACGCAGGCATACTCGGCTGCGCCGGTGTGCTCGCCGACGCGCGTGGCGCTGATGACGGGACGCTACCCGGCGCGACTCGAAGTGGGATTGTACGAGCCGCTGACCACGCACCCGACCGGCCTCGCCGCGAACCTGCCCACGCTCTCGCGGATGCTGAAGGATGCCGGTTATGCGACGGCGCTGATCGGCAAGTGGCACCTCGGTACGCTGCCGGCGTTCCATCCGCACCGACACGGGTTCGACGAGTTCTTCGGCCACCTCGGTCCGGCCATCGACTATGTGAGTCACATCAACACGGAGAACCTGGAACACGACCTTTACGACGGCACGAGGGAAGTGCACATCGAGGGCTACGCGACGGACCTGTTCACACAGCGGGCGCTGGACTGGCTTCGTCGCCCGCGCAGCGCGCCGTTCTTCCTGAGCCTGCAGTACAATGCGCCGCACTGGCCGTGGCAGGCGCCGGGCGATCCGCCGTACCCCGATTCGCTGCGCTGGAAGGGCGGCGGGTCGGCCACGACGTATGCGGGCATGGTGCGCAGCATGGATGAAGGCGTGGCCCGCATCCTCGATGCATTGCGCGAGAGGGGACTCGAGCGGGACACGCTGGTCATTTTCACGAGCGACAACGGCGGCGAGCTGTATTCCGACATGGGGCCGTTCCGCCAGAGCAAGTTAACGCTGTGGGAAGGTGGCATCCGGGTGGGCGCGTTCGCGCGCTGGCCCGGCGTCATTCCCGCTGACACCATTTCGGATCAGGTGGCAACGACCATGGACTGGACGGCGACGCTGCTCCGCGCGGGCGGTGCGTCCTGGCCCACTGATTTTCCGCTCGACGGCATTGACCTGATGCCGCAGCTGCGCGGCAGTGCGCCGGCGGTCCCGCGCGACGTGTACTGGCGCACGTTCCAGCGCGGCCGCTACAAGGCACTGCGCAGCGGCGACTGGAAGTATCTCGTGACGGACGAAGGCGAGTACCTGTTCGATCTGGCCGGCGATCCGGGTGAGACGACCGACCGGAAGGCGGCGGAAGCGGCCGAATTCGACCGGCTCGAGGCCGCCTTCGCCGAATGGGAGCGGACCGTGCTCGAACCGATAGCGCTCGATCCGGCACGGGCTTGAGACGATCCTCGATCGGTCCAGCCGTATCGAAGGGCCTGCGGGCCCGGTCCCCGGATTGAGGGCGGGCTGTCGAGCGGCCGATACTTCGGGTACCCCGGAGTTCCGAACGGCTGCTGGCAAATGCAAACGAGCGCGGCACGGCTGTATGCCGTGCCGGAAACACAGGAATACAGGCTGTCCGAGGTCGTGTCGGCGCTGTCGTACGCGCTGGACCTGACCGAAGGGCAGCCGCCCGGCCACACGCTGCGCGTGACGGCCATCGGCATGCGATTCGCCGATGAGCTCGGGCTGAGCGATGGCGAGCGGGCTGCATTGTACTATGCGCTGCTGCTGAAGGACGCGGGCTGTTCCACGAACGCGGCCGTGGTGGCGGACCGGTTCGGTTCCGATGACGGTCCGGTCAAGCGCGATCTCAAAACGACGGAATGGTCGAGTCTGGCTGCGAGTGCGGCATACGCGTGGCGCAACGCTGCGCGTGGCGGTCCGCTGACGCAGCGGGTCCTGCACTTCACGCGCATTGCGACCGGCGGTCGAGGTCTGGCCCGCGAGCTGGTCCGTGTGCGCTGCTACCGGGGCGCCGAGATCGCGGTACGTCTCGGGTTCCCCGAAGCGACAGCGGAAGCAGTCCGCTGCCTGGATGAGCACTGGGACGGCAACGGCTACCCCGGCGGTTTCACGGGCGACGCGATTCCACTGACTTCGCGGATCGCCAGTCTGGCGCAGACGCTCGAAGTGTTCCTGACGGCGCGCGGTGCAGCGAACGCGATCGACATGGCGCTGCAGCGGCGGGGCAGCTGGTTCGATCCGGCACTCGTCGATCTCTGCGCTTCATGGCGTCATGATCACGCGTGGTGGAATGATCTGCTGGATGAGGACCTCGTCGTTCGCGTCCAGGCGATGGAACCGGCCGGCCACGTGCGCATCCTGGACGAGGAAGGCCTGGACCGCGTCGCAGAGGCGTTCGCCGAGATCGTCGATGCGAAGAGTCCGTACACGGCCGCCCATTCCACGAACGTAGCGCGCTACGCGACCGGTATCGCGGACGTCTTCCAGCTGAGCGATGCCCGCATCCGGTCGCTCTACCGCGCCGGCCTGCTGCACGACGTGGGCAAGCTCGGCATTTCGAACCGGCTGCTGGACAAGGCGGCGCCGCTGACCACGGATGAGCGCGGGATCATACAGCAGCACCCGCAGTTCACGTGGTCGATCCTGCGGCGGGTGAGCGCGTTCCGCGATTTCGCATGGACATCGTCACTGCATCACGAGCGACTCGACGGGTCCGGCTACCCGTGGGGCCTCGGGGTCGACGAGCTGGACCTCGAAGCCCGCATTCTGGCGGTCGCGGACGTGTACGAGGCGCTCACGGCGAGGCGGCCGTACCGCGAGGGCCTGACGGCCGATCACGCACTCCGCATCATCGGCAAGGACACGCCGTTCCGCTACGACGGCCAGGTCTTCACGGCCCTGGAGGCCTTCCTCGGCACCTGATCGTTCGCCAGACTGTCGTGCATGAACAGGATCGTGACCGCGCGCGGCGGTCGCGATGGCTGAGTCCGGCCAGCAGCCGCCGCGCATTGCCGTCATCCTCTCGACCTACGAACAGCCGGCGTGGCTGGAGAAAGTGCTGTGGGGGTACGCGGCGCAGACGACCTCGCACTTCGACCTGCTGGTTGCCGACGATGGCTCCGGTCCGGCGACTGCGCGCGTGGTGGACCGCGCGCGCCGCGCATTCGGTGCACGACTGCGCCATCTGTGGCACCCCGACGATGGGTTCCGCAAGTGCGAAATCCTGAACCAGGCGATCACTGCGACCGACGCGCCCTACCTGCTCTTCAGTGATGGCGATTGCATACCGCGCCAGGACTTCGTGGCGACGCACGCACGGCTCGCGCGGCCCGGCGCATTCCTGTCCGGCGGCGTCATCTGGCTGCCCATCGAGCTGAGCCGCGCCATCACGAGAGAGGATGTCGACACCGGACGAATTGCAGATGCCGCATGGCTCACTGCACGTGGCTGGGCCGGCGGCCGGCACCGGCTGCGACTCGTGCGTTCGCTCGCCGCCGCATCACTTCTCGATCGCATCACGCCGACCGGCACGACATTCAACGGCCACAACGGATCTGCGTGGCGCGACGATGTCGTGCGGGCGAACGGATTCGATGCCGAAATGGGATACGGCGGTCTCGACCGCGCACTGGGCGAGCGACTGCTCAACATGGGCGTGCACGGACGGCGTGTCCGCTTCCGCGCCGTCTGTTTCCATCTCGACCATTCCCGCGGCTATCGCCATGCCGACGTGCTCGAACGCAATCGCGCGATCCGCGCACGCATCCGTGCGAACCGTGAAGTCCGCGCTCGCCTCGGCATTGCAGAGCTGACGGAGCCGGCCACCGAGCTGAACGGCGGACCCGGCGATTGGCGTCCGGCAGACGTCTGAGCGTCCCTGTCCGCTTGCGCGTCACCGCCGTTGCGACGAGGATGAGCCGGTGCCGGGCGGCGCGCAGCGCCGCGTGGCGCGTCCGCTGCACACGACTCGAAGACTGGATGTCCGCATGAAGCTGCGCACCTTTTCGATCGTCATCCTCAGTGCGACCCTCGCCGCACCGCTCGCCGCGCAGCAGACGGCGACCGCGTCATCCGGGGATCGGCCGTTGCCGTACCCCGTGTTCGAACCGGATGCGTTCAGCCGTGCAGTGGCGGCCGGCACGCGCACACGGAACGGCCGGCCCGGCGCGAACCACTGGACGAATTACGCGCACTACTCGATCGACGCGACACTCGATCCGGCTACGCGGCTGCTGACCGGGCGCGCCCGCATCCGCTACGAGAACCGCTCGCCCGACGAGCTGACCGCGATCGTGCTGCATCTGCATCAGAACCTGTTCGCGCCGGGCGCCGTACGCAGCCGGCCGGTTCCGGTCACCGGTGGAGTGACGCTGACGCGTCTGAGTGCCGGCGGCACTACGCTGACCGACGTGACGATGAACGCGTCCAGGCCGGGTTACATCATGGATGGCACCATACTGGTCGCACTGCCGGCGCAGCCGGTGCCGCCGGGCGGCAGCATCGAGATGGAAGCGGAGTGGTCGTTCCCGGTCACGCCCGACGGTGCACCGCGCGGCGGCGCGGATGGTGAAGTCCTGTTCGTTTCGTACTGGTATCCGCAGGTCGCCGTGTACGACGATGTCCACGGCTGGAACACCGATGGCTATCAGGGCAACGCGGAGTTCTACATGGGCTACGGCGACTACGACGTCTCGCTGACCGTGCCCGCCGGCTGGCTCATCGGCAGCACAGGCGAGCTGCAGAATGCGGCCGACGTTCTGTCCGCAGCGACACGGGAACGACTGGCACGCGCACGAGGCTCACGTGCCACGACGAACATCGTCGCAGCCGATGAACGCGGCGCCGGCCGCGCCACGGCCGCGGGCCGCAACGGGCGGCTGGCGTGGCGGTTCCATGCGAACAACGTCCGCGACTTCGCATTCGGCACGTCCGATCAGTATGTCTGGGACGCCACAGCTGCACTCGCCGGGGATGCCACGGGCGACGGCCGCCCCGACACGACCGTCATCCATACGTTCTACCGGCCCGCGCGAACCGCATGGGCATGGGACCAGTCCGCGCGCTACGAACAGCACTCGATCGAGTTCCTTTCACGCTTCCTCTGGCCGTACCGCTACCCGATCATGACCGCCGTGGACGGACCCGCGTCGTGCGGCGGCATGGAGTACCCCATGATCACCTGCATCGGCGGGCAACGCGATACGCTCTCCCTCTACAGCGTACTCGTGCACGAGACCGCTCACATGTGGTTCCCCATGATGGTCGGTTCCAACGAAACCGCCCACTCCTGGCAGGATGAAGGGCTCACTCGCTTCAACCAGTCGGAAGGCATGCGCGCGTTCTTCAACGGCTACGACCGCTGGGAACTGTCCTACAACGGGTACGTCGCAACCGTGCGCGCCGGCCAGGAGGTCGAGCTGATGCGCCATGGCGACCTCTATCCCCGGGACTCCAACGCATTCGGCATCGCCAGCTACGACAAGATGTCCCTCATCCTGCGCGCATTGCGCGGAATGCTGGGTGAGGCAACGTTCCTGCGCGCGTATCGCGAGTACGGCCGGCGCTGGCTGGACCGGCATCCGACGCCGTATGATTTTTTCAATACGGTCGAAGATATCGCAGGCCGCGACCTCGACTGGTTCTGGCGCACCTGGTTCTGGGAGACGTGGACACTGGATCAAGCGGTGACGGCCGTGTCGGAGGCAGGTGGCCAGGCGTCGATCGCGATCGAGGACCACGGCCTCGCGCCCATGCCTGTCCGGCTGCGCATCACGCGAGAGGGCGGTACGACCGAGTGGCACGATGTTGCGGTCGACGTGTGGCTGGACGGTGCGCGGCAGCACCTCACGCTCGTTGCCGCGTCGCCGCGCATTGTGCGGGTCGAGATCGATCCGGACCGCTGGTTCCCTGACATCGACCGGGACAACAACGTGTGGTCGCGCTGATCCGTGCGAGCGGCATGAGGACGCCCGATTCTCGACGGCGAGGACGGCCATGACGATGGCGAAAGGGGCGAGCCGCCGGGAGCAGGCGGTCGGTTCAGGCGCGGAAGGTCGGCCGGCACCCGTCCGGACACGGCATCATCATCACGCGGGAACGCCGGTGAGTCGGGCCCTCGCCTCCGGCCAGGCCGTCCGGGCTGCGCGCAATGCATGTGACGACGTGCACGTCAGCGTGCGACGCCCGTACAGCTTCGCCTGTGTGGCTGCGTTCGTCGTTGCGTGCCTATCATTCGGGCATGCCTCGGCCGCGCACGCGCAGGTCGCCGGTGTGCCGGTGTTCCACTCGCTGAAACACGATCCGCGCTGGTCCATTCATGCAGACTATGGCAACGGCGGTCGCGACCTGGACGGTCTGGCATTCGCCGGAGTCCGGATCTCGAATACGCCGGGCGCCGAATCGGCAGCCGGCGTGCTGCGCATTTCCGTGCTGGCCGGGCGTGTGCTGCGCGATGCGGGCGAGACCACGAACGCGGGCGCCCTGACGGTCGCGCTCGCACTGGCACAACGCAGGCTCATCCAGTTCGAGCCGCAGGCAGGGATCGGCTGGACGGACGGTGGTGAAGGCGGCGTGTCGCGCATCGACATTCCACTCGGCGTGGCGATCGGCATTCCGGCCGCATTGCCGCCGTTCGGTTTCACCGGTTACGTGAGCCGCAATCCGCAGGTCTGGATCGCGCCCCGGGCACAGCTGCGTGCGACCGACGTGCCGGTACTGGGCCGTCGCGTGCGCGGCGGATTGGGTGGATCGATCGGTCTCGAGCTGCGCTCGCAGCCGGGTCTCGGCGTGCAGATCGTCCACGAATGGCTGGTCATCCGGGATGCCGCACTGCCACGCTGGCGCACCGAGACGGCGTTCGGCCTGAGCATGTTCTTCGCCTGGATCTGAACAGCTCGCAAGAGCGGAGACGGAACCCATGCCGCGTGCGTACCCGGGAAGTGCGGTCCCGCCCTGGGACCCGGCCGATGGACTGCCGCAGCTGGACAATCCGGAAGTCGCCAATGTCGCGCTCGAGTTCGGTCGCATGCGCACGGTCGGCGAGTACCTCGCGGTTCACGACGGCCGGTTGATTCCGGGACGCAAGTATACCGACACATCGATCGGCGCCACGGAAGCGCGCATGCACTTCCAGGGCATTCAGCGCATGGGCCCGCCGAATGAGGACATCCTGCTGCTGACAGGCGGCGATCAACCGGCCGGCGCATCGCACCTGTTCGTGTGCCGGCTCGGTTCGCGGCCGCGCGGCCGGCCGTGGGGCAGCAACCTGCGCTTTTCGCGCAAGCCACCCGACACGGACCGGCTGACCGAGCTGTTCACGCTGGATCGCCGGCTCTGGCACGCCGGCGGCATCAGCCTGCTCGGCGATCTGCTCGTCGTGCCGCTCGAAGATGATGCCACCGGCACATCACGCGTCGACTTCATCGACATGACCGATCCGTTCGCACCACGTGGCCTGTCGTCCTGCTGCATCTCCCGCACTGCAGCGAAGGCGGGCGCGGCATCACTGGCCCGGCTGCCCAACCAGCACTTCCTCTGCGCCGTCTGGAGCGACAGCGACAGCCTGCCACGACGCATCGATTTCTACCTCTCGGTGAGTTCGGACCTCGCCGATGGATTCGCCGACCTGCCGCTCTGCTGGGAGCACGATCGCCTGCTCCCTGCCGGCCGCGCGGCGGTGGCATGGCAGAACATCAATTTCGTCGTGCAGAAGGATGGCACGCTGTTCATGATTGCGACGGAGAACAGCTCGAACCTGGCGCCGTACGTGAAAGGCGAGGATCGCGTCGATCTGTTGCACGTCGAGTTCCCACGACGCACGACGCACGATCCCGCTCCGGTCCTCGCCATGCCGACGATCACGTGCATTGCCGAGAAGGTCGTGACTGCCGATCGCGATTTCGGCAACCTCGATGCCGCGGGTGGCGTCTACCTGGAACGCTGGTGGAGCGGACCGGGACCGGAGCCCGAGGCACGCATTGCCCTCTACTCCGCCTACCACTGGCGCGTCTCATCGACCATCCGCTTCATCGAGTACAGTCGTGATGTGCCGGCCAGCGAAGGCGCCATCGCACGCATCGAGGATGGCTGGATCGATCTCTTCGAGCATCCCAACTTCCGCGGCCAGCGGCTCTCCATCGCGGGTCTGACCGATGCGGAGATCCGCGATTATCGCAGGATTCACGTTCAGGATTGCGGTTTCAGTGATCGTGTTTCGTCCGTACGTTATCAGCTGCCGCCGGGGATTGTGTACCGGTTGTTTCGTGACGATGGGTTCCGGCCGAAGCGCGCGGGCAACCTGCCGCTCGTGGGCGACGGGCTGGTGCACGAGGTAACGGATCTGAGGACACAGGCGGGCTTCGACAACCAGGCATCTTCGTCCCGTTACGATGATCCCCGTGGGGCTGACTCCTCGCCCTGAACTGCGCCACACGGAGGCATGGAAATGGGGTCTTCCTCTTCACCAGAACACTGATCAACGGGATTACGGAGCATTGCAGAGGTTGCACGGAGGAGTGGGCTCCACGGAAGGCACAGGGAGGCTACAGGAAGGAGCGAGCATGCGTACGGATCCGGTGAAGTGGGCTCGGTCGCTGCGGCGATCCGCTGGGGGAATGGGCGTGCGCGTGGCGGTCGCATGCGCTCTGCTTGTCCTGCAGGCGGCGGTGGGCGGGGCGCAATCGCTGGCGCGGGCGCGGGCCGAGGACGCAGGGATGTCGTCGGAACGGCTGGAGCGGTTGAGTGTGGCGATGCGGGAGTACGTAAACGATGGCCGGCTCACGGGCGCGGTGGCGCTGGTGGCGCGGCGGGGGCGGGTCGTGTACTTCGAGTCGTTCGGCCTGCGTGACCGCGAGGCTGCGGCCGCACCGATGCAGACGGATGCGCTGTTCCGCATTGCGTCACAGACAAAGGCGATCATCAGTGTGGGCGTGATGCTGCTGCAGGAAGAAGGCGCCTTGCTGATATCGGATCCGGTCGGGCGATACCTGCCGGAATTCATGGAGACGAAGGTCGCGGTACGCAGGCAGGAAGGTGAGGGATACGACGTCGTCGAAGCGCGACGTCGTATCACGATCCGTGATCTGCTCACGCACACATCGGGGATCGGCTACGGCAACGGCATTGCCGACGACCGCTGGGCGCAGGCCGGGATCCAGGGCTGGTACTTCGCGGACCGGACCGAGCCGATCGCTGCGACCGTCGCACGCATGGGCGCACTGCCCTTCGATGCTCAGCCCGGCGAACGCTGGGTTTACGGCTACAGCACGGATATTCTCGGTGCGCTCATCGAGCGCGTGTCCGGCATGCCGCTCGATGCGTTTCTGCGCCAGCGGATCCTCCAGCCGCTCGGCATGCGGGATACGCGATTCTATCCGGCGCCGGCCGACCGGACGCGACTGGCGACCGTGTATTCTGCCGCAGCGGATGGTGTCCGGCGCGCGCCGGACCCGGGCGGCATGGTCGGACAGGGCGCGTACATGAGCGGGCCACGCACGAGTTTCTCCGGCGGCGCCGGCCTGATCTCGACGGCGATGGATTACGCGCGGTTCCTGCAGATGCTGCTGAACGGCGGCGAGCTGGACGGCGTGCGCCTGCTCTCACCGACGACCGTCGACCTGATGACCGCCGATCACATTGGTGATCGATACGGCACACCGGGCGCCGGTTTCGGACTCGGCTTCCAGATCACGACCGACGTCGGCCGGCTGGGCCGGCCGGGTTCGGTCGGCGAATTCGGCTGGGGCGGTGCCTACCACTCGACGTACTGGGTCGATCCGCGGCAGGAGCTGATCGTCGTCTACATGACGCAGCTGATTCCGGCGGGCGGTCTCGACGATCACGGCCGGCTGCGTGCACTCGTCTATCAGGCGATCATCGAAGGCGTCACCCATTGAGCGTGCAGGCCGGACCCATCGCCGTGACGCGCGTGCCGAGCCGCTCGATCGCGCACTGCGAAGTCACGTACGTCCAACGGTCACCCATCGATCCCGACCTCGCCCGGGCACAGCACCGCGCATACGTCGATACACTGCGCGACCATGGCCTCACCATCATCGAGCTGCCTGCCGAAGACGCGCTACCCGATGCCGTCTTCGTCGAGGATCCCGTCATCGTCCTTGATGAAGTCGCCGTTGCACTGCACATGGGTGCGCCGAGCCGGCGGCCCGAGGTCGATTCGCTGGTTCACGCGATCACGCCGTTCCGATCGGTCGTACGAATGGACGAACACGGAACCGTCGACGGCGGCGACGTCCTGCGCATCGGCCGCACACTCTACGTCGGTCTGTCGACCCGCACGGACGCCGCTGGACTGCATGCGCTCGCCGACGTCGTCGGCACCTGCGGCCACACGGTGTGTCCCGTGCGCGTGCACGGCTGCCTGCACCTCAAGAGCGCCTGCACGTGGCTGGGCGACCGCCTGCTCATGAACCCCGACTGGATCGACACCGCACCATTCGCCGATCTGCCTCGCCTGCGCGTCGCCGAGCCGTGGGCGGCCGACGTGCTCGGTCTGCCCGATCCGGCTGCAACCGGCGCTCCCGCGCGCATCGTCATGCCCGCTTCGTTCCCGCGCACCCGCGACATGCTGCGGCACAACGGATACGACGTGCGGGCCGTCGACGTTTCGGAACTGCAGAAGGCGGAGGCGGGTGTCACGTGTATGGCTCTTGTTTTTGCGGGATCAGGGAATGGGGCTACGGCTACGGCTACGGCTGGGGTGACGGATACGGATATGGCGGGGTGACTGCGGCTGGCATTGCGACGCGGCTGCGTGGACTTCCATCACGGGATGCGGCGTCACTGCGGAAGGTGCGGCGATCGGTGTCGCGGGAGATTGCGGGTTGGACGCCACGACGGGTGATCGAGCTGGCAGTGGCGCTGCTCGCGGAGCGGGCGCCGGGTGGTCATGTCGTCGCGTACGAGATCGTGTTGCACCATCCGGGCGCGCTGGAGGCCGTCAACGTGCGTGATGTGCGCCGGCTGGGTCGTACCATGGAGAGCTGGGGCGAGGCGGACACGTTCGCGTGTTACATCGCGGGTCGGGCGTGGCGGGCGGGTCGCATCAGTGATGACGTGATCACGCGCTGGGCACGATCGAAGGACCGCTGGTGGCGTCGTGTGGCGCTGGTGAGTACCGTGCCCCTCAATGTCAGGGCGCAGGGCGGTCGTGGCGACGCGGCGAGGACACTCGCGGTCTGCGAGCGCCTGCTGGACGATCGCGATGACATGGTCGTCAAGGCGATGTCCTGGGCATTGCGCGAGCTGGCCGTGCGCGCTGGGGGCGCCACTGCCGGATTCGTAGACCGCCACGAACGCGTACTTGCACCGCGCGTCGTGCGCGAGGTGCGCAACAAGCTCGAGACGGGGCTGAAATCACCGGTGCGCAGGCGAGCGTCGTGAGCGCATCGTCGCCCATCCGCCGTGAAGGAAGTCATGCCATGCCCGTAGCCGTATGAAGAAGGATACTCCGTGAATCGCCGGGTCCGGCGTGCGTTCGCGCTGATCGCACCGTGCACACTGGCCGTGGCTCCGCTCGTGGCGCAGGCGCAGATCGATCCGGAGCGCGCGCGCACGTACTTCGCGGAGGCGCAGGCGTTGTGCGAGCGCGAAGGCGGCCGGCTCTGGGGTGTTTCGCTCAGCGGTCCGATGGTGTTTGCGGGCCGCGACGCAATCGATTGCGACGAGTGAGCCGGCGCCTGCAGGGGACCGGCCGCGTACGCTGGGCTTCGTCAATGCACCACTGGAGTGGGGCGGTACGCGCTGGGCCGCGTACGTCTGGCCGCTGCTTCCGGCCGATGATGCCCGGGCGCGAGGGCGGTTGCTGCTTCACGAGCTGTTCCATCGCGTGCAGCTGGAGCTGGGCCTCATGACGATGGGTCAGCCCAACGACCACCTCGACACGCTGGAAGGGCGCTACTGGCTGCAGCTCGAATGGCGTGCGCTCGCCCGCGCACTCGCTGCGCCCGGTGCGTAACGCTGGGCTGCCATCCAGGACGGGGCCCGCGTTGCAGAACTGCGTGGCAGATTCGTGGACGGTCCCGTGTTGATCGTGCCGCGAGGACGGAATGCAATGCTGATGACGACGGGTGCGACGCCCATACCGGGCGCTGGCACGGTCTACTTCCAGTATCGCGTGACAGGCGAGTGGGGCAGTCTCGAATCGACCGGCATTCTCGAGTCGAGCGAGACGGTACGACATTGAGACTGCCCGCACCGTTCCGCACCGAGGGATCCACGCTGCAGGGCGAAGGCTGGACCGTCACGATTGCGCCCGGCTGGGTGGTCCGGCCGGGCCGGCGTGCGGGCGACGTCATGATCGTTCGCGAAGCCGAGCGAACGGCGGGCGTGGATGCGCGACGCTAATCCGATCCGAGCGCCACGACAGGCGCGATGCTGGCGGCGCGGCGGGCCGGCAGCCATGCGGCCAGACTCGCGACGATCAGCATCATGCTTGCGACGAGCAGCGTGATTACGGGATCCCGGGGCGTGATGCCGTAGAGCAGGCTGTCGATCAGACCGCCGCCGCTCACGACGATCACGATACCCAGCACGATGCCGGTGCCGGCCAGAGCGGCCGCGCGGCCGAGTACACGTGCGACGACCTGCCGCGGATCCGCGCCCAGCGCAATACGCACGCCGATCTCCCGCCTGCGCTGACTGACCGAATACGACATCACACCGTAGACGCCGGTCGCGCAGAGCAGCAACGCGATCGCGCTGAAGACCGTGAGAAGCAGCGAGAGAAACCGCTCTTCGGAAACCGAATCCCGCGTCAGTGCAGCGAGCGTAACGAAGTTGTGGGGTGGTTGCATGGGCAGGTGACCGACCACAGCTGCCCGCATCGCTTCGTGCATCGCCCGCGCAGCGCGCGTGGTGCGAACGGCAAAGCTCATGGCCAGGTAGGGAACCTGGGCGTGCGCGACATAGGCCTCGGCGCGCGCGTCCTGCCGTGGTCCGTAATGCTTCACGTCGGCGACCACACCGAGCACCCGGTACGGTTGCCAGCCATCGCGAAAGTCGAGGTCGAATGTTTCGCCCACGGCGATACCGGCGGGCCAGAGCCGCCGAGCCATCGTCTCGTTCACGAGAGCGACGAGCGGCTCGTCAGCACGGACGGTCGCGGGCAGCGTCCGGCCTGCAATGACCCGCATGCCGACGGCTTCAATGTACCCATCCGTGATGATCCGCATCTGTGCCAGCGGTGCGTCTGCCGATGCCACACTGGAACCGGTGTGCCGGAACGGCCGCGTGAAGTCGTTGCCGACTGGATTGAGCGGGAGCGTTTGCGCGGCGCCCGCTCGTTCGACCCCGGGCAGCTCTCTCAGCTTCGTCAGTAGACCGTCGTAGTAGCCAACGATCTCTTCGGACGTCCCGTCCACCGGATCGAGTGAAACCCGGAACGTTGCGACGTTGCGGGGATCGATGCCCGGATCCTGCCGCGTGAGGTGCGACAACGTCGTGACCAGCAGCGACGCAGCCGTCAACAGCACGAGCGCGACCGCGATCTGCGAAACCACGAACACCTCGCGGACCCGCTGTTGTGCGGCGCTCGCCGAGCCACGCGTCCCGCGCAGCGCTGCGACGACCGCTCCGTCCAGCGCATGGAGTGTGGGAACGAGGCCGAAGATCATCCCCGTGAAAGCGGTCACCACGAGCGTGAAAACCAGCACACCACCATCCACCCGGACCTCGCCCAGCCGCGGGATCCGGCCGGCGTCGATCGCAACCAGCGCGTCCAGCATGGCGACACCGATCGCGAGACCGAGCAGGCCCGCCACACCCGAAAGCACGACGTTCTCTGCAACCAGCTCGTGCGACAATCGCCGCCGCGATGCACCGAGCGCGCTGCGAATCGCAAGGTCGCGTCCGCGCGCCGGCACCCGGGCGAGCAGCAGATTGGCGACATTCGCACAGGCAATCAGCAGAAGACAGAGCACAGCGGCAAACGCCATCCACAACGTACTCCTCACCGCACCCACCATCTCCTCGTGCAGCGACGCCAGCGACACTTCCCAGCCCCGGTTCTCTGCCGGGTGCGCCTCGGCAAGAGCGGTCGTGAGCGCACGCAGACTCGATTCCGCACCCGCGACCGGGACGCCCGGTGCAAGTCGTCCGATCGCGTCCAGGAATCGCCACGTGCGCGACTCCGGTCGATCGCGGTAGACATTGCGCAGGTCCCACGCAATCCACGTCTCCACGCTCGCATCAGGGAACGCGAAGTCCGGTGGCATGACACCGACAATTTCGTAACTGAGGTTGCTCGACACGATCCGCCGGCCGATCACGGCCGGGTCGCGTCCGAACAGCCGCTCCCACACCCGGTCACTCAGCATCACCGGTCCGTAGCGTACGACTTCCTCACGCACGAAGTCACGACCGATCGCCGGCCGCACGCCCAGAACCCGGAAGAAATCGGCCGTCACCTGCGCCGAACGAATCTCCTCGGCACCGAAATCGCCTCGATACGTGCCTGATGTCAGGTACCATGCCGCCATCGATTCGAAATCCGCCGCAGCGCCGTCCCAGTCGGCGAAGTTCAATGGCGAAGGCCCATGCTGCTCCCCTCCGACAGCCGCATTCGTCTCACGGATTCGGACCAGCCGTTCCGCTTCCGGAAACGGAAGTGGCTGGAGCAGCACACCACGCAGCACGCTGAACAGCGCGACGTTCGCACCAATTCCCAGCGCCAGCGTCAGCACGACCAGCGCGTTCACGCCAGGACTGCGCAGCAACGTCCGCCCGGCCCGACCCAGGCTCACCACGAACTGAACATGCTCGACCAGCCGACGTGCACCATCACCGCCGCGCTCGAGCAGGCCGTTGATCACCACGCTGCTGAACGTGCGAAGCCAGAAGCGTACGAGGCGCGCCGACCCGCCCGCGCCCGCCGCTTCGCTCAGATCACGGAACAGCTCGACCATGGCCTCGCCGTACTGCTCCCGGAACGCCCGCGGATACGACCGCAGCAGCTGCCGGTACAGCCGTTCCGATCGGCAACCATCGCGCACCGCACGCATCACCCGCGCTCCCGCGGCCGCCCCACCAGTGCACGCGCTGCCGCGGCCAGCGAACGCATCCGACTCGCTTCCGCCGCCAGCACCCGCCGGCCCTGTGCCGTGATCCTGTAGTAGCGCCGCCGCTCCCCATCTCCACCACCAGCCGCCCGCACGCCCGCCGCGCCCACCAGGCCCGCGTCCACCAGACGACGGATGAACCGGTACAGATTGCCCGGCTCCAGCCGCACCCGCCCCTCACTCGTCGACTCGATCGCCTTCACCATCCCGTAGCCGTGCAGGTCGCCTTCCGCCAGCACCAGCAGAATGTGGAAGTCCACCGGCTTGAGCGGCAGGTGCGCTTCAATCCGGTCCCGCGCCGAACGGCTTGCTCCGGCCATCCCGTCATCCCGCGTCCACGAGGAGTGCAGCTGCGCGGCCGCAGCCTCATATGATTATTATGATCATATGGCCGGATGGCAAGCGTGAGCCAGCGCGGCTGGCCGGATCGGGACGCGCGGCGAGGCGCACCACGGCCGGCGGCGCCCTGGCCGGCCGGCCCGCGCCGGCTGGCGAATCGCTCTATTTCACGCGGACAGCCGCTTCGCCGCCGACGCCAGAGACCAGGTTCGGCAGGCCGCAGCCGGATCGTGCGCAGCGAGTCCGATCTCTGGATCGCGCGTCCCGCCCGGTGATGCCGATGGAGCTCAGCGATCGCCAGCCACGCGCACGCCCAGCTGCAGTGCCTGCCCGGGAGCGGGCCGCATGGAAACGTCGAGGTACTGCGTATCGGTGAGGTTGGTCGCGTCCGCGAAGACCGTCACACGTCC
>Ga0302046_10000843_pt1 | contig 29424 bp, 26 predicted proteins | sample RVTome_11_FD_200261 | JGI IMG/M metagenome (GOLD analysis project Ga0302046, IMG submission 200261) | Soil microbial communities from uranium-contaminated site in the Upper Colorado River Basin, Wyoming, United States - RVT147D111 (version 2) ...
CAGGCCATTTTGTTTGATCCCTCTGCGCTCCTCCGCGCTCTCTGCGTCTCTGCGATTTTCTTTACAACGGGAAACTGACCCACTACCCAGATTTTGATTTCCCCCATTTTTCATTTACTTTAACTTATTCCTTATCAATGGTCAAGGCTGGCTGGACAAGCCGACCTCTGATCTCTGATTTCTGACCTCTGATCCTGACCGACCCGGGAGTTCATCCATGAAAACGACAATTAACGATGTGTGGGCGAGGGAGATCCTCGACTCACGCGGCAATCCGACATTAGAAGCAGAAGTAACGCTTGAAGACGGGACCGTCGGGCGGGCGGCCGTACCCAGCGGCGCCTCAACAGGCGAAAACGAAGCGGTGGAATTACGCGATGGCGACAAAGCGCGGTATTCAGGCAAAGGCGTTACCAAAGCCGTTGCAAACGTGAACGATGTCCTTTCGGAAGAAGTCGTGGGGTTCGATGCGAAGGACCAAGTGGGCATTGACCGCATGATGCTTCAGCTCGACGGCACGCCCAATAAATCAAAACTCGGCGCCAATGCAATCCTTGGAGTTTCGCTCGCGGTTGCAAAGGCGGCAGCTCAGTCTGCAGGGATCCCCTTGTATCGCTACATTGGCGGAACGAATGCCAGGGTTCTTCCTGTGCCGATGATGAACATTCTGAACGGCGGCAAACACGCCGATAACAACGTCGATTTTCAGGAATTTTTGGTTATGCCGGTCGATGCTCCGAGCTTTGCAGAGGGATTGAGAATGGGCGTCGAGGTTTTTCATTCTCTGAAATCCGTTCTGCACAAGAAGGGATATAATACGGCCGTTGGTGATGAAGGCGGATTCGCGCCGAATCTGAAATCAAACGAAGAGGCGGTGGAGGTCATTTTGGAGGCAATAGGCAAGGCGGGCTACAAGGCAGGAGAGAATATCTACATTGCGCTCGACCCGGCAGCCAGCGAGTTCTACGACAAGGCGAAAAAGAAATATGTTTTCAGCAAGTCTGATAAATCCGAAAAATCGCCCGACCAGATGGTAAAATATTGGGAAGGATGGACGAAACAATTTCCGATCATTTCGCTCGAAGATGGAATGGGGGAAAATGATTGGGATGGATGGAAAATGCTCACCGACACGCTCGGTAAAAGAATCCAGCTCATTGGGGATGATATATTCGTCACCAACGTGGAGTATCTTTCCAAAGGTATCGACATGGGTGTCGCGAATTCCATTCTGATTAAGGTCAATCAGATCGGCACTCTCACAGAGACGTTGGATGCAATTGAAATGGCGAAGCGGGCAAAGTACACCACGGTTCTTAGTCACCGCTCGGGCGAAACCGAAGACACCACGATCGCCGATATCGCTGTTGCGACCAACGCCGCACAGATCAAAACCGGATCGGCAAGCAGGACTGATCGCATCGCCAAGTACAATCAGCTTCTGAGAATTGAAGAGGATCTGGATACGAACGGATACTATGCCGGGTTCGGGGCGTTCAATGTCAAAGTAAACTAGGTATTCAATGGATTACGATTCCCGAAATCATGCACGCCGAACAGTTGGGAAGATTTCGGCAATTAGATTCTTTGAAACCTGAAACCTGAAACCAACAACATCTCTCATGCCCATACAATTCGGCACCGACGGCTGGCGCGGCGTTATCGCAGACGATTTCACGTTTGAAAACGTCTCCAAAGTTGCGCTCGCAACGGCGCAGTACTTCAAACGGCATAAGAAAATTAAAAAAGGGGTGATCGTTGGCTATGATGCCCGGTTCCTCTCGCGGGAATTTGCTGAGCTTACCTCGGTAATCCTGGCGAGCAAGGGTATCATGGTCGTTCTCTCGCGGGAAATTTCTTCGACTCCAATGGTTTCCCTGCTAACGAAGAACATGGGCGCAGCGGGCGGCGTGGTCATCACCGCAAGTCACAATCCGGCCAAGTATAACGGCTACAAGCTCAAAGGCGACTTCGGCGGCCCTGCGCATCCGGAGATGATTCAAAAACTTGAACGGGAGCTTAAAAAGGTTCGCAGTCCGAAATCGACAATCCACAATCCGCAATCATTTGCCTCCCTGCTCGCAAAGGGCCGCATCAAGGAGATCGATTTCACGTCCGCTTATGTTTCCGACATCCGTTCCAAAATCGACATGAACACCATCAAGGCTTCCGGAGTCCGAATCGCCTACGACGCCATGCATGGAGCAGGACAGGGCGTCATGGAACAACTTGTTCCCGTCGCGATATCACTTCGGAATACATACAACCCGTCGTTCGGCGGCTCGCATCCCGAACCGCTTCCCCAGCACCTGAAGGAACTCTCTGCCACCGTTGTCCTGAGCAAGTGCGATATCGGTATTGCGACAGATGGGGATGCAGACCGGGTCGGAGCGTTCGATGAACAGGGTGAATTTGTTGACTCCCACCGTATTTTTGCCGTTCTGCTGAAATACCTGGTCGAAGCAAAAGGGCTGAAAGGCGATGTGGCAAAATCGTTCTCGGTCAGTCAGATCATCAATAAGATGTGCACGAAGTATGGACTTACGCTGCATGAGACGGCAATCGGATTCAAATACTTGTGCCGGCTCATGACAGAGCGCGATATTCTCATTGCAGCAGAGGAAAGCGGCGGTTTGGGGGTTAAAGGCCACTTGCCCGAACGCGACGGCATCTATATCGGGTTGCTCCTGTGCGAGATCATGGCTGTGCGGAAGAAAAAGCTCAGCGAACTCGTTGAGGAAGTGATGTCGGAGTTTGGGTGGCATCATTTCAACCGCATTGATGCTCACCTGACTGAAAAAGAGAAGAAAAGAATTCTGGGGATCTACAAAAGAGGGGTCAAGTCCATCGGAGGACAGCCGGTTCTGAAAGTGGAGACGAAGGATGGATTTAAGCTCTTTGTAAGGAACGGATGGGTGCTGGTCCGGGCCTCCGGCACAGAGCCCCTCATCCGGTTCTACGCTGAAGCGGACACACCGGGGAACGTTCAGTCCCTCCTGAAATCCGCCACAAGCGTTTAGCACCATCCTTCTGCTTACTCTTACTACATACTTCATACTCTGGCCAAACCAAGTCAAAATTAGCTCAAAACAAGCTGTTTTGGCAAAATCCGCCCCCCAACCAAATCCGTGTACCGTGGTCTAATCTTATGTCCGAAGTAAAATCATCAAACAACATGGCGACGGTTGATAAAGAACTGATCCTGAAGGCCCAGGGGGGTGATATGATGGCTTTTGAACAGCTTGTGTATCGGTATGATAAACAAGTCTTGTCCATGGCGGCCTCTTATGTCAACAGCTCCGAAGATGCGAAAGACATTTATCAGGAAGTCTTTCTTCGTGTTTTCAGAAGCTTGAAAAAATTCGAACTTCGGAGCGAATTTTCCACCTGGCTGTACAGGATCACGACGAATGTCTGCCTGAGCCACCGGTCCCGAAGGAAACGACATGCGCACTCTTCAATCCATGATGGTGAAGGCGACGATGAGGCACACGGGGTCGCGGGGGATTCCATGTCCGACGAGCGGGCGATCGGATCGGAAATTTCGGATCATGTCCAACGGGCGCTCAAAACCCTCTCGCCGCAACAGCGCATGGTTTTTACTCTTCGGCACTACGAGGAATACAAACTCAGGGAAATTGCTGTAATGATGAACTGCAGCGAAGGGACGGTCAAGAAGTATCTCTTCACTGCCACCCGAAGGATGAGGGAACAACTAAAGGATATCGCTTCATAATTAACTCAGAGACTTCTATGAATCACGAACTTTACAAATCACGGCTTCATCTGCTTGCTCTGGACGAGCTCGAACCGGCGGATCGGGAAGCTCTCGACGTTCACCTCGCCGGATGCACTGAATGCCGCTCCGAACTGGAACAATTGCGCAAACTTCGCGACGCCGTCGCAGATCAGCGGTTCACAATAACGGATTCTCTTCTGCAAGAGGCACGGCAGGAATTGCGGGCTGTATTGCGGATTGAGCGGTCACGCGTTCCTTTCTGGTCGGGAATCATGGCGCGCATCGACGATCTCCTGGCGCCCTGGGCAAAAATCTCAGTTGCGGGAACTGCAATGGCCGCAACAGGATTCTTTGCCGGTTATCTCGCGTTCTCGGGCGACACCTCCAGTGCGGGCGGCATCGCCATCAAGGCGGTTTCCGATAATGCCGAAGTGAGCAGGGGAGAATCCCGCATCACAAACGTACGATTTGAGGATGCCAATCCCTCGGACGGAGAGATCGAATTCACGTTTGACGCGGTAAGCCGCGTTCGTGTCAAGGGAAGTCCGAACGATCCGGGTGTCCAGAGCGTCCTCACGAAGGCTCTGATGACCGAAGAGAACCCCGGTGTTCGGCTGAGAACCGTCAGCGCTATTACTTCACAAATACAATTCAATAGCGGAAATCCGGCAAACGAAGCGGACGATGACGTCAAACAGGCCCTGGTCAATGCCATGAAATTCGACACCAATCCTGGAGTACGGAAGGAAGCGATGCAGGCTCTGCAGAAATTTCCATTCGGCGATATCATCAAAGAAGGATTGTTGTATGTGTTGAGCAACGATAAGAGCGAAGGATTGCGTGTTGAAGCCATTAACAGATTGGGAACCGTAAGGGATCAGATGAGAGCTTCGGACGAGCATCTTCTTGAGACCCTGCAAAAACGAATTGACAATGACAGTAACCGATACGTCCGGCAGCATGCCCGGGCGGTCTTAGAGGAGGTCAAACAACAATGAAAAATACGATCACAATGGTTTTCGCGCTTATCGCTCTCTTCACACTTTCCGCCCCGGCGCAAAAATCTGCCACGGACGAACGTGGTGTTAGAGAGAAATCATTCACGGTGGATAAAGGCGGCCGGCTGGAAGTATCCGTCCGCTCAGGAGATATCCGAATAAGTCCATGGTCCAAAGCCGAGGTGCGCATCGTCGCCGACGGCATTGACGAGGAGGATATTGATCGGCTGAGAATGTCACAGTCCGGCAAAACCGTTCGCGTGGAGTTTCGGCCCCGCGGAAACTGGAGAGGCGGCTGGAACGGGAACCCCCGTTTTGAGATCAGCATTCCCGTCGATTTCAATGTGGATATGAAAACATCCGGCGGAGATCTCGAAGTGACGGGTGGCGTGAACGGAAAGATCGAAGGTTCGACATCCGGCGGGGATATCAAATTGAACAGCGTGACCGGCACCGTCGATCTCTCCACTTCCGGGGGCGATGTGAGGGTGGGTGACATCAAAGGAAATGCGGATTTGAGCACATCCGGTGGTGATATTGAGCTTCGGAGCGTCGATGGCGAAGCGAATGTCCGGACATCGGGCGGTGATATTACTGTCACGCAGGTGGGAAAGAGGCTTGTGGCAAAAACCTCGGGCGGTGATATCGAAATCGGCGACGTCGGCGGGGAAGCAGATGTTTCCACGTCGGGCGGCGATGTCAAGGTTGGCAAAGTCTCCGGCGATGCCAGGCTTCGAACGGCAGGCGGGAATATCAGGCTGCAGGGTGCAAGCGGAAAAGTTGGTGCATCCACCGCAGGGGGGGATATTGACCTTGCGAATATCACCGGTTCCATTGATGCCAAGACTGCGGGCGGAGAAATCAAAGCGGAACTCGTCCCCAGCGGCAAGGGGTCCAGTGAGCTGAAAACCGCTGGAGGAGATATCAGGCTTGCAATTCCTGAAAACGCAAAGGCAACGATCGAAGCGGTGATCCGGGTCGAGGATCGCTGGCGCTCACGCAGGGATCGCTATGAGGTGCGGTCGGATTTCACGGCTGAGTCGTATGAAAAGGATTCGGAGTACGGTGATGTGCGTGCCACGTATGTGCTGAACGGCGGCGGCGAGAAGATCTATCTTGAAACCGTCAATTCGAACATCGAAATCAGGAAGCTGAGGAAGTAAGAGCCCCGGCAGTTCTTGGGTTTGTGAAACCCCCGGTCCACTGGCTGGGGGTTTTTGTTTTCCGGTGGATCGATTTCCGAAATCCTTCACTTGGTAATGCCTTGTTGATTTCGGGAATGAGAAGCTTGTGATTCACACTTGAAACTCTACTCATCTTCCACTAATTTATCACAATGATTACACGCCGGATCGTTCTCGTCCTTGTATGTTCATCCCTCTCGTTCTCATTTCTCGCGGGCGGTAAAGACGGCAAGAAGGCCGCGGCTGTCCGCACTGCAAACGCTCCCCGTATTGACGGAGTTTTAAACGAGACTGAATGGCAGTCGGCTCCGCCCAGCGGGGGTTTCACACAATACCTCCCGCTCGAAGGTCGGCCCGGCACCCAGCCAACGGAAATCCGCATTCTCTACGACGAGGATGCGCTCTATATCGGAGCAACCATGACCGACTCCGATCCGTCCGGAATTGTCGCCCGCCTGGCCCGGCGGGATGATGAGGTGGAATCGGACTGGATTTCCGTACGGCTCGACAGTTATCACGACCATCAGACTGCATTTGAGTTTACGGTGAACGCGGCGGGGATCAAAACCGATATCCTGATATCAGATGACGGAAAAGAGGAAGACGCATCGTGGGACGTTGTGTGGGAAACCGAGGTGCAACACACGTCGAAGGGATGGACCGCGGAGATCAGGATCCCATTCAAGGTGTTGCGGTTCCCCGAGAAATCGGAACAGGAATGGGGAGTGCAGTTCATTCGATATATCTCGCGATTGTACGAAATTCAGCACTGGGTGCTCATAGGAAAGAGCGAAAGCGGATTCGTTTCGAAATTCGGCCATTTGAATGGCCTGCAGAATATCAGGCGCCCGAGCCAGGTTGAGCTTCTGCCCTATGTGGTCGGCGGGAATCGGTTCCTGCCTTCTTCCCCTGCATTTCCGGATGGAAACGATTTTACCTCCAATACTGGACTCGACCTTAAGATTCGGCCAACCACTTCACTGACCATCGACGCAACCTTTAATCCGGATTTCGGCCAGGTAGAGGCTGATCCGGCCGTATTGAATCTCAGCACCATCGAAACGTTTTATCCTGAAAAACGGCCGTTCTTCATCGAGGGGTCCCAGATTTTCCGGCTTTCGACATTTGGCGGCCCCGGTCTTTTCTATTCAAGACGTGTTGGCAGGGCGATTGATGTCCAGGCCCCGCCCGGCGGGTACGTCGAGCATGAACCGCGATCTTCGACCATTCTTGGTGCGGCCAAGATTTCGGGGAAAACAGAGAATGGACTTTCGATCGGGGTTCTTGAAGCCGTGACGGCAAGCGAGGAGGCAACTCTCGTTGATTCGCTCGGAGTGAAATCAACGAAGACGGTCGAGCCCCTGACAAACTACAGCGTCATTCGTCTCCGACAGGACATGCTTGAAAATTCAAACGCCGGGCTGATGGTGACCTCGGTGCAAAGAGAAGGCCGGGTTCCCGCATTCACCGGAGGATTCGACTGGAATCTGAAGTTCGATCAAAGCACCTACCGTATTGACGGCTTCCTTGTCGGTTCGCGAACATCGGCCCCGGATGGATCCCGTTTGGACGGGTCCGCAGGAAAAATTGGATTCAGCAAGGATGCGGGAGTGCACTGGCAGGGGAACGTTGGAGTCGATTTCACGTCAAAGAAATACAACGTTAACGACATTGGATTTTTTCGCCGGCCGAATGATTACGGGGGAAACGCTGAACTCCTGTATCGCGACGACGAGGTTACGGACTGGAAGCGGATCTACAATGTCAGTCTGTCCCTGCACAAGAGGTATAATTTTGACGGAGCCGAGCTCTTCGATTCTTACAATCTCAACAGCTACATCATGCTGCCGAATTTCTGGGAGATCAGTGTCGGTGGAGCCTTGGACTTGGGCAAGTACGACGACCGCGAAACGAGAGGTAACGGCCTGTTCCGAAGGGCCTCCAACCGTGGTGTCGGATTTGGAGTAGAATCCGATCCCCGTCAGGATGTGGTCGGGGAACTCTCGCTCGATTTCGGCAACGATTCCCGGAACGGCACGTCCTTCAGGGTTGGATTGGAAACAGAACTCAAACTTTCAACCGCGATGACGATTACCCTGCTGCTGGAGAACAGTCGCCAGAACCGACAGTTGGCATGGGTGACGAACCTCGTGGATCTTTTGGTGTCGCCAAACCTAACCACGATTCTTGCAGAGCGCACAACCAATGAATGGGACTTCACCACTCGCGGGACCTTCATTTTCACGCGGGCCCTTACCCTGCAGGCATATCTGCAAATGTTCTTCGCCAAGGGCAGATATGAGAATTTTGTTCGCATGTCTTCAGCGGAAAAATTTGCCCCGTATTCCTTCAGTTGGCCCGAATTTAATCGGCTGTCCTTGAATTCCAACGTTGTTTTGCGGTGGGAATACCTCCCTGGCAGCACACTGTTTCTCGTCTGGTCCCAGGCACGGGACGGCGACAACGGGACATACGGAACGTCCCTCGGCCGGGACTTTAGCGATGTTTTTTCCCTCCCCGTCCAGAACGTCCTCCTGCTGAAAATCAGCTATTGGATGAGCATTTGAAAATCATGATTAGATCGTTCCGACGGAACTTCTCGGGGGCCTGTCGTTTGATTCTTCTACCATAACCATCGTCCCTATCCCGAAGGGATCCCTTTGGGACGGGACTGGTTCCTGGCTCGTATTTTTTCCATACCCCCCAAAAACCTGAGTGGCAATGGCCGACCCACAATCCCGGTAGGGCTGCCAATGATGTTGCAATGGCTGAATCAACAATCCCGTAGGGATGGCCAATGATGTTGCAATGGCTGAATCAACAATTCCGTTTGCAATGGCTGAATCAACAATCCCGTAGGGATGGCCAATGATGTTGCAATGGCTGAATCAACAATCCCGTAGGGATGGACATTGATGTTGCAATGGCTGAATCAACAATCCCGTAGGGATGGACATTGATGTTGCAATGGCTGAATCAACAATCCCGTAGGGATGGACATTGATGTTGCAATGGCTGAATCAACAATCCCGTAGGGATGGCCAATGATGTTGCAATGGCTGAATCAACAATCCCGTAGGGATGGCCAATGATGTTGCAATGGCTGAATCAACAATTCCGTAGGGATGGCCAATGATGTTGCAATGGCTGAATCAACAATCCCGTAGGGATGGCCATTGATGTTGCAATGGCTGAATCAACAATTCCGTAGGGATGGCCAATGATATTGCAATGGCTGAATCAACAATTCCGTAGGGATGGCCAATGATGTTGCAATGCCTGAATCAGCAATCCCGATAGGGCTGCCAATGATGTTGCAATGCCTGAATCAGCAATCCCGTAGGGATGGCCATTGATGTTGCAATGGCTGAATCAACAATCCCGTAGGGATGGCCTTCTGGTAGCAAAGAAATCCCCCCCAATCCAAGTCCCGTAGGGACGACCATATTCATTTCGGGGGGTGACATGGCAAACACCTATTCGCAAATTAACATCCATTGCGTTTTCGCGGTCAAAGGCAGGCGGCATATCATCACCAAGGATTTTCGCGATGATCTGCATCGTTATATGGCAGGGATCCTGCGAAATGATGGAGCATATCCATTGGCAGTTGGAGGCTGGCAGGATCATGTGCATACATTTTTTGAATTGCCTGTAACGATGGCTGTTGCAGACCAAATGCGTATGTTAAAGGCATCATCTTCGAGGTGGATCAATGATAGCGGATTCCTCAAGGGAAAATTCAGCTGGCAGGAGGGGTAGGGCGCATTCTCGCACTCCCGCTCTCAAAGGGATACGTTGATCAAATACATTATGAACCAGGAAGGACATCATCGGCTGAAAACATTTAAAGAGGAATATCTTGGCTTTCTAGAAGAATTCGACATACCGTATGACGAGAGATATCTCTTTGAGTTTTATGATTGATTTGGTACTTTCGCAAAACCTGCCCGATTGGATTGCTACCGATCTTTCAACCACGATTAGGTCGTTCCTACGGAACTACTCGGGTTTCTGTCGTCTAAATTCGTTCTACCATAGGATCGTCCCTACTCTCTGGCAGCCGGTTGCCTGATTCTGTGAACATCGTCCCCGTGGGACTGAGGCTTGGTGATTTTCAACCCGGATCTGAAACATCAATCCCGTAGGGATGTTACGAATTGTTTCATGAACCTGATCATCCAATCCGTGGGGATGACCAACGATGATTCAATGGGGCTGGACTCACAATCCCGTAGGGATGGCCAATGATGTTGCAATGGCTGAATCAACAATCCCGTAGGGATGGCCTTCTGGTAGCAAAGAAATCCCCCCTTTTCTCCAAGTCCCGTAGGGACGGCCATTTTTCATTTCTTCTATGGCAAACTCGGTTACATCATGATGATCCCAAAGCGAGGAGACGAAGTCACCGTCGAGATTTCCTCTGCCGCCTTTGAGGGAAAATCCGTCGCCCGCGTGGAAGGGTTCGTCCTTTTTGTTGACGGCGCGGTTCCCGGCGATGTTGTCCGCGTCCGCGTTGTGAAGTCGAAGAAGCAGTACGGAGAAGCGCGCGTGCTGGAAATCGAGCAACCCTCCCCGCTCCGCACCACCCCCCGCTGTCCTCATGTCGGTACCTGCGGCGGATGTAAATGGCAGCACGTTAGCTATCCTGCTCAACTCCAGTTCAAGCAACAACAGGTCCTCGAAGCGTTTGAACACATCGGCGGATTTACTTCCCCGGAAATCCTATCCATCATCGGCGCAGACGAAATTTTTTTCTATCGGAATAAGATGGAGTTTTCGTTCGCCAACCAACAATGGCTCGAACAATTGCCAATTGCCGATTTGCAATTGCCAATTGAGGATCGCCCAATTGGAAATCAGAAATCGGAAATTGCCAATCCACCGGTTTTCCTCGGACTTCATGTGCCCCAACGGTACGACAAAGTTCTGGATATCCGCGAATGCCATCTCCAATCCGATCTCTCCAACACCATTCTGACTTACACGCGTGAATTTGCGCGCCGCTCAGGGCTCGCTGTTTACTCGACGGAATCCGACAGCGGTTATTTCCGGTTTCTTGTCATACGGCAAAGCACTCGCACGAACGAGCTGATGGTCAACCTTGTCACTTTCGAAAGCAGGCCCGATGTAATGAAGCAATGGACGGAGGGTCTTCTTGAAACTGCCCCGGGGGTAACGACCGTGGTCAATACGATCAACAACCGCAAGGCGCAGATTGCCTTCGGGGACCGGGAGCAGGTGTATCATGGCGATGGCGTCATTCACGAACGACTCGGGAACCACACGTTTACAATTTCAGCAGGATCGTTTTTCCAGACGAATACCGCTCAGGCCGAAAGGCTCTACACGGTTGCAAAGGACTTTGCCGGCTTGCATAAAACCGACACTGTCTATGACCTGTACAGCGGAACCGGCTCCATCGCCTTGTTTGTGTCCGATGGGGCAGGGAATGTGGTTGGAATTGAGTCGGTGGAAAGTGCTGTCAGAGATGCCGAACGGAATGCCAAACTGAATGGTGTGACAAATTGCAGTTTTGTTCTCGGTGACCTGAAAGACCGGCTTACGAAGGACTCGGAATGGATGCAATCACATGCGAAACCCGATGTCCTGATTATTGATCCGCCCAGGAGCGGAATGCATCCCCGGGTTGTTGAGGAGATTGCAGCGATGGCTGTCGCGAGAGTTGTGTACGTCAGCTGTGACCCCGCTACGCAGGCACGCGACGTGAAGACTCTTTGCGAAAGGGGCTACCGGATTGTAAAGCTCCAACCCGTGGATATGTTCCCCCATACCTACCACATTGAGAATGTTGCTCTCCTCGAGTGCGGCTAAACCGTGAATCGTCCGGGATGCGATTCCCGGATCTAAACCCTCCCTCTCTCAATACACTGTTGTTGAATCGCGAAGAAGTCCGCCAAGAGAGTTCACGTTAATATAGTGCAGCCCCTGGAGCGGCGAACGAAGAACGAAGCTCGTGTCGAATGAAGGGGGGACAGGGTCATACACTTCTTTGGAAGATTCCTTGTATTGTCCCCACACGGCAACCTGAAAGAGATTACCGGTCCGCGCGGTATCGATACGATTGAAGCTGTAAGCGGACGATTCGCCGATTGTCCCGGCGAGATGGATGTGAATGCTGTCGGCGAGCGATGAATCCGGCACCTCAAAGGTTGTTACGGTGGCCAGGAGAAAGCCTTCCGAGTATTCATCAACCCCGACGGCGCATGAAAGCATCAGGCCTGCCGCAAGTAGGGCGATGAATGTTCCGTAACCAAATCGTAATGGCTTTTGAACGCGCATGAATCAGGCTCCTGCCATTGGATATTCTTCTGCGTACACCCGTCAAAAACCTCTCATGTTTCGTCCGCCTCAACGCGTGACTGCTAGCGCGTGATTCTTCGCAGAGAGATCTCGTAAACATTGTTTCGGTAGTTGTGCTCGGCGATATTCCGGATCGGAACGGCCGAAGTGGTTCCCAGGCCTTCGGTGTTGATGTAAAATCTCATAGGGAGGAACGCGGGGAGGGGAGGCTGCGGATAATCAATGTCGGCGACCACCTTGAAAACCTGTTGGAGGCCCGGCTGAATCAGCGCTCGTCCCTCATTGACCAGCACGTGCTTGCTGTACTGATGTGTCTCGTAATCTTCGAGCAGTGTGGTTAAGCTTATGTAGAAGGGCTCTCCAAAAACCGCATTTCCGATATTTTCGACTGAGACAAGAAACTCGTACTGAATCTGCATTGTTTGCGCGCGAGTCCGCGTTCCCTGGGCGGGGCCTACGGGCCTGTAGCTGATCTTTCTGATAAAAAGATCCGGTTTAGCAGGATCATCGTCGCTGAACGTCCGGATTGGCTTTGAAGAGCAACCCAGGAGGATCAGAAGCAGAAAAAGGAACAGGCGTCGGCGTGGTTTCATGGGATAAAAAAAGAGGAGGACCCCGCGGGGGATCCTCCTCTCATCGTGAACCGCTAGAACGGCATGGTGAATCTGGCAATTCTATTGGTTGCCAGAACTGCATTCATGTCGTTCGTTATCGTGATCAATCCCGCCGTGGCATCGGAAGTGAATGCATCCAATCCGGAACCTGTCGGAATATACGCTGGAACGGTGGATGTGGTGCCGGGATCTCCCGGAGCGATCGTCGGGCTTGTTTCGATTTCCCGCTGAATGATGGGCAGACGAATCCCCAGATCAGACATGCGGCGGCCTTCCCCGAAGAATATCTCCTGACGGAGCAAATGGAGCATCCTGAGATGCTCTTCGCCCGTCGTGAGAGCGTTGATGGCCGCGCTGTCAACGCTCGTGTTGGAGAATGCCTTTTGTGCCACGGAGGTACCGCTGCGCCGTTTCACCAGACCCGCAACCGAGGGAGCAGTTGCGCTTGCCCGCACCAGGACAGAGTCTGCATTCGGCCGCCCGGTCCGCGGGTCGCCATCTGTGAAATTCGCCGACGCCCGTCCACCGGATGTCCCGGTGGCAACAGCCATAGCGGCGAGCATGTGCCCGCGTGCCCCTGCGAGGTTGTTGGCGGACAATTCGGCCTCCGCAAGGATCAGATACATCTCCTCGGCCTTCAACGCTGCAATCGGTGCACTCGTTGACGTGTATTTCGGATCGAGGAAATCCAGCCTGGGGAGGGGCTGAATATCATTTAATGCCCTCGAAACGGCAAAGGTATAGAACGTATTGACCTGTGTTGCCGCATCGTACGGGGAACTGAAGAGGTAGGTTCCTCCGCCCGTTGTGGCCAACGCGTTGTTGGCAGCAGTCGTTGCCGCACCAACGCTCCCCTTTGCATGATTAGCCCGAGCAAGGGCAAACAGGGCAGCCTGCTGAACGGTCGTTGAACCTGTTGTCGATGCGTCAGTGAAATCTGTGATCGCAAGGTCGATCAGCTGGTTTGACGTAAGGGCAGGACCGCCGGCTACGCTGGGGGCATATGCAAAGTTTTCCCCGAGGATCAGCGCCGCCATTCCGCGGTAAAACTTCAGGTCGCCTGCAACAGTGGTTGCAGCGGTCGGATCGCTGGGTACGATCGATGCCAGAAAATACGTAATCTGTGCACGCTCACGCTGGGCGATTGAATACAGGGAATTTACCCCATTGAGCGTCAGGTCGTCTGCCCGGATCGCACGCGGATCATCGGCGTTCGGTGAAATGAACGTCGCGATGTTGTCATAGTTATCCGAAACGACGTCTGTGAAATATGCCGTATTGTCGAAGAGGTCGGCAAAGCCAAACCGCGCACTCTGCAGTGCAGCTGCGGCTGTTGCAGCCTGGCCAATGAGGTTGTCCTCGACAATCTGCGGATTCCGAACCTCGGTAGGATCAATCAGTTCGCATCCGCTGATGAGAATCAGAAGGAAGGCCAGACCGGACAAAAACGCCGGCGCGGCCCTTCTCACGTTTGTGAACAATCTTTTCGTATTCATGATGGTATTCTCCACGTTCATGGTGATTGGGCAGTTAGAGGCTTACCTCGAGTCCGAACCGCGTTTCAAACGGAGCCGACAGCGTGAAGAAGTTAATACCGCCGACGTCGAGAGCGCGCCCGGCCCGCACACCGTGAAGCTCAGGATCGAATTCCTTCGATGGGGTGATCGTGAAGACGTTCCGGAAACTCAAACTGACCGCAAGGCCGCGCAGGTTGAAACTCTCATAGTATTCCGAGGGTACCTGGTAGCGGGCTGAAATTTCCCGGAGTTTGAAGAAATCACCCTTTTCGACCCATACGGAGGATGCCGTGGTGAAATTGTACCCGGCCGGTACCCTGTCTATCTCAGGCGTAAGTCCGTTAAAGTACCTGATGACCGAGCCGGTGTTCAGAACGTAATGTCCGTAGGCATAATCGCCGACAGCTGTGATACGGAGGTCCCTGAAGAGCGTGACGCTGGTGCTGATTGAACCCGTATGCTTCGGTGTCGGGGAGTATTTGCGGTCGAGAACATTCGCGTCGTACGCGCCTCCTCCCGTAGGAACGTTCAACCGGAACAGACCGATGGGATATCCCTCTTCGATCCTCTGTGGCAGAAATGCAAATCCGCCGATGTTGAACGGCGCGCTGCCGCCGAGGCTGGTGACTTTGTTGAAGAGGGTTGCGTAGGAGAAGCGAATCGACCAGTCCACGTCGGGTGTCGAAATGGGAATAGCGTCGATGGAAATCTCGAATCCGCTATTTTCGATCTCTCCAACGTTCGCCAGCTTGCTTGCGAAGCCGGTCGTCGGTTCGAGACCGACAGTGAACAATGCATCCTTGGTTGTCTCGTAGAATTGCGAAACCTGAAGACTGATGCGGTCGCCAAGGAATCCGGCATCGAAACCGAACTCGAGAGTCGTCGTCTTTTCCGGCTTTAAGTCGGGATTTCCAAACGCGGAAAAGCTTATGAGTCCGACATTCTGGAATCGGTTCGCTAAGAAAGTCCGGTCACGTGTGAACGCCGGGGGAAATTTTCCGGTTACGCCCCACGAGGCACGGAGCTTCAACGAATTAAAATACTCGTTGATCGGGCCGAGGAGCTCGGAGAACATCGGTTCGTCCGAAATATTGTAGGCGATGCCGGCCTTCGGGTACGATTGCATGCCGACATCTTTCCCGAATGCGGAATTGCCATCCATCCGCAGGCCGACGTCGACAAAAATTCTGTCAAACATTCCGACATTTTCCTGGATATAGAATCCGCCCTGAAAGAGTTGCTGATTGGATTCAGTTGCGGAAACTGTTGCGGCATTATCAAAATCATCGGTTCCGGGCACCGGAAAGTTTGTTCCGGTGGCCTGAGATTGCCGGTCTTCTTCGCGGAATCCCTGAACTCCCGCCGTGAGGGTCGATGTCAAATCGCCTTCCTTGGGGTACGACAGGGTCGCTGCCGCGTCAAGAGAGATCTGGAGATAATCACGATCGGAACGGAAAAGGCCTCCGCCCGGAGTGGATGTCCATCCGGCCGCTTCAATCGGATTGAATTGACGTTGTTCGTTCTTCCGATAGTCGATGCCGACGGTTGCTCTCGTGGCCAGGAAGTTCATCGGATTATAGCGGGTCGTCAATCCGGATGTAAATCGATTGACGAACTCGGTGAGATCCGGGAGAAACGCTATGCGGAGGGTCGAGTCCGGATTCGGCGTGCTCTGAATTGTCGAGTCTTCGGTTGAACCCAACGGGGACGCAATGGCATTATTGTTATACATTCCGCCGAAACGGGAATTGGTATATGCGGCAGAAAATTCAATGGTAACTTTTTCCCCCATGCTTGAACGCATCCCGCCGCTGAGTGAATAGAGTTTCGAAGTATTTTTTTCAACGACACCTTCGGCCGATTGCATCCGGCCGCCCAGACTGTAGGTCGCAACATCTGTCCCACCGGTTACACCAACGGTGTACGATTGAAATCCCCCGTTCCTCATGACCTTGTCTTCTGTGAATGGTTCCCGTACCCACCGGGTTTCGGGAACATCGATGCCTTGTGTCGTGGTGAATGTCCATTTCGGAATCCCGGCGTACCCCTTCTTTGTGAAAATCTGAATGACGCCGTTTGCGGCATCGGAACCATACAGGGTTGACGCGGCTCCGCCTTTGATAACCTCAACACGTTCGATATCGCCGGTGAGAATATCGGCGAGTGAACTTGACACAAGTCCGCCGGATCCGCGCGCGGACCGGAAGTTGTCCTGATTGTCAACCCTTACACCGTCCACAAAGATAACCGGGGTTTGGCTCGAAAGCGCACTTCGGACCCCCCGCGAACGGATTCTGCCTCCGGTTCCCGGCTGGCCAGACGATGTGAGACTGACCATACCGGCGACACGTCCCTGCAGAAGCTGATCAATGGACGTAACCGGCGCGAGGGCAATCTCGCGGGCTGTGATCGTCTCGATCGGTGATGCAAGTTTGCGCCGTTCGATCGCTGTGCCTTGCCCGGTTACAACGACTTCGTCAAGCCGTACAGCGCTGACGGAAAGGGCAAAATTCAGCGTCGAGGTTGCCCCTGGCGAAACATCGACTGCCTGCGAAAACAAGCGATAGCCGACGAAGCGGGCTGTTACTGTGTATGAGCCCGGCGGTACGTCCTTGATGCTGTACGAACCGTCGAGGTTGGTTGCCGACCCGAGATTCGTCCCGTCGATCAGGACGTTCGCGCCGACAAGAACTTCGCCGCGCTCGACATCGGTGACCGTACCTCGAATTTCGCCGGTCACGTCTTGTGCCGTCGCAACGGCACTAAACACAAGCACGCTGATAAGCAGCATCAGCGTGCTGGCGCTCCTCATGAGTGAATTATTCATATCTCCTCCTTCATAGAGATAGTGAATGATGGGTGAGGTGGATTAGTAACAATAAGCCCACGCCGCGACAGCGGCAGGGCCTTTTGGAGTGGAATAAGAAAAATTGTTGTGGAACGCGCGATGGAACCGCGCCGATGGGAGCGGAGAATGGAATACTACGTTTATCAAATGTCTGACTCCGAGGAACATGTCAGCCGAACTCTCCGGGGCACCCCGTGCCCCTTGCGTACGCGAAGCCACTTCTTGTTGGCTGATTATTGCGAATTTCAGCCAGATTGTCAAGACCCTTGAACCCAAAGCAGAGGGACGAGAAGCATTTTCCCCACCCGGGCTGGAGCTTTGCGATCAGCGTCGAGGAATGATTCCTATTTTCGATCGGACGATCAATCGAACAACAGCGAACAACAGGGCCTGCAGGTTTAGTTCCGAACCGGACCCAGCGTCGTGCTTCTGGTGACAGTGGTTCTTGAAGTAAAGGCAGATAAGTCCTTCCTTATCGTTACTGGAATGGCCTGCTCCATAAACGTCGCCTCAATGTACTCCTTGACAGAATCGCTGCCCGTCACCTGGAATGAAACCGGCAGATAGATGGTGGTATCCGGAAAAGAGTACCAACGAAACGAGATTGAGTTTGGACCCGGTGACCAAAGAAACGGAGTGGTGACGTTTTCAATCGCCTTCCCGCCTGCATACGTGATGGCGATCGAATACGGTTTGTATTTCGTTCGAACAGTCAGCCGAACGTCGAACGTGGTGTTGGAGTCCTTCGTAGTTTCCACCGTTCGCTCCGCTGTGATCCATTCGTAATCACGAGCCGCAAACGGTGCCAGCCTTACCCGCGTTTCACGGCCGTCGATGAGGCTGTCCTTTCCCGCAACATTCACCGTTGCCCCATCAAGATACTCCGGACTTGTAACTTCTGCCATTCCGCTGTTGGTGTCAAGATTGACGGTTTGGCGGATGGAAATCTGTTGCTGCCAAAGATTGGTGTAGGCAGGGATGGTGGACAGATAGATCGCACAAAGGAGAAAAGCTCCCCCGGAGGCGATTCCGCCCACCGGCCGGCCAAAGGCTCCAAGCCAGGGGAGTCCGGAAGATTCGTCGGATCGAATGGCGGCAAACGCCAACAGGAACGGAAATGACCACAGCGAGAAAAAGAAGATATAGAAGAGATTAATATAGAACCCGGCCATTCCTTCACCCGGCACCTGGGCAAAACTTCGGGCGAAGAGGTAGAAACCCTCTGAAAAGACCAGCCGAAACATGAAGTGGGCAGAAAGGAGCCACAGGAGAAGCCTCGCGTATTGGTGACGCACAAGGAAAGCGGCGCCGAGAAGCAAAAGCGCTGTGGCGGGATACACGGCGAGCTTGACGGACACGAATGACAGCCCTCCAGCGAAGATCGTCAAAAGCACAACCGATCGCAGGGCGTATCGGTAGGCGACACGGCTCAGATCAAGACGCGGAACGATCCGAAGGCTGATCCAGATTCCCACCACGGCCGCGAGAAAGCCAAGGACGAAAAACCCGTTGGGCTCACTTACCCACGGAAATCGCCTGCCGGCAATCAATCCGACAATATTCTCGGATGACCAAACACATGTTTGAATAATGAGCATCAGGAAGAATATCTTCAATCCCGGGATTTTTGTGCGCGGCTCTTCCGGTGTCCTTCGCTCCCTGAGCTTGATGAGTGCATAGATCGAAAGTGCCGGCGCAAGAACAAGAAACACCGTCAAGACAGGAAGAGGAATAAAAAAGAGAAACGACCCGATCTGATAGAGGTAGTAAATCCCGGTTTTTTCTTCGGGAACTCCTCCGTCAAAACGCTCGACAAGCTTGTAGACCAGGTCGCCGGACCGTTTTAATCCAGAGGGGATGAAATTTTCGAGATTATCTTGCGGAGTGTGGATCGGATCCGTGACATCAGACGTGAAATCGATTGCGGGAATGTTTTTTTCGAGAAACGGCTGATGATCCGACCCGATGCCTCCGCCGGAGGCGGTTTCCAGCATCGAATAGAAATGAGTGGGAAACGACAGGCCCGCGTAGCCCAGCTTGTCGAATTCTTCGTACGAAGCCCGGACGAGCCATTCCGGTGTGCTGTTTGTGCCGGTATCAACAAGCGGGAGGAGCCACTCGGAACCGTTGGTCATGTCGATCTGAAGCATCAGCGCGACGCTTTCGATCCGGTCGAAGTGCTTTACGAAGTATCGTGACCCGCGCAGGCCCTGTTCTTCGCCGCCGAACAAGGCAAACACGATGGTGGATTGGTTGCTTCGCTGCTTCAGCACCCGGGCAAGTTCAAGAACCGTCGCCGATCCCGATCCGTCATCGTTGGCGCCGGGGATGTCCGGACTGGCCGAATCGATATGCCCGCCGATCACGATCACGCGGTTCGTTGCCCCTTTGAGCACCCCGACGGCAACGCCGCTGTTCGTGTTCACTCCGCTCCCAAGCGTGCTCGACACGGTTTCCCGCATCGGCATCACGAAGGCCTCATCGAGACCGAATGAGCGGAATCGCGCCACCGCGTAGTTCATCGCAGCCCGTTCCGCAGGTGAGCCCATTGGTCTGGGTCCGATATCGCCTGCCAGGACCTTGAGATAGGTGTACGCGCTGTCCAGAGAGAACGGAGTCTGCGCCGCCGCGGAATTGAAAGCTGTACCAAAGACAACCGGAACAACAAGATTAACGAAGGTTTTTGGCAAAGAAAGAAAGGATCTTGTTTTCATACTTATCTCCGGCAATTTCCCAAACGTCTGTGTGATTACCACCCGGAACAAGAAGGATCTCTTTGGGTTCGTTGGCATAGTGATAGAGCGTTTTGGAATACTCGTAATTGATAAGCCGATCGGCTGTCCCGTGAATGAAGAGGAGGGGGATGGTGAGTCTTTGAACATCGATAACGGGGGAAACATCGCGTGCTTTGAAATTTGCGATCTTCTGCGAACGCGCCATGGCGACGTTCCGCAGAAAATGCCAGGGCAGCTTAACGATCCTGCGCTGGTAATCCACGGAGATCGTTCGCAAATCCGTGAAGCAAGCCTCCGCAACCACGGCTTTGATTCTGTCATCGATGGAAGCAGCCTGGATTGCCACCGCCGCCCCCATCGATGTTCCAAAAACCCCGATGTGACCTGCCTTCAGGCCTTTTTTCGCCAGCAGAAAGGAAATCGCGGCTGAAACGTCATGTTTTTCGTGGTAGCCATAGGTGCAGAATACTCCTCCGCTTTCACCATGTGCTCGCGAATCATAGAGGAAGACATTGTAACCACGATCATAAAAGAGACGGGTATGAACTACACCGTCGGTTTTGCAGTCGCCCACGCCATGCAGATAGAGAATTGTCCCTTTAGCTTTTTTCCCGCGTTTTTGGGCAACGAGCCAGCCCTTGAGAATAACTCCGTCCTGGCCAGATACCGTCACATCTTCCTGCGGCAGCCCGGCATCGCGCGGCTCAAGCATGTCCGTTTTACCCCGGTACCATTCCTTGGTTCGTCGTTCCGGTTGGAGGAGAATGAGCGGTCCCACGACGAGCACCACAAGTGCGGCTGAAACGAGGAACAACGCGGCCAGAATAATGAGGGCGAGGAGGAGAGACATTGAGATGGTTGATGGATGGATGAAATATATGCAGTAGGCGGGTGGGATGCAATCTTAGTAAGGCTGGAGAAGGATTTCGGATTTGGGAATGCGGATTGCGGACTGCGAAACCTAAAAAGGCTCATCTCAATCCGTTCCTTTTCCGTCCGATCGGCTTTTTCCGTGTCCCATATCGGATGACAATTCCCTTTGCGTTCTTTGCGGTTAATTCTAACCGCGAAGGTCGCGAAGAAGGCGCATGGAACGCAAAGAAATTCATCACACACATTGGAAGGCATTGCTTATCGATCCATTTCTCACTATTTTTCGAATCCGATATTCCACATCCCATTTTTTCATCCAGGCTTATTCCAATTCGAAATTGACAATTCGAATTTCGCAATTCTCACCGTCTCTCCAATGAACTTCCCTCCCGACCACCAAATCGCACTCGTCCAGGACTGGCTCACGGGCATGCGTGGGGGAGAGAAGGTGCTCGAAGTCTTATGCGAGTTGTTCCCGAATGCTCCCATCTTCACACTTCTCCATACCAAAGGATCGGTCTCCCCAGTTATCGAAAGTCATCCGATCCACACATCCTTCATCCAGTATCTTCCTCTAAAGCAAACGAAGTACCGATCGTATTTGCCGCTGTTTCCACGTGCGATCGAATCGTTCGACTTTTCAGACTACAAGCTCATCATTTCTACAAGCCACGCTGTCGCTAAAGGCGCGATTCCGCCCAAAGGCGCCATGCACATTTGCTACTGCCACACGCCCATGCGGTACGTGTGGGATCAGTACGATGAGTATTTCGGAAAGGGGAGGGCTGGATTGGTCACGAGAACCGCAATGAGATTCGTGGCTCCGCGATTGCGGGCCTGGGATGTTCGGACAAGCGACCGCGTCCACACGTTCATCGCCAACTCCCGCAACGTTGCAGCGAGAATCCAGTCATTCTACAACCGTTCTTCGGAGGTTCTACATGCCCCCGTTGACACTTCAGCGTTCAAATTGTCGACGGAAAACGACGGATCGTTTCTCGTGGTCAGCGCTCTGGTTCCCTACAAGCGGGTCGATCTGGCAATTCAGGCCTCCCAGAAGCTTGGACTACGATTGAACATTGTTGGAACAGGACCGGATGAGAACAAACTCAGATCTCTATCCGGTCCTGATGTAAAATTCCTTGGTTGGCAGAGTGATTCCGACCTTGCCCGATTCTATGGAAAATGCAAAGCGGTTCTCTTCCCCGGGGTCGAGGATTTTGGCATCGTTCCGCTCGAGGCAATGGCCAGCGGCAAGCCAGTGATCGCCTTTGGCCGCGGCGGGGCCTTAGAGACAATCATCGATGGAACCACAGGGGTTTTCTTTGGGGAGCAAACCGTCGGAAGTCTGATTGACGCCATCCGCCGCATTGACCAGGTGAAACTTGAGCTGCACGCGATCCGGCGACATGCGGAAGGATTTGACAGGGCGCTGTTCCGTACGAGACTGCAATCTTTAATCGCTCGCCTTGCGGAAGCCTATAAACCCGCTTTTTGACCAGAATTTCTTTGACTTTCGGGCATCTTTTTTCTATATTTTTTGTCAATTTTTGAATCAGTTCTTGGCAAAACGGACTGAAAAAGAGGCCAAATGCCTGCCGATTCTTCACACCACAGGTCCAAGAAGAGAGGGTATACCTTCCTTCTGGTCCCGAACGACGATGTTGCAGAGCCGAGGAACATTCGGCTTTCATTGGCACAGGCTCTGGGGGTGGGATTCGGAATTGTCGGCGGAATTGTCGGGTTGGTTTTTGTTTTGCTGATCTACACGCCTGTCGGTACCTGGGTCAACATCCCGAACCCGGCGCTGGAAATTCGCTATACGCAGGAACTGGTGTCGCTCAACCAGAAGATGGCCTCGCTTATGGAGCAGTTGGTGGAGTTGCGCGGATACAATGTGAAGCTTCGCAATGCCCTCGGTGAGCAGGCTGTGGCGACGGATTCAGGAATCGTTGTGACCAAAAATGCGCGGCGGGAGAGCGATGGCTCGAGGCCAGCGGAACAACGTCGTTTTGAGTCTTCCTATGGCATCATCGCCAGTTCGGCGTCGTATCCTCTTCCGGTCCAGACGATAAGCGAGGCGAGCCTCAAGATTTCGTTCCCGGCGATCCTTCCAACGGAAGGCTATATTACCCGCGGGTTCGAGCCTCAACAAAGGCATTTCGGGCTTGATATCGCGGGGAAAATGGGAACGCCGGTGAATGCGGCGGCTGACGGATTTGTCGTGTTCTCCGGATGGACAGTGGATGAGGGCTTTGTGTTGATCCTCTCACATGCCGGCGGATTTTTAACCTTTTACAAGCATAACCAGTCGCTGTTGAAAGATGCGAATGTGTTTGTGAAGCGCGGCGAACCGATTGCGCTCCTTGGTAATTCCGGCCGGATGAGCTCGGGCCCGCATCTGCATTTTGAAATCTGGAAGGACGGCACCCCGGTTGATCCTTCCGCCTACTTATTGAACATTAACTTGTGAGTCCACGTGGCGAAGAACGATCCAGTTAAAGAGTTGAATATCATCGGACCCGGTACAGTGGTGGAGGGCAAGGTCCGGAGTCAGGGAAGTGTCCGTGTCGATGGCAAAGTGATCGGCGAGGTAGCGGCGAGCGAATCGCTCGCGGTGGGTGTGGCCGGCGAGATCGAGGGAAATGTTTCGGCGAAGAACGTGACGGTGGGCGGAAAAATCAGAGGTTCGATCAACGCGGTGGAGAAAATCGTGTTCGAAAGTAAATCCATCATCCGGGGCGACATACGGGCAACGCGGCTGATCATCGACGAAGGGTGTATGTTTGACGGCCGTGTCACCATGGCCGACAAGGGTTCTTCATACGAACCCAGGCACTAAGCCGCGGGAGCATGTGTGTCCCAAGGCCGAAACCCGAACAATAACAAACCCGGACGGCATGACCGTATGGGGCTTGGGTCATTTCGGGAATATTCACCCTACCTGACGCTTGGTTTCCAGCTTGCGGCTGCTGTCGTCGTCTTCCTGCTACTCGGTGTATGGCTCGATGACCGGTGGAACACTTCGCCCTGGTTCAAACTCGCAGGGTTGTTTCTGGGAACAGTCGGCGGATTTATAAAATTCTTCACAACCGTTTCCAGATTGGATCGCAATGAGGAAGCGAAGAAGCGTGAAGATTGATTGGCGGTTCCTTCGGTGGGTGTGTGGGTGGTATGCTGTTCTGACAACTGCCGGATTTTTGATCCTCTCAATGATGGGAGGAGAGGAATACAGCAGGAGCTTCCTGGGCGGGGCGGCGGTGAGCATCGCCAATGTTCTGCTGGGGTTTCTGTCAGTGGAGTTTGCGTTCGACAAATCCCACACCGTGTTTCTGAAAATTGTGCTTGGAGGTATGGGTGCAAGGCTTTTTCTGATGGCCCTGGCGGTGTTGGTGCTGATTAAGGGATTTGGTTTTGACTCTCTGTCTTTGATGTTCACGCTGCTGGGATATTATGCAGTCAATTTGACCCTGGAAATCGTGTTTCTCCAAAAGAAAGTCTCACTGAAAAACAAAACATCGGAATCGTGACTCAAACGCCTGCACCCCCTGATTCTCTTCTGACAACAGTTCCTTCCGACACGGTTGCCGTTGCCGAGCACGCCGAGTTTGATTTCAACCATCTCCTCGAACATCTTTATGATTCGAGGACACTGGAATATCCCGGGGGCCACTGGGACATTCCGCCGTTTTCCCCCGTCCAGATTGCCGGCCTGACTATCGATTTCTCGGTCACCAAGCACGTCTTCTTTCTCCTTCTGGCTGCCGTACTTTTGACTCTGACTGCGGTCTCCGCTTCGAAAAAGATCCGGAAGAGCGTCGTACCAACGGGATTTGCAAATCTCATTGAGGTGTTCGTCGTCTTCATCCGGGACGAGGTGGTTCTTCCCACCATGGGGCATGCCGGGTTGCGGTACACACCGTTCATCCTGACGACCTTTCTCTATATTCTGATTATGAATCTGCTGGGATTGATGCCCTTCGGTGCGTCGGCCACGGGGAATATCTCTGTCACTGCCGGTCTCGCTCTGGTGGCATTTGTCATGATTCAAATCTCCGCCATTCGGGCTCAGGGATTTACGCATTACCTGGCGCACTTTACTGGCGGCGTTGCCTGGTGGCTCTGGCCCATCATGATTCCGATCGAAGTTCTTGGGATTTTTACAAAAGCGTTTGCTCTCTGCATGCGTTTGTTTGCCAACATGAGCGGCGGACACATCGTCATTCTGGCATTGTTGGGATTTGTGTTTCTCGGACAATCGATCTTTTTCGCCCCCGTACCCGTTCTGTTTGTTGTGGCGATCAACTTGCTGGAGCTTCTCGTGGCGTTCATCCAGGCTTACGTTTTTGCAATGCTGACGGCCGTTTTTATGGGCCTCGGAATCCCCCAGGAAGAACACGGCGAGCACGGGCATTGATTCAATTTTTCAATCGATCATTCATCATTACAGTATCATTCACCAGGAGGAACAATGGATCAGGCAATTGAAGTAGCAAGACAAGCAGCAAACCAATGGGGATACCTCGCGGCCGGTATCGGAGCCGGTATTGTGGTTCTGGGCGCTGCCTTCGGCATCGGCAAGCTCGCTTCGGCGGCAATGGAAGCCAGCGGACGCCAGCCCGAAGTGGCTGGTGCGGTGCGGACATCCATGATCATCGCAGCGGCTCTGATCGAGGGTGCAACGTTCTTCGCTCTCGCGATCTGCATTCTGCTCGCACTGAAGTAATCGTCGTTTCGCCACCAACCAAAGGTGTACCATGTTTGATATCAACCCCGGGTTGAGTATCTGGACGACTGTGGTGTTCGTACTCCTTGTTCTGGTCCTCGGCAAATTCGCATGGAAACCGCTGCTCAAAACGCTGCAGGATCGCGAAGATAAGATTCGCGATTCTCTCGAACAGGCCGAACGCGCACGTGCAGAAGCGGCAGAATTGCTGAAGCAAAACGAACGCAACCTGGCAAGAGCCGAAGAGGAATACCAGAAGATCATCCGCGATGCGAAAGCGTTGGGTGAGAAGGTAAAGGAGGATGTTGTGGGCAAGGCCCATCAACAGGCCCAGCACGAACTGCAGGCCGCCAAGGAAGAGATCAAGCGGGACATCGAGGCGGCGAAACAGCAGTTGAGAGGCGAGGTGGCTGATTTAGCCATCAAGGCCGCGGAGAAAATTCTGGACGAAACCCTCGACGCCGCGAAGCATAAGAAAATTGTAGACAACGCGTTGAACCAATTGAAAAACTGAAGCAGACCCCATGCGCCAGTACCGAGTTGCCCGACGATATGCAGAAGCCCTGATCACAGCGGCGGAGCAGAGGAATCTCCTGGAGAAGGTTTCAGGTGATTGCGAAATGCTCCAGCGCCTGCTGACCGACTCCCGCGAGCTTCAGTTGTTTCTCAAAAGCCCGGTCATTAAACGGGATAAGAAACGATCGGCGCTGAATGGAATGTTCGCGAAGAAGGTCAACGCGGTCACGATGAGTTTTCTGGACCTCCTAACCGAAAAGCGACGGGAAGATATCCTGCCGGATATTCTGCAACAATACTTCGCGCTCAGGGATGACCGGCTCGGGATTGTCAACGTGGAGATCAAAGCAGCGACGGAGCTTTCCAAAGACCAACACCAGAGTATCCAGAAGAAGTTCGAGGGCCTGACCCGGAAAGAAGTTCGCCTGGCATTCAGCCTCGATAAACACTTGAAGGGCGGATTTATTGCCCGGGTGGGAGATACGGTGTATGACGGAAGCGTCAAACGTCAGCTTGAACTCCTTCGCGAGAGGTTTGCAGAAGGTGTCGGATCGAATTAGGAGTTTCAAGTTCCCCGCCCGAACGACCGTGATGTATCAAACAGTTTGGTCGGGCGGGCAAGTTTCATGTTCCAGGTTGGAACCTGAAACCTGAAACCCGGGACCTGAAACCTGAAACCAAGAGGTTTAATAAAGGACCAACCATGGCAGAAGTAAGACCCGATGAAGTGTCCGCAGTCCTGCGGAGTCAATTATCCGGATTCGAGAAGGAAATGGATGTGTACGATGTTGGAACCGTCCTTCAGGTCGGTGACGGCATTGCACGTATCTACGGCCTCTCAAAAGTCATGGCAGGCGAACTGATCGAGTTCCCCGGCAACATCTACGGCATGACCCTGAACCTCGAAGAAGATAACGTCGGTTGCGTGATCTTTGGCGAGGGATCGCATATCAAGGAAGGCGATACGGTAAAGCGAACCGGCCGTGTAGCCTCGATGAAGGTTGGAGATGCCATGCTTGGCCGCGTGATTAATCCGCTCGGCGAGCCGCTGGACGGGAAAGGTCCCATCAAAACCGATAAAACGCTCCCCATCGAGCGCAAGGCGCTCGGTGTTATTCAACGACAGCCGGTGAAAGAACCGCTCCAAACGGGAATTAAGGCGGTCGATGGTATGACCCCGATCGGTCGTGGGCAGCGCGAACTGATCATTGGCGACCGGCAAACCGGTAAAACAGCGATCGCAATCGACAGCATTATTAATCAGAAGTATACGCACACCGAAAAGGCGAGGAAAGAAGGGGTCAAACCGGTGTTTTGCATTTATGTGGCGATCGGACAAAAAGGCTCAACGGTGGCCCAGGTGGTGGACCGGCTCGAGGAGTCAGGAGCCATGGAATACACAACCGTCATCACTGCCACTGCGAGCGATCCTGCTCCGATGCAATTCATCGCCCCCTACTCGGGCGCGACCCTCGGCGAATCCTTCCGCGATACAGGCCGCCATGCACTGGTGATCTATGACGATTTGACGAAGCAGGCACAGGCCTACAGGCAAATGTCCCTTCTGCTTCGCCGTCCGCCCGGACGCGAAGCATATCCCGGCGACGTATTTTATCTCCATTCGCGCTTATTGGAACGTGCCTCAAAATTGAGTGATGACCTGGGCGGAGGAAGTCTCACAGCCCTTCCGATTATCGAAACACAAGCGGGCGATGTGTCTGCCTATATTCCGACCAACGTTATTTCCATTACCGACGGCCAAATTTATTTGGAATCGAGTTTGTTCAACTCCGGTATCCGTCCCGCTATCAACGTCGGTATCTCGGTGTCGCGTGTCGGCGGCAACGCGCAGATCAAAGCAATGAAAAAGGTGGCAGGTCGTCTGCGAATCGAACTCGCGCAATACCGTGAACTTGAAGCATTTGCAAAGTTCGGCTCCGATCTCGATAAATCAACCCAGCAGCAGCTGCGGCGCGGTTCCCGCCTTGTTGAGCTGTTAAAGCAAAACCAGTATGCCCCCATGCCGGTGGAGAATCAGGTTGTTACTGTCTTCGCAGGCACCAACGGTTACTTCGATGAAATTCCTTTGCAGGATGTCGGAAGATGCGAGAAGGAATTACATGAATTGCTCGAGATGAAGCATCCGGATTTTCTGTCGGCTGTTGCCGAACAAAAGGATCTCACGAAGGAACTTCAAAGCAAGCTGGAGGCGATTGCAAAGGATTTCTTTTCGAAGTTTAAGGTGACGGCGACCTCCGCATAACTTCATGGCAACACTGAGAGAAATACGGGCCCGGATTACGGGTGTCAAGAACACGCAAAAGATCACCAAAGCCATGAAAATGGTTGCTGCGGCCAAGCTCCGCCGTGCCCAGGAGGGCATCATGGCCGCACGTCCATATGCGAAAAAGATCAATGAGCTCCTGCGTCACCTCGTCACCCAGGTCGATCCCTCCCTGAACCCTCTGTTTGCCCCCCGCGAAGTTCAACATGTGGCATTCATCGTCGTCACGGCCGACCGCGGATTGTGCGGGGCGTTCAACGCCAATATCATCAAGGCCGCAGAACAGGAGATGCGCACGTCATATTCGAATCTGATGGCAAGGGACCATGGATTAAGGCTCATTCCGGTCGGCAAGAAAGCATTCGAGCACTTCAAGAAGCGTGATTACGAATTGTACGCGAAGCATGTCGGCATCTTCAGCACCCTCGATTTTAACCAGGCGCGCGGAATCATCGCCGAGTGTACCGATGGTTTCCTCAAAGGTGAGTTTGACAAAGTGATGGTGATTTACAACGAATTCAAATCGGTAATCCAACAGCGGATTGTCCTGGAACAACTGCTTCCCATTCCACCCGAGGAGACCAGAGGAGAGAAATCGAAGGCGCATTCGCAGGTGGAATACATCTACGAGCCCTCGAGCCGGGAAATCATCAACGCGCTCGTTCCGCGGCATTTGAATTTCCAAATGTGGCGCATTTTATTGGAGTCAAATGCGGCAGAACAGGGTGCTCGCATGTCGGCGATGGATAGTGCGACGGAGAACGCCAAAGACCTCATCAAAGGACTCTCGCTCTCGTTTAATAACGCCCGTCAGGCGGCTATTACCAAGGAACTTCTTGAAATCGTGGGCGGGGCAGAAGCCCTCAAGAAAGCCGGCTAGGGAATTGGCAATTGCCAATTGGAGATTTCTCAATATCCCCCTGTGTAAGTCTCTTCCGAAGCACGCTCGCCTACAAAACCTGTTGTTTCCCTGCGTTTTTTTGAGTACCTTAAAAACCCCTTAAATTTGGGGAAAGACCCATGTTTGAAACCCTGAGCCAGAAACTCGAAGCCGCGTTTAAAAAGC
>Ga0302046_10000845_pt1 | contig 29375 bp, 20 predicted proteins | sample RVTome_11_FD_200261 | JGI IMG/M metagenome (GOLD analysis project Ga0302046, IMG submission 200261) | Soil microbial communities from uranium-contaminated site in the Upper Colorado River Basin, Wyoming, United States - RVT147D111 (version 2) ...
CCTCGTCGTGATCGCATGGGTTCGACCCGGCCTTCGCGTGGGTTCGACCCGGTCCCCGAGCGGAGCGCGCAGACCGATGCCCGTCACGACATCCTCGACCACGGCCGGTCTCCGGCGCCTGCAGGCGGCCGCCATCCTCGCGGCGTTGGCCCTGGCGGCGGCGTCCGCCGCTCCCGCCCTGGCACAAGCGGGCGCCCCGAACGGCGAGTGGCCGGCTTGGGGAGGCGACGACGCCTCCACGCGCTACTCGCCCCTGGACGGCATCCACGCCGGCAACGTGGGCAGGCTGGAGGTCGCCTGGCGGTGGCAGATGGACAACTTCGGCCCGGAGCCGGAGGCCAGGAGCCAGACCGTGCCGGTCATGGTCGGCGGCGTGCTCTACGCCACCGCGGGAATGAACCGTGACGTGGTGGCCATCGACGCAACGAGCGGCCAGACGCTTTGGATGTACCGGAACGAGGAGGGCGTGCGCGCCGAGCGCGCGCCGCGGCGCAACTCGGGCCGCGGCGTGGCCTGGTGGTCGGACGGCGCGGGCGAGGGGCGCGTGCTGACCATCACGCCCGGCTTCCGCCTGGTCGCTCTCGACGCCCGTAGCGGCCGCCCCGTACCGGGCTTCGGCCGTGACGGCGTGGTGGACCTCATGGAAGGCCTGCGCGTGCCGGACGGCGTAGATCCCGTCGGGATGGTGGGCAACAGCTCGCCGCCCGTCGTCGCCAACGATGTGGTCGTCGTCGGGCCGGCCTTCCAGACCGGCTTCCGCATCCCGTCGATGGCGAACGTGAAGGGCGACATCCGGGGCTTCGACGCGCGTACGGGCGAGCTGCTGTGGACGTTCCGCACGATTCCCGAGCCCGGAGAGCCGGGCCACGAGACCTGGGAGGACGGGTCCGCGGCCTACACGGGAAACGCAGGCGTGTGGCCGCCGTTCTCCGCCGACGAGGACCTCGGTCTCGTGTATCTGCCGGTCGAGGCTCCCACGAGCGACCTCTACGGCGGGCACCGGCCGGGTGACAACCTCTACTCGTCGTCGCTGGTGGCCCTCGACATCCGCACGGGAGAGCTGGCATGGCACTATCAGCTCATCCACCACGACATCTGGGATTACGACATGCCGTCGGCGCCGATCCTGGTGGATGTCGATGTCGCGGGCCGCGGCGCGAGCCGACTGGTCGTGGCGCTCACCAAGCAGGGCTGGGCGTTCGTGTTCGACCGAGTCACCGGCGAGCCGATCTGGCCCATCGAGGAGCGCTCGGTGCCGCCGTCGGACGTGCCGGGCGAGCGCGCCTCGCCGACCCAGCCGTTCCCGACGAGGCCCGTGCCGTTCGACCTGCAGGGCGTCTCGGTGGACGATCTCATCGACTTCACGCCCGAGCTGCGCGAGGAGGCGCTCGAGGTCCTGGCCAACTACCGGCTGGGTCCGCTCTACACGCCGCCCTCGGTCCTGGAGCCCGACGGCTCGAACCTGGGGACCATCATGGTTCCCGGCGCGCTCGGCGCCGCCGCGTGGGAGGGGGGCGCGGTCGACCCGGAGACGGGCGTCCTGTACGTGGGCTCCTCGACCGTCGTCACGGCCACCGCGCTCGCGCCGGACCCGGAAGCGACCGACATGCGCTACATGCAATCGCGCGACGCCCGCACGCCGACCGTCCGCGGTCTGCCGGTGGTCAAGCCGCCGTACGGCCGCATCACCGCCATCGACCTGAAGACGGGCGAGCACCTGTGGATGATTCCGAACGGGGACACGCCCGCGGCGATCAGGGAGCACCCCGCGCTGCGGGGACTCCACCTGCCGCGCACAGGCAAGCCGACGAGGGGCGGCACGCTCGTTACCCGCACGCTCCTGTTCGCGGGCGAGGGCTGGGGCGGGGATCCATGGCTGAGAGCGATCGACAAGGCCACCGGGCGGATCCTGCACGAGATCGAGCTGCCGGGGACGCAGAACGGGCACCCCATCACCTACGAGGTGGACGGCCGCCAGTTCATCGTGCTCTCGGTGGGAGGGCCCGACCAGGCGCCGGAGATCGTGGCGCTGACCCTGCGGGAGGAGGGTTCGGGAGGCGGATGATGTGACCGTTTCAGGGGAGGGGCAGGCCGGCCTGCGACTGGACACCTCGGGCGGTCGATGGGTACTGGCCGCGACGGTGCTCGGGTCGTCTCTGGCGATGTTGACGGGGACCGTGGTCAACATCGCGCTGCCCGCCATCGGCGCAGCGCTGGACGCCGGTACGGCGGGTCTGCAGTGGGTGCTGAACGGCTACCTGCTCGCGGTCGCGTCCCTCATGCTCATCGGAGGCTCCCTCGGCGACCGCTTCGGGCGTCGCCGCGTGTTCGTGATCGGCTGCGCCGCGTTCGCGGTCACCACCTTGCTGTGCGGGCTCGCGCCGACCATCGAGATCCTCATTGGCCTACGGGTCACGCAGGGCGTCGCGGCGGCGTTGTTGACGCCCGGCAGCCTCGCGATCATCGAGGCGGTGTTCCACCCGGACGATCGGGGCCGCGCCATAGGCGCGTGGTCCGCGCTGGGAGGCGTCGGCGCCGCGGTCGGTCCGGTGCTGGGCGGCTGGCTCGTGGACGTGGGGTCGTGGCGATGGGTCTTTTTTCTCGGCATCCCGCTCGCCATCGCGGTGGTTGTGATCGCCGTGCGCTGGGTGCCGGAGAGCCGTGACCCGGACGCAGGCCCACTCGATTGGATGGGCGCGAGCACGATCTTCCTCGCGTTGGCGTGCGTGACGTGGGCGCTGATCCTGGCTCCGGAGCGCGGCGTCACGAACGCGGCCGTGCTCGCGCCGGCGGGAGCCGGCGTCGCATTCGTGGCGCTGTTCGTGCTGCTGGAGCTGCGTCAGCGGAGTCCCATGCTGCCCCTCGATGTCTTCGAGAACCGTCAGTTCAGCGCGGCGAACGCCATCACGCTCGTGATCTACGCCGCCTTAGGAGGCGTCTTCTTCCTCCTCGTCGTCCACCTGCAGGTCGCGGTCGGGTACAGCGCTCTGGAGGCGGGCGCCGCGCTGCTTCCGGTGACGGTCCTCATGCTCGTCCTGTCGTCTCCGGCCGGGGCGTACGCTCAGCGGCACGGAGCGCGCCTACCGCTCAGTGTCGGAGGAGCGCTCATTGCTACGGGTATGCTGCTGATGGCGCGCATCCAGCCCGGCGGGAGCTACGTCGCGACCGTGCTGCCCGCGGTGGGCGTGTTCGGACTGGGCCTGGCGGCCACCGTCGCACCTGTAACGACCGCGGCCCTGGCGGCGGCCGGGCACAGGTCCGGGCTGGCGTCAGGGATCAACAACGCGGTCTCGCGCACGGCCCAGCTCGCGGCCGTGGCGATCGTGCCCTGGGCGGCAGGTCTGCACGGCGACCGCATCAACGACCCCGCCGCGCTCGCCGAGCGGTTCCCGCTGGCCATGGTGATGCTGGCTGCGGTGGCGCTCAGCGGCGCGGTCCTCGCGTGGGGGACGATGGGAGCCGGGCCGCTGGTCCGCCCCGCGCCCCCTGGTGAGCGTCCGGCACGCCCGACCTCCTACCGCCACTGCGCCGTGGACGCGTCTCCGTTGCGCGTGCTTCCGGAGCGGAATCGGTAGCTGAATCGATGGACGCCTCGGCGCACGCGTGCCACAAGTGCAGGACCGCGTAGCTACGCCAGGGCCGCCACGGTTGCGAGAGCCGCTCGGCGTGCGCGGCGGTGACCCCGCCGAGACGCTTGCGCAGCACCACGTCCTCCTTCGGAAAGGCGTCGGGCCAACGCAGCGCGCGCATCGCGATGTACTGCGCCGTCCATGGGCCGATGCCGGGCAGGGCCACCAGCTGCGCGACCGCGGTCGCCGCGTCTCCTCCGGCTTCGAGCGCGAGGCGGCCCGATGCCATCTCGCCCGCGAGCGTCACGATGGTTGCCGCTCGCGCTCGCGTGACGCCGAGCGAGGCGACCTCGCCGACGTCCGCTGCGGCGGCGCGCTCGGCCGTGGGGCATGCGCGGTGGAGCTCCCCGTGTGGCGTCTCGACCGGTTCGCCGAGCGCCTCCACGAAGCGGCCGGCCAGCGTGGTCGCGCCCTTCACGGTCACCTGCTGGCCGAGAACGGCGCGCGCGGCGAGCTCGAAGCCGTCGAACGCACCCGGGACGCGCAGGCCCGGCCGCCGGGCTATCGCTTCCGCCAGCCGCGTGTCGCGCCGCAGGTGCGCCGCAATGACGTCGGGCCGAGCGCTCAGGTCGAACAGGTGACGCAGCCGCGTCAGGACGCCCGGCAGCACCGGCGCGAGCGAGTGCGTGAGCTCGACCAGGAGAAGTCGCTCGTCCGGTGCGTGGCGGACGCGGAGCCATCCCGGCCGGTCCCCCACGCGCACCGTGCGGAGGTACTCCTCCGCACGGATCCACTCGACCCCACGCAGCGCGCGCGCGCTCAAGAAGGTCAGCATCCCCGGCCAGTCGAACGGGGGCCGATAGGCCAGACGGCGCGTGAGCGGCTCGGGGGACGGATGGCGTGTCACGAGCTCAAGCTAGCCCATGGAAGGCCGGCCCGCCGGCCGTTCTCGGACTTGCTCCTCGGCTCGCCGACCGGCACTCGACCGCCGCCTGCATTCCCGCACTTGACCGCCGCCTGCATTCCCGCGACCCTTATCGCGTCTCTCCGAGACGATTCGGAGGAGAGAAAGATCTTGATTGAGGGCGGATGTCTTCTTCGGGAGGCGCCCGCCCCCTTTTTGTGGCCAAATCGGCCACGCACCCGCGCGGGGGTTCCGCGCGAACAGGTAGTCGGCAAGTGCGGATCATCGTTACTCCGACCATCGAACAACCTAGGAGCGCGTTGATGCGTACCAAGGGAACCGTAAAGTGGTTCAACGATCAGAAGGGCTTCGGCTTCATTACGCCGGAGGACGGTAGCAAGGATTGCTTCGTCCACCACAACTCCATTCAGGCGGAAGGCTTCAAAAGCCTGTCTGAGGGTGCCCGTGTGGAGTTCGACGTCGTGCAGGGCACAAAGGGCCCGGCCGCGGAGAACGTCGTCCAGGTCTCGTAATCACGAGGCGTCGGAAGGCATGGGTGGGCCGCACTGACTTCGGTCGGGGCGGCCCACTCGTTTTTCGTCTAGGCTGTGCCTTGCGGGACCAGCTCGGGCGCGACCATCGGCGCGCGCGGTTTTCCAAGCGTGGCGACGCAAGGTAGGTTGCTTCCATGCTACGCGGCTTCAGGCGGACCATGCGTTACGCTCGGAGTTGGAAAGCGGGGTGCGACGTGGTGGCCCGCGAGCTCGACATCGAGCGGGACGGCCGGTCCGTTCCCGCGACGCTCGTGCTGCCCACGGCGAACGGCGGTCCGCCGCTTCCCGGTTGGATCGTTCTAGGCGGCGTGACACGCATGGGCCGGTTTCATCCGCAGCTCGTGCGCTTCGGCAATGCGCTGGCGTCGAGCGGTGCGGCGGTGCTCATACCGGAGGTGCCCGAGTGGCGCGACCTGCGGCTCGCTCCCGCCGTGACCATGCCGACCGTTCGCGCCGCGGTCGACGCGCTCCGGTCGCGGCCCGAAGTGCTTCCGGGCAGGCGCGGGCTGATCGGGTTCTCGTTCGGTGCCCCTCAGGCGGCGATCGCCGCAGCCAGCGACGAGCTGAGCGACGACATTGCCGGCGTGGTCCTGTTCGGCGGCTACTGTGACCTGGAGCGCACGCTGCGCTGCCAGCTGACAGGCTGCCACGAGTGGGACGGAGTGGACCACGAGCTGAACCCCGACCCCTACGGGCGCTGGTGCGTGGCGAGCAACTATCTGACATACGTTCCAGGCTGCGAGGATGCGGCCGACGTCGCGGCGGCGCTGCGACGGCTGGCCGTGGCCTCGACCGAGCTGCGCCTCGCGGCTTGGCTGCCGCAACACGATGCGCTCATGTCGGAGCTTCGCGGGGGCATCGCACGGAAGCGCCGGCCGCTCTTCGATCTGTTCGCGCACACGAGCGACGCCTCGCTCACCGACCGTGCGGACGGAGAGCAGATGGCCCTGGCGCTCGCTCGAGCGTGCAGGCGCGTCGACCCGTTGCTGGACCCGTCGGAAAGCCTGGGGCGCGTGAACAAGCCGATCCGACTGATCCACGGCCGTGGCGACCGGCTGGTCCCGTTCACGGAGAGCCTCAGGTTCCAGAACCGCCTTCCGGCGCACGTGAGGTCGCACGTCACGGTCACGGGCATGTTCGCCCACAGCGCCGACGCGGCTCCGCCGTCCATGTGCGCGCGACTGTGGGAAGGGGCCGTCCTGTTCGAGTCCCTGCGCGGTGTGATCAACACGGTCTGAACCGACGGCTCCCTCCGGAACCGTTAGATTGGCTGTATGCTCCTCACACCTACCGAAGAGACGGTCGTATGGCGCGCGGTCGCCGCGTATCACGAAATGAAAAAGGCGCACAAGGGGCAGTTCCAGGGCACCACCGCGGACAACATTCTCGAGGAGTTGAAGCCCTCGCCCGTCCGGTGGGCCGCCCTCGCCGCATTCGTCATCGAGCTGGCCGAGGGATCGAACAAGTACCCACGTTGAGCGCTGGCACCCGCCCTCCTCAGTCCGGCAGAGGTGCCTTCTCGATGAGGAAGTCCTCGAGGACCAGCGCGTCCAGCCCGGTGGTGTAGAACACCCCGATCGCGTCCTCGACCGAGTGCACGATGGGCTTGCCGATGACGTTGAAGCTCGTGTTGAGCAGCATCGGCACGCCGGTCAGCGCGTGGAACGCCCGGATCAGGTCGTAGAAGCGCTCGTTCCACTCGCGCCTGACCGATTGGAGCCTTCCGGTGCCGTCCACGTGCACGATGCCCGGGACCCGCGCCCTTGCGCACTGCCGCACGGGCAGCGCCCGCTCCATGTACGGTGACACCTGGTAGCCCTCGAAGTACTCCTCGCCGAACTCGTCCAGCACGGAGGGCGCGAACGGCCGGAACTCCTCGCGGAGCTTGACGATGGAGTTGATCCGGTCCTTCACGTCGGCCTGTCGGGGATCGGCCAGGATCGAGCGGTTGCCGAGGGCGCGCGGTCCGAACTCCGCCCTGCCCTGACACCAGCCCAGCACCTTACCCGCGGCCAAAAGGCGAGCAGCCTCCAGGTGCACGGAACCCGGTAGGTGGCGCAGGCCGTGGACTCCGCCCAGGGTGGCAACCCGCCCCAGCGTCGCCCCGGACAGCGGCGATCCGAGATAGGGGCTCCGGACAGGAGCGTTCGGGCCCGCCCCGGGATGGTCACGCCGCCACGCCAGCAGCGCGGCTCCCAGCGCGGTGCCGTCGTCGGCGGGAGCGCTCGGGACGTGCAGCCGCTCGAAGCCCGTGCGTCCTACGATACGCCCGTTGTAGGACGAGTTGAGCGCGCAGCCACCCGCCAGGACGAGGTCGTCGGAGATGCCCATCGCGTGGAAGTTGCGCAGCAGTCCATCCATCACCTTCCCGTGGAACCGCTGGGCCGCGAAGGCCAGATCGGCCGCGGCCATGACGTCGGCGCCGGCCGGCCTGGCCCACTGCCTCATCTCCTCGACCCACGCTCGGACGTGGCGCGTGCCCGGATACCGGAACGTCAGCCCGTTCATGCGAACCAGCCCTCGGAACGCATCTTGGAGCAGGGCGTTCGGCCCTCCGTACGGCGCCAGCCCCATCATCTTCCACTGCTCGTTGTCCTCGGACCGGAACCCGCAGAGGTCCGTGCAGAAGGAGTAGATTAGCCCGAGGCTCTCGGCGCCGCGCATGCGCTTGATCAGCTCGATGTGCCCGTCGACGAGGGCGTAGTAGGTGATGGACCCCCATTCGCCCTGACCGTCGACGATCATGCAGGCGGCACGCTCGAACGGGCTCGTGAAGCAGGCGGTGGCCGCGTGCGCCAAGTGGTGCGGGAAGGTGACGAAGGACACGCGGCGGTTGCCCAGCCGCGCGAGCACGTCCGCGAAGTGCCCGCCCGAGAGCCTGTTCGCGGTGTGCTGCAGCCATACCGACCCGAGCAGGGTGCGGCGGTCGCCTAGGAGGCGGCTGGTGACCGGCCGCCGCGCCGGGAGTCGCTCGTGGTTCGTGAGGCCGAGCAGGTAGAGCACGTCCAACGCGGCGGCGGCCCTCCGGCTCCACGATTTCGCGATGATGAACTCGCCTCGCGGATCGCAGTAGTCGTCGATGATGCGCCGCACCGTCTCTCGGACGTCGGCCGCGCAGCTGCGCGCACCCTTGACCTGCAGGAAGCGCTCGGACGCCTCGGCGAACAGGACCTGCCCCGAGGAATCGACGACCGCGACCGCGGGATCGTGCCAGGTGGTGGCCAGCCCGACGTAGAACCTGTCCGGCGCGCTCAAGCGTCGGGGGCGCCTAAGGGCGGTAACACGCTCCGGTCGGGAATGCCGATGCGCTCCACGAGCTCGAAGTGGCGACGGTCGTGGTGGTAACGGTGGTAGGAGGGATCGACCCTGAGCATGACGAGCCACGGGTCGCGCGCCTCGAACGCGGTGTGGAGCCACTCGAAGTACGCATCGCCATCGTCCAGCTGGCCGAGCACGAGGGCGACAGCGAGCGGTGGCACGAACGGCGGTGCGGCCGCGGACCGGCATCGCTCCGTAAGCTCGGCCACCACGTCCAGCGCGTCTTTGGTCCGTCCCGCCGCGGCATGCAGCATACCCGCTAACGAGACCATCCATGGATGGCGGCCCGACACCCTCACCGCCGCCTCCGTGGGCGCTTCGGCTTCCTTCAAGAAGGCGAGCTCCCGGAGCGCTCCGCCTTTCACGCGCAGCGCGTCGGAGAACGTGGCGTCTTGATCGATGATGGTGTCGCACACCGCGACCGCCTCGGAGTACCTGCGCGCCAGAAACTGCATCTGCGCGAGGCCGGTGAGGACCGACGGGTTGAGCGGATCGAGCGCGCGCGCGCGCTCGCCCTGTGCGACCGCCTCGTCGTGCTGGCCGAGAGACGCGAGGTAGTGCGCGTAGAGAAGGTTCACCCAGGGGTCGTGCGGGTCGAGCGCCATGGCCCGCTCGTAGTGCGTCTTCGCGTCCCACCAGTTCCACTTCAACCAGAACGCCACGTTGCCGAGCTCGGCATGCGCTCGCGCGAGCCTGGGATCGAGCTGTAGCGCCGCGTCGGCCAGCTCGCCGACCTTCTCCCAGCCGACGCGTGGCGGCACCGCGCAGTACATGGTCAGGATGCTGTAGGCCGTCGCCAGCTCCGCGTACGCGGGGGCGTAGTCGGGCGCCTTCGCCACGACCTCGGCCAGATGCTGCATTCCCCGCTGCATGCCCTCGGCCCGCTTCGCCACGAAGAAGCGCCCTCGCAGGAACAACTCGTAGGTGGCGGAGTCGATCTGGGGTCGAGCCTGCGGCTGCGCCCGGCCGATTCCGAGCAGCCGCTCGCTCAGCGCGTCGCGCACGGACCCGGTGATCTCGTCCTGCACCGAGAACACGTCCTCCATCTCGCGGTCGTAGCTCTCCGCCCAGAGCTGATGACCCTCGGTCGCGTCGACGAGCCGCACCGAGATCCGGATGCGCTTGCCGGCCTTGCGCACGCTGCCCTCGAGCACCGCTCCCACGCCCAACCGCTCGCCGACCTCCCGAACGTCCGGGCTCGAGCCCTTGAACGCGAACGAGGACGTGCGCGCGATCACCCGAAGGCCCGGCAGCCGCACGAGCGCGTTCAAGATCTCCTCCGCCATGCCGTCGCTGAAGAACTCGGCGTCGGGGTCCGCGCTCAGGTTCGTGAAGGGGAGCACCGCGATGGACTTGCGCGCGTCCTCGGCGTCTTGGGAAGCGGAGCCGGAGGGCGCGATGGCGTCGGCGAAGCGCGCGGCGCTCTGGAAGCGGGCGTGCGGCTCGAGCGCCATCGCCGTCCGAATGGCCGCATCGATGCGGTGCGACACCTCCGGCCGGCGCTCTCGCACGCTGGGAGCGGGCTGCCGGAAGCGTTGCGTGATCAGTGCCCGCACCGACGAGCCCGCGTACGGCGGCTGGCCGGCCAACATCTCGTACAGCACGCATCCCAGGCTGAAGACGTCGCTGCGGGCGTCCAGGTCCCCGTCTCCCGCCGCCTGTTCCGGGCTCATGTAGGCCGCTGTTCCCATGAGCTCGCCCGCGTGCGTGGTGCGCGGCGAGCCGGACGCGGCGACGGGGCGCGAGACGCCGAAGTCGGCGACCAGCGCGTGGTCGTTCGCCAGCAGGATGTTCTCCGGCTTGATGTCACGATGGACGATGCCGCTCCCGTGCGCGTACGCGAGCGCGTCTGCGACCTCTGCCACGAGGCGCGTCGCCTCGTCGACGGGTAGCCGCCTCTCGCGCTCGAGCCTCTGCCGCAACGTCTCTCCCTCGACGAGCGGCATCACGTAGAACAGCAGCTCGTCGGCCTCGCCGGAATCGTAGAGCGGCAGGATGTGCGGGTGCTGGAGGCGGGCGGTCGTTCTGATCTCGGCCAGGAAGCGATCGACGCCCACGGTGCGCGACAGCTCCCGGGCCGGCACCTTGAGCGCCACGTTTCGGTCGTGCTTGACGTCGCGCGCCAAGTACACGGTGGCCATGCCGCCCGCGCCCAACTCCCGTTCGACGGCGTAGCGGCCCTTCAACGCTGCGTTCAGACGCTCCACGGTCGCGGCGCTCATGCCTGGCGCGCCGTGTGCTTCGCGCGAATGTGGTGATCGGGCACGTCCGCCTTTTTTCGGCGAGGGGGCTTGGGCGGCTCCGAATATGCCCCCATCCTACGTAGGTGTTTCGGATATGCAAGAAATCGGCCGGCGCCCGACACGCCCCGAGCCGCCCGGCGCCGCCAGCCGAGGCCGGCCATCGCCAGCCGAGAACCGGCCACCGCTTCACCGGAGCCACGCATGGGAGCCAAGGTCTGGATCGCCGCGAACAGCCTGATGCTGCTGGCGTTCGCGTTTTCGGTCATCGTGCAGGTGAACGACCCGGATCCGTTCGCCTGGGTGACGATCTACGGCCTTGCCGCCGTGATGTGCGCGCTCGCCCTGGCCAGGCGCGCGCATTGGGCGCTCCCCGCCGCGGTCGGGGCCGCGGCCGCGGCGTGGGCGGCAGCCATCGCGCCGCGCGTGGTCGGGCGGGTACCGTTCCGGGACATGTTCGGCGCGTTCGAGATGGAGAGCCTCGGCGTGGAGGAGTCGCGCGAGATGTACGGCCTGCTGATCGTGGCGGTCTGGATGGCCGCGGTCGCGATCGCCTCAGCGCAGCGAGCGCAGCGTTCCTAGCATCATGTTGGCGTGGCCGGGAAAGAGGCAGATGTAGGTGTACTCGCCCGCCGGAGGCGCCACGAACTCGATGTCCACGGTGCGACCCGGGGGCAGGAGCGAGCTGTACGCGATCAGATCGTCCTCCATGTCGGCGGGAACGAAGCCGTTGCCCGCCGCCTCGTAGGCCGCTCGTGCCAGCGCGTCGATGCTGTCCTCGTCGCGCACGAGCGCGAAGTTGTGCGGAAGCTCGCCGTCGTTGACGTAGCGCAGCGTGACGCGCGTGCCCTGGCGCACCGAGATGCGATCCGGCAGAAACTCCAGGTTCGGGCCGACGGAGCGCATCACGATCAGGGTGTCGCCACCGGCGGCGGGGTCACCCTGCTGGGCGGCCGCCGGCCGGCTGCCGGCGGTGGCGAGCCCCACGCACCCGGCGCCGACGGCGAGCAGCGCCGAGCTCGCAGCCCCGACGGAGAGCAGCGCCGCCCTAGCGGCCCCGACGGCGAGCAGCGCCGCGCTCGCAGCCCCCCTCACCCCCCGCCGAGCGCGCGTCACGGCGTCCGGAAGAGGTCGGGCGTCTGCCACCGCTGCGCGACCGCGTCGAGCCCGGGCGTGAGCTCCGGCGAGGCTCGACCCGCCGCCGCTCGGAGCGCGGCGCGTTGCTCGGCCGAGAGCGCGATCGCCCGCTCCTCGGGCCAGCCCTCGGCGATCCCGTCGAGTAGCGCGCTCGCGAGCGCGGGCGTGGCGTCCGGGGCCGCCGAGACGAGCGTTACCATGGCGGCCGCCTCTCCTTCCGCGGCATGGAAGCGCGCCATCATCTCGACCGCCCGCCCGATGCCGGCCACGGCCACGGAGTCGCTCGGCACCTCGCGCCGCACGAGCTCGGCCAGGAAGTCGGGGCCCTGCGGCGCGCCGGCCATGGCGGCCGCGTCCGGCAGCCACGCGTCGCGCGCGTTGGACGGGGTGAGCAACGCGGCGGAGACGGACGCGGCGGCTCGCGGCGAGGCGGGCAGCTCGGACACGGTGAGCAGCGCCTGGAGCCGGACCTTCGGATCGGCGTCCTGGAGGACGGCCGTCGGGACGGTGTAGTCGACCGGCGTGGGCGAGGCTCGCTCCGGCAGGATCCCGGCCGCCAGGAGGTCGTCGAGCAGCCGCTCGTCGCGAGGCAGCACCATGAGCGCCGCGTGGCGAAGCGAGCCCGCTGGGTGGTGCAGCGCCGCGCGCGCCGCGTCGCGTGCTTCCCCCGCGTCCGCCAGCGCGCCCAGCCCGTCGAGCGTCCACAGCGCGTGGAGCGCGCCGACGTTCAGGCCCAGGTGGTCGACCGTGTGGTCCCGGACCATCGCGACGAGCGCCGGCACCACGTCTCGTCCGCCGCGCTCCACCAGGAGGCGCTGCGCGGTCATGCGCCAGAACATGTTGTCGTGGCGCAGCGCCTCGACGAGCTGCTCGGGCCCGGCGCCCTCGAGGCGCATGGGCGCGGCGGGCGGAGCGCCCTCGTGCACGATCCTGTAGACGCGACCGTGCAGCCGGTCCCGATTCGGAGTCTCGTACGCGTTGCCCGGACCGCGCTCGCAGCACCCCTGCATGTCCTCCGGCGTGGGATTGTGCTGCGCCACCAGCGTGTAGAAGTCCGACACCCACAGAGCGCCGTCCGGCCCCACCTTCACCTGCACCGGAGCGGTCCACTGGTCACGGCTCGCCATGAGGCTCCACCGGTTCCGGGCGACGAACGTGCTGCCCGCGTCCTCCAGCTCGAACATGCCGACGAGGTGACCCGTGGGCTCGGCGACGAACGCGACCCTGTTCCAGTACTCGGGCGGGAAGGCGCGCGCGGTATAGATCTCGTGGGCGGCGGCGGCGGTGTACATGTCGAACTGGTCGACCTGCAGCGCCCGCCCGACCGCGTAGATGTCGGGGCTGTCCTCGATGCTGGGCAGCGTCGGCTCGCGCACGCCCAGCGCCCGATAGTAGCGACCCGGGATGTGCACGTAGTTGCTCGGCCGCCGGTTCGCGGTCGACCCGAAGACGTAGCCGTCCTCGGTGAGCGCGACGCCCCACGTGTTGTTGCTCGTGCGGGCCAGGTAGTCGAGGCTCGAGCCGTCCGGGCGGAAGCGGAAGTAGCCGGCACCGAAGTCGCCCCGCTCGTACGTCACGCCGTCCACCGTGCCCCGAAACCCGTTGTAGCCGACGGATGCGAGCACCTGGTTGTCGAACCCGTAGCGGAAGTTGCTCGGCGTGCCGTGCGTGTCGTCTCGCGGCCAACCTGTCATGATGGTCCGGCGCGTGTCCGCACGGTCGTCGCCGTCGGTGTCCTCGAAGAACAGAATGTGCGGCGCCTGCGCGACGACCAACCCGCCGTTCACGAGCACGAGGCTGGTGGCCAGGTTCAGGCCGTCGGCGAACACCGTGGTCCGGTCGGCGCGTCCGTCGGCGTCGGTGTCCTCCAAGATGAGGATACGGTCGTTCCCCGGCTCGCCGTCCGGCAGGAGGTTGTTCGGATAATCCTGCGTCTCCACGGCCCACATGCGACCGCGCGCGTCCCAGGTGAAGTCGATGATGTTCCCGATCATGGGCTCCACCGCGTACGGCTCCGCCCGAAACCCCGGCCGCAGCGTCGCGAGCCGGAGCGACGCGTCCGTGGGCAGCGCCGCCTGCGCGCGCTCGATCGGCTCGCCCAGGGTGTTCCACTCCGCCGGGGGCCGCAGGTAGGTCGGGAGCGGAACCTCGAGGTCCACGTACTCCACCCCGGGGTCGGCCACGGGCATCTCGAGCGCCCAGTCGCCCGCCGTCCAACGGATGCCCCGGCCGAGCAGCTCCTGGAAGCCGGCGTTGCCCCACGTGCGCTGATCGTGTCCCCACGCGGTGTAGAACACCCGGCCCGCACCGTAGGTGCGCACCCACGTCCAGGGCTCCTCGTGGCCCCCTTCGCGACGGACCTCGAGCACCGTGCGGTTCACCGGGTTGTGCTTGGTGTGCACGTACGTCTCGTCCCACGTCTCGAACGCGGGCACTCCGCGGACGATCGGGTGATCGGGCGCGACCCGGACCGCGCCGAACGTCCCCGTGCCGTGGCTCTTGAACGCCGCGCCCACGAGCCGGATGAACTCCTCGGAGTTCTGGAACGACGCGGAGGCGCAGTGAAGGACCACGAGCCCGCGGCCCCCACGCACGAAGTCGAGCAGCGCGTTGAGCTCGCGTCGTTCGATCGCCGCGTGGTTGTTGTACAGCACCAGGGCGTGGTAGGGCTCGAGCGCGGCGGCGTTCAGCTCCGCAGGGCGGTCCGTGTAGAACAGATCGATGCCGTTCGCGGCGAGCACGGGGAGCACCTGGCGGGCGCGCTCGCTCGGACGGTGGTGCCCGTCGTCGCCGAGGAAGAGGACGCGCAGGCGCTCCGGCCCCGAGGCGGCGGGCCGCGAAGCGGACCCCTCGTCCTGGGCAGCGACCTGGCCGGGAACCGTGCCGGCGCCGGCGGCCATGAGGAGGCTGAGGACGAGCGCCTTGCCGCTCGCGCCGCCTCCCGACGGGGCCCTCGTGGCCGCTCTCCCGGAGGAGGCGGGTGCGCCAGCGGCTGCCCCGCCGAGGGAGGCGCCGACGGCGGCCGCCCCTCCCGCGACGGCTCCCGCCCCGGTTTCCCTGACCACGTCCAGGCGAACCGCGCGGTAACCGCCCGAGCGGCGGTCCCGCACGTACATGGTCCCGAACACGGCGATCAGGATCAGCGCCATGGGTGCCACGAACCGGAACGAGACCTGTCCGCCGCGAGCCTCGGCGGGCTGCAGCAGCGCACCGGCCGTGCCGATGAGCGGCTCGTCCGGCAGGCGGCTCGCCACGATCGCGCGGAGCGCGTTGGCCGTGGCGTCCCCGGGCATCACGCCGCTCTCGCGATAACCGGAGAGCGCGGTGCGCGTCGCCTCGAGCGCTTCCTCGACGTCCTGATCCCGATATCCCAGGCTGGCGACGTCGACCGCGCTGCCCGCTCGCTCCAGGTAGAGCGGGAAGCGCTCCTCGACGGACTCCAGGAGCGCGACGGTCCGGGCCGGGTCCAGCGCCTCCGCGAGGTACTGGTCGGCGATCTTGCCCATGAGCGGCACGCCGACGCCGCCGGCCGCGCCCAGCCCGACGCCCGCGGTGAGGACGATGCCCAGCGAGCCCGTCTTGGGCAGCTTCTCGCTCACCACGCCCACCATGGTCGGAAAGAAGAACGCGACGCCCCAGGCGAAGAGCGTCGCCACCGCGAGCGCCGACCAGAGGCCCTCCACGAAGCTGAGACCGAGCAGCCCGGCCCCCGTCAGGATCGCCGCCGACAGCAGCATGCCGGTCGGCGCCAGCCGCTCCACGAAGTGTGTCGCGAGCAGCCGCAGCACGACCATCCAGCCGCTGATCCACACCAGCACCAGGATCCCGTGCATGCCGACCGCCTGGAGCACGGCGGGCACCCAGCGCATGGGTCCGAGCTCGATCGAGGTGGTGATGGCCATCATGGCCAGCATGAGCAGGAAGAGCGGGTGTGTGAGCGTGTAGCGGAACATCTCCGCCACCGGCAGGCCGGCTTCCGCGTTCTCCGTCTTGGGGAAGCGCTCGGGCAGAACCATCCATCCGTACGCGAGGATGGGCAGGTAGATCACCGCCAGCTGGTACGGCCAGCGGCCGAACGTGCCGCCCCACGTCGCGAGCGCGAAGCCGACGAGCCCGCCGGCCACGATGCCGATGGGGAAGAAGGCGTGGAACCAGTTCAGGCGCGTGGTCTTGTCCTCCGGAAAGAGCGCCGCGACGAGCGGGTTCCCGGCGACCTCGATCATGCCGTTGCCCACGGCGAGCGTCGCCGCACCGGCCATCAGGATCCAGAACGCCGAGGGATCGCCGGCGCGCGTCACGGCCGCGATCATCAACGTGATGCCGGCCAGGTGCGCCACGAACGCGAAGCGCGCTCCGTTCTTGAGGCCGAAGACCTCCAGCAGCGGCCCGAGCACGAGGAGCGAGATCGCCATGCCCCACAGCGCCGCGCCGCCGATCAGGCCGACGTGGTAGTTCGTGAGGATGAACTCCTGCTTGAGCGGCACGAGGATGTTGCTCACGATCGCGAAGGAGGCGCCGGTCGGAATCAGCGCCAGGCAGATCCCGGTGAAGAGCCGGGCGCGGTGGACGCCTCCGGGTGCCGTGCTCGATGGGTCCATGCTCGCTCTCCCTCCCCTGGGCGTGGACGTCGCCTGCACGCCCGCTGCACGACGGGCGCTCGAATCATGCCGGAGAATAGGACCGGTCCGAGCGGACGGCCACCGAGGCCGCCGCGCCGCGAGCGCCTCCGTCGCGAATGCGGGGGGAAGGGGGTGTTCCCACCGGGTGCAATCGCCTTGCCGGCACACCGCCTCGCCGGCTATAACCTTCCCGCTCCCCTAGCGGGTGCCGGTGAGCGGGCGAGGCACGCCCGGGCGCGGCGCCGTGGCCGGGTTGCGACACCGAGTGGACGGCCGGCGGAGGCTGGCCCCCGACACCGCGCGCCGGTCGTGAGTCACCGGAGATGCCCATGCACCCACACTCCCCGTTGCGCTTCGTGACGGCGTCGGACATCCAGGTCGAGGAGCTGCCGTGGGGGCCCCACGAATGGCTCTCGCGGCCCGGCCTCACGCAGGCCGAGGAGTTGCTGCTCGTGCGTGTGCGCATGCCGCCGGGCGAGGGGCACGCGTTTCACCGGCACCCGGCCATGGAGGAGATCATCTACGTGATCTCCGGGCGGGCCGAGCAGTGGGTGGATACCGAGTCGCGCACGCTCGGGCCCGGCGACGTGGCGCACATTCCGAGGGACGTGGTGCACGGCACCTACAACTCGGGCGGCGAGACCCTCGTGTTCCTGGCCCTCCTGGCGCCTGCCAGGTCGGACGCTCCCGCGCTCGTCGACATGGCGTCCGAGGAGCCGTGGCGGTCGATGCGCGTATCCCGTACCCGCTGAGCGCTGCCGCCATGCCCGACGCGACCACCGTCCCGAAGAGGATCCTGCTCATCGGAACGCTCGACACGAAGGGCGAGGAGCTCGCGTACGTGCGGGACATGATCGCCGGCCGCGGGCACGAGGCGCTGACGATCGACGTAGGGATCTTGACGGGTCCGCCGTTCGTGCCGGACATCGGAGCGGAGGAGGTCGCGCGGGCGGGCGGCGCCTCGCTCGAGGAGCTCCGGGAGCGTCGAGATCGCGGCGCCGCCATCGACGCGATGATCGCCGGCCTCCGGCGGGTGGTGGCCGACCTGCACGAGCGCGCCGGCTTCGATGCGGTGCTCGGCGTCGGCGGCGGGGGCGGAACCGCGCTGGCGACCGCGGCCATGCGTGAGCTTCCCGTGGGCATGCCCAAGCTGATGGTCTCGACCATGGCCTCGGGCGACGTGGCGCCGTACGTGGACATCAAGGACGTCACGATGATGTACTCGGTGGTCGACGTCGCGGGCCTGAACCTGCTGTCGCGGCGGATTCTGGCCAACGCCGTGGGCGCGATCTGTGGCATGGCCGAGCAGAACGTTCCCGACGCGCCGGATCGGCCGATGATCGCCGTGACCATGTTCGGCGTCACCACGCCGTGCGTGGACGCCGTTCGCCACCGACTCGAGCTGGCGGGCTACTCGGTCGTCGCGTTTCACGCCACCGGCAGCGGCGGACGGGCCATGGAGGCGCTCATCGACGACGGCTGGTTCGTCGGCGTCGCCGACGTCACAACGACCGAATGGTGCGACGAGGTGGTGGGAGGTGTCCTGTCCGCGGGGCCGGACCGACTGTCCGCGGCCGGCCGCGCCGGGATCGCGCAGGTCGTGTCCGTGGGCGCCTTGGACATGGTGAACTTCGGCGCCGCGGAGACCGTGCCCAGCCGGTTCCGAGACAGGAAGCTGTATCGCCACAATCCCAGCGTGACGCTCATGCGCACCACGGCCGAGGAGTGCCGCGAGATCGGCGCCCGCATCGCGGGGCAGCTGGCCGGCGCTCGCGGCCCGACCGTGCTGGTCCTGCCGCTCGGGGGCGTGAGCGCCATCGACGCCGAGGGGCAGCCCTTCCACGACCCCCAGGCCGACCGCGCCCTTTTCGAGACCCTGTGCGAGCACGCGCCGCCGAACGTCGAGGTCGTCGAGGTCGACGCGCACGTCAACGCGCCGGAGTTCGCTTCCGTGCTGTCCGATCACCTGCTGCGGCTTCTCGAGGAGACCGGCCATGCCGTTCATTGACTACGCCGAGTGCCTACGCCGGCTCCGCGGGCAGATCGCGAGCGGCAGGCCGATCATCGGCGCCGGCGCCGGAACCGGCATATCCGCCAAGTTCGCCGAGCGCGGCGGCGTGGACCTCATCATCATCTACAACTCGGGGCGGTACCGAATGGCGGGGCGCGGCAGCGCGGCGGGCCTCATGCCCTACGGCGACGCGAACGCCATCGTGGTGGACATGGCCGGAGAGGTCCTGCCGGTGGTGCGCGACACGCCGGTCCTGGCCGGCGTCTGCGGCACCGACCCGTTCCGGATGCCTCGCACCTTCCTGCCCCAGCTCAAGGCGATGGGCTTCGACGGCGTGCAGAACTTCCCGACGGTGGGGCTGATCGACGGAACCTTCCGGCAGATCCTGGAGGAGACGGGCATGAGCATCCAGCTCGAGGTCGAGTGGATCGCGCTCGCGCACGAGCTGGAGATGCTCACGTGCCCGTACGTCTTCGACGAGGACACGGCCGCGCGCTTCACCGCAGCCGGCGCGGACGTCGTCGTGGCCCACGTGAACACCACCGTCGCCGGCTCTATCGGCGTGACGACGGCGGCCATCAGCCTCGACGAGGCCGTGGACCGGGTGCAGGCGATGCACGACGCCGCGAAGCGGATCAATCCCGACGTGATCGTGCTCTGTCACGGCGGCCCGATCGCGCAACCCGAGGACGCGCAGTACGTATTGGAGCGAACGAGCGGCGTGGCCGGCTTCTTCGGCGCGTCGAGCATCGAACGCCTCGCGACCGAGGCGGCCATCGAGAGCCAGGCGCGGCGCTTCAAGTCGCTCCGCCTGGGGAGGGAAACCGGCGCTTGATCATGAGCGGACGAGGTGGTGTGCGTCTCGGCATGGCGATGCTTCTGCTCGCGGTTCCGCCCGTGTGGACGCCCAGGCCGGCGGCCGCGCGGCAGGCGGCTGCCGAGCAGGACACGACCACCGTCTTCACGCTCGACGAGGTCGTCGTCACGGCGGCCCGGGCAGAGACCCCGCTCGGTGTCTCAGCGGCGGCGGTCTCGCGGGTGGGCGCGCAGGAGCTCGACCGGCTGCCCATGGCCACGATCGCGGATGCGCTCCGCCTCGTGCCCGGATTCGCGCTCGTCGACTTCGACGGGCTGGGCCTCGATCCGCAGCCCATGGTGCGCGGGTTCTACGGGGGCGGGGAGGCGGAGTACGTGGTGGTCATGCTCAACGGCGTGCCGCTGAACGATCCGGCGTCCGGCCTCATGACGTGGGACCTCGTGCCGTCCATCGTGGTCGACGCCGTGGAGGTCCTGCGGGGTGGGGCGTCCTCGCTGTACGGCGATGCGGCGATGGGTGGCACGGTCAATCTGATCACCGTGAGCGACGCGGACCGGAGGGGCAGATGGGAGTTGGCCGTCGGCCAGCATCGCACCCTCCGCGGCGGCTTCAGCGACGAGGCCATGGTAGCCGGCCGGCCGTTGCGGCTATTCGGAGGTGGGCTGCGCACCGAGGGCTTCCGCGACCACGCGCTGCGCACCGGAGGCACCGCGGGCGTCGCCATCGACCTCGTCTCGTCCCGGAGCCGACGGCTCTCGCTCTCGGGCCTCTGGATGCGGCGCGACTCCGACGTTCCTGGGCCGGTGCCGGCCTCGGCGCTGCCGGAAGGTCGCGAGCGGATCGAGCCGTTCTACAGGTTTGACGGCAAGGACGAATGGGTGGTGCGAGGGGGGCTCGACGGCCGGATCGCGTTGGGGGCGGACGCCGCCCTCACCGGCGGGCTCGAGGTCGACGTGCGGCGCTCGAACGAGGCTCGGACGCTGCCCCTGACGCCGCAGTCGGCCGACACGAAGGAGCGACTGCTCGGCACCGAGCGGCTGTCGGGCACGGTCCAGGTGGAGTGGGCGGACGTCGTGCTTCCCTGGGACAACCGCGTGATCTTCGGCGTGGACGCCTCGACGGGGCGCATCGATTCGGAGTACTACGAGATTCTGTCCGGAGACCGTGACGCGTACGCCATCGCGCTGATCTCGCTCTTCGGGCGGGATGTTCGCGACTCGCTCGACGTCAGCGGCACGGGCGCGCGGCACGCGGCGGCCGCGTTCGCGCAGTACGAGGTCACGCCGCTGCCCGCGCTGCGGATCTCGCTCGGTGCCCGCTTCGACTGGCTGCGCGACACCTTCGAGGCGGACCAGCCGGCGGCCGGCGCGCCAGGCGCCGCCGACCACTCCGCGTTCAGCCCGCGCGCGGGGGTGAATCTTCGCTGGCTCGAATCGCCCCGGCAGACCGGACACGTTTATGCGAGCGTGGGTCGCTCGTTCAAGGCGCCCACCCCGGATCAACTCTTCGACCAGCGCTCCGTTTTCTTGCCGTTCCCGCCCTTCGAGGCGACCGCGTCCAATCCCTCCTTGCGCCCGCAGCACGGGACGAGGGTCGAGGCCGGCACATACCATGGCGTGCTGCTGGCGCCGGGATCGGTTGCCGCGGGATTGAGCGCCGCGTTGTACCAAATGGACGTCGAGGACGAGCTGGACTTCGACCTCGCCACGCTCCGGTACGTGAACATCGGGAAGAGTCGCCACCGTGGCATTGAGACCGGTGTGAAGCTCCACGGCCTGCCCGCCGCCGGAACGCTGTTCTTGAACTACACGCTCCAGGAGGCCACCGCGCGGGTGGGACCCGACAGCGGCCGCCATCTGAAGGCGATTCCTCGCCATCACCTATCGGCGGGGCTCGCGGGATCGCCGCTGCCGTACCTGGACGCGGGCATCTTCGTGACCCGGGCGGGCGGCGCCTGGCTCGATGATGCGAATACCATGCGCATGCCTGCCTTCACCCGCGTCGACGTCAGCACGTCCGTCGCCGTCGGCGACGTGAGGGTCGTGCTCGGTGCCCGCAACGTCTTCAACCGCCTGTATAGCTCGACCGGCTTCTTGGACCCGAGTGGGTCAGGCACGGCCTACTTCTATCCGGCCGCGGGTCGGACGCTGCAGATCGGCCTGAGCGCTGGAGCGCGCTAGGGGTTCGCCCCGAAATCTGCTGCAGAACCGAGGGTGCCGGCGCGCCGCTGTGGCAGGGCGCGACGACGAGGAGTCGTAGCGCGACGGGCCACGCGGTGGCGGTGCTGCGGTGGCGGCGGTGGCGGCCGGTTCAGGGGCCAAGCCCTAGGAGCGGCGGGCGCCGGGCCGGCGCGTGAGCGCGGGAGCGCGCTAGCAACGCCGTCAGAGCGGATGCGGCGGCGCACGAGCCGAGGGGCTTGCCCGCTTACCGGAGCCATGCGGCTCACTCCCGAGACGATCGAACGAAGAGAGATCAATTCCAGCAGACTTCGGGGGCGGACCGCTAGCAGCGCCGCGCGAGACCGGCCGGGTCCGGGCGCTCGACGAGCTGGCGGCGGAGCTGAACGGCGGCGCGAGCGCGCCGATGCCGGGCGCGGGGTCGTGCTTCACGATCCATACCACTTCCTTACGCTTCGGCCGTGCCGCGGCGCCTCGCTCCGTCGTATCATTCGTGGAGGCAAGGCTGGCGATGGAGGCAGGCATGGCACGTGCTCGGGCACTAGCCCTCTTCTCGGTTCTGGCCGGGGCCGCGGTTGGACTCGGCGCTGCGGGCGGTCCGGCGGAGCGTCCGGGCCCCATCTCGATGGAGGAGCTCGGACGCCTGCTCTTCTGGGACCCCGTCCTGTCGGGAGCGCGAGACGTCGCGTGCGCCACTTGTCACCATCCGGACCTGGCCTACACGGACGGTCGCCAGATCTCACTCGGCACGGGAGCCGTAGGACTCGGCCCGGCGCGCGTCGACGTCTCGGAGGGACGCATCCCGGTCGTGCGGCGAAACTCGCCCACGATCGTCAACACGGCGTTCAACGGCCTGGACCGCCAGCGGCGGCGCGGACCGGATCGACCACCGCTCTCGGTGGACCAGAGTCGGGCGCCCATGTTCTGGGACAGCCGGGTGCGGAGCCTGGAGAGGCAGGCGCTCGAGCCGCTCCAGGCCCTCGAGGAGATGCGTGGCACCGCCTATTCGGCGGACGTGGCGGTGGACAGCGTGGTTGCCCGGCTACGCGCTGTCCCCGAGTACGTCGTGCTGTTCGAGGGTGCCTTCGCCGGAGCGTCGCCCATCAGCGCGACACAGCTGGCGCAGGCCCTGGCCGCGTTCCAGCGCAGCCTGATCGCCATGGACAGCCCGTTCGACCGCTTCCGGGCGGGCGACAGCACGGCGCTCACCGAGCAGCAGCTGCGCGGCCAGGAGGAGTTCGACGACGCGGGCTGCGACAGGTGCCACGAGGGCGTGATGTTCTCCGACTTCGACCAGCACGCCGAGGGCGTGCCGGAGCATCCATTGGTGGCCGAGCCCGACACCGGCGACGGACGCTTCCGCTTTCGGACGCCCTCGCTACGCAACGTGGCGCTGACGGCTCCCTACATGCACAACGGCATGCTGGCCACGCTCGAGGACGTGCTCGTGTTCTACGACGAGGGCCGCTCGCGCAACCCCAACGTTGCGGACCGCCGGCGGCGGGACGAGGAGCGGCGCGTGCCCAGCGTCGATCGCCAGTTTCGAGGCGTGGACGACATGAGCGATCGTGAGATGCGCGACATCATCGCCTTCCTGGAGGCGCTCACCGATCCGAGCTTCGACAGGACGGTGCCGGTCCAGGTGCCCAGCGGTTTGCCACCGGGCGGGCTGATTCGCGGGGGTGGTTGAGGCGCCCCTGAGCAACGGCCTCGACCGCCCGTCGGCACGGCGGGCTCGAAGCCGCGCGCTTCGCCTGCCTTTCCATGCCCGACCGCGCCGCTGGCGTCGCGGGTCGGGCATGCGAATCGCGGGCGGCTGCGGCTCGAACAACGTTTCTCTGGCGACCCGTACCTCGCCCGACTAGCTTTTTCTTTGGCTGGAACGAGCGCCTGGGGGCATGCAAAGGTGGCATGCTTCCTGCACCCCGTCCCCGGCCGCATTCAAGCGGGTACACGTCGGCGCCCCCCCAGGCAAACTGCTCCTCACGTTCAAGACGGAGGTTAGCACCATGCCCACGGGAATCCTCCCATGGCCCGACAATCCGGGCCTTTCGATCCTGGTATGGGCACTATTTGCCGTCCTGGTCATGTACGGCGCCAGGACCGCTGCCCACAAGGCCATCCAGGGGCTCGCACGCGCGGTGTCCCAGGGATGCCGTCTTGCTTCCTTCGCCATCGCCGGCCTCCAGACCCGACTCGCGGAACGGAACCGTGAGGTGCTGCTGAGCAGTGGCCTCGACAGCACGGAACGTCAGATCGAGCAGGAGTTCCGGCGCATCTCGGCGACGGTCGACAGGGACCTCGCGACCTATCCCGGCCTGCACCGCAAGCTCGCCGAGCAGGTCACTCGCATCGACGAGGACTACCGCGCCTCCGCGGATACCCCGCCGGAGCCGGAGGCTTGGAGCACCACGCTCAAGGCCGCCCAGGAGCTGCTGAGCCACCCGGCTCTTCAGAGCGCCGCGGGCAAGGCCGTCAGCGCGTTGCACGAGGGCCTTCAGGAGGCCCACGAGATCTCCGTTGCCGAATACCGCGCGGCCAGCAAGGAGCGCCACAGGCTCCTTTCCAGGATGGTGCCGGTCTGGCGCCGGATGGACGGCACGCTGAACCGCATCGACAAGTCGGTGAACAGCATCTTCGAGCGCGCCCGTCACATCGACAATCTCATGGAGAGCTACAAGGAGATCTCCACGAGCTCCGAGCGCGCGGAACGGATGCTCTCGTCGTCGGCGTTGACGCAGTTCTTCATCGCCGGGTTCGTGCTGATCATCGCCTTGCTGGGAGGCTTCATCAACTTCCAGCTGATCGCCCTCCCGATGTCGGAAATGGTGGGCGCGACCAGCCGGCTGGGCAGCATGCAGACCTCAGACGTCGCCGCGTTGGTCATCATCATGGTCGAGATCACCATGGGGCTCTTCCTCATGGAGTCGCTGCGCATCACCAGGCTCTTTCCCGTGATCGGCAGCCTGGACGACCGCACGCGCCGGAAGATGGCGTGGGTGACGTTCGGCATCCTGTTCACGCTCGCGTCCATCGAGGCGTCGTTGGCCTACATGCGCGACCTGCTCGCCGCGGACAGGGCGGCGCTGACGCAGTCTCTCGCGGGCGTGGCGGTCGAGCGCCCGGAGTTCGTGTGGATCCCGGCGGTCGGACAGATGGTGATGGGCTTCATCCTGCCGTTCGCGTTGACCTTCGTGGCGATCCCGCTCGAGTCGTTCGTGCATTCGGCCCGTACCGTCGGCGGGCACGTCGTCACGGGCATGCTGCGCGCCATCGCGTTCCTGCTCCGTCTGGCGAGCAACCTGGTGCGCGGGATCGGGCAGGGGCTCGTGAACGTCTACGACATCGTGATCTTCCTGCCGCTCAAGCTCGAGGAGCTCGTGCTACACCGCCGTGACGGCCCCGTCGCCACGGTCAAGCGGAAGCCGGGCACCACGACGGCACTCCTGATCAGCCTGATCATGATGGGGTGCTCGCCTCCGCCGGCCCCCGGGACGGGAGTGTTCCTGTTGCTGGACACCTCGGGGACGTACTCCGAGGAGCTGTCCAAGGCGCAGCTCGTCACCAACTACCTGCTCGGCGTGCTGGACCCGGGCGACTCGTTCGGCGTGGCGCGCATCGACGGGGGCAGCTTCAGCGAGAAGGACATCCTCGTGCGCATGACCTTCGACGAGCGGCCGACTATGGCCAACTCGCAGAAGCGTCAGTTCAAGGCGGCCGTGGACCAGTTCACGGACACCGTCAGCACGGCGTCCCACACCGACATCACCGGTGGGCTGTTGCAGGCGGTCGAGTGGCTCAACGAGGTCGGACCGGGGCAGAAGACCGTCCTGATCTTCTCGGACATGGCGGAGGACCTGCCGGCCGAGTTCATCCGGGACTTCCCGATCGACATGTCGGGCGTCCGCGTCCTCGCGATCAACGTCACCAAGCTGAATCAGGACAACGTCGACCCGCGGGAGTACATGGGCCGGCTGGACACCTGGCGGCTGCGGGTGGAGTCCGGCGGCGGTGAGTGGGACGTGGTCAACGACCTGGAGCGCCTGGACCTGGCTCTGGGGCTGTAGCAAGGCCTCGCCAGCGAACCCCCACGGGTCATCCGCCTTGTTCGGTCGGGGTGGGTGACCCGTGGTGCTTTCCCGGCCCCCATGGTGGGCACCCCGTGCTCGCGGCTCACCCCCCGCGCGTGGGAGGCGCCGCCTTGACCATCTTAGGGGTGCCCGGTAGACTCCCTTGACCACTTTATGGGAGTCCGATGTCGAACCTCGACCTCATCCAGGGCACCCTGCACGTGCTCGTGCTTCGCTCGCTGGCGGGCGAGTCCCGCCACGGCTATCAGATCGCGCGCTGGGTGCGGGAGCGGACGGGCGGTGACCTCCGGATCGAGGAGGGTGCCCTCTACCCGGCCCTCCATCGCCTGATTCGTCGCGGCTGGGTGGCTTGGGAGTGGGGCACGAGCGAGAACAACCGCCGCGCCAAGTTCTATCGGCTGACGCCCAAGGGTCGGCGGCAGCTCCAGAAGGAGGTCGAGCGGTGGCGGCGCTACGCCACCGCCATGGGCGCGGTCCTGGCCGAGGACCAGGCGTGAGCCGGGAGCGTCCGAGCGGGCGGGGACCAGAGCCTCCATGGCTCGATCCGGACCGGGAGGGCGAGGAGGAAGTCGCGCTGCACCTGGAGCTCCTGGTGGAGGAGCTGGTTGCCGAGGGCCGCACCCCGCAGGACGCCCGTCGGGAAGCGCGGCGGCGCTTCGGGGACGTGGATTCCGCCCGCCATGCCAGCCGGGCGATGACGCGCCGACACAACGCGAGACGAGGGAGGGCGAGGATGTGGGGGGGATTCCGACACGACCTTCGCCAGGCGGTGCGGCGGCTGGCGTCCGACCGGATCTACACCTTGGCGGTCGTCGCCACGCTGGGACTCGGGCTGGGAGCCGTGGCGCTGATCGCTTCGCTCGTGTGGGGGGTGCTGCTTCGGGCGCTGCCGTTTCCCGGCCCGGACCGGCTCGTGGCCGTCTGGCAGGACAACCGACTGGAGGGCCGGCCGGAGGACCTCTTCAGCCCTGCAAACTTCCTCGATCTGCGTGCGAGCGCCACGACCTTGGAGGAGCTGGGCGCGCGGCTGTTCTTCGCCAACGCGCTCGTTCTCGAGGTCGACGGCGTGCCGGAGACGGTCCTGGTCCAGAGGGCCACGCCTTCGTTTCTGCGCGCGCTGCGTCCCGAGCCCGTGGTTGGGCGGCTGTTTGCCGAGGAGGAGGGAGAGCCGGGACGGGACGCGGTCGTGCTGCTCACGCACGCCTTCTGGCGGGAGCGATACGGGGGCGACCCCGGCGTCGTGGGTCGCTCCCTGACCCTCGGCGGGCGGGCGAGCACCGTGGTCGGCGTCCTGCCTCCGTCCATGCGCTCGCTCAATCCGGAGGTGCACTTCTGGATGCCGCTGGCCTGGGATCCGTCCGTCCACTTCAGCATGGCCGCAGACCAGCGGTCGGTCGGAATCCTCCACCTGGTCGGCCGGCTCCGCGCGGATGCCAGCGTGGATCGCGCCCGCTCCGAAATGGTGGCGCTCGCCGCCGGGCTCGCGGAGGAACATCCCGAGAGCAACACGGGCAAGGGAGTGACCGTCCGGGGCCTGCGCGACGAGCTGGTCCGCGAGGCCCGACCCACGCTGCTCGCCTTCGCGGGCGCGCTCTCGCTCCTCCTCGTCATCGCCGCGGTCAACGTGACGACGCTTCAGATGTCCCGTGCCAGCGTCGAAGGGCCCGCGGCCGCGGTGCGGAGGGTGCTGGGCGCCGGCCGGCTCCGGCTGGTGCGCCTGTCGATCCTGGAAAGCGTGCTGCCCGCTGCGGCCGCTGCGGCGCTCGCCCTTCTGGCGGCGCGTTGGGCGGTGCAGGGGCTCCTCGCCCTGGACCCGGTGGCGCTTCCCCGCGAGCAGGAGATTCGTGTCGATCTGCCCGTGGCCGTGGCGACCATGGCGCTCGCGCTGCTCCTGGCAATCGTGAGCGGCATCCCTTCGGCGGTGACCAGTCTCAGGGCAACCGCCAAGGACCTTGCCCGTGCGCGCGGGTCTTCCGGTGGACGAACCGCACAGCGGATCCGGTCCACGCTCGTGGCGGCGGAGCTGGCGCTGTCCGTGACGCTCCTGGTCGGCGCGGGGCTGCTCATCCGGAGCTTCGGCGTCGCCACCGAGGAGGATCCGGGGTTCCAGCACGAGACGCTTCTGTCCAGCTACCTCGAGGTGCCGGAAAGCCGGCGGGGGTCCGCGGAAGACGTGATCGTGTGGTACGGCGAGGCGCTCCAGGATCTTCGGCGCCTTCAGGGCGTGGAGGGCGTAGGCTTGGTTTCGCGCGTGCCGCTCCAGGCGCGCTCGGTGCTCACGCGTCTGGCGGTGGAGGGCCGGGATGTGCCCGAGGGGGAGCGCCCCGACGTCGAGTTCCGGCGCGCGTGGCCGGGGTACTTCGAGCTGCTGGGCGTACCTCTCCTCGAGGGCCGCACCTTCGACGCCGGCGACTCGTCCCAGGGCGAGCCCGTGGCGGTGATCAGCGCAGTGGCCATGAGGGAGATCTTCCCCGAGGGCGATGCGGTCGGCCAGCGTGTGCGCTGGTCCGCCGACCCCGCCGTGCCGCCGGCGCGAATCGTGGGCGTGGTCGGAGACGTCCGGCACTTCGGCCTCGACCGCCAGCCGGTTCCCGAGCTCTACATCTCCTCGAGTCAGGCTCCCTCCACCTCGACCAACGTGCTGGTCCGCGCCGAGGCGGATCCGGCCACGCTCCTGGCGCCCCTGAGGAGTCGCCTCGGGGCCCTCATGCCGGGCCGCCCGGTGCCCGAGGTGGAGCTCGTGGCCGAGCTCGCCCGCGCGTCGATCTCAGATCGTCGCTTCAACGCTGTCGTCCTGGCGACGTTCGCCGCCGCCGCGCTCGCCCTCGCCCTGGTCGGAACGTACGGCGTCTTCAGCTACTGGGTCTCCAACCAACGCCGCGAGCTGGGCATCCGGATGGCGATGGGCGCCGCGCCCGGGCACATCTTGCGGCTCGTGCTGGGTAAGAGCGCCGCGACGGTCCTGGCGGGGCTGATCGCGGGCGCCGCCGCCGCGGTGCTCCTAGCTCGCGCGGGAGCGTCCCTCCTGTACGGGGTCTCTCCGACGGATCCGCTCGTCTTCCTTTCCGCCTGCACCCTGCTGGCTGCCGCGGCCTTGGGCGCCTCATGGTTGCCCGCCCGTCGCGCTGCGGCCGTCGAGCCGGTGGAGACGCTCACCTCCGACTGACGTAGGCAAAACGCCAGGGGGTGGCCTGTCACGGCTCGCGCGCGCGGCCCGTCTTCGGCGCGGTCATCCGATAAGCGCCCTCGAGCACATCCTCGACGGCTGGCCACACGACCCCGAGCGGTGTCACCCGTCGCAGCGTCCCCTCGGCCGTGTGGAGCCATGCCTTGGCCTCCCGGTGCCGGACACCGTCCGTAGGGTGTTCGTGAAGCCCTCGCGCGCCGTTCTCGCACACGTACGCCGCCCGGCGCCTGAAGGTTGCCGCCCGCAGAGCGCCGGCCGCGCATGGCGCGGCGGCGGCGCGGGTCGCAACATGTCCCTCGAAGCCCGTCCCGACGCCCGAGCGGAACGTCCCCCGGGTCCGAACCGACAAAACCAGGAGATTGGCCGAGATGAGAGGCCCCGCAGTCGCTGCAGCCTTCCTGTCGATCCTGCTCACCTCGTGCGCTCCCGCCGCCGAGCCGGAGCAGGTTACGCGGCGGGTCGCGCAGTTCGAGAACGAGCACGTCGAGGTATGGAAGAGCGTGATCCTGCCGAACCAGCCGCTGGAGATGCACAGGCACGACAACCCGCGCGCCATCATCGCGCTCCGGGGCGGAACGCTGACCGTCACCAACGATGCTGGCGAATCGCACGACATGACGTGGGAGACGGGCAACGCCTACTGGCTCGAGGCGGACCCGCCGGGCGAGCTCCACGGCGACGTGAACGAGGGGCCGGAGCCCGTCGAGGTGATCGTCGTCCAGCTCAAGACCGGGGTCGGCGAGCCTAGCGG
>Ga0302046_10000846_pt1 | contig 29341 bp, 29 predicted proteins | sample RVTome_11_FD_200261 | JGI IMG/M metagenome (GOLD analysis project Ga0302046, IMG submission 200261) | Soil microbial communities from uranium-contaminated site in the Upper Colorado River Basin, Wyoming, United States - RVT147D111 (version 2) ...
CGCTCGTCCTGCACCTCCCTGACCGCCGTCCGGCCGCCTGCGTCGTCGCCTGCCATGGCCTCAACGCGTCCAAGGACGGCGACGAGTACCTCCTGCTCGGCGAGGCGCTGCCGGCGGCGGGGCTGGCGCTGGCCCGTTTCGACTTCCGCGGCTGCGGCGAGTCGAGCGGCGCCGAGGAAGACACCACGATCGCCTCCCGGATCGAGGACGTCGAGGCGGGGCTGGCGTTCCTGGGTTCCCATCGGGCGCTCGACGGCCGCTTCGGGCTGCTCGGCGGGGGTCTGGGGGGGTTCGTGGCCCTGCACGTGGCGGCGCGCCGTCCCGGCCTGCCGGTGGTGACCTGGAACGCCCCGGCCAGCCTCACCGAGCTGGCCAACGACGACCTCGAGGAAGGCCGAGGGCTCGGCGTGCCGTTCGCGCTGGAGTACGCCACCGGCCGCCTCGCGCTGGCGCCGGCCGGCGTGCCGAGGCATCTCGTCGTCCACGGCGATGCCGACGACGTCGCGACCCTGGAGCACGGCATCGCCCTCCACGAGCAAGCCGCCGAGCCCTGCGACCTCCTCGTGATTGCCGGCGGTGACCACAAGCTGACCGACCCCGGCCACCGGCAACGCGCGGTCGCGGTGAGTCGCGACTGGCTGCGGCGGTGGCTCGGCGGGGCCGAGTCCGGGAGCGTGTCGGGGTGACCAGGAGTGTTCCGGCGGGCGACTACACGGCGTAGGGCGAGACCGCTCCGACGACGGGCGCCGGCGCGACGTCCGGACAGTACTCGTAACATTCCGGCGGGGCCTCCAGCAGCGGCTCGACCTCCGAGAGCAGCCCGTCCAGCCTGAAGGCGGCGGTCGCCCCCGAGCCCAGCGCCAGCGAGTCCTGGACCGCCGTCAGCAGCAGCGAGATCCGGGGCTCCTCCAGCGAGTGGGCCAGCAGCAGGTAGCCGGGCTGGTAGAGGTCGACCGCCCGCTCGACGAAGTGGGCGAGGGCGGCCACCACCGGCACGGCGCGGCCGGGCCGGGCGCTGAACACCGTGAGGGCCAGCGAGGAGGCGTCGAGGGGGACCCGGCGGAACTCCCGGACGGCGACGAGGGTGTGCTCACCCTGGCGGCCGCTCGGCCGGCCGCCGATCGGCATGCCGAACGGCAAGAGCGCGCCGCCGTCGGCGGTGTGCACGGAGTAGAGCGCGAAGCGGCTGGGGTCGGCGGCGCTGCGGTAGCGGGACAGGGCGTGCACGGGCGCGTCGAGGAGCACGTCGTCGAGGAGGACGCCGGTCGACGAGATCTCGTGATCGAGCCCGTAGAGGCGAAGCACTCGAAGCCAGGCGGAACGACGGAGCATGGCCTTGCCGGCAGCAACGCGCATGCCGGGGGCGACGATATCGCAAAAGTGCGCCGGATGCCCCGGATCCGTCGTTTGCCGATTCTTCAAACGTCGTCCCCGGAGGCCCGCCGTCAGCCGGCGAACGTCAGGGGAAAAGTTTTCACAACTTTCGTGACGCACGGCTTCGCCCGCGCCGAGCGCGTGTGTATCATGAGGTCAGGAGTTGTCAGGAAGCGGCTGAATGCCCCTCCCCTCTGCCGAGTTGCTCTACCGTCTGGCCAACCTGGTCATCGCGGCCTCTGCGCTCGGCGTCGCCGCGCTGATCGTTCGCACCATCCGGCACCGCGCCTCGCAGCGCGTCGAGCCGCTGGGGGTCGTCTTCGCGCTCGTGTTCCTGGCCATCGGCGTCCGCGCGGCGGTGCGGGTGTGGGCGGGGGCGTCGGCGTTCGGCGACGGTGTGGCCGCCACCGTGCTGGCCGTCGACTGGCTCACCGCCGCCGCCACCTTCTCGTTCCTCTTCATGCGGCGGCGCTACAAGGTCTTCATCGAGACCGCCGGGCTGGTGCGCGAGTACGAGACGGGGTACGCGCAGAAGGACCGCGAGGCCCGCGCGCTGGCCCAGGTCAACGAGGAGCTGCGCCGGCTCGACCAGCTCAAGTCTGAGTTCCTGGCGATGGTCAGTCACGAGCTGCGCACGCCGCTGACCGCGATCATCGGCTACAGCCGACTGCTGAGCCGGCAGGTCCACGGCCCGCTGTCCGCCAAGCAGATCGAGCACCAGGAGGCGATCTTTCGCAGCGCCCAGCGCCTGAGCGACCTGATCAACGACCTGCTCGACGTCTCCCGGCTGGAGGCGGGGCGGGTCGAGCTGAGCCCGCGCCCCACCCGGGTGCGCCAGGTGGTCGACCAGGTGGCCGCCGTGGTGGCGGTCGCGGCCCAGGCCAAGCAGATCCGCATCGACAACGCGGTGGCGGCCGACCTCCCCCTGGTGAACGCCGACCCGTCGCGCCTGCAGCAGATCCTCGTCAACCTGGTGGGCAACGGCGTCAAGTTCAGCTCCACCGGGGGCCTCGTGCGCGTGTCGGCGGGCCGCCAGCGCGACCAGGTCTGGGTCTCGGTCGAGGACCGCGGCGTCGGCATCCCCAGGGACGAGCTGGTGCGGATCTGGGATCCGTTCTACCAGGTGGAGGCGCCGATGCAGCGCCGCCACGGCGGCTCCGGGCTCGGCCTGGCCATCGTGCGCCGCCTGGTCGAGCTGCACGGCGGCGTCGTGCGGGCCGAGAGCGAGGGTGAGAACCGTGGCAGCCGGTTCACGTTCACGCTGCCGCTGGCGGCGGAGCCGGCCCTGACCGAGAGCACGGCGCCGCCCGAGCCGATGCCGATCGAGCCGTTCCTCGACGGCCGCGAGGTGGTCGTCGTCGAGGACGAGCCGCAGACGCAGGACCTCATGCGCCTGGTGGTCGAGGATCTGCTGGGCGGCGTGGCGCGCGTCTGCGAGGACGGCGAGCAGGCGATGCGGGAGGCCGCCGAGCGGCCGCCGGCGCTGATCCTGCTCGATCTCATGCTGCCGCGGGTGAGCGGCTGGGAAGTGGCCCGCCGGCTGCGCCAGAGTCCGCGGACCTCGACGGTGCCGATCATCGCCGTGTCCGCCCTGTCCCGCCCGCAGGAGCGCGAGGCCGCGCTGCACGCCGGCTGCGACGCCTACCTGACCAAGCCCTTCACGCCCGACGACCTCGCCCGGCTCGTCACCGCGACGCTCCAGGGCCACGGGGTGGCCGTGCAATGAGCGCCGAGGCCGCCCGCGTGCTGGTCGTGGAGGACAACCGTGACACCTCCATCCTGCTGCGCGACCTGCTGGTGGCCGAGGGGTACGAGGTGGAGTCGGTGCCGACCGGCGAGGCGGCGCTGGAGGCTCTCGACCGTACGCCCGACGTGGACCTGGTCGTCCTCGACCTCATGCTGCCCGGCATGAGCGGCTACGACGTGATCGAGCGGATGCGGGCGCGGGCGCCGCTGGCCGCCACCCCGATCCTGGTGCTGAGCGCGCTGTCGAGCCCCTCGGCCCGCATCCGCGGCCTGCGCGACGGCGCCGACGACTACATGACCAAGCCCTTCCTGCCCGAGGAGCTGGTGGCCCGCACGCGCACGCTGGTCACCGGGCGGTTGCTCGGGCGGCGGACGGCGGAGATCCAGGCGCTGGAGGAGATCGCCGAGGCGGCGCTGACCGCCAGCAACCCCGACGCGCTGCTCGGCAAGATGGTCGAGATCGTGGCCAGCGTCTTCGGCGCCGACGCCGCCGCCATCCTCCTCATCGACGAGGCCCGGCAGGAGCTCCGCGGGCGCGCGGCCACCGGCCTCGGCGGCGATCTGCGCCGCGTGTCGATGCCGGCCAGCGCCGGGGTGGCCGCGATCACGCTGAGCACGCAGGCCCCCGTGCTCATTCCCGACGGCGCCTCCGCCGACCCGCGCGTCGTCAACCCGGCGATCCGCGCCGGGGGCTTCCGCTCGCTGATGGTCGCCCCCCTCATCGTGGCCGGCACCGCCATCGGCGTCCTCGAGGTGGCCCGCCGCGCGCGGCCGCTCGATCCGCGGGTGGAGCGCCTGCTGCGTATCGTGGCCGATCGCATCGCGGTCACCATGGAGCACGCCCGCCTGCAGGCGGAGTCGGGCGAGCTGGCCGACGTGGTGCGGCGGATCGGCGAGGGCGTGCTGGTCACCGACGGGCAGGACCGCGTCGTCTTCGCCAACCGCGCGTTCGGCGAGATGGTCGGCGTCCAGGGCGAGGCGCTTCGAGGGCGGCGGTGGACCGATCTGCTGGCCAGCTCGCAGGACGTCGGGGCCCTCACCAGCCAGATGCGCCAGGCCGCCTGGCAGGGCGAAGTCCTGCTGTTCACCCGGGCCGGCGACCCGCGACCGGTGCTCGTCACCCTGTCCACGGCCACCACCGCCGACGGCGAGGTGCAGCGCATCGGGGTCTTCCGCGACGTGAGCCGGGAGCACGAGCTGCGCTTCCGGCTGATCCGGGAGCAGAAGTTCCGCACGCTCGGCTCGCTGGCCGCCGGCGTGGCCCACAACATCAACAACCGGCTCACCCCGGTGCTCGGCTGGACCGAGATGCTGCTGGAGCGCCTGGCCGCCGACGAGGCGATCGACCGCGACGAGCTGGTGCACGCGCTGCGGGTGATCAACCAGGGCGCCTCCGACAGCGTGGAGACCGTCCGCCGGCTGCAGGATTACTCGCGGCCCGCGCGCGGGCGCGGGCCCGAGGGCGTGCAGCTGAGCGACGTGCTCGAGCAGCTGCTGGCCCTGACCCGCCCGCAGTGGGACAACGAGGCCGCCCGCCGCGGGATCCGTTACGAGATCGATCTCAAGGCGGAGCCGGCCCCGCTGGTCCTGGCGGTGGCCAGCGAGGTCCGTGAAGCCCTCCTCAACATCCTCGAGAACGCGCTGGCGGCCATGCCGTCGGGCGGGCGGCTGTCGCTGCACGTGCGCGGCGAGGACGAGCGGGCGGTGGTGACGATCGCCGACACCGGCCGCGGCATGACCCCCGAGGTGCAGCGGCTGGCCTTCGAGCCGTTCTTCACCACCCGGTCGAGCGAGGGCGGCTCCGGCCTGGGCCTGAGCCTGGCCCAGGAAATCGTGCACCGCTACCGCGGCGCCATCAGCGTGTCGAGCATCGAGGGCGTGGGCACCACCTTCACGCTCTCGTTCCCGCCGATCACGGCCGAGGCGGCCCGCCCGCCGGCCATCCTCCCCAGCCTGGAGCCCATGCGCATCCTGGCCGTCGAGGACGAGCCGGAGGTCCTCGATGTGATCCGCGCGATGCTGGCGGCCACGGGCCACACGGTCGTGAGCGCGGCGTCGGGCCGCGAGGCGCTGGAACTCTTCGAGCGCGAGCCGATCGACGTCGTGGTGACCGACCTCGGCATGCCGGGCATGACGGGCCTCGCCCTGGCCGAAGAGGTCAAGCGCCGCCGGCCGGTGCCGGTGGTGCTGCTCACCGGCTGGGCCGACGAGCTGGAGGACGCCCACCGCCGCCACGTCGACGTGCTGCTCGCCAAGCCCGTCACCCGCGAGCGCCTCCTCAGCGGTCTGGCGAAGGCGGTGCCGGACCGCGTGCGGTGACTCGGAGGGGGGCTTCGCCCCCCTTCCGACGGTCGTCGTGCGCCTTCGGCGCACTCCTCCCTGCCTCCCCCCAGAACCAGGATTGCGCCGGCGGAGCCGGCGCTCGAACGGTATATTCGGACCGGCTTGACCTGAACTTCCCGGGTTACCGCGCGGCCAGTCGCAGGGCGTAGCCGGCGAGGACGAGCCAGAAGAGGCTGGCGTAGGCGCGCTCGCTGATGTTGTGGTTGATGGCCCGGCCCAGGATCACGGCCCCCGGCATCAGGACGAGCGCGGCGAGCACGGTGCTCAGGCCCTCGTCCGACAGGCGGAGGCTCGTGAGGAACACCGCCGCCTTCGTCACGTCGCCGGCGAGCGAGACCAGCGAGGCGGCGCCGACCGTGTGCCGGCGGTCCAGGCGGAGCGCACGGAGGGCGACGCCTTTCAACGGGCCCGACGTGCCGGAGAACCCGGACACGATCCCGGCGGTGAGGGCCAGCGCCGCTCCGAGCCGGGCGTTCAGGCCCGGCATGCCCGCTCGCTCCAGGACGAAGACCGCCCCGATGACCACGACGACCGCGGCATGCACGACGCCTTCCGGTGTGAGCACGAGCAGGTGGGCCCCGAGGAGACTGCCGGCGATCGTGAGGCCGATCAGCGGCAGCGTCGCCCGGACCGGCAGGCAGTGTCGGTACGCGACCAGCTTCCCGAGGTTGTTGGCGCCGAGCAGCAGGGCCGCGAGGGCGATGCCCTCCTTCACGCCGAAGATCAGGCCGAGGCCGGGAACGAGGACCAGCGAGCCGCCCAGGCCCGCGGCCGCCGACAGCGTGCAGGCAACGACCGCGAGGACGATGGCCGGGACGCTCATCACAGGGCGACGAACAGGATCATCGCGCTCAGGACGAAACGGTAGAGGACGAAGGGCAGGAGCGACCCCTGCTTGAGATAGTGCACGAGGAACCAGACGGCGAACCACCCGCCGCCGAACGACGTGAGGATCGCCACCGCCAGCGGCCCGCCGCTGGCCGGCGGCACTCCGGCCTCCAGGAGCTGCAGCGTCTTGAGCAGCCCGGCGCCGGCGGTGACCGGGATGCCGAGCAGGAACGAGAAGCGCGCGGCGGTCGCCCGGTCGAGGCCGCCCAGCAGTCCCGTGGTGATGGTGATCCCCGACCGCGAGGTGCCGGGGATGAGCGCGATCGCCTGGGCGAGGCCGATCGCCACGCCCTGACCCCAGCCGATCCGCTCGAGCGGGTCGGCGGCGCCGGCCGCCGGCGGCGCGGCGCGACGGTCGGCCGCCCACATGACGCCGCCCCAGAATGCCGTCGTGATCGCGATCAGCAGCGGCGCTCTCAGACTGGTGGCGATCGCCTGGCCGAAGAAGAGCCCGGTCAAGCCCGCCGGCACGCTGGCCACGCCCAGCACGACGATCAGCCGGCGCGACAGGGCACCGGTGGCGAGCGCGATCAGCTCGCCACGGAAATAGGCGACGAGGGCGGCCAGCGTGCCCAGGTGAAGGGCCGCGTCGACCGCGAGCCCCTGGTCGTGCCAGCCGAAGGCGTGGGGGACCAGGATGAGGTGGCCGGAGGACGACACCGGCAGGAACTCCGTGAGCCCCTGCACCAGCCCGAGCACGACCGCGTGGGCATAGTTCACCCGACCACGTCCTCGCCGCCGTCCACGCCGATGACGTTGCCGGTGACCCAGGCCGTGTCGGGGTGGGACAGGGCGACGATGGCCCGGGCCACGTCGTCCGGCGTGGTCATGCGTCCGGAGGGATTGCGCCGGCGCGCCCCGTCCTCCAGCGAGTCGTAGCCGGGGATCTTCCGGGCGGCGGGGGTGGCCGTCACGCCGGCGCGGATCGCGTTGGCGGTGATGCCGCGCGGCGCCAGCTCGACGGCGAGCTGCCGGACGTGCGACTCCAGGGCGGCCTTGGCGGCCGACACGGGCCCGTAGTGGGGCAGGGCTCGCGTGCCGCCGGCCGACGTCATGGCGAAGATGCGGCCGCCGGGGCCCATGAGGCCGCGGCCGACGACGTCCTGCGTCCAGTACACGAGCGAGTGGGCCATCACGTCGAGCGTCATCGCCATCTGGGCCGGCGTCACCACGTCCCTGGCCTCGTCGGCGACGAAGGCCTTGAGCGTGCCGAACGCCAGCGAGTGCAGCAGCACGCGCAGCCGCCCGGCCTCACCCCGTTCGGCCAGCGTGCGCTCCAGGGCCGCCACCACCTCGGCCCGGCGGTCGGCGTCGGCGGCGTTGACGTTGAAGAACCGCGCGCGCCGGCCGCGGGCCTCGATGGCGGCGGCGACGCGGTCGGCGTTGCCCTGGGTGGCCCGGCGGTCGAGGTGCACGCCGAAGACGTCGAGGCCGGCCGCGGCCAGCGCGAGCGCGGTGGCGGCGCCGAAGCCGGACGAGGCGCCGAGCACGAGGGCGCAGCCGGAGAGACGGATCGGGGCGGGGGCGTCGGTCATGCGTCGGGGGAAATTCTAACGCATCTATCGTAGAATCCGGGAGGCATGCCGAAGACGGCTGGGATCATCCTCGTCGGCAACGAGATCCTCTCGGGCAAGATCCAGGACGCGAACGCCGTCTACCTCTGCCGCGAGCTGCGCGCCCTCGGCGTGGACGTGCGGCGGATCACCGTGATCCCCGACGAGGTGCAGGTCATCGCCGAGACGGTGGCGGACTTCAGCCGGGAGTACGACGTCGTCTTCACCTCGGGCGGGGTGGGGCCGACGCACGACGACGTCACGATCGAGGGCGTGGCGCGGGCGATGCTGGTGCCCGTCGTGCGCCATCCGGCGCTGGTCGAGCTGCTCGAGCGGTACTACCGGGGCAAGGTCAGCGAGGCGGCCCTGCGCATGGCGGAGATCCCCGAAGGCGCCGAGCTGGTGGGCGGCGAGACGGTGCGCTTTCCCACCGTCCTCATGCGCAACGTGTACGTGCTGCCCGGCGTGCCGGAGATCTTCCGGGCCAAGTTCGACGCCTTCCGCGAGCGCTTCCGCGACCAGCCCATCCACCTCAAGAACGTCTTCGTGAGCATCGGGGAGGGGACGCTGGCCGAGTACCTCAACCGGCTGCTGGCCGACTTCCCGCTGCTCCAGCTCGGCTCGTATCCCGAGCTCTCCAATCCCGAGTACAAGGTGAAGGTGACGCTCGAGTCGCGCGACCGCGGCTACGTCGAGCAGGCGCTCGCCGACTTCCTGGCGCGCCTGCCGTCCGACGCGGTGGTGAAGATCACCTGACCGGGCTCGGGTAGCGCCCCCGGTGCCGCGGGTTCCGTTCGGTCTCGCCCTCCTGGCGGTCGCTCTCATGTACTTGCTCGGGCTCGGGGCCGCGCCGTTCCTGGACCCGCCCGAGGGCCTCCACGCGGCCATCGCCGAGACCCTCCGGCAGTCGGGCGACTGGATCACCCTGCGCGTGAACGGCGTGCGCTACCTCGACAAGCCGCCTCTGCCGTACTGGCTGATGTCCGTGTCCTTCGCGGTGGCGGGCCCCACCGAGACCGCGGCCCGCGTGTGGCAGGCGCTGGCCGCGATCGGCGTGGCCGTGGTGACCGGGCGGATCGGCCTGATCCTCGGCGGCCCCCGCGTCGGGCTGCTGGGCGGGCTGCTCGTCGCGGCCAACCTGGGGATCTTCGTGTTCGCCCGGCACGCCAAGCCGGATCTGCTGTTCATCCTGTTCATCGTCCTGGCGTACGCCGGCTTCATCGTGGCGTACCGGGGAGGCGGCCGCTGGGGCCTGGCCGTGTTCTACGCCGGTCTCGGGCTGGCCACGCTGGCCAAGGACGTCCTCGGCGCGATCGGACCGCTGGTGGTGGTGGCGCTGTTCGTGTGGCTCACGCGCGAGCGGCCCTACGGCGCCTGGGCGCCGTGGTGGGGCATCGCGATCCTGCTCGCCGTCGCGCTGCCATGGTACCTGGCGGTCGAGCTGCGCAACCCGGGCTTTCTCTGGTACACGGTCGTCGACAACCATCTGCTCGCCTTCACCCGGCAGCGGATGTTCCCCGACGAGGACGTGCCGCTCGGCGCGCTGCAGTTCCTCGGCGTGACCCTGCTCGCGTTCATGCCGTGGACGCTGGCACTGCCGTGGACGCTGGCGCGCGTGCTGCGCCCGCCCTGGCCCGACGCCGATTCCCGGCTCTGGGCGCTGCTCGGCCTCTGGACGGTCGCCGTCGTCGGCTTCTTCACCGTGTCACCGTTCAAGCTGCCGCACTACGGCCTGCCGGCGTTTCCCGCGCTGGCCCTGCTGGCGGCGCGGGCCTGGGACGAGTGCATCGAGGCGTTGCCGGGGGCGCCGACGCCGCGGGCGCTCATGCTGCCCGTCCTCGTCCTCTTCGCCGTCCTCGCCGTTGCCTTCGGCCTGGCCGCCGTCGATCGGCTGCCGTTGCCGCCGAGCGCCCTGCAGAACGTCGAGGTCGCCGCGCGCAACCTGGCCGCACGGGGCCAGACGGCGGCCGGCTCACCGCTGGAGGCCTACATCCCCGTGCTGGTGAAGTGCACGGTCATCTTCGGGGTGGCCACGGTGGGGATGACCTTCGCGGTGGTGCGCCGGTGGCCGGCGGCGGGCGTGGGCGTGGCGCTGGCGGCGATGATCGCGTTCCTGCCGACGGCCGGCGAGGGGATGGCACAGTTCGCACGCGGCCGGTCGGCGCGGCCGATCACCGAGGCGCTCGCCCGCCGGCTGGCGCCGGCCGACCGCGTGATCCACGAGGGCGCGCTCGAGAACACCGGGTCGCTGCTGCTGGCCGTGGACCGCCCCGTGCACGTCGTGCACGGCCTGCAGTCCAATCTCGCCTTCGGCGCGACGTTCCCCGAGGCGCGCGACGTCTTCTGGAGCCCCGGGCGGCTGCGGGAGGTATGGAGCGAGCCCGTCCGCTGTTTCCTCGTCTCCACGGTGGACCCGTCCCACAGCGTGGTGCGCGCGCTCGGGCCCGTGCACCTGCTCGCGCGCGGTGGGGGCCGCTGGCTCTACAGCAACGCGCCTGATTGATCCAGGCCGGGAAGGATCCTATCGTGCCCAGCCGAGGTCGGGGTGGCGGCGCCGCCAGTCCGTCGCCTCCTCGTAGGCCCACGCGACCCGGAGCGCCATCGCCTCGTGGAAGGGCTTGGCATAGACCATGAGGCCGATCGGCAGGCCGTCGCGGGTGAAGCCGCAGGGAAGGACGACCGCACACAGCGCGAGGACGTTGCCGATCGCGGTGTTGCGAAGATATCGGGCATTGGCGTCGTTGTAGCTCTCGATGCTCGCGTCGATGGCGGCGATCGGCCGGGGCGGGATCATCGTGGCCGGCACCAGCAGGGCGTCGACGTCGGCGAGCGTCCGCCGCACGCCCCGGCGCAGCTCGGCCCACCGGCGGAGCACGGCGAAATAGTCGGTGGCGGACAGGCCGCGCCCGCCCTTCATCCGGTGCGCCACGACCGGGTCGAGCTCGTCGAAATGCTCGTCGATGAGCCGGCCGTTGACGGCGAGGGCCTCGGCCGCGATCATCGCCGCCCGGTGCGGGTCGGCCTGCGCCTCGGCGACTTCCGGGACCGCGATGCCGTCGACCGAGGCGCCGAGGGCGCGCAGCACACGACCGGCCTCGCGGACCGCCGCCGTGATCTCCGCATCCACGTCGTCGAAGAACAGGGTCTCCCCGAACGCGAGGCGGAGGCCCTTCACGCCGGCCCGGAGGCTCGTCAGCGCGTCGTCGGTGGGCACGCCCAGCGTGGTCTCGTCGGCGGGATCGCCGCCGTGAAGAGCCTGGTACACGAGCGCCGCATCCTCGACGGAGCGCGTCAGGGGTCCGACGGTGTCGAGCGTCCACGAGAGCGGATAGACGCCGCTCCGGCTGATCCGCCCGACGGTGGTCTTCAGCCCGACCGTGCCGCACAGCGCCGCCGGGATGCGGACCGAGCCGCCGGTGTCGCTGCCGAGCGCCAGTGGCACCAGGCCGGCGCCGACCGCGACTCCCGACCCGCTCGACGAGCCGCCCGGCGCCATCGGCGTCGGTGACCATGGATTGTGCGGCGTGCCGTGATCGTGGTTGATGCCGATGCCGCTGAACGCGAACTGCACGGTGTGCGTCTTGCCGATGAGCACCATGCCGGCCGCCGCCAGGCGGCGCACCACCGTGCAGTCGTCGGCGGCGACGTTGCCGGCCAGCAGGCGGGTGCCCGCGGTCGTCGCCACCCCCCTGACGTCGTAGAGATCCTTCACCGCATAGGGGACGCCGTGCAGCGGACCGAGATCGTGGCCCCCCCGCAGCAACGTTTCCGCCGCGCGCGCCTCGGCCAGCGCGCGCTCCCGGGTCAGGGCGATGAAGGCGTGGAGCCGCTTGTCGAGCGCCATGACGCGTTCGAGGCACGTCTCGGTCACGGCGACCGGGCTCAGCGCGCCGGTCCGGATGCGGGCGGCCAGCTCGGTGATGGTCGCGAACTGCGGCGGAATCTCGGTCATCGCATGCTCCTCAGCCCATCGATACAGGCCACGCAGAGGAAGGTGTCAGGGGCGACGGTCAACCGTTCCGTGCCGATATCGTGGCCACACCGGGCGCAGCGGCCATACCGGCCCTGCCCGAGCAGTTCCAGGGCGTGTTCGACGCGCTGGAGCTGCTGCTGCGCGCGCCGCCGCACCGCCAGGGCCATCTGCTGGGCCTGCAGGGCCTCCTGGCGCGTGAGGCGGCCGATGGCCCGGTCGGGCGAGACCGGCGCTGATGATTCGGCAGACTGCGACAGTCGCCGCCGGAGGTCGACGGCCAGACCCTCCAGGATCGCTCGGTAGTGCGTCTGCGCCTGCGCGTCCATGCGAGGTGCCGGCTATGCGAGCGGCCGGAACTCGACCGCCGGATTCCTCTCCGCGCAGTAGGCCGCATCCCGGTCCGACTGGAAGAGGACGACGAGGCGGCCGTCACGGTCCCGGAGCCTCAGGACGCCGGCGAACGGCCAGTACACCTCGGCGAGAGCCCCGGCGTCGCCGACGACCCAGCGGGCCGTCCGGAAGGGGAGCCGTTCGAGGGACGTTTGCACGCCGTACTCCCCGGCCAGCCGCGCGACCACGACGTCGAACTGCAGCTCCCCGACGGCGGCGAGCACGAGGTCTCGCTGGGCGGCGTCGGCGGCGACGAGCACCTGGATGGCGCCCTCCTGCTCGAGCTGGGCCAGGCCGCGATGGAACTGCTTGTACTTGGCCATGGCCCGGTTGTGCAGGGTGGCGAAGCATTCCGGCTCGAACCGCGGCACCGCGTCGAACCGGAGCGGTTCGCCGGCGCTCAGCGTGTCGCCGATGGCGAACACGCCGGGGTTGACCAGACCGACGACGTCGCCCGGGAACGCCTCGGCCACGGTCTCGCGCTCGCGCGCGAAGAGGCGGTGCGGCCGGGTCAGCCGGACGGTGCGGCCGAGCCGGGCGTGGTGCACGAGCATGTCGCGGCGGAAGCGCCCCGAGCAGACGCGGACGAAGGCCATGCAGTCGCGGTGCTGAGGGTCCATGTTCGCCTGGATCTTGAACACGAAGCCGGAGAAGCAGTCGGTGGCGGGGTCGATGGGGCCGCGGTCGCTGCGGCGGGCGGCGGGCGGCGGGGCGAGGTCGACGAGGGCGGTCAGGAACGCCTCGACGCCGAAGTTGTTGAGCGCGCTTCCGAAGAAGACCGGGGTGACCTTGCCGGCCAGGAACGCGTCGCGGTCGAAGCGGGCCCCGGCGGTCGCCAGCAGGGCGATGTCGTCCCGCAGCGCCTGGGCCGGAGCGGGGCCGATCTCCTCGGCCAGCCGGGGATCGCCGAGCTCGAGGGCGACGACCGGCGCCCGGCGCTCGTTGCGCTCGGTCCGCTGGAAGCGCAGCACCCGGCCGGCGGCGATGTCGTACACGCCCTGGAAGTCGGCGCCCTGGCCGATCGGCCAGTTCATCGCCACCGCGCCGATGCCCAGCACCCGCTCCAGCTCGTCGAGGAGGTCGAGCGGCTCGCGCCCGACGTGATCGAGCTTGTTGACGAACGTGAGGATCGGCACGCGGCGCGCGCGGCAGACCTCGAAGAGCTTGAGCGTCTGGGGCTCGATGCCCTTGGCGCTGTCCAGGACCATCACCGCGCTGTCCACCGCCGTGAGCGTGCGGTACGTGTCCTCGCTGAAGTCCTGGTGGCCGGGGGTGTCGAGGAGGTTCAGGACCCGGTCCGCAACCTCGAACTGAAGGGCCGTGGTCGTGATGGAGATGCCGCGCTCCTGCTCGAGCGCCATCCAGTCGGAGGTGGCATGCCGCTGGCGCTTGCGGGCGCGGACGGCGCCGGCGAGATGCACGGCGCCGGCATAGAGCAAGAGCTTCTCGGTCAGCGTCGTCTTCCCGGCGTCGGGATGCGAGATGATCGCGAACGTGCGCCGCCGGGCCACCTGCTCGGCGAGGTCGGGCGCGGGCGAATGATCGAAAGCCTGCATCAGTGCTCCCGGGGGCGGTGGGCGCCGGTCAGCGGGGAGACGGGCAGGAGACGAGGACGAGGCGTGCCGGTTTCCCGCCCCGGTTCTCCCAGCGATGGGGGGTGTCGGTGCCGAACGTGACGCCGTCGCCGCGGGCGAGCGCCTGCACCTCGTCGCCCAGGGTCAAGTGAATCTCGCCGTCGAAGACGATCGCGAACTGGTGGCCGGGATGCGCGTGCGGCCGCTTGCCGCTCGAGCCGCCGGCGGCAATGGTGACCATCATGGCCTCGAACGGCTGCCCGGCGGCCATGGGCGTCAACGGCTCGATCCGGGCCCGTGACCACCAGCTGGTGAGCGGCTGGCGCTTGCCGGCGCGCGTGATCGTGGGCCCGGCGCCCGCCGGCTCCCGGAAGAAGTTGCCGAGCGTGACCCCCAGTGCGGCGGCCAGCCGTTCGAGCGAGGCGATGGAGGGGGAGGCCTGGTTCAGCTCGACCTGCGAGATGAAGCTCGGCGAGAAGCCGGCCCGGGTCGCGAGCGTGCGGACCGAGAGGTTCCGCTCCGTGCGAAGCTGACGCAGCAGCTCCCCCAGGTTCTGCTCCGTTCGCCCCGCCGGGCGGCGGCTCACCGTCTCCGAAGCTCTCTTCATGTGCTTTGTCCTTGCGACACACCGGCCCCTGGCGGGCGCCGGGCCGCCCGTACAGTGTCACTGTACACGACAGTCGTCGCCAGCCCGCAGGGATTCTACGACGGCGCGCGCCAGATTCATCCTCGCCGCACCGGGCGTCCGCGTCCGGCGGGAGCCCGACCCGGCCGAGCCGTGAGCCATGCTCCGGCCGGCCGGAGAAGCCCGACGGAGGCACTACCGGCGTGGCGGGCGGGCGACGAGGCCGGCCAGCGACGAGACGACGGGGACGACGAGGAAGACCAGGATCGTGGTGCGGGGGGATCCCGAGACGTCGAACATCCAGCCGAAGGGCAGCGGCCCGATCGCCGCGGCTGCCATCATGCCGACGGCGCCCGCGCTCCGGATGGTGCCGATGTGTCGTCGTCCGAAGTAGCTCGGCCAGATGACGGACTGCAGGATGGCGCCGAACCCGCTCGAGAACCCGAGAAGGCCGCCATACGCGAACGCCTGCCACGGCTCCGCGATCCCCGTCGACCACAGCATCGCGGCGATCAGGCAGGCCGGCGCGACGGGCAGCAGACGGTGGCCGGCGACGCGGTCCAGCAGCGCCCCCGCGACGAACGTTCCCACCAGCGAGCACGGAGCCATGACGGTGAACACGGTCGCCGCGGTGGCCGAGTCGATGCCCAGGCTGTTCATGAACGAGACGTGATGAAAGGTCAGCGCGGTGGTGATCAACGACTGCGATGCGACGGCGACGATCACGAGCCAGAAGGTCGGCGTGCGACGCGCCTCGCCGAGCGTCCACTCCGCGCCCTGACGGGGCGGCGCCGGCACGGGATCTTGCCCCGGTCCGCGCCCCGGCGCATCGCCGTCGGGCAACAGGCCCATGGACTCGGGCGAGCGGCGGACGAACAGCAGCGTGGCGGGAAGGAGCAACACCCAGACCGCGACGGCGAGGATCACCCAGGCCGTTCGCCAGTCCGTGCGGATGACGAGGAGGTGAACGAGCGGGGGAAACGCGGCCTGCCCGGCGATCGCTCCCAGCGACGTGAGGGCCAGCGCCCGGCCCCGCAAGCGGACGAACCACACGGCAACCATCGCGGTCGGGACGACGGTCAGCGCGCCTTGCCCGAGGAGGCGGAGCAGCGCGAAGCCCAGGTACAGGTCGAGCGGGTTGTCCACCCGGCTCATCCAGAGCGCGGCGAGGCCCAGGCCGAGGCCGGCGCCGGCGAGCGTGGCCCGGGCGCCGAAACGGTCCATCAGACGGCCGACCAGGAGGATCCCGCCCGCGGCGGTGAGCGAGCCCAGGGTGTACAGGGCCGAGACGAGCGTGCGAGACCATCCCGTGTCGAGCTGGATGGGGCCGACGAAGACCGAGACGACGTACGTCTGGCCCGGGCTGGAGGCGAAGACGGCGAGCATCGCCACCGCGAGGATGATCCATCCGTGATAGAGCCGCGGGGACGCCGGGGAGCCGCGGTTGTCGCTGTCGTTCGGAGGCACGCAGTATAGCCGGGGTCGTGGCGCTCGCGATGCTGTCCAGTGTTACTGTACTCGGGTGGCCGCAACCGGAGCAAGGGCGACGGCGATGCGGCAGGCGGGCCGCCGATGATCTCCGTCGTCATGGCCGTGTACAACGCGGCGCTGACGCTCACCGCCGCGCTGGAGAGCCTCGTTCGGCAGACCGAGCCCGGCTGGGAGCTGATCGCCGTCGACGACGGCTCCACCGACGCGTCGAGCACGATCCTCGAGGCCTGGGGCCGGCGTGATCGCCGCATCCGGCTGATCCGCGCGGAGCGGCGGGGGGTGGTGGCCGCGCTCAATACGGGGCTGGCCACCGCGTCGAGCTCGCTGATCGCGCGGCTGGACGCCGACGATCTCTGCCTGCCCGAGCGCCTGGCGCGGCAGCGCCGCTGCCTCGAGGCGCATCCGGAGGTTGGATTGGTTGCGAGTCGCGTTCACTTCGGCGGGGATACCCGCCGGGCCGCCGGCTACGCCCGCTACGTGAGCTGGACGAATCGCCTGCTGACGCATCGCCAGATCTCGCTGGGCCGCTTCGTGGAATCACCGCTGGCCCACCCATCCGTCATGTTTCGCCGGGAGCTGGTCGAGCGCTGGGGCCGGTACGAGGACGGCGACTTCCCGGAGGACTACGAGCATCGCCCGCCAGCGGGCCCAGCATCTCCTCGACCGGGGGATCACCGTCGAGGCGTTCATCGACATCGACCCGCGCAAGGTGGGGAGCCTGATCGGCGGCCGCCCCGTGCTCACCCCGGAGGAGCTGCCGCCGCCGGGCCGGGCATTCGTGGTGTCGTACGTCGCCACCTCGGACTCGCGGGAGCAGATCGAGACGGGACTCGAGGCTCGCGGCTACCGCTGCGGCATCGACTACATCCTCGCCGCCTGAGGGGCGGCTGCAGATGCGGACCGCAGCGCTCCAGTCATGTCCGTCCGGGACCGCCGTGACCTCGATCCGGAAGCCTCGATAGTCGAGTGCGACGCGCATCGGCCTGGAACTCCCGGGTGAAGGTTCGCCCGGCGCCCGGGCCGGCCGGCCCCCCGGGAGTGTACAGTGGTACTATACAGCGTAACGGGGCGGTCGAGGCACCCGGGAGGCCCCGGGTGGTCCGTGATGCCGCGCGGAGGACAGGCGCATGCACAGAGTGCTCCGGCTGCTGCAAGTCGTGACCTCCCCTCCCGCGCTGCCACTGACCTCGATCATCTATGACGATCCCGACGTCCTTGCGCTGGTCGCGATGAACGCCGGGCCGATCGTGCTCGGAAGCACGTGCGCGTTCGTGGCCCTCACCGCCCTGATGACGGAGCGGTGGGCGCGTCGTCCCGCCGCGCCGCGCGCCGATGGCCCGCTGGCCGGCGGCCTTCCCGTTCTCGGCCCTGATGGCGACGGGCGGTCCGTGCGCGTCCGTTCGCCCCGGTGACGCCGGGCGGATTCAGGCGGCCGGCGCCGGGACGTGGGAGGCGTGGTGGTGGACCAGCCGCCAGCCGTCGCGTCCACGCTCGAAGAGGTTGGTGGCGAGGATCGCCGTCACCGACACGCGCCCGCCCACTTCCGACAGGATGTTCTCCGTGCAGGTGACCCAGCCGAGATCGCCGCCCACGTTGACGGTCAGCAGGGGCCAGCCGGGGTGCACGCAACGCACGTGCCCGCCATGGGCCCACACCCGGTCCATCTCGGCGATGTCGAGGGCCTCGAACGCGCGGTAGAAGCGCGCGTTGGCGTCCTCGAGCTCGGCGGCGTCGGCGGGCTCGCCGGGGCGCGTCACGCGCGCATGTTACCATCGAGCCCATGGCTCGGCCCGCCCCGGAGCCGTCGCTCGCCATCGAAGCCCGCGACGTCGTCAAGACCTTCCGCTCGGGATGGCTGCGGCGGCGCGCGACGCCCGCGCTGCGCGGCGCCTCGCTCGCCGTCGAGCGCGGCCAGATCTTCGGCCTGCTCGGCCCCAACGGCGCCGGCAAGACCACGCTGCTCTCCATCCTGGCGACGCTGCTCGTGCCCGACGGCGGCGAGGCGCGCGTGCTCGGCCTCGACGTGGCCCGCGACGCCGCCGTCCTGCGGCGCCGCATCAACATGGCCAGCGGCCGCCCCTCGTTCCTGTGGAGCCTGCGCGTGGACGAGATCATCGCGTTCTACGCGCGCCTGTACGGGCTGTCCGGCGCCGGGCTCCGGCGCAAGGTCGATGCCCTGATCGAGCAGTACGAGCTGCGCGAGCACCGGCGGGCGCAGTACAACGAGCTGTCCACCGGGCTCAAGCAGCGGGTGGCGCTGGCCAAGGCGCTCGTGAACGACCCCGAGCTGCTGTTCCTCGACGAGCCCACCCTCGGCCTGGACCCCGACGTGTCCGTGCGCGTCCGGCGGCACATCGCCGACCTGCGCCGCCAGCACGGCATGACGATCGTGCTGACCACCCATTACATGCGGGAGGCCGAGGAGCTGTGCGACGAGATCGGCTTCATCAAGGCCGGCCGCATCCTGGCCCGCGGCACCGCCGACGGCCTCAAGCGGCAGATCGGCCTGGGCGACGTCGTGGCCCTCCGGCTCGATCCGGCGCGGCCCGAGTGGCTGGCCGACCTCCCCGGCGTGCTCCGCGTCGCGGTGAGCGAGGGCTGGCTCGAGCTGACGGTGGACCATGCCGACAAGCGCGTGCCCGAGCTGCTGCGGGCGCTGAGCGCCGAGGGCGTGGAGGTGCGCAATCTCCAGGTGCGCGAGCCGGAGCTGGAGGACGTGTTCGTTGAGCTGGCACGCTGAGCTGCTGGCCTCGTGGGCGGTGGTCGTGCGCAACGCCCTCATGGGCGTGCGGAACATCTTCTTCTTCTTCGAGCTGCTCTTCTGGCCGGTCGTCGGCGTGCTGTCGATCGGGCTCATGACGCGCTTCCTGGGGCTCACCCCCGAGCAGGGCGCGTTCGTGCTGGTGGGCACCATCGCGCTGTCGGTGGTCAACGTCTGCCAGCTCGAGGTCGCCTACGCGATGCTGCTCGACGTGTGGTCCAAGTCGGTCAAGCACCAGTTCATGGCGCCGATCGGCGTGCGTCACCTGACCATCGGCGCCTGGCTGGTGGGCATGCTGCGCGGCTTCGTGATCTTCGTCCTGCTGGCGGTGCTGGGGGCGTGGGCGTTCGACTTCCGGGTGCTCGGTCCCGGGGTGGGGGCGGCGGCGGTGTTCCTGGCCGGCTGCTTCCTCACCGCCTGGATCGTGGGCGTCCTCGTGTGCGCGCTGGTGACCCTGTTCGGCACCCGGGCGGAGGCGTTCGCGTGGGCCAGCGTCAACCTGGTCCTGGTGCTGGCCGGCATCTACTATCCGATCTCGGTGCTGCCGGGGCCGGTGGCGTCGATCGCCGCGGCCATCCCGCTGACCTACTTCCTCGACGCGTACCGGGTGCATTTCGGCTTCCCCTCGGAGTTCGCGGCGCCGCTCACCACGGGGTTCGCGCTGTCGGCGGTCTACGCCGTCCTCGCCCACTGGGCGTTCCGGGCGGCGGTGGAGCGCGCGCGCCAGACCGGGCTGCTCCTCAAGATGTCGGAGTGATGGACCCGGTCGCCTCGGCCGTTGCGCTCGGCTTCGTGCTGGGGCTGCAGCACGCCACCGACGCCGACCACCTGGTGGCCGTGGGCACGATCGTCAGCCGGGAGCGGCGCTTCACCGACGGCGCCCTCGTCGGCGCCTTCTGGGGCCTCGGCCACATGACGACGCTCGGCGTGGCCGGCGGGATCGTCGTCGTGTTCGGGCTGCGGGTGCCGGCCGGCCTGGAGACAGGCCTCGAGCTGGCGGTGGCCGCCATGCTGGTGACGCTCGGCGCCCTCCGGCTGCGTGAGGCGTTCCGCGGCGCCGACCTGGTGCCCCGCGACCACCTGCTCGCGGCGCACGACCACGGCAGGGCCGAGGTGGTCCACAGCCATCCGCACCACCACGCGGCCACCGCCCACGCCCACCCCCACGTGCATCCCTCCCGCCGGCTGCTCGCCGCGCTGGGCGGCGGTCGGGCCACGATGGCCGGCCGCGCCGCCGCGGTCGGCGCCGTGCACGGGATGGCCGGCAGCGCGGCGGTGACGCTGCTCGTGCTCGCCACCCTGCCGACGGCCTCGGCCGCGATCGCCTACCTCGCGGTGTTCGGCGTCGGCACCCTGGCCGGGATGACGGTGCTGACCGCCGCCCTGGCCTGGCCGGTGACGCTCGCGCTACGCGCGCGCCGGGCCCGACGGGTGCTCGCCGCCGGCGCCGGCTTCGGCTCGATCGCCTTCGGTCTCTTCTACGCCCTGTCGGCGGCCCGGTAGGAGCGTTCCGCCGCCGCGGGCCTTGACTGGCCGGGGGCCGGGACGGATCATCAGCGCCATTCGGAGGCCACCATGACTGCTGACACGAGCGAGTTCCGCCGGCAACTGCAGGACGCCGTCAACGCCCGCCACAGCCGCCTGAACCCGTTCACCGAGAAATGGGTGAAGGGCGAGCTGACGCGGGACCAGCTCGGGGCGTGGGTGCGGCAGCACTACCAGTACGTCTCGCAGTTCCCCCGCTGGTGCGCCGCCGTCTACGCCGAGTGCCCCGACCCCGACGCCCGCGACTTCCTGCTGGAGAACATCATCGAGGAGGAATCGGGCACCAAGCACGTGGACCTGCTGATCCGGTTCGGCGAGGCGTGCGGAGTCGGCCGGGCCGAGGTGGAGACGGCCCGGCAGCTGCCCACGACGCGCGCGCTGACGGCGTGGTGCTACGAGACGTCGCGGCGGCCGTTCCACGTCGCCGCGGCCGGGCTGCTGGTCGGCCTGGAGTCGCAGGTGCCGGGCATCTACCAGCGCAACCTGCCGCCGCTCAGGACCCACTACGGCTTCAGCGACCGCGAGGTGGAGTTCTTCGCCATCCACATCGAGGCCGACGAGGTGCACGGCGAGCGCGGCTACCAGATCGTCGAGCGCCACTGCACGACGGAGGCGATGCGCGCCGAGGCCGTGGACCAGGTGCGCCAGGCCACCGAGATGCGCTGGCAGTACATGAGCGGGCTGTACCGCGCCTACGTCGCCAAGGAAGATCCTTGAGCGAGGTCCGGGCCGCGGCGCTGGCCGACCTGGCGCCGGAGCGGCTGCTGGCCGTCACGCTGAACGGCACGCGGGTGGCTCTGGTGCGCGTCGGCGAGCGGGTGCACGCGCTCGCCGACGTGTGCGCGCACCAGGGCGGCCCGCTGAGTGAAGGCCGGCTGACGGGAGCGCGGCTGGCGTGCCCGTGGCACGGCTGGATGTACGACGTGCGCACCGGCCGGTGCCTGATGCCCGCCCGGGGCGGCGCCGTCCCCTCGTACCCCGTGCGGGTGGAGGGCGGCGACGTCTGGGTCGACGTGCCGTGAGCGCGCTGAGCCTGGCGCAGGCGCGGGCCTGCATCGCGCGCGGGGTGGCCAGGGCCCGCGAGCTGGGCTTCGAGGTCGCGATCGCCGTCGTCGACGAGGCCGGCCATCTCGTCGCGTGTGACCGGATGGACGGCGCGCTCTGGGTCACCCCGGAGATCGCCCGCGCCAAGGCCAACGCGGCCGCCGGCTTCCACGCCACCACGCTCGACCTCGAGGAACGCTTCACCAGGCGGATGCTCTTCGCCGACAGCGTGGCCACGCTGGGCGCCTACGAGTTCGTATTCGGCAAGGGAGGCGTGCCGGTCGTCGAGGGCGGGCGCATCGTGGGCGCCGTCGGCGTGAGCGGCGCGGTGCCGGCCGACAACGATCACGCGATCGCCGACGCCGCCGCCGGTCACCCGGTCATCCCGAAGGCTCACTGAGCCTGAGCTGGTTCGCCGGCCATGAACGGCCTGCTGGCCCGGGCCAGCACCCGGGGCGACATCTCGATCGTGGGCCCGGTGTTTGCCCTCAGCCCCGTGTTCACCGTGCTCCCGGACGCCCTGCTCTCGGGCACCCTGCCGAGCCTCCTCGGCTGGGTCGGGCTGGCGCTCTCGGTGACGGGGACGGTGAGCCTCTCCGGCGGCGCCGGCGGCCGGCTCCGCGCGCTCTTCGCCCGGCGCGATGCGCTGGACGCGCTCGGCGCGGCCGTCCTGCTGGGAGCGGTCGCGGCCGTGGACCGCTGGGGCGCGCTGGCGCTGGGGCCGCCGAGCTACCTGCTGTGCTCGCACGGCGCGACGGCGATCCTCGCCGGCGCCATCGCGCTCGCCGCGACGCCCGGCGGTGTGCGGACCGGCGCGCAGCCGGGCCATCTCGCGACCCTGCTGGTCCACGGGCTGCTCGGCGTGACGGGGACGGGGATGCAGACCACGGCCCTGACGACGGCGCCCGCCGCCTACGTCAACGCCGTTCGCCGGATGTCGGCCGTGGTGGCCGTGGTGCTGGGCTCGACGCTCTTCCGCGAGCCCGACCTCGGGCGGCGCCTGGCCGCGGCGCTGCTGGCCTGCGCCGGCGCCGCCTGCCTGCTCCTCGCGCGCTGACGAGAGCGCTTGACCGGGAGCGCGGGCCGGGGCAAGGTACGAGCGCGCATCACAACCCCGATCCCGCGAGGAGCCCGTCATGAGCCACCAGATCGACATCGAGGACGTCGAGTACCTGCGCCACGGCGACGCGCCGCTCCTGGCCCGGCTCTACAAGCCGCGCGGCAGCGGGCCGTTTCCGATCATCGTCGACCTGCACGGCGGCGCCTGGTGCAACGGCGACCGCGCCAGCGATCACGCGATCAACGAGCCGCTGGCGAGGAGTGGCGTGGTGGTGGCGGCGCTCGACTTCCGGATGCCGCCCGATGCGCGCTATCCCGGCTCGCTCGAGGACATCCACTACGGCCTCCGCTGGATCAAGACGCGCGCCGCCGGGCTCGGCGGGCGCCCGGACCGGGTGGGTGTCATGGGCATCTCGAGCGGCGGGCACCAGGGCATGCTGCTGGCGATGCGGCCGCGCGATCCTCGCTACGCCACCCTGGCGCTGCCGGCGGGCTCGCCGGCCGTCGAGGCCGGCGTGCGCTGCGCCGTCATGTGCTGGCCCGTGATCAATCCCCTCGGGCGCTATCACTACGCCAAGAAGCTGAAGGAAGGCGGGCAGCCGTACCCCGAGGTCGCCGACCGCGTGCTGCCCAGCCACGACCGGTACTGGCCGAGCGAGGCCGCGATGGCCGAGGCCGATCCGGTCCTCGGGCTCGAGCGCGGCGAGCCGGTCGAGCTACCACCCGTCCTCTACCTGCAGGGCACCGCCGACGTCGCCCACCCGCGCCCTCACCTCGACCGCTTCGTCGCCGAGTACCGCAAGGCCGGCGGCCACGTCGACCTGGAGCTGTACGAGGGCGCCGCCGAAGGGTTCATCAACCGTCAGCCCGACTCGCCGGCCGCCCGGAAGGCGATCGAGCGCATCGTCGAGTTCGTCCACAAGCAGCTGGCGTAGAAGCTTTAATAGACGACGACGCTGCGCTTGACCTGCCCTTTGAGCATCTGGTCGAAGGCGTGGTTCAGGTCGTTCAGGCCCACGCGGCGGGTGATCAGCTCGTCGAGCTTGTAACGGCCGGTCATGTAGAGGTCGATGAGCATGGGGACGTCGGTGCGCTGGTGGCCGCCGCCGAACGAGCTGCCGGTGAGCACGCGCTGCTGCAGGAAGAGCGACGGGTCGAGCGACAGCCGCGTGCCGGCCGGGGAGACGCCGACCACCACGCAGGTGCCACCGCGGTGGGTGGCGAGCACCGCCTGCTCGATGGTGGCCTGGGTGCCCACCACCTCGAACGCGTAGTCGACGCCCCCGGCGCCGCTGATGGCCTGCACGCGCGCGACCGGGTCCTCGATCGCGGCGTTCACGACGTGGGTGGCGCCGAACTCCTCCGCCCACGCGAGCTTCTGCGGCACGACGTCGACGGCGATGATCTTGCCGGCGCCGACCAGCCGCGCGGCCTGGATCGTGTTGAGGCCCACGCCGCCGCAGCCCCAGACGGCCACGCTGGCCCCGGGCGGGACCTTGGCGCGGTTGAAGACGGGGCCGGCGCCGGCCAGCACGCCGCAGCTCACCAGGCAGGCCACGTCGAGCGGCGCGTCCTTGCGGATCGGGATCACGCTCTCCTCGGGCAGCACGGCGTGGGTGGCGTAGCCGGCCACCTGCAGATAGTGGTGCAGGCTGGTCGCGCCCTTGCGCAGACGCGCGGTGCCGTCGAGCATGAACCAGCGCGGCTTGTCGCGGAGCGCGCACATCGTCGGCTGGCCGCCGATGCAGTAGCCACAGCGGCCGCAGGACGGGATGTAGCTGGAGCACACGTGGTCGCCGGGCTGCACCGTCTCCACGCCCGGCCCGATCCGCTCCACCACGCCGGCGGCCTCGTGACCGAGCACGACGGGCAGGGGGTGCGGGACGTCGCCGTTGATCACGTGGAAGTCGCTGTGGCAGACGCCGTTGGCCGCCCACCGCACCTGCACCTCGTGCGGGCCCGGCCCGAGCAGCTCCACGTCCTCGACCACCACGGGCTTGCGGACCTCGTAGAGCACGGCGGCTGTCGCTTTCATCGGCGTCCTCCTCGTGAGTGGGCCCAATGGTACGCTTTCAGTGCGCGTCGTTCGAGACCGTCATGGTGCGCCCGACCAGGGCCGGCCCGGCACCAAAACGTGTATGATCCGCGGCGCGTGAAGACGCGCGCGGTGGCGGCGACGCGGGACCTCGGCGGCACGATGCGGGACTGCGAGCCGGCGGACACGCTGGCCAGGGTCCGTCCCCTGTTCCCGGCGTTCGGCATCACGCGCGTGGCGAACGTCACCGGCCTGGATCGGATCGGAATCCCGGTCTGGATCTGCATCCGGCCCGACGGGCGGTGCCTGTCGGTCTCCCAGGGCAAGGGCGTGACGGATGAGCTGGCGCAGGTGTCCGCCGTCATGGAGTCGATCGAGCTGTACCACGCCGAGCGGGCCGCCGAGCCCTGCCTGACGGCGTCCTACCGCGAGGCGCGCCGCCGCCACCGGACGGTGGACCCCGCGACTCTCATGCCGGGCGTCCGCGGGCGTCGTTACCACCGCACCCGGCCGATCGCCTGGGCCCGCGGCAGGGACCTCGCCACCGGCGAGCCGGTGCTCGTGCCCCACGCGGTCGTGGACGCCAACTTCAGCCGGCCACACGCCGATCAGGGCCTGTTCGTCGTGACCACGACCGGGCTCGCCTCCGGCAATCACCGCCTGGAGGCCGTCTGCCATGCCGTGTTCGAGGTCGTCGAGCGGGATTGCGAGTGGCGCTGGGAGTCCCTCGGACCGGCCGCGCGACGGGCGCGGGAGATCGCCCCGGACAGCATCGACTCGGCCCTGCTGCGGGGCCTCCTCGACCGGTTCGAGGAGGCGGGGATCCACGCCCGCATGTGGGACATGACGTCGGAGGTCGGCATCCCGGCGTACCACTGCACGCTCGGCGACCCCGGGGCGCTCGGCGGTCTCGAGCTGTACTACGGTGCCGGCTGCCATCTCTCGACGGAGATCGCGCTGGCGCGGGCGCTGACCGAGGCGGCCCAGAGCCGTCTCACGTTCATCAGCGGATCCCGTGACGACGTGTTCCCGTCGTGGTACGAGCCGGCGCCCTCCGTGACGCGGCGCCGCCGCGCCGCGCCCGGGCGGCTCGACTTCGGCGCCCGGCGATCCTGCGCGGGATCGACGTTCGCCGCGGACCTCGATCACGCGCGGCGGCGGCTCGGCGAGGCGGGGTTCCGGCGTGTCGTCGCCGTCGAGCACACGAGGCCGGAGTTCGGGATCCCCGTGATCAAGGTGGTCATTCCTGGGATGCGCGAGGTCATGGAGGGATGACCCGGTGAGCGTCGACGGGGTCGTCGTGTTCCTGGGACCGTCGCTGGCCGTCGGCGAGGCCAGGGCACTGCTCGCCGCCCGCTACCTGTCCCCGGTGCGCTGCGGCGACGTGCTTCGCGTCCGCGCCGGGCGACCGCGCGCCATCGCCATCGTCGACGGGCTGTTCGACTCCACGGCCGCCGTCTGGCACAAGGAGATCCTCCTCGCGCTCGAGGACGGCGTCGCGGTGTTCGGGGCCGGCAGCATGGGGGCGCTCCGGGCCGCCGAGCTGGCGCCGTTCGGCATGGTCGGGATGGGCAAGATCTTCGAGGCCTACCGGGACGGCGTCTATACCGACGACGACGAGGTGGCGGTCCTGCATGGCGGTGCGGCCGAGGGATACCGGGCGCTGTCGGAACCGATGGTGAACATCAGGGCCACCGTGGCCGCGGCGGTCGAGGCCGGGGTGATCCGGGCGGCCTCGGGGGAGCGCCTGCTCCGGGCGGCCAAGGAGACCTTTTACCAGGAGCGGTCGCTGGCGGGCGCGATCGACCGGACGTGGGACGTCGGGACGGGCGAGGCCGAGGCAGCCCGATTGCGGCGGTTCATCGCCGGCGGCGGATACGTGGATCAGAAGCGCCTCGACGCGCTGGCCCTGGTTCGCCACCTGGCCGGATGGCGTCCGCGCGGCGGCGGGCCGAGGCACGGAGCCATGGGGGTGAATCGCTCGTCGTTCGTGGCCAAGCTCCACCGCGACGTGATGTGCCGCCCGTTCACGGCCGGCCACGGTGACCTCCCGGCCGAGGAACGGGTCGGCCTCGCGGCGAGACTGCTGGGCGTCACGTACGTGCTCCTGCGGACGCTGGCCGAGCTGCTATCGCTGGCCGATGGCGTCGCCCGGGCGCAGGGTCCGGCCGTCACCCCGCGGTGGCGGGCCCGCGTGTTCGAGCACGGTGACTTCGGACTGGGGCCCGCAGCGAGGACCCGGCGCTGGGCGCGAGCGCACGACCTCGATGACGCCGCCCGCAAGCGCCTCGTGGAGCGGCTGGCGGCGATCAACGCGCTGGTCGAGACCCCCGGCCGCGACACGCGCCGCCGCGGAGGGCGCCCAGCCGGCTGGAAGGCGTACCTGCTGGCCTTGCTCCGCATCGACGGCCGATATCCCCGCTGGCGTCCCGCCGGCCTCCGGGCCGGGGCCAGCGCGGATCGTGTGGTCCTGCGCCACGCCGAGGCGCACGGCGGCGAGGAGCTCCGGCTGTACCGTCGCATCGCCAAGCTCTGGCGAGTGGTGGACGAGGTGGCCCGGCGGCGAGGGTTCGACCCGGTCGCCGACGGTCAGGTCCGTTCCGACGACTTCCGTCGAGCGCGCGGCCTGAGGAGCGCCGCGGCGACGCGACACTGGTTGCGCGCCAACGATCTCGACCTCCGCGGTTACACCGAGCTGGTTGCCGCCGAGGCGCGCCTCTCGGGGCTGCGGCAGGGCAGCGGAAGCCACACGCTGGGCCTCATGGAGAGCCTCGATCCCGTGCGCTGGCTCCTCGACGCGATTCGTCTCACCGGGTTCTATCCCCGCCTGCGGCAGCGCCTCGGGCGCGCGCCCGCCTCGCCCGACTCGGGTCGACCGGCGCGCGACGGCGGGTTCGCGGGGATGCTCCGCCGGCACTGCGCCCGGCTGGGCGAGCCGGTCCCCGCCGACGTCGAGGCGTATGCGCGCGCGCTCGACTTCCCCGACGGGCAGACCGCGCTGAGCCTCGCGCTGGCAGATCTCGAGGCCGCGCCTACGCGGCCACGATCGTCGGTGGCACGCCGGAGGGCGCCTTGTGGAGCACGCCGTCCTTCATGATCACCTGGCTGCCCAGCTTGCGCAGCGTGATGAGCTGCTCCTCGGGGAAGTAGCCGGCCCGGGCCAGGACGGTGTACAGCGCCGGCACGGCGTGGCCCTTGGAGAGCACGATGCGGTCGCGGTCGGGCCAGCCGGGACGCCGGGGATCGTGGCGCAGCCGTCCGAAGGCGATCGCGCCCGGGCGATCGGCCGGAGCGTTCGGTCAGGCATCGCGAGCTCCCTGCCCTTCGGCGATGGCGTCGACGCGGAGGCCGGACACGGCGATCTCGGGGGCGTAGACGACCTCGTCGGCCGCCCACACGATCGTGCCCTTGGCGTCCTTGGTCACCCCGACGACGTTGGTGAGGACGGTGGCGATGTTGTCGTTGAGCCGGACCGTGTTCGGCCGGAGCGGTGCCACGAGCCGGCCGTCGCGAATGACATAGGAATCGGCGACGACGGTACAGGTGAAGTCCCCGGCGCGCAGCCCGTTGATCGGGTAGGTGTACCAGATGCGTCCGATGTAGAGGCCGTTGCCGACCCGCCGCAGCAGCTCGTCGCGCGACACCGGGTCGCTGCCCTCGACCACGACGTTGGAGGCCGCGACGCCGGGCCGGCGGTCGAACTGCCGGCCGCCGCCACCGCCGAAGCGAAAGCCGTTGCGCGGCGCCAGCGCCGCCGCCGCCCGGGCGCCGGTGGCGCCGAGCTTGGCGCCGAGCGCCGGGTCGCGCAGCAGCCGCTGCGCCTCGTACCAGTTGGTCAGGCAGCCGGCGAAGACGCCGTGGCGGATGAGGTCGGTGCGCCCGGTCGGCAGCCCCTCGCAGGTGATGCCCTTCGAGCCCATGAGGCCGGGCAGCGCGCCGTGGTCGTAGATCGACAGCAGAGGCGAGGCGACCGGCTGCCCGAGCCGCCCCAGGAACGGCGTCGACGACGCATAGAACGCGCCGGCGTGGCAGGCCGGCACCACGATGTTGTTGAGCAGGTCGGCCACCGGCTGCGGTCCGAACACGACCGCGTAGCGCCCCGACGGCACCCGCTCCCCGCCGATCGCGTCGATGGCGGCGCGGGCGGCCTCCACGCCGGCCTCGTCGGTGAACTCGGCCAGCCGCGTCCCGGTGGACCAGCCCGACCCCTTGGCCTCCGCCGCCTCGACCATCGCGGTCACGAAGGCGGTGATGAGCGTGGACTCGTCGGTCTGCACGCGGGGCATGTGGGTGGACACGATGGCGATGCGCTCCCGGAGCATCGTCACGTCGCCGCCCACGATCAGGCCCAGGCGGCGCAGCCCCTCGTCGCTGTCCGCCATCCCGCCCAGCCGGGAGGAGGCGATGAAGGTGCCCAGGCCGCCGTTGACGATCGTCCAGCCCGCCTCGACGAGCCGATCGTCGGGCACGGCCATCAGCCGGGGGTCGTGGTAGTCCACGAGCGCGCGCGGCTCGCGCGACGGCAGCGGCAGCGCCACGAACTCCGGGTCGGCCACGGCGGCCCGGCGGGCCTTGTCCAGCGCGCGGACGGCGCCGGCCACGCCGAGATCACTCGGCTCGCTGCCGAAGCCGATCAGGCGTCCGCCCGGTGTGTCGAGCACCGCCTGGATGCCGAGGCCGTACGACTCGGCCGACTTCGGCTCCTCCACGCCGTTGCACGGGATGTGCGAGGTGTAGTTGAGCCGCGCCAGCAGGCTCGCGTTGGCCGAGACGAACACCTCGACCTCGGCGACGTCCGGCTGCGCCCGCGCCAGATCGAAGGCCGCCTGGGCCGCGCGCGTCAGCTCGTCCAGGCTCGGCATGGTTGGCGACTCTCGTGGACTCCGGCGTCACCACGTTCCAGGCGAATCATCAGTGGCGGGGCGTGGCGGAGATGGACG
>Ga0302046_10000847_pt1 | contig 29287 bp, 26 predicted proteins | sample RVTome_11_FD_200261 | JGI IMG/M metagenome (GOLD analysis project Ga0302046, IMG submission 200261) | Soil microbial communities from uranium-contaminated site in the Upper Colorado River Basin, Wyoming, United States - RVT147D111 (version 2) ...
CCCAAGGTCGCCCTCACCGCCGTCATGCGAAAACTCGTCGTCCTCGCCAACACCCTGCTCAAAGAAGACCGCACCTGGATCAATCATTGTGCTTGACCCCAAACACAGATGCTCACCCTTTCCGGCGCGTACCCCCGCTTGCCGACGCCGGCGTTGCGCGCCCGCCCGGCTTTGTCTCTAATGCCGCCCGCCCCGGCCGCCGGAGAGACCCCGCGATGCGCTTTTCCGAAGCCCAGAACGTGCGCGACCTGCGCGCCCTCGCCAAGCGGCGGCTGCCGGACGTGGTCTTCGACTACATCGACGGCGGGGTCGAGGACGAAAAGGGCCTGGCGCACAACCGGCGCGCCTTCGACAACATCCGCATCGTGCCGCGCTACCTGGTCGACATCTCGACCCGCGACCTCGGCCTCAAGTTCTTCGGGCGCGACTACGACCTGCCCTTCGGTATCGCGCCGACGGGGCTCAACAACCTCGCCTGGCCGGGCGCCGACCTGGCGCTGGCGCGCACCGCCGCGAAGGCCAACGTCCCCTTCGTGCTCTCCACCGCCTCGACCACCTCGATCGAGAAGATCGCCGCCGCCATCCCCGAGCACGCCTGGTTCCAGTTGTATGTGCCGCGCGACCAGCCGGTGCGCGAGGATTTGCTGAAGCGCGTCGAGGCGTCGGGCGCCAAGGGCCTGATGGTGACGGTCGACATCCCCCTCGCCGCCAAGCGCGAGCGCGACAACCGCAACCGCTTTACCCTGCCGCTGCGCCCAAACCTCGCGGTGATCGCCAATGCGATGGCGCATCCGGGCTGGGCGATGCAGATCCTCCGCCACGGCTCGCCGCGCTTCGAGAACCTCGCGCCCTACGCCGATCCCAAGGCCGGCGTGCAGTCGCTCGCGTCCTACGTCGTCCAGCAGCTCGCGCCGGCGCTGAGCTGGGAGACCTTCGACTGGGTGCGCGAGACCTGGAGGGACAAGCCGTTGCTGATCAAGGGGCTCATGTCGGCCGAGGACGCCGAGCTCGCCATCAAGCACGGCGCCGACGGTATCGTGCTCTCCAACCATGGCGGCCGCCAGCTCGACAGTGCCCCCGCCCCCATCGAGATCCTGCCCGAGGTGCGCGAGGCGGTGGGCGACCGGCTGGTCATCGCGCTCGACAGCGGCGTGCGCCGCGGCTCGGACATCGTGAAGGCGCTGGCGCTCGGCGCCGACTTCGTCTTCGTCGGCCGGGCCACGCTCTTTGGCGTGGCGGCGGCCGGCCAGGCCGGGGCGGAAAAGGCGCTGGGCTTCCTGCGCGACGAGCTCGACCGCTGCATGGGCCAGATCGGCTGCACCGCGATCGACCAGCTGCCCGAGGCCGAGCTCTGGGTCGACGTGCCGCATCCGGTGCCCTGACGGCCGGCGCGCTGCGGCCCGGTCGACACGATGCCGCCGGCGGGACCTTGCGCCCGCCGGCGGCTCTTTTTTCATGCGCGCGCGGGATCGCGCCTCGATCGGATCGCATTCAAGCCGGATCGATAATCGATCCGGCCCGAATGCGTGAATCCGATCCAACTATTTGATGATAGAGCAGAGTCACGTGATCGGGCCGAATCAAGACGTGATTCGACCCAATCACGTGACTCTGCTCTATGAGCTTCGCAGGGTCGGCCGAAGCGGACGATGCCGGCAGAAGCCGTTGCGCTGGACGATGACGTAGCGCGTGCCTTGGATGAAGCGGACGGTGAGCTTGTAGCGCTTGTGACGCTTGCACGCCGTGAAGCTGAGAAACTTGGCGCAGCGCGGCAGGAAGGTGCGCGTGCCGTTGTAGCTGACGTTCCGGTAGCCGGCCAAGCGCAGCTTCATGGTCTCGCGGCGGACGCTGATCCGCGGCCAATGGCAGCGGTTGACGAGGACTTTGCGGCCGACATGCGGGCGCACGGGGGACTTGAACTCGGCGTTGCCGGCGCCCGGTGCGGCCGATGCGCCGCCGGCGGCGGCAAGCGTGGCCCCGGCGAGGGCGAGGGCGATCAGGGTCTTCATGGCGGGTCTCCTTCGACCGTGGCGCGGCCGGCGGGAGTGCCCCGCAAGGCCGGCATGATTGGGGACGTCTCCGTCCTGGGATCGACGACGGCGACATTCGCCGATCGTTCGGGGCGGAGATTGCGCGGCGCGCCTTGAACCGTGCCTGAAGCGCCCATTCATGCGGCGTTCACGCGGCCGGTGCGGCCGCCATCGCGGCGTCGCCAAGCCGACAACGGGAGCCGATCCCGGCGACAGGCGCCGTCGCGCGGGGTATCACGCCAGAAGGAGACGGCGGGATGTCGAAGTGGACGTTGTTCTTGCTCGCCGGCGCGGCGCCAAGTGGACGACCTGGAAACGCGCGCACGTCTTCGGCGGCAAGGGCGGCGTGCGCGATCTCGCCGCCGGGCCCAAAGGCGCCGCCGGGCCCAAGCGCGCCGCCGGGCCCAAGCGCGCCGCCGCCCGCTACGGCGGCAGGTTCCGGTTCGACGAGGCGCCGCCCGCCAACTACCGGTTCGCGGTGCGGTCGCCGGAGACCGGCAAATGGGCGGCGATCGGCCTCGGCCGCAACGAGGCGCCCGGCAAAGGCCAGACCCGCGACCTCTGCAAGGTTCGCGTCTCGAACAGCCTGAGGAAGGATTAGGCGGGGCGCAGCTTCCCGGCGCCCTCACATCCGCACGGAACTTACATCCGCACGGACCTTACATCCGCACGATCTTTCCCGGGTTCATCAGGTTGTCCGGGTCGATCGCGTGTTTGAGGGCCCGCATCACCGAGACCGCGTCGCCGCCGTGCTCGGCGACCAAGAAGTCCATCTTGCCCATGCCGATGCCGTGCTCGCCGGTGCAGGTGCCGTCCATCGCCAGCGCCCGCATCACCAGCCGCTCGTTGAGGGCGTTGGCGCGATCGAGCTCGGCCGGATCGTTCTCGTCGGCGAACAGCACCAGATGGAAGTTGCCGTCGCCGACATGCCCCACGATCGGCGCGACCAAACCGCTCTCCTTGATGTCGCGCTGGGTCTGGGTGATGCATTCGGCAAGCCGCGAGATCGGCACGCAGACGTCCGTCGCCATGATCCGCGCGCCCGGGCGCATCGCCATCGCGGCGTAGGCCGCGTCATGGCGCGCCTGCCACATCTTGTTGCGGTCCTCGAGCTTCGCGGTCCACTTGAACTCGCCGCCGCCGAAATCGTCGGAGATCGCCTTCACCATCTCGGCCTGCTCGCGGGCCGAGGCCGCGGTGCCGTGGAATTCCAGAAATAGCGTCGGCGCCACGGGAAAGTCTGTTTTTGAATAAGAGTTTATCGCCGCTATTTGCACTTCGTCGATAAGCTCGATGCGGGCCACCGGGATGCCCGACTGGATGGTCGCGATGCAGGTATTCACCGCGGCTTCGAGGTCGGGGTAGTTGCAGACCGCCGCGGTGATCGACTCCGGGATGCCGTAGAGCCGCAGCGACACCTCGGTGATCACCCCGAGCGTGCCTTCGGAGCCGACGAAGAGCCGCGTCAGGTCGTAGCCGGCGGCCGACTTGCGGGCGCGCTTGGCGGTGCGGATGACCCGGCCGTCGGGCAGCACCACCTCGAGCGCCAGCACGTTCTCGCGCATGGTTCCGTAGCGCACCGCGTTGGTCCCCGAGGCGCGGGTCGCGGTCATGCCGCCGAGCGAGGCGTCGGCGCCGGGGTCGATCGGGAAGAAGAGCCCGGTGTCGCGGAGATGCTCGTTGAGCTGCTTGCGCGTCACGCCCGGCTGGACGCGGCAGTCGAGGTCCTCGGCGTTGACCGCGAGCACCTCGTTCATATGCGTCACGTCGATCGAGATGCCGCCCTGGAGCGCGCCCACATGGCCTTCGAGCGAGGTGCCGGTGCCGAAGGGGATGATCGGCACCTTGTGGGCGGCGCAGATCTTGACGATCTCGGCCACCTCCTCGGTCGATTCGGCGAAGGCGACGCCGTCGGGGGCCAGCACCGGATGGTGGTCCTCGCCCTGGCCGTGCTGGTCGCGCACCGCCTGGGCGGTGGAAAAGCGGTCGCCGAGGCGCTGCTTGATCGCCTTCAAGGCCGCGTCATAGTTGGCGTCCGGCCGGTGCTGGACCTTGGCGTCGAGCTGGAGCGACATGGGGCTTTCGCCTTTCCGAAGGGGCCGCCGCCCGGGCAGGGCACGGTTCGCCTTAAGACTAGGCCCGGACGATGGTACCGACAAGCCCGCCCCCGTACGGCGCCGGGTGCGGCGACCTATGGTCCCGTCCTTCCGGCTCGTGCATTCGACCGCGCGGCGAGCGAAGGTGGCACTGCTTGACAATAGGCGAATGACCCGTCGCGGTCGTGAGCGCTATGCCGCTTTGGTGCGATGGTGAGGCTTTGCGGCCATCAGGATCGACGCGGCACGCTCGCCGATCACTACCGTGGCGGCGTGCGGATGACCGCGGATGATCCGCGGCATCACAGAGGCATCGGCGATCCGGAGGCGTTCCAATCCATGGACGGCAAGATCTGATCCTACGACCGAGCGTGGATCGGGACCCATGCGGCACGTTCCGACCGGATGATAAAGGGTATGTGCGGTCGCACGTATATGGGTCTCGATCGTCTCCGGGGAGTCGGAGCCCGGCGCGAGCACCTGGTCCACAACCGACCGGAGCGCCGGTGCCCCGACGAGCTTGAGCGCCGTCTGAAGACCTGCGCGCATGACTTCGAGGTCCCGGGTTTCACCGAGATAGTTCGGATCGATCTTCGGCTTGGCGCGCGGGTCGGCGCTGCTCAAACGGATGGTGCCGCGGCTCTCGGGCTGTAGCGCGACCACGCCGATGGTCAGGCCGTGCCGTTGCGGCTTCTTCAATCCTTGCTCCTCGAACAGCACGGGTACAAAGACCAGCTCCAGGTCGGGCGCGGGCAGACCGGCGCGGCTTCGAACGAAAGCCGCGGTCTGAGCCGCGTTCGACGTCAACACGCCGCGACGGAACAGCATGTAGCGCAGCAGATTGCCGAAAGATTCGGCGCCCAGCATCGAATCCTTCGTGCGAACGCTCGCCAACACGCCCGCCACCAGATGATCCTGCAGGTGGCTGCCGACGCCGGGCAGATCGTGGACCACGCCGATCCCATGCCGCTGCAGCTCCAGCGCCGGTCCGATGCCCGACAGCATGAGCAACTGTGGCGAGTTCACCGCGCCGGCGCACAGCACGACCTCCCGTTTGGCCAGCACGCGCCGCTCGATATCGCCTTGCCGAACGACGACACCGACCGCGCGCCGCCCCTCGAACAGTAGGCGCAGCACGACGGTATCTGTCATGATCGCGAGGTTTGGCCGTTTCGCCAGATATGCATCGGCTGCGCTCCAGCGCGCGCCGTTGTACTGGGTCAATTGGACGGCTCCAATGCCGTCGAGTGTCGCCCCATTGAAATCGTTGTTGGCCGCAAGGCCAGTCTCTTTGCCGGCAGCCAGAAACGCCCGGCTCAGCGGGTTCAGCTCGACGGGATCGCTGATTCGCAGCGGCCCCTCGCCTCCGTGAAACCGGTCGGCGCCGCGGGAATTGCACTCGCTCGCACGGAAGTGCGGCAGCAGGCTGGCGTAGTCCCAGCCGGGATTGCCGGCCGCCGCCCAGCTATCGAAGTCCTCGGCGACCCCGCGCACGTACATCTGTGCGTTCATCACGGAGGACCCGCCGAGTACCCGTCCGCGCGGCCAGTAGATGCGACGGCCGTTGAGTGCCGCCTGCGGTTCGGTCGCGTAGTCCCAGTCGACCTTCGACTTGAACAGTTTGGGCCATGCGGCCGGAATACGGGTCGCCATGCCGCCCTTGGCCGGGCCCGCTTCGATCACCGCCACCTTGGCGCGGCCATCATGGGACAGCCGACCCGCAAGACGCAGCCCGCCGAACCCGCGCCAATGATCACGTAGTCGAACTCCAAGCTATCCGACATCGCAGCCCCCTTGTTGCTCTATGCGGCCAGTCTTGCCGATAGGCGTCAGCTCAATGTCAAATCGGCCGTCAACACGGCGTCAAAATTGTCCTAATCTTGCATGCATGACCAAACTGGCAATCCGGCTCCTGGGCCAATTCACGCTGGAGGGCCCTTCCGGACAGATCGATTTGCCCGGCAACGTCCCGAAAGCCCTGTTGTCGCTGCTTGCCCTCTCGAGCGGCGGCGTGACGGCGCGCGACCACGCCATCGGCATGCTATGGCCGGATCGATCGGAGCCGCAGGCACGCCACAGCCTCCGTCAATGCCTGTCGGTCATGCGCTCCGCGCTGGGTCCTTATCTAGACGCGTCCGCCAACGAGCTTGTGCTGAACGACGTCACTGTCGACGCCGTTGAGTTCGAGCGCCTCGCCGCCAGCAATGACCGCAAATGCTGGGTGCACGCCCTCGGGCATTACAACGGTCCTCTGCTCGACGGCGTTATGGTGCGGGCACCGGAGTTCGAAGAGTGGCGCGCCGCCCAACAGCGCCGACTGCACCAAGTCGCAGTCGAACTGCTCTATCGGATGGCGCTCGACGCCACGGCGGCAGGCGCGACCAACCGCGCGATAGCGCTTGCCAGACGATTGCTGAATATCGAGGCCACGCACGAGCAAGGCCATTTACTGCTGATACGCATGCTGATTGCGTCGGGCGAACGCGGTGCGGCAATGCGGCAGTACCGGACATTGGGCGAGAAGCTCAAGCACGAACTCAATGCGCGGCCGTCGGCCGAAACGGAGAAGGTCTACAGGTCGCTTCTCGCAGCGCAGCAGCCGGCAGCCGGTGCGATCCCCACGCGCCCGGCGATCGCGGTCCTGCCGTTCCAGCACGGCGACGGTCGAAAAGACGCTCTACTGGCCGGGGGCTGCGTGGCGGAACTTGTCACAATGCTTGGGCGACTTGGCGATCTCGTCGTGATCGATCGGTACTCCACCGAAGGCTACGGGTCGAGCCCTGGCGATCTACAGGAGATTGGTGTTGAGCTGGACGCCCGCTTTCTGTTGCGGGGCACAGTTCGCACGGTGAAGGACCGCCTGCGGCTCACCGCGCAATTGATCGAGCTGCCCCGCCAATCCGTTCTTTGGAGCCAATCGTACGAGAGGCCATTTGACGACATCTTCATCATGCAGTCGTCCATCGCTGCCGAAGTGGCCACGGCGCTCCAGGTCAAGCTGACCGAGGGCGAGCAGGTTCGCATCTGGCGACGGGCAACCGAGGATGTCGAAGCCTGGCTGCTCTTCCTCGAAGGCCTTGGGTTAACGCGGGGCGTGACCCGGGAAATGAACTTCGAGGGCCGCCGGCGGTTTCTCCAAGCGACCGCCTGCGATCCGAACTTTGCACCTGCGTGGGTATATCTCGGCTGGACTCATCTGTTCGACGTTCGAAGCAATTGGGCGAACGATCCGTCGGTCAGCCTGGCGGAGGCGAAGCGTTGCTCCGATCACGCGATTTCGCTCGATCCGGAGTTGCCCGACGCACTCAACCTGCGCGGCGGCATCGACCTGACCCTCGGCCGACACGATGCGGCCATCGCCATCCGGCAACGCGCAGTGGCGCTGGCGCCCAGCCATTCAGAGAGCCATGCCTGGCTGGCCGCCGCCCTCTATTACGCCGGCGACGCCGCGGCGGCCGAACAGCACATTTCCGTCGCGATGCGCCTGAGTCCTTTCTATCCGGCTTGGTATGCCATTGTCCTCGGCTTGGTGCGGCTGGCTGGCGGTCGCCTCGCGGAAGCCGAGCGCGCGTTCGCGGAATCATGTGAGCAAATGCCGGAAAATCTCGTGAGTCACGTTTACTTGATCATAACGCAGGTGATCGCGGGTAAGCTCGACGAGGCCAAGCGAACGGCTTCGGAGGTGTCGCGCCGGTCGCCCGATTTCACGATCCGGCAGGCGCGCCAATGGCTGCTCTATCGCGATGAGGCGCTGACGGCGAGCCGGCTTGCTTGCCTCCAGCAGGCGGAGCTTCGCGACTGATCTTTAAAGGCCGGCGTGCCCGAGCACGGCCGGCTGACGGCGGCGGTGTGGCCGGAACACGAGGCCGCGCCCGGGAGACCGGCGAGCCCCCGGCCCGGCGCCACAACGCCCGACTTGGCATAATGCCCGACCCGGCACACCGTATGCGCGCCGTTCCGCCCGCGATTGCCTTGCCGGAGCGGTTGCCGCATCATCCGCACGCCCTGTCCTGCGCGCAGGACACCAAACGGAGCCGCGCGATGGAATCGCTCAATATCGCCGACGAGATCGAGTTCAACGCCACGCGCCAGGTGCGCAAGCGTCTCGTCATGAAGGAGCGGATCGAGATGGAGCTGGTCTGCTACGAGCCCGGCCAGAATACCGTCGAGCACCATCACGTGGGCCAGGACGAGATCTACTATTTCCTGGAGGGCGAAGGGACGGTCACCGTGGGCGACGAATCGCTGGACGTAGGGCCCGGCAGCGTCGTTTACGTCCCGGCCGAGGCGAAACACACGGTCCTCACCCGCGACACGCGGCTGGTGATGGCGTTCTTCAAGAGCCCCGGACGCAGCACCAAACGCCCGATGAAAGATTGAGCCCGCCGGCCGGACGCCGGCGCCACGCCTTCGGGCGGCTCATGCCGGCGGCATGAAACGAGGGAGCGCGCCCATGCAGTTCGGGATCCTGTTCATCTCCCAGCCCAACCTGGAGATCGACGACTACCCGCATCAGGCCGTCCACGCGCGGGTCACCGGCGAGGTCATCCTGGCCGACGGGCTCGGCTACGACGTGGCCTGGCTGGCCGAGCACCATTTCTCCAACACCTACGGCATCATGCCCGACGTGATGACCTACGGCGCCTATCTCGCGGGGCTGACCAAGGACATCAGGATCGGCACCGGCGTGGTCGTCCTGCCGCTCAACAACCCGGTGCGGGTGGTGGAGAACATGTGCTTCATCGACGTGCTCTCGGGCGGGCGATTCGTGCTCGGCCTGGGCTCCGGATACCGCGAGTACGAGTTCCAGGGCCTGGGCGTCGACTTCGAGACGCGCCGCGACACCCAGATCGAGGGCCTGGCGCTCCTGATGCAGCTCCTGACCGAGCGCCAGGCGGACTTCCAGGGCAAGACCTGCCGCTCGCTCATCGAGGGCGACCGCGAGCTCTTCCCGCACCCCATCCAGAAGCCCTATCCGCCGCTCACCATGGCGGTCGCTTCCGAGCAGTCGATGGCGGCGGCGGCGCGCTACGGCTTCGGCATCATGGTGTCGTCGATCCCGACGCTCGACGTCTGCGCCGCCCAGGCCGCGCGCTACCGCGAGATGCTGTCGGGCACCGAGGAGGCGTACAAAGGCAACATCGCCCGCGGCGACGTGATCCTGAACCGCTTCGTCTACGTCGCCGATACCGACGAGGCTGCGCGCAAGGAGAGCGAGGACGGCGTGCTGCGCCACTTGAGCCACTACTTCGGCCAGGGCGACTACGTGAACATGGTCCAGAAGGGCGCCGAGGGCGCCGCGGAAGGGCTCGCCTACGACAAGCTCCTGGGCGACGTGGTGATCCACGGCTCGCCCGACACGGTGGCCTCGATGATCGGGGAAATGGCGGAGAAGACCGGCATGACCGGCCTCATCCTCCACTATCCGCCCTATTACGGGCCGGAGCGCATCCGCCGCTCGCTGACGCTGTTCGGCGAGGAGGTGATCCCGCGCTTCCGCAAGCAGGCCAAGACCGCCGCCGCCGGGTAGCGCGCGACATATCGGCGCTTGCGCCGGCCCGCGCCTCCCGTCATCTTTCGGCAAAACCAACAAGAGGGAGGAGGCCGGCATGAGCGGTGCCGCCGATATCTTGCTGCCGGCGAGCCTGGTCGGCTCATATCCCCAGCCGGACTGGCTGGTCGACCGCGAGAACCTGCGCGGCCGCTTTCCGCCGCGGGTGCGCGCGCTCGAACTCTGGCGGGTCGACCCGAAGTATCTGGAGGAGGCCCAGGACGACGCCACGCTGATCGCCATCCGCGACCAGGAGCGCGCCGGCATCGACATCGTCACCGATGGCGAGATGCGGCGCGAGAGCTACTCCAACCGCTTCGCCACCGCGCTCGAGGGCGTCGACATCGACAATCCGGGCAGCGCGCTCGACCGCTCGGGCCACCCCAACCCGGTGCCGCGCATCGCCGGCAAGATCAGGCGGAAGCACCCCGTCGAGGTGCGCGACACCGAATTCCTCCGCGCCAACACCGACCGCAGGATCAAGATGACCGTGCCCGGTCCCTTCACGATGTCGCAGCAGGCCCAGAACGACCACTACGAGCACCTGGCCGACGCGGCGATGGACTACGCCGCGGCGGTCAACGAGGAGATCAAGGACCTCTTCGCCGCCGGCGCCGACTTCGTCCAGATCGACGAGCCCTACATGCAGGCGCGGCCCGGGCCGGCGCGCGAATACGGCCTCGCCGCCGTCAACCGCGCGCTCGACGGCGTCAGCGGCGCCACCGCGGTGCATATCTGCTTCGGCTACGCGGCGATCATCCACGAGCGGCCGGAGGGCTATTCCTTCCTGCCCGAGTTCCACGACTGCTCGTGCAGCCAGGTCTCGATCGAGACCGCGCAGTCGGGGCTCGACTGCAAGGTGCTGGAGACGCTGCCGGAGAAGACCATCATCCTGGGCGTCATCGACCTCGAGGACATGACGGTGGAGACGCCGGACCAGGTCGCCGAGCGGATCCGCCGCGCCCTGCCCTACAAGGACGCCAGCAAGATCATCGTCGCCCCCGACTGCGGCATGAAGTACCTGCCGCGCGACGTCGCCTTCGCCAAGCTCGAGGCGATGACCGCGGGGGCCGCGATCGTGCGCGCGGAGCTGGCGAAGGCCGCCGAGTAGGCGGAGCGGAACCGCGCCCATGGAACGCAGCACCGAGCGCTTCCTGACCACGCACACGGGCAGCCTGCCGCGTCCCGACGACCTCATCCAGATGATGTTCGCCAAGGAGGAAGGCGTGCCGATCGACCGCGCCGCCCTCGACGCGCGCATCGCCTCGGCCGTCGGCGAGGTCGTCGACAAGCAGATTTCGGCCGGCATCGACGTCGTCAACGACGGCGAGATGAGCAAGCCGAGCTATGCCACCTACGTGAAGGACCGCCTCGCCGGCTTCGGCGGCGAGAGCCATCCGCTGACCTATCAGGACCTGGTGGAGTTCCCCGAGATGGCGGCGCGGGTCTTCGGCGATCCCGGCCGCAAGCGCCGCAAGACGCCGGGCTGCAACGCGCCGATCGAAGTCGCCGACCACCAGGCCGCGCGCACCGACGCACGGAATCTGAGCCAGGCATTGAAGGACAAGAGCGCCGTCGAGGGCTTCATGAGCGCCGCCTCGCCGGGCGTGATCTCACTCTTCTTCCACAACGGCCACTACCCCGACCACGAGGCCTATCTCTTCGCCATCGCCGAGGCCATGCGCGACGAATACGAGGCAGTGGTCGAGGCGGGCCACGTCCTCCAGCTCGACTGTCCCGACCTCGCCATGGGCCGGCACATACAATTCGCCGAACTGCCGCTCGCCGAGTTCCGCAAGAACGCCGAGCTGCATGTCGAGGCGATCAACCACGCGCTCGTCAACTGCGATCCCGCGCGGGTGCGTCTTCACCTCTGCTGGGGCAACTACGAGGGCCCGCACCACTGCGACGTGCCGCTCGCCGACATCATCGACATCGCCTTCAAGGCGCGCGCCGGCGGCATCTCCTTCGAGGCCGCGAACCCGCGCCACGCCCATGAATGGACGGTCTTCGAAACCGTCAAGGTGCCCGACGACAAGGTGATGATACCGGGCGTGATCGAGTCGAAGTCCAACTTCATCGAACACCCCGAGCTGATCGCCCAGCGCATCGGCCGTCTCGCCAAGCTGGTCGGCCGCGAGCAGGTGATCGCCGGCAGCGACTGCGGCTACGGCACCTGGGTCGGCCAGGCGGCGGTGGTGCCGGAGATCGTCTGGGCCAAGCTCGCCGCCATGGCCGAAGGCGCGCGGCTGGCCTCGAAGGAATTCTGGAAATAGAGCAGGTCGTGATCACGACCTGCTCTATTATCAAAATGTTGGATCGGATTCACGCATTTGGGCCGGGAATCGAGCGAACCTCGGCCGGGCGTCGACGCGAATCGCCCGGCATTCGCATCGTAGCGCATGGACGAACTCGATCTCTTGAAGCGGCTCGGCGTGGCGCTCGCCGCCGGCATGCTGATCGGCCTCGAGCGCGGCTGGCACGAGCGCGCCATGCCGGAGGGCGGCCGCGTCGCCGGCATCCGCACCTTCGCCATCGTCGGCCTGTTGGGCGGGCTCTGGGCGGTGCTCGGCGAGCTGGTCGGCGAGATCGCACTGGGGTTCGCCTTCCTCGCCTTCGCCGTCGTCATGATCGTCGCCCGCATCCGCGCCGCGGAAAAAGTCGACGACTACGGCGTGACGACCGTGGTCGCCGCCCTCGTCACCTTCGCGCTGGGCGCCATCGCCGTGCGCGGCCAGCTCTCGATCGCCGCGTCCGGCGCGGTGGTGACGGCGCTGCTCCTCGGCATCAAGCCGGTGCTGCACGGGCTCATCGAGCGCATCGAACGCGACGAGCTGACCGCGGTGCTCAAGCTCCTGCTGATGACAGTCGTGCTGCTCCCGGTCCTCCCCGACCGGGGTTTCGGGCCCTGGAAGGCGCTCAACCCCTACGAGCTCTGGTGGATGGTGGTGCTGATCGCCACCATGCACTTCGTCGGCTATGTCGCGGTCAAGCTGGTGGGCGAGCGGCGCGGCATTCCGCTGGCCGGCCTGGCAGGCGGGCTGGTCGCCTCCACCGCGGTGGCGGTCAGCTTCTCGCGGATCGGACGCAAGGCGCCGGGGGCGACGCGCCTGTTGGCGGCGGGCATCGTGCTGGCCTCGGCGGTGATGTTCCTGCGCGTGATCATCGTGGTCGGGATCATCGAGCCTCGCCTCTTGCCGACGCTCGCCTGGCCGCTCGGCGGCGGCGCCCTGGCCGGCTTCGCCGCCGCGGCGCTGTTGTGGCGGCAACAGCGGAGCGTCACGGGCGCCGGGCACCAGGCCATCGCCCGCAATCCTTTCGAGTTCGGAATGGCGTTCAAGTTCGGCCTGCTGCTCGCATTCGTGATGATCGCCGCCCGCGCGCTCAAGGACTGGCTGGGCGATACCGGCGTATATCTGCTGAGCCTGCTGTCGGGGGTGGCCGATGTCGACGCGGTGACACTGTCGCTCACCAAGCTCGCCGGCGGCGATTTGACCATGGCCGTCGCCGCGACCGGGATAGCCCTGGCCGCGCTCGCCAACACGCTCGTGAAGATCGGCATCACTTGCGCCGCTGGCGGCATGGCGATGGCGCGAACCGCGGGCCTCGGCCTTGCCGCCTCCCTGGCGGGCGGGACGGCCGGCGCCGTTCTGATGCTCCTTTTGCGGCCCCCCGCCGGCGGCTGAGCGGCGCCGGGTCCGGCGGACGTCAGCCGTCGGTCGTCGCGACCAGGGAAAGCTTGATCGCATTCGGCCCATCGGTGCAGCGCGGCTTGAGGCCCTTGCTGAAGGTTTCGAAATGGGGCTGCGACTGGAAGCGCTTGAGGGCATCCTCCGTCCGGAAGCGCGCGATATGCGTGAACGACACGCCGTCCTCGGCCTTGAGCGAGGTGTAGGAGGCTTCCGGGTCGCCGACACCCTTTATGGCCTCGATGAAGCTGTTGATCGCCGCTTCCTGCTCGTCGGCGAGCTCGGGCTTGACCGCATACTGGATCAGGAACTGGATCATCCGGGACTCCCCTTTCCGGCCAATATCGTCCGTCAATCGGCATGAATATTTAACAATACTGTTAAATAACAAACTCGTCAACGCCCGTGTCATGGACCCGGCCGGCGGACCGGTCTTGCGACCGGCTTCACCAGGGCCGTCGCCTGTGCTACGTCGCTGGGCTGCACCCCATGCAGCAGCGACGATCGATGGACACGAACACGCCCGAGCACGAGCCTGGCTTCGAGACGACCACCCCCGAATGGCAAAGCGACTTCGGGCCGCCGGCCAGCAAGGCCAAGCGCTATCTCTGGGCGCTGGCCTGCATCGTCTTCGTGCTCGGCTTCCTGGGGTTCGCGATCTACTCGGGCCGGTCGACGCCGACCGTGCCGGCGAAGCTCGACACCGGCATCCCGACCTGGGTGCTGTTCATTCCCTTCGCCGTGCTGCTTGTGGTGATCGGCCTCACGGCCGAGCGCATCGCCCTGTGGATCCAGCGCAAGCTCAACTGGAAGCCCGACCTCGATTAGAGCATATTCTGCTCACGCGGAACCGGCGCCGGCCCGCTCCCCCACCCGGCCACCCACAGGATACTGCCATTGGGTGGCCGGGTGGGGGAGCGGGCCGGTGATGCCAAACGATCGGAAAATGCTCTAGTCTCGCGAAACCATATTCGGGGAGGACGAGATGGCCGAAGGGAACGGAAAGCTCGCGGGCAAGGTGGCGCTGGTCTCGGGCTCGGGGCGCGGGATCGGCCGGGCGATCGCGCTCAAGCTGGCGGGCGAGGGCGCGAAGCTGGTCGTCAACGACCTCGACGACGGCCCGGCCGGCGAGACCGTCGCCGCGATCGAGGCGGCCGGCGGCACGGCGCTCGCCTGCAACGGCGACGTCGCCGCGCCCGATTTCGGCGAGCGCTTCGTGCAGGCCGCGCTCGACGCCTACGGCACGCCCGACATCATCGTCAACAACGCCGGCTACACCTGGGACAACGTCATCCAGAAGATGTCGGACGAGCAGTTCCAGGCGATGATCGACGTCCACGTCACCGCCCCTTTCCGCATCCTGCGCGCCGCCGCCGAGCCGATCCGCATCGCCGCCAAGACCGAGGCGCAGGACGGCCGCGAGGTCTTCCGCAAGGTCGTCAACATCTCCTCGGTCGCCGGCACCACGGGCAATGCCGGCCAGGCCAACTACGCCGCCGCCAAGGCCGCGGTCACCGGCCTCACCAAGGCGATGGCCAAGGAGTGGGGCCGCTACAAGGTGACGGTGAACTGCGTCGCCTACGGCATGATCGCGACGCGGCTCACCCAGGCGATCGGCAAGGAGGAGCGCAAGACCATCGACGTCGGCGGCCGCGAGATCGCCGTCGGCATCCAGCCGGCGATGATCGCGGCGATGGCGCAGCTCATCCCGATCGGCCGCGCCGGCACGCCGGAGGAGGCGGCCGACGCGGTCTACCTCTTCTGCACGCCGGAATCGAACTACATCAGCGGCCAGGTCGTCACCGTCGCCGGCGGCATGCAGCTCTGATGCGGCGCCGCCGGGCGTGACCGACATCTCCCGCCCGCTGCCGGGCTTCGGCGACTTCGCCGGCCGGTCCTGGCTCAACACCGCGCATCAGGGCGCGCTGCCGCTGGCCGCCGCCGAGGCCGCGCGCGAGGCGATCGCCTGGAAGCTCGACCCGGCCGAGCTCAGCCAGGAACGCTTCGACACCGTCCCGCTGCGCCTGCGCGAGACCCTCGGCCGGCTCGTCAACGTTCCCGCCGACGACGTCATTCTCGCCAACAGCGCCTCGCGCGGCCTCCACCTCGTCGCCAACGCGCTCGACTGGAAGGCGGGCGACGAAGTGCTCGTCCTTGACAACGACTTTCCATCGGACGTCCTGCCGTGGCGCCTGCCGGAACGCGACCACGGTGTCCGGGTCGTGCCGATCGCGCCGCGCGACAAGGTCGTCGCCGCGCACGAGCTCGAAGCGGCGATCACCCCGCGCACCCGGCTCTTCTGCACCACCTGGGTGCATTCCTTCTCGGGCTGCGCGGTCGACCTCGATGCATTGGGGTCGATCTGCCGCGAGCGCGGCGTGCTCTTCGTGGTCAACGGCTCGCAGGGCGTCGGCGCCCGTCCGCTCGACCTCGCGGCCGCGCCGGTCGACGCCTTCACCTGCGTCGGCTTCAAATGGCTCTGCGGGCCTTACGGCACCGGCTTCGCCTGGATCCGCCCGGCGCTCCGCGAGACGCTGAAGCCCCGCCAGGCTTACTGGCTGTCGATGCTGACCGCCGAGGATCTGGGCGCGCCGGTCCTGCCGACCGAGCTGCGCGAGGGCCGCGGCGCCCGCGCCTTCGATCTCTTCGGCACCGCCAATTTCTTCAACTTCGTGCCCTGGACCGCCGCGCTCGACCACGTCATGGGAATCGGCGTCGAGGCGATCCGCGACCACGACCAGGCCCTCGTCGCCCGGTTCATCGACGGCCTCGACCGGAACCGCTTCGAGATCACCAGTCCCCTCGAAGACGGCCCGCGCCGCTCGACCCTGGTCTTCTTCGCCCACCGCGATCCCACGCGCAACCGAGCGCTGCACGCGGGTTTGCGCGAGGGCGGGGTCGACGTCGCGTTCCGCGCCGGCGCGCTCCGCCTCGCCCCGCATCTCTATAATTCGGCCGCCGATATCGACCGCGCGCTCGCGCTGCTGCACGAGGCCGGCTGATCGGCGGCGCGGACGGCCCTCAGGTAAAGAGCAGGTCCTGAAGCTGCGGCGTCAGCTCGTGGAGCGGCAGCTTGGTCAGGTCCTTGTTGATCTCCGCTTCGACCAGCGCCCGCAGCTCGCCGCTCATCGCCCCGCGCAGGTCGCCCAGGAATTGCGGCGGCGCGACGACCGTCAGCCCCGCGAAGCTGTTCCGCCGCCGCTCGTCGTCGAGCGTTTGCGCCACCTCGCGGGCGAAGCTCGCCTTGGCGTGGCGCTTGGGATCGGTCGGCGGCTCCTCGGCGTGGCGGCCCGGCCCGCCGCGGTCGAAGGTCCGGCCCGGCCGGTCGCTGCCGATCTCGCGGCTCGGCTTGATGTCCGCCGCAAGCTCGCGCACGGGCTCCAGGCTGATACGCTGGCGGGGGCCGGCGAGCACGAATATCCGCGCCGCCGAGGCATCGGCGACGACGATCCAATTGGTTTTGCCTGGCATATCTCTCATTCCGTTCCCGCGGGACTTCGATCGGAGCAGGATAACCCAGCGGCGCGGCGTCTCAAATTGATGTAGATCGTTTCGCGTCAACCCCCGGCATGATTGGCCGCCCGGCAGCGCGAGTGGCACCGGGCCCACGCACGCGCTAAGCTTGCGGCCATGGACGGCGGCGTCACATTGCCGGTCTGGCTCGCGGTGATCGCGGGCGCGCTCGCGGCCTGGGCGTTGCTCGACCGCCTGCTCGTGCCCTCGGTGCGCTGGGTCTTCCGGCGCCGGGTCAACCGGCTGATCGAGGAGGCGAACACGCGCCTCCAGATCGAGATCCCGGCCTTCGAGCTCACCAAGCGCCGCGTCCTCATCGACCGCCTGATGTTCGACGCGGGCGTCCTGGAGGCCGCCGCCGCCGAGGCCAAGGCCCGCGACGCCCCCCGCGAGGCGGTGATGGCCGACGTCGGTCGCTACGCCCGCGAGATCGTCCCCGCCTTCAACGCCTACGTCTATTTCCGGGTCGGCTACTGGTTCGCCAAGACGGTGGCGAACTGGCTCTACCGGGTGCGGCTCGGCCATGCCGACGAGGCCTCCTTCGCCGCCATCGACCCCAAGTCGACGGTGGTCTTCGTGATGAACCACCGCTCGAACATGGACTACGTGCTGGTCGGCTTCCTGGCGGCGGAGAAGGCCGCGCTCTCCTATGCCGTGGGCGAATGGGCGCGCATCTGGCCGCTGCAGCAATTGATCCGCTCGATGGGCGCCTATTTCGTGCGCCGCGGCTCGGGCAACGACCTCTACCGGCGGGTGCTCGAACGCTACGTGCAGATGGCGACCGAAGCCGGGGTCAGCCAGGCGGTCTACCCCGAGGGCGGCCTGACCCGCGACGGCAAGCTGCGCCCGCCGCGCTACGGGCTCATCGACTACATGCTCAAGGGCTTCGACCCCGAGGGCGAGCGCGACCTCGTCTTCATCCCGGTCGGGCTCAACTACGACCGCGTGCTGGAGGACCGCACCCTGATCGGCAAGCTCGACATCGGCGCGCGGCGCAAGGGCCTCTTCGGCACGCTGGCGACCACGGCCGGCTTCGCCGTCCACAACTTCGCCCTGATGGCGCGCGGCCGCTGGAAGAAGTTCGGCTACGCCTCCGTCAACTTCGGCACGCCGATCTCGATGCGCGGCTACGTCGCCCGGCGCAAGCTCGATTTCCGCGCCCTGCCCCAGGACACGCGCCACGCCGCGGTCGCCTCGCTGGTCGGCGATCTGATGGAGGCGGTCGGCCGCGTCGTGCCGGTGCTGCCGGTCTCCGCCGTCGCCGCCACGCTGATGCGCGATCCCGACCGCATCTTCACCGAGCTCGAGCTCAAGGCGGCGACCCACCGCACCCTGGTCGAGCTCGCCGCCGCGGGCGCCCATGTCTACATCCCGCGCGGCGACGAGGACCTCGCCATCGACCGCGGCCTGGAGATGCTGCGCCTGCGCCACCTGGTCGCCGAGGCCGAGGGCGATCTCATTTCCGCCCGCGAGGGCGACATCGAGATGCTGTCCTACTACGCCAACGCGATCGAGCACCTGCTGCCGGAGCACGCCCGGCCCGCCGAGGTGCTGAGCGACGACAAGCTGCGCGCCAAAGCCGCCCGGGCGGGCGGCGCAGAAATAGAGTCCGCCCGGGCGGGCGGCGCAGAAATAGAGTCCGCCCGAGCGGGCGGCGCAGAAATAGAGTCCGCCCGAGCGGGCGGCGCAGAAATAGAGTCCGCCCGAGCGGGCGGCGCAGAAATAGAGTCCGCCAAGCCGGGTGGCGCGATCCCGGACGCGAAGCCCAAGCGCGCCCGCCGCAAGACCCCGACCTCGAATCCAGCGGAGTAGAGTCGGCTGGAGCCGATCATTCCAATTCCCTCCCCCCTCCCGGAATACGCGCTACGAGCGCACCAGCGTCAGCCGCACCGCGCCGATCTCGATCGCCACGCCGGGCTCGATCGGCACCTTCTGGCCGGGGATCAGCAGCTCGCGGTTCACCACCGTGCCGTTGGCCGAGTCGAGGTCCTCGATGGTCAGCGGGTTGCTGCCCGAGAGCCGCGCATGGCGGCGCGAGACGCTGTCGTCGTTGAGCACCAGCCGCGACTGCTTGACGTTGCGGCCGATCACGACGCCGTCCTCGGCCGAGCGCAGCTCGACGTCGGAGATGTTGAGCCGCACGGCCATGCCGTTCGCATCGAAGCCGGACAGGACCCAGCCGCCGCTTTCGGTCGGCTCTTCGCCGCTGTATCCGCTCGCAGGCATCGGCGCCAGTGTATCCGGCTCGACCTTCCGAGCGCCAGCCTTCGGCGACGGGTCGCCCGCGGGCCCGGAGGCGCCCGGCTCGGACGCCTCTCGCATGGCCGGCGGCTCCTTCGGACGGGCGGGCCTGGGCGGCGCGGCCCTCACGGGTTTGGGCGGCGCAGCCCTCACGGGCGCGGGCGGCGCGGGCTTGGGCGCGGGCGTGGGCGGCGGCGCGGGCTTGGGCGGCGGTTCGGGCTCGGGTTCGGGTTCGGGTTCGGCGGGAAAGAAGCTGCGCACCTTGGGCGCCGCGGTCATGGTCTTGCGGCGCGCGGCCTCGTCGGGGCCCGGCCCGAACAGGGTGAAGAAGGCCGTCACCGAGGCCACCAGCGAGCCCGCGATCAGCAGGATCCAGCCGTAGGAATGCGGCACCGCGACCGCCACGTCGCGCAGCCCCGCCATGGTGAACATGAGGAAGCCGGCGACGCAGGTCATGACGACGCAGGGGACCAGGCTCGCTTTCAAGAACCTGAAGACCGCGAGGCCGATGGCGAGGAACGCCGCCGCCAGCAGCGCGCCCGCCCCGCCCAGCAGCCGCATCTCCATCGCCGCGAGGGCCGGCGGCAGCGCCGGCGCGCCGACCTTCCAGTCGAGGAGCCCGCCGATCACCTGGTAGAGGCTGACCGGCGTCGCCGCGGCGCCGAGGTTGGCGGCCGGCGCGAACAGCCCCACGAGGGTGAACAGCGTGCCGGTCACGACTAGCACCATGCTGGTCCGGACGATCATCGGCCCCCCTCACGGCCGCGGTATGCCGCCCCGATTCGTTCAGCCGGGCTCGGGCCCGGCCGGCGGCGCGGGCATAAGAGCATAGAAGGGTCGGAAGCGGAAAGGCGTGCGGTCGAAAGGGCTTGGTCCCGGATCGTGCCAAGCGCCCGCCGCCCTGGATCGGATCAAGACGAGATTCGACCTAATCACGACCTGCTCTAGAACATCGTCTCCAGCACGCGGTCGGGCGGGGCGTGGCCGTCGACGAAGGTCTTGATGTTGATGATCACCTTCTCGCCCATGTCGACGCGGCCCTCCAGCGTCGCCGAGCCCATGTGCGGCAGCAGCACCACGTTGTCGAGCTCGAGCAGCTTGGGGTTGATCGCCGGCTCGTGCTCGAAGACGTCGAGCCCGGCGCCCGAGATCTGCCCCGAGCCGAGCTTCCTCGCCAGCGCGTTCTCGTCGATCACCTCGCCGCGCGAGGTGTTGACGATGTAGGAGGTCGCCTTCATCAGGTCGAGCCGCCGCGCCGACAGCAGATGGAAGGTCGCCGGCGTGTGCGGGCAGTTGATCGAGACGATGTCCATATGCGCCAGCATCTGGTCGAGGCTCTCCCAGTAGGTCGCCTCGAGCTCGGCCTCGATGTCCTTATGGACCCGCCGGCGGTTGTGGTAGTGGATCGAGAGCCCGAAGCCGCGCGCGCGCTTGGCCACCGCCTGGCCGATCCGGCCCATGCCGATGATGCCGAGGCGCTTGCCCCAGATGCGCCGGCCCAGCATCAGCGTCGGCCCCCAGCCCTCCCAGTCGCCCGAGCGGATCACCCGCTCGCCCTCGGTGAGCCGCCGCGGCACCGCGAGGATCAGCGCCATGGTCATGTCGGCGGTGTCCTCGGTCAGCACCCCCGGCGTGTTGGTGACCGAGATGCCGCGCTGGCGGGCGGCGGCGAGGTCGATGTGGTCGACCCCGGTGCCGAAGGAGGCGATCAGCTTGAGGCGCGGGCCGGCATTGGTCAGGATGGCCTTGTCGATCTGGTCGGTCACGGTCGGCACCAGCACGTCGGCCGCCTTGACCGATTCGGTGATCTCCGCCTGGCTCATCGGCCGGTCGTCGCGGTTGAGCCGCGTCTCGAACAGCTCCATCAGGCGCGTCTCGATGACGTCGGGAAGCTTCCGCGTGACGACCACGAGCGGCTTGGGCTGCGCCATGCCGTGCCTTTCGCGAAGGGTGCCCAGAGGTCATGGCCATAGCAAGCGGTCCGGTGGTTGTCCAGCGGCAACGCTCGGCCCGCCGGGGGCCATGGGCGGGGCCCGCGCGGGGTCGGGCCCCTTGACCCGGGCCGCCGGGCTCGCCGATAAGGGAGGGCCCAAACCGCAATCCCGCCCGCCCGCAATGCCCGCCAGCCATCCCGCGCCCGTCCCGCGCCCGCCGTCGTCCTGCGTCGCATGGCGAGGCATCGTCGCGGCGATCGCCGCCGCGCTGATCGCCGGGATCGCGCTCCCCGCCCAGGCGGCGGAGAGGAAGCGCCCGATCCCGCGCTTCGTCGCCGTCAAGACCGGCAAGGTCAACGTGCGCACCGGTCCCGGTTCGCGCTACCCCGTGCAATGGGTGCTGCACCGCCGCAATTTGCCGCTGCTGGTGATCGGCGAGTTCGAGACCTGGCGCCGGGTGCGCGACTGGGAGGGCGCGGTCGGCTGGGTGCACCAGGCGACGCTGACCGGCCGGCGCAGCATGATGGTGACCGGCGGCCGGCGCGTGCTGCGCCGCCGACCCGCCGCCGACGCCCCGGTGGTGGCGCGGCTCGAGCCCATGGTGATCGGCCGCCTGCTCGCCTGCGGCCGCCGCTGGTGCCGGGTCCAGGTCAAGGGCTATCGCGGCTGGCTGCCGCGCACCGCCTTCTGGGGCGCCCGCCCGGGCGAGACTTTCAAGTAGGCGAGATCTTCAAGCAGCCGAATCCGGCGGGCCGCGCCGCCGCGCGCCGAAGGACAGCGTCACGCAAATGCCGCAAACCTCCCGGCAAATGGGGCCATTCCGCGTCGGTTAACACTTCGTTAAGGGATGCGGACCCAGTTTCGCCGCGTACCCCCAAGAGGTGCGCACTTCGCCGCCGCGCCCAGGATCGCGGCCCGGCACGGACCAACGACACAACGGACCATGGCAACCAGCGACCGGCCGCCCAGCAAGCCCAGCCGACCCGCCGCCGGCGCCCCCGGACGCAATCCCTCGCGCCAACCGGCCCGCAAGCCATCCCGCAAAGCGAAAGCGCGCGGCCCCTGGGGCAGCGCCGTCCGCTGGACGCTCAAGTGGGGCTTCGTCGTTTTCGTCTGGTGCTTCGTGGCGGCGGTCGCGATGGTCGCCTGGTACGCCTACGACCTGCCCGACGTCGACAAGCTCGAGGCGGCCCAGCGCCAGCCGGCGATCGTCTTCAAGGACCGCGGCGGCGTCACCCTGGCGAGCTACGGCGACCTCTACGGCTCGGCGATCCGACTGGGCGACGTGCCGAAATACCTGCCCCAGGCGGTGATCGCCACCGAGGACCGCCGCTTCTACAAGCATATCGGCATCGATTTCCTGGGCCTCGCGCGCGCGCTCTGGGTCAACATCCGCAACGGCCGCATCCGCGAGGGCGGCTCGACGATCAGCCAGCAGCTCGCCAAGAACCTCTTCCTCACCCACCAGCGCACCATGCGCCGCAAGGTGCAGGAGGCGCTGCTCGCCTTCTGGCTCGAGCGGCGCTTCTCCAAGGACCAGATCCTCACGATCTACCTGAACCGCGTCTATCTCGGCGCCGGCGCCTACGGGGTCGACGCCGCCGCGCGGCGCTTCTTCGGCAAGCCGGCGCGTCTCTTAAACCTCTACGAGGCGGCGATGCTGGCGGGTCTCCTGAAGGCGCCCTCGCGCCACAACCCGGCGAACAGCCCGGCCGCCGCCGCCAACCGCGCCCGGATCGTGCTCACCGACATGGTCGAGGCGGGTTACATCACCAAGCGCCGCGCCGCCCGCGCGCTCCGGCAGAAGCGCACGCTGCGCCCCGATCTCGCCGCCGGCGCGCGCCACTACTTCACCGACTGGGCGCTGGCGCGGATCAAGGATTACGTCGGCGAGGTGCGCGGCGACCTCGTCGTCGTCACCACCCTCGACGCGGCGATGCAGAAGATCGCCGAGGCCGAGGTCGAGCGCTACCTCGCGCGCTTCGGCCCGCGCCTCAAGGTGCAGCAGGGCGCGCTGGTGGCGCTGGCCACCGACGGGGCGGTGCGCGCCATGGTCGGCGGCCGCGACTACCGGGAGAGCAAGTTCAACCGCGTGACCCAGGCCAGGCGCCAGCCCGGCTCGGCCTTCAAGCCCTTCATCTTCCTGGCCGCCATCGAGGCCGGGATCGAGCCCGACGCCAGGTTCCGCGACGCGCCCATCCGCATCGGCCGCTGGCGCCCGCGCAACTACCACAACAAGTACTTCGGCGAGGTCACCCTGCGCGAATCCGTGACCCGCTCGCTGAATTCGGTCGCCGTGCGGGTCAGCGAGAAGGTCGGCCGCAAGAAGGTCATCCGCGTCGCCCGGCGCCTCGGCATCCGCACGCCGCTGCGCGCCCACCCCTCGATCGCGCTCGGCGCCGGCGAAGTGACGATGCTCGAGCTGACCGGCGCCTACGCGGCGCTGGCCAACAACGGCACCGGCGTCTTTCCCTACGCCATCGCCGAGATCAGGACGCGCGGCGGCCGCGTGCTCTACCGCCGGCGCGGCTCGGGGCTCGGCCGCGTCGTCGCCGCCAGCCACGTCGCGGCGATGAACGACGTGCTGCGCGCCGTCATGGTCTGGGGCACCGGCAAGGCCGCGCGCCTCGCCGACCGCCCCGCCGCCGGCAAGACCGGCACCAGCCAGGACTTCCGCGACGCCTGGTTCATCGGCTACACGCCGGGCCTGGTCGCCGGCGTCTGGGTCGGCAACGACGACGCGCGGCCGATGAAGGGCGTCACCGGCGGGGCGCTGCCGGCCTGGATCTGGAAGGCCTTCATGACCCGCGCCCTCAAGGGCACCGCGCCCCGGGCGCTGCCCGGCGTCGCCTGGGCGCCCAAGGACTAGGGCAGGACCCCGAGCGCATTGTTGAGTCGTCAACTTGATCGAGCTCTGCTCCAGGACCCGTACCCCACGCGCCTGGCGCGAGAAATTCAACCCGTCTAAACCCTCTCCTAACCACCCCTCGCCTATACCCGTTCGCCAATCCCTGTCTCATTGCGTGGGGAGCTGGCGAATGCAGCGTTTCGCACGAATTCCGGCCGCCTTGGCCGTCCTGGCGGCGGCCACGTTTGCCACCGCCCCCACCTGGGCGAACGGCATCGTCTCATTTCGGGCCGAGTACAAGTACTTCATCGGCGAGGGCGATGCGGACGCCGGCGGCGGCGTGCAGGAAAACCGCGTCAACTGCACCGCCTGGGTCCAGTCGTCGCGGGTCCGCATGCAGGGCGCAAACCTGCTGCCCAGCCGCCAGCAACTGGAAACCCGGGAAACCCTGGACGGGCGCGGCATGACGTTCACGCACAGCGTTTCCTTCGCCGGCCGGCCGGCCGTCACCACCGAGGCCGCCGCCATGCGCGGCGAGGGCGGCAAGCCCGCGCTCGTCAGGTTCACCAGCCCCAAGGCCCGGTCGCTGCGGTTGCCGCGCGGAACCATGTTTCCCGCGGCTTTCTATCTGCGAACCCTGCGCGAGCTCCAACGCGCCCGCGACGCCGCCGTCCCGCGCACCCCGGTGTTCGGAATGGCGTGGCGCGGCCGCGACGTCATCTACGTCGAGGCGCGCCGCCTGCGCTCGAGCGAGCCGCTGTTCAACCGGGTCGAGGGCGACAGCCATCTGCTCGACGCCCCCGCCATCGACATCGAGCTGCGCTACTACGCCGGCCCCACGGCGAAGAAGCCCCTGTATCGCGTCGTCTACAAACTCCATGCGAACGGCATCTACAGCCGGGCCGTATATTACCACCCGGTCGCGACCTTCACGGTCGAGCTGACGTCCGTCCACGAGCTCGAGAAGGCCGCCTGCTAGAGCAGATCGCGCTGCCTGTGACCTCCGCCGGTTGGACATGCCGCCGGCCATGCGACATCATCCGGTCCTGGACCCGACCCGACCCATGGGGGACGAGGCGTGGACTTCTCAGGCGACATGGCGCGCCTCCAGCGCTCGGTCGCGCGCAGCCACGAGATCGCGGTGCGCCGCGCCGCCGTCTTCGAGGCGCTGGCCCCGCGCCGCGGCGAGGCGGTGCTGGAGATCGGCTGCGGCGGCGGCGCCTACCTGCGCGACGCGGCGCTGGCGGTCGGCGAGACCGGGCGGGCCTGCGGCATCGACATCAGCGCCGACCAGATCGACGGCGCCAGCGCCCACTGCGCCGACGCTCCGGCGGTCGAGCTCCACGTCGCCTCGGCGCTCGAGCTGCCCTTCGGGGACGGGGTCTTCGACGCCGCCTATTCGGTCCAGGTGCTGGAATACATCGACGCGGTGGACGCCGCGATCGCCGAGGCGCACCGGGTGCTCAAGCCCGGCGGGCGCTTCGTCCATCTGGCAAGCAATTGGGACTCGGTCGTCTTCAACGCCGGCGACGCCGGCCTCATGGCCCGCATCCTCGGCGCCTGGGAGGCGCACTGCCACCACCCCAACCTGCCCGCCAGCATGGCCGGCCGCCTGCGCCGCGCCGGCTTCGACGCGATCGAGCAGACCCCGCTGCCCCTGCTGATCACCGCCTACCACGAGCACAGCTACATCTTTTGGGCGGCGCAGCTCTTCGCCGGCTTCGCGGTCGGCCAGGGCGCGGTCACCGACGACGAGGCCAAGGCCTGGCTCGATGACCTCGCCGCGCTCGATGCAAAGGGCGAGTTCTTCTTCTCGCTGACGGCGGTGATCACCCGCGCCCGCAAGGCATTGCCATGACCGATCCCTTCTCCGGCTTGAGCACCGCAACCGTCAACGGCGTTTCGCTGGCCTATCGCGAGCGCGGATCGGGCGATCCGGTGGTGTTCGTCCACGGCAGCGGCTCCGACCTGCGGACCTGGGAGGGCCAGATGGCCGCCATCGGGGCGCGCCACCGCGCGGTCGCCTACAGCCGCCGCCACGCCCGGCCGAACGCCGACATCGAGGTCGGCGCCGACGACCAGATGCTGCCGCATGCCGACGACCTCGCCGGGTTCCTGGCCGCGGTCGATGCGCCGGCGGCCCACCTCGTGGGGCATTCCTGGGGCGGCTTCGTCGCGCTCATAACGGCGATCCGGCATCCCGAACGGGTCCGCAGCCTCGTCCTGATGGAGCCGCCGGTGCTCTCGCTGTTCGTCGGCACGCCGCCGCGTCCGGCGGAGATCCTCAAGCTCCTCCTGCGGCGGCCGAGCACCGCCTTCGCGATAATCAGGTTCGGCGTCACCGCCTTCGAGCCGGCCAGGAAAGCCTACCTGCGCGGCGACGACGAGGCGGCGATGCGGGCCTTCGGCCGCGGCGTGCTCGGGACGGCCGGCTTCGAGGGGCTGTCCGACGCCCGCCGGCGACAGGTGCAGGACAATCGCCAGGCCGATCGCGCCCAGATCCTCGGCGCCGGCTTCCCGCCGCTCGGCGACGACGAGGTCCGCGGCGTGCGCGCGCCGACCCTGCTGCTGGTCGGCGAGCGGAGCCCGGCGCTGTTCCATCGGCTGAGCGACCGCCTGGCCGAGCTCCTGGCGGACCATGAGCGCGCCGAGATCGCGGGCGCCTCGCATCTGATGCACGAGGACAATCCGCTGATGGTCAACGAGACCATCCTCGGCTTCCTCGAACGCCGGCAACCCGCGCCGGGCTAATCCCCCTTCGGCGTGTGTCCCCCGTAGCCGACCGCGCCGACGATCTTGTCCTTGGCGCGCCGCACGCTCGCGGGATCGGCCGGATCGACGCCGAGCGGCGCGTCGCCGGCGATGGTGACGCGCTCCATGACGCGGCGCCGGGGGTAGTAGTCGTGCACCGCGTAGTGCTGCACCGAGCGGTTGTCCCAGAAGGCGAGCGTGCCCGGCTCCCAGTGCAGGCGGTACTGCACCTCCGGGATCAGCGCCTGGTGGAACAGCGTCTCCAGCAGCGCCGCGCTCTCGCGCTCGTCCATGTCCCTGATGCGGATCGTGAACTGCGGGTTGACGAAGAGTACCTTGCGTCCGGTCACCGGATGCACGCGCACGACCGGATGGGCGACCGGCGGGAAGCGCCGCTCGTACTCCCGCAGGCGCGCCCGGTCCTCGGCCGTGTCGGCGAAGATCGCCCGGAAGGGCTTGATGTCGTGCACCGCCTCGAGCCCGGAGACGAAGGCCTGCATGCGGTCGCTCAAGCCCTCGTAGGCGGCGGCCATGCTGGCGAAGACGGTGTCGCCGCCGAGCGCCGGCACCTCCTTGGCGTAGAGCATCGTGCCCATCGGCGGATCGGGCCGGAAGGTCTCGTCGCTGTGCCAGACGTCGGTGCCGAAGGGCGGGTTCTCCGCCGTGTTCTCGAAGCGGATGAGCGCCGGCCGGACTTCGTCGGCGGGCGCGAAGGGATGCACCGTGAGCGCGCCGAAGCGCGCGCCGAACGCCATGAGCTGGTCTGCGCTGATCTCCTGGCCGCGGAAGAGTACGAGCCCATGCTCGGCATGCGCCGCCAGGACCGCCTCGCGCGCCGCCGCGTCGAGGGGTGCGCGCAGGTCGAGCCCGACGATCGCGGCGGCGAGGTTGACCCCGAGCTTCTCGACGCCGATCGCCGCCGCGCCCGGTCGCGCTTGCTTGGCCGTTTGGCTCACGGGCCCCTCCCGCGGCTGTTCGCTCCTCCGAGCCGTCGCGCGCCAGTTTAGCCGATCGCGCGGGCGAAGGGCGCGGGATTCGCGCGCGCCGCGTTGTCCCTCCGGGGGCCCTACTTGTCGGCGGCGGTGACGATGCGGCCGATGTCGATATAGCCGACGTCGATGGCGTGGCTGAGCGCGTCATAAGCCGCGCGGGCCTCCTCGAAAAGCTCGCGCTTCAGGCGCAGGCCCTCGATGGCGGCGGCGTCGGGCAGCGGGCCCTCGGCCTCGCCGCAGATCTTCAGCGCCGCTTCGAGGTATTCCGCGCGCAGCCGCGCCACGGTCACCGCGAAGGCGAAGGCGCGCTCCTGGTCGAGCAGCGGGATGCGCCCATGGATCACCTCCTGGTTGGCGACCCGGATGCCTTGCTCGGTCTCGCTGAAGTAGCGCTGCTTGGCCTTGTGCGCGGCAATGTCCTCGGTAAAGCGGGACATGGGACTCGTACTCCCGTGAACGGTTGACCCGCGCCCCGGCGGACGCGGGCGGGTGGTCAAAGCCTAGCCGGTGCGCATTGCCAAGCCCCTAACGAGGCCGCGCTCGCAAACGACTGCGCGCGCGAACAACAACCGGACATTGTATGTACACTTTTTGTTCTTGACAAGCGTGCGGACCTATGATGGGATTAATCCCACAAGACCATAGGCCATATCCCATCATGCGAGGTCATCCGATGCCGGAATTCGATACTTTCGATCCGTTTGGGGGCGTGCTCGACGACGACGAGCGCGAAGAGGTCACCCGGCGCCTGCGCAGCCTCACCGGCGATCCGGTGCGCTATGACTTCGGCGACCCGGATGTCTTCGCCTATACCGACCGCCAGCGCGGCCGGCTGACCGACGACGACGGCGTTCCCATCGCCAAGGACTTCGAGCCCTTCGAGCCCTCGGTCCGGCGCAGCGACGCCTGGATCGAAACGCCTGTCGGCAAGGATGAGCCCAACCATCCGCTCGCGGTCTACAAGACCAAGAAGCTGCTGAAGCGGAACGGTTTCCACGAGTTCAGGCCGGGCATCGAGCAGATGGGCGAGGCGAGTCCGCGCTTCCTCGCCGGCCTCGAGCGCTTCCAGGCCGCGCACGACCTCAAGCCCGACGCCATGGCCTGGCCGGGCGGGCCGACGGTCCACATGCTGCTGCGAAAGGCCTTCGGCGAAGGCGACGGCCCGCCGCCCGCGGTCGAGTCCGGGCTCTTCAAGGACCGCTTCGGCAAGGATCCAAACCTCACGCTCTCAGGACAGCCGATCTTCGGGGCCGGCAGCCTCGCAACGGGTCTGGGTGAGGCGGCAGACACTGATCGCGACGGTGCGGCTTCGCTGGACATGGCGCTTCAGCCCCTCAACCCCAATCCGGTACCCGGCGTTCAACCGCCCGCCGGTAGTGGCGGCACGCCGGACTTGTCCGAAACCGCGCCTATCGGGTTCGAGCCGTTCGGCGACGATCGCCACGGTACGCCTTCCGACAAGCTGCGACTGAGCGCGGCGACCACTGCCTCGCTGATCGCCAAGCAACTGCGTAACGTCAAGGATGCCCCGACGCTCACCCAGCTGGCGGCATTCGACATTAGGCTGCACAACATCAACCCCTTCAGCCCGCTTCATCCGAGCGCCGGCAAGGTCCCGGAAGCCAAGGCCATCCTGAAGGAC
>Ga0302046_10000849_pt1 | contig 29252 bp, 20 predicted proteins | sample RVTome_11_FD_200261 | JGI IMG/M metagenome (GOLD analysis project Ga0302046, IMG submission 200261) | Soil microbial communities from uranium-contaminated site in the Upper Colorado River Basin, Wyoming, United States - RVT147D111 (version 2) ...
GACTATATTACCAAACACTACACGGTCTGCAGTATTGGCCAGGTCCTCTCTGCCATGCGCGGCGAAGATGAGTTACCCCCTAATCCTTGTCTGTTGACCTTCGATGACGGCTTGCTCGATCATTACCTGACGGTCTTTTCGAGGCTAGAGGAGCGGGGCATCGTAGGGAGCTTCTATCCACCGGCGGAAGCCATCGAAAAACACAGAGTTCTCGATGTCCACAAGATTCATTTTATCCTGGCCTCGATGGAAGACCGGCAAAAATTAGTCGAGGACGTGTCTGATTTGGTCAAACGGTATCGCACCGAGTACGACATTCCAGCAGATGAAGAACTCTACCAACGGTTTGCCAGCCAAGGCGGCTGGTCCGATCCACCGGAGATCGTCTACGTTAAAAGCGTTTTGCAGTGGGGGCTGCCGGAGCTGATTCGCTCAGACGTCGTTCACCGGTTGTTCACCCAGTATGTCACCGCTGATGAAGGAGCCTTTGCCAGAGAACTTTATATGGACATCGATCAGTTGCGCTGCATGGCCAGACACGGCATGGATATAGGCGGGCATGGCTATAAACATGCTTTGTTGGGAACACTGCCCCGACATGAACAGAAACAGGAAATAGACCTTACTGTTGACTTTTTAACAAAAATATGCGGGCAAAAACCGGTGGATTGGGTCATGTGCTATCCCCATGGCAGCTACGATGATGACACTGTAGAGTTGCTCAACCAGGTTGGCTGCGCCTTGGGCCTGGCAGTGCATGTTGGCCTGGTGTCCGATTTTTCAAATCCTTTTCGATTGGAAAGACTGGATACCAACGATCTTCCTTGTTCAGGCGATGCCAATATTTCAGACTGGACCCGAAAGGCCCAACAAGTGCCGGTTAAGCATTCAGTAAAGTAAATGAAGAACGATTTGTTCCTGAAAGGTATTAGGTAAAGTGATGGTAACTGCAATCGAAAATAGAGTGAACAGCCTTAACGAGCCGTTTCTAAACGTGCCCCATAGTCAAGAAAACCTGCTGCCGGCCGAAAAATTATCTATGGACCTTTTGACCAAGATTCAAGACCGCACCGCGGTCGTCGCCGTGATTGGCCTGGGTTACGTCGGACTGCCGCTGGCGACGACTTGCGCGGAGGTTGGATTTACCGTAAATGGCATCGATCTAAGTGAGGATAAAGTTGCCGGCTTGAATCGGGGTGAGAGCCATATCCAGGATGTACCCAATGAGCAGTTGGCTTCGCTGGTTTCCAGCAGCCGGCTGCGGGCTCATACCGGCTATGATTCGGTAGCTGATGCTGATATCGTGATTATGTGTGTGCCCACCCCCTTGAACAAGACAGGTGATCCGGACATCTCTTATATCCTGGCTGCCGGTAACGCTTTACGGGATCGGTTGAAGTCAGGAGCGCTGGTGGTGCTGGAGAGCACGACCTTCCCAGGCACGACCGAGGAGTTGTTGGCCCCTATGCTGGTCGAGGCCGGGCTTACCGTGGGCCATGACCTGTTCGTTGCTTTTTCGCCCGAACGGATTGATCCCGGGAACCCTCATTTTGGCCTGCGCAACGTCCCTAAAGTTGTGGGGGGGATGACGCCAGCCTGCCGGACGGTAGCAGTGGCATTCTATGAAGCCATCGTGGAGCAGGTCGTGCCGGTTTCGTCGCCGATCGCGGCAGAAATGACCAAGCTGCTTGAAAATACCTTCCGCTCGGTCAACATTGCCCTGGTCAATGAAGTGGCCATTATGTGCAGCAAGCTGGGCGTCGATGTCTGGGAAGTGATCGAGGCAGCGGCCTCTAAGCCCTATGGTTTCATGAAGTTTAGTCCCGGGCCGGGTGTCGGCGGACATTGTATCCCGGTAGACCCCAATTACCTCTCCTGGAAGCTAAAACACTTGAATTACAATGCCCGCTTCGTCCAATTGGCCGGTGAGATCAACGCCGAGATGCCGACCTACGTGGTTGGTAAAGTCGTCGATGCTTTGAATGCCCAACGCAAGGCAGTGAATGGATCACGTATTTTGGTGCTGGGCGTGGCGTACAAGCCGGACGTCGATGATGTGCGTGAGTCACCGGCCCTGGACATCTTGCGGCTGTTGCACGCGCGTGGAGCAGAGCTTTTCTACAACGATCCCTACGTCGCCCAGCTTAAATTGAACGGCGTCACCCTGGAGTCGCAGCCGCTGACCTCGGCGCTGCTGGCCGCGCAGGATTGTGTTGTCATTGTTACGGCTCACAAAGACTACGATTGGGCCAGCATCACCTCAGCCGCTAAAGTGATTGTGGATACCCGGAACGTGATCCATACCGGTACGACCGAACGGGCCACTGTCATCAGGCTGTAACCGTTTCTAACTCTTTTTAAATAAACTTCTAACGACATTGCTATTAAACATTGTTATGATACTTACATTGAATTTGAACAGGATTTTTGCGGATGCCTTCTAATATTTTTGCCTCACATTGCTTGATTATTGCGGAAGTGGCCCAGGCCCACGATGGCAGTCTGGGCATGGCCCATGCCTACATCGATGCTGTAGCTGAGGCCGGGGCGGATGCAATTAAATTTCAAACACATATCGCCTCAGCCGAAAGCACCCCGGATGAACCCTGGCGAGTGAAGTTCAGTCCCCAAGATGCTACACGCTACGACTATTGGCAGCGGATGGAGTTTACCGAGGAGCAGTGGCATGGTCTCAAGCACCATGCCGATGAACGAGACCTGCTCTTCCTGAGTTCGCCATTTTCGAGTGAAGCTGCGGAATTATTGGCTCGAGTCGGGGTCGCCGCCTGGAAGGTCGCCTCCGGCGAGGTCAGCAATATACCGATGTTTGACCAAATGGCTGCAACCGGGCACCCTGTTCTTATCTCCAGCGGCATGAGTTCACTCAATGAGATCGATGCGGCCGTAGCGCGGGTGAAGTCGTACAACTTGCCGGTGGCTGTCTTCCAATGCACGTCGGCCTATCCCTGCCCGCCTGAGAAAACAGGGCTTAACCTGCTTTCATTCTTTCGGGAGCGTTATGATTGCCCGGTGGGCCTGTCCGACCATTCCGGCACGATCTACCCTGGCCTGGCCGCGGCCACGCTCGGCCTGGATCTCCTGGAAGTCCACGTGACTTTTAGCCGTGAAATGTTTGGACCGGACGTACCGGCCTCCGTCACGACAACGGAACTGCGCCAACTGGTCGAGGGTATCCGCTTTATTGAAAAAATGATGGCGAATCCGGTCGATAAAGATGCTATGGCAAATGAAATGGCCCCGCTTCGTGACCTGTTTAACAAGAGCGTCGTGGCTCGCCAGGATCTGCCGGCAGGCACCGTGCTCTGCCAAGAACACCTGACGGGCAAGAAACCAGGCACGGGTATTCCAATTGCTCAAATGCCTGGACTTATTGGGCAGCGACTGCGCCGGTCGCTCATGAAAGATGAAATGTTGCGGGAAACGGATTTAGAGGTAGTCAAGGAGTTAGAAGTCGTCTAAGAATCAGGCACTTCTGCTGAATAGATAATGGAATGGACCGGTGTAGTACCGGTTGAAGGATATGGAGGATACGAATAAATGCGACGTAAGGTATGTGTGGTGGTAACAGCCCGCCCCAGCTACAGCCGAATCAAAACGGCACTCCAGGCCATTCAGGCTCATCCTGATTTGGAACTACAACTGGTCGTGGCCGCCTCAGCCCTGCTTGACCGTTATGGCACCGCCGTGGAATACATCGAGCGAGACGGCTTTGAAATAGCGGCTCGCGTATTCATGGTGCTTGAAGGCGAGAATGTGACCACTATGGCCAAGACAACGGGTCTTGGCTTGTTGGAGTTGGCCACGGTTCTCGATAACTTGAAGCCTGACGTTGTCGTTACGATTGCAGATCGTTATGAAACGCTCGCTACGGCCGTTGCAGCAGCCTATATGAATATTCCAGTGGCCCACATCCAAGGTGGCGAGGTGACCGGCTCCATTGATGAAAAAGTGCGCCACGCGGTGACTAAACTGGCTGACCTCCATTTCGTCTCAACAGAGGGGGCGGCCAAACGAGTCATTCGCATGGGCGAAGACCCGGCAACCGTATTTGTTACCGGCTGCCCTTCGATTGACCTGGCCGCCGAGATCTTGCCGGAGCCGGCGTTGAATTTTGATCCATTCGAAAAGTATGGTGGGGTGGGTCCGAGAGTGGATATATCGAATGGTTATTTGGTGGTGATGCAGCACCCAGTCACGACAGAGTACGACCTGGCCAAGCAGCATATATTTGAAACGCTGCATGCAGTGCATGATATAGACATGCCTGCCTTATGGTTTTGGCCCAATGTGGATGCCGGCTCGGACGGTACGTCCAATGGTATTCGCACCTTTCGTGAGAACGAAAGGCCATCAAACATCCATTTCTTTAAAAATATGACTCCCACCGATTTTCTACGGCTGCTGTATAACTGTCGCTGTCTGGTAGGAAACTCAAGTGTTGGCGTCCGTGAATGTTCTTTCTTGGGTGTGCCGGTGGTCAATATTGGCTCCCGCCAGGCTGGACGGGAACGTGGAGGCAATATACTGGACGTAGGGTACGATCAGAAGCAGATTAAAGACGCGACAGAACACCATCTTAACAACAGTCGTTATCCGCAAGATTTGCTGTATGGTAATGGCACGGCAGGTGAACAGATTGCTCAGTTATTGATTGAAGCCTCCTTACGAGTTGAGAAGAAGTTAATGTACTGATGAATACAGCCCAGGTAGCAGGATAACGAAATGCAGCATGTCCTAAATGTATTAGGCATCATTCCGGCCCGAGGCGGGTCCAAGGGCGTTGTTGGCAAGAATATTCGTTTAGTGGCAGGTGAACCCCTCATCGCTTACTCCATTCGAGCGGCTCAGAAGAGCCACTCCCTCACCTATTTCTTAACGACTACTGATGATGAGCGTATTGCTGAGGTGGCCGAACGTTATGACTCCCCCGTCCTCGTTCGCCCCGCTGACCTGGCTCAGGATGAATCCCCTATGGTTCCGGTCGTGCTCCATGCTTTGGAATATGTCGAGCAAGCGACAAAGAGGCAGTATGATGTCGTGGTTCTCCTTCAGCCTACATCGCCCATTCGCGAAGGAACCGATATCGATGCCGTCATCCGCATGTTCGAGCATGACCCCGAATTGGAAGGTGTGGTCAGCGTTTGCGCTATGCACGATACCCACCCGGCGCGAATGTATCATCTCGATGAAGAAGGACGGATGGAGCCTTTATGGTCTGACTGGGAGACGGCCCGGCGGCAGGATTTACCGGTGGTCTACTTTCGAAACGGTTCGATCTATGCCGTTCGGCGCTCGACCCTGGTCGAGCAGCGGACCCTGATGAGTAAACGGAAGAAGGCTTATGTGATGCCGGTGGAACGTCTGGCCAACATTGACGACGAGCGGGACCTGGTCATTACGGATACGCTCGTTCAGATGTGGCAGAAAGGACAACTGTGATGGTCCGCATCTTAAATGTTGAACCGGAAGATTATAGTGCGGAAGCGCGCCAGATCCTCCAGGGCATGGGCGAATTGGTGGAAGAAGTTGTGCCCCAAGAGCGCCTGGCGGACAGGGTCCAGGGTTTTGATGCCCTCATTGTCCGGCTCCATGTGCGCGTAACCGACGAGGTTTTGGCGGCTGCCGACCGGCTGCGGGTTGTGGTCACGGCGACGACCGGACTCGATCATATTGATCTCGAAGCCGCCAGGAAACGAGGCATCGAAGTCATCAGCCTGTATGGTGAAACAGAATTTCTTCGAACCATTTCGGCCACAGCAGAACATACCTGGGCCCTTCTCCTGGCGTTGGTGCGTCAAATTCCCTGGGCCTTCCAGGACGTGGGTCAAGGAAATTGGGATCGGGATCGCTTTCGGGGACGGGACCTGCGGGGGAAGCAGTTGGGCATACTGGGACTGGGGCGCCTTGGCCAGCAGGTAGCCCGCTATGGGTTGACGTTTGGGATGCAGGTTGGCGCTTACGATCCCTTCTTAAATGAGTGGCCGGCGGGTGTTCAACGTTTCGAAACCCTGGAATCGTTCCTGCGCTGGAGCGAAATCTTGAGTATCCACCTTCCGTTAAATCAAACGACCCATGGCTTTCTCGACAAAGCACGATTGCAGTTATTGCCCGAGGGGGCCCGAGTGGTCAACACGGCCAGAGGCGCGGTCTGGGACGAGCAGGCTGTGGTTGAACTGCTCGACACAGGTCATCTTGCCGGAGCAGCCTCAGATGTTTTAGCCGAAGAGCAGCCGGCCGAGCGCCGGGAGCAATGCCCATTGCTGGCCTATGCCCGAGAGCATAATAACCTGCTCATCACGCCGCACATTGGCGGCGCGACCATCGAGTCGATGGCCATGACAGAGGTTTTTGTGGCCCGGAAGCTGGCCAAATTCTTAAGTAACCCCGTGGCAAATAAACAACTGCAAACAATGCGCCAGGTGTCCGTCTGATGGCCGAGAAACCGAACGTGCTAGCAATTATTCCGGCCCGGGGTGGTTCAAAAGGTGTCCCGCACAAAAACATCCGTCCGGTGTGTGGTAAGCCGCTCATTGCCTACACCATTGAGACCGCTTTGGCTGCCCGGCATCTTTTCCATCGAATTATCGTTAGTACGGATGACGACGAGATCGCCGCTGTGGCCCGGAACTATGGCGCGGAGGTCCCTTTTATGCGACCGGCCGAACTCGCGGTCGATGAGGCCCCTATGGCGCCGGTCTTGCAACATGCCGTCCGTTTTGTCGAGCAACAGGATGATATCAGGCTGGATTGGGTCTATCTCTTGCAGCCGACCGATCCTTTGCGAACCGTCGCGGACCTCGAAGAGGCTATGCAGCTTGGTCTGGCCGGTGGCTGTGATTCGGTTATCAGCGTGGTGCAGGTGTTCGCCGTTCATCCCATTCTGATGAAGCGCATCGAACATGGGCGCCTCTTACCGTACTGTATCGAGGAGAAAGAAGACACCCGCCGCCAGGACTACCAGCCCCCGGCTTATATGCGCAACGGCGCCATCTACCTTACCCGGCGCGATGTACTGATGGAGCGCAACTCCGGTTGGGGCGAGACGATCCGGCCCTACATTATGCCGCCCGAACGGTCGGTGGGTGTGGACACTGAATTGGATTTGAAGCTGCTGGAACTGCTCCTGCAAGAGAACCAGCTTGTAACTGAGAAATAACGAGCTTGCTCAAAGGATAAGCTATTATGTGCGGAATTATTGGAATAGCGGGAGGGAACCCGAATCTCGAAGAACTGAAAGCGATGCTAGCCCAGATTCGGCACCGGGGACCGGATGGGGAAGGTGTTCATCTGGCTGAAGGTGTGGGTATCGGTAACGTGCGGCTGGCCATTGTCGATCTCAGTCCGGCGGGAGACCAGCCCATGCTCAGTCCCGATGGGCGTTATTCGCTCGTCTATAACGGCGAACTCTATAACCACATGGATTTCAGGCCGCAGCTCGAGGCGAGCGGCGTGAGCTTTCGGGGGCACTCCGACACCGAGACCCTGTTGTGGCTCCTGATCCGCCATGGCGAGGCTATTTTACCTGAACTCAACGGCATCTTTACCTTTGCCTTTCACGACTCGCTCACCGGGAATTTATTGTTGGCCCGGGACCATATGGGCGTCAAGTCACTTTATTATGCCCGGGGCAAGGGCGGCCGGCTCCTGTTTGCCTCAGAAATCAAGGCGCTTTTTGTAACAGGTGAGGTCGAACCCCGCCTAAACGTCGACGATATTCTTGAGCTTTTCATGTACCATTTCATTGCCGGCGAGCGGACGGCGTTCGCAAATGTTTATGAACTCCCTGCGGGCCATATGATGCAGGTTGCCGGCGGGCGAATGCGGTTGAAAGAATTTTGGAATGTCACCTCAACGGCACAGGCTGGAAGCGTTGACGGCGAGGCCGAGCCCTTTGACCGTATCCTGGACGCCGCTGTCCGCCGGCAGCTCATGGCGGATGTGCCCATTGGCATCATGTCCAGCGGCGGGCTCGATTCAGGCATTGTCACGGCCCTGGCCGGTCGCCAAAATACCCAAATGACCGGTTTCTGCTTTCGGGACCCGGCCTATGGTTATGATGAATTTGAAGAGTCTCGCAGTGCGTCAACCCCCTTCAATGTGAATGTGGAAGAGGTGCGCATTCCCGAAGGGGCCGTGCCCGATCTGCTGGCCACCCTGACCTGGCACTATGATGAGCCGTTACCGCGACCGCATCACATTGCCGCCTATGCTGTTTCAAAACGAGCCCAAGAAATGGGCCTCAAGGTGCTGCTCGCCGGCGAGGGCGGGGATGAATTACTGGGCGGGTATTCGCGCTATATTACGTTTGCCGATGAAATGAGCCGCTCCGGTGACACCAGCCCCCTTGTTTTCGCACATAACCGAGTCGCCCTCCCCCGCATTGCCCGGTTCTGGCCGGGGAAGCGGTTCCTGAATGGCTATCGCTTCTGGTGTGCCGAGGAAACGAAAGGGCTTGACTTGATCAACCGCCAGCTCATTGTCGATCAGAAGACCTTTTTACAGCACTTCTTACAGCGTTCCGATCGAATGGGTATGGCCGCCGGGGTTGAAATTCGGGTTCCGCTTCTTGATATCCCGCTGGTTACATACGTCAACGGTCTACCGGGATCGAAAAAAATCTCGGGTGGAATAACGAAAACATACCTGCGGTCCGCGGCTCGCGGCCTCCTGCCGCCAGCTCTGGTCGAACGCCCGAAACAACCGTTTGACATGCCGATGGCTCCCCTGCTCCAGAAAGGCCCGGTCGCCGATTTTCTTGACGATATGCTCCTGTCAAAACCACGCTGCGCTGATCTTTTTGATGCGGATGGCATCGTATCGCTGGTGCGTGACCTGCGGGCCGGCCAGGACGAGCTCTGGAAAGTGGCCTGGCTGCTGCTGACCACCGAGGTCTGGATGCGAACCTTTGAGGTGACCGTATGATTGGTGTTTTTGCCCTGGCCGGGTGGTCGCCGGCTGAACTCCAGGACCACGCCCGGAACCTGGCCGTCAAAATGGCCGCGAAACCTGCCTGGCAGGTTGGCACGTCTGTGACAGATGACGTTGCCTGCGGGAGAATCGGTCCGCCGCGGTCCGAAGCCGTTTGGTCCTCTGAGGATGGTGTCTACCAGGCCTGGCTCGACGGTTTCGCCTGGTCATTGAGTTCTCAAGACGGCGAGATAGACCGTGTTGTTGGAGTGGGCGATCTGGCCCAGGCGCTGCTCAGTCGGGGCCCTGAGGCGCTGCTTGATTTTCAAGGTGAATTCTGCCTGCTCGTTTTCGACCGGGCAAAACGAACCCTCCTGGCTGCGACCGACCGGTTTGGAATTCGGACGACCTATTGGCATGCTGCCGCCGGACGCCTGGCGATCTGTTCCGAATTGTATTCATTACTGCATCTAGGTCTGGTCCCTCGGCAGTTGGACAAACCCTTTGTCGCCGCCTTACTGCGCTTCAACAAATGCAGACTGGGAGACAAAACGCTGTTTGCCGGGATCGAGGTTGTACCGCCGGGCACGGTGCTGGAGTTTGATCTCAATCAGCCTACCCGGCCAAAGCGGCATCTGTATTATCAACACACATTCTACGATGAAGCGAAAAGCGAAGCGGATTGGGTTAATGATATCGTTCCGGCGCTGCGTGGGGCCGTGCAAGACGCGGTGAACCGGCATGAGGCGTCGACAGCGCTGCTGTTGAGCGGCGGGCTTGACTCGCGATTGCTCCTGAGTGCCCTGGACGCGGACCAGCGAAAACAGCTTTTCCTGGTGAGCTGCGGGCTGCCGGAGAGCGACGAGGTCCAACTGGCGGCTCAGGTTGCGGCTCAAGTGGGTGGCAACTACCGCAATATCGATCTTGGCCCGGCTGATTATCTTGAGTGGGCCCAAACCCATGTCCGGCGCAATGAAGAGTTCGACATCTTTGTCCAGGGAGCCCAGGCTCAGGTTCATGAGGAAGCGGCGAAGGCCGTGATAGCGGCGACAACCGGCTGGGACCTTGATATTCCCCTGCGCGGCACCTATCTGGATCAGGCTGCATTGAGTCTGACCGATGAGGCCCTGGTAAAAGACCTGATCGATGCCAAATGGAAGCTGTTTTCTGAAGCTGAATTGGCCGAGCTGTTACAGGAGCCGTTTTACCGAGAAGCAGGCCAGGCCCCCGAAGGGTGGCTGGACGAATTATTGGCGCAGCTTCCGGCGCGAACGCCGCTCAGACTGTATCTCCAGTTTATATTCCAATATGAAAAACGCCGGCTGCTCATGCTGCGCGGTCGGATGATGCGGTTTGAATTGGAGACGATGACGCCGTTTTATAATACGCGCTTGCAGCTATTATTATCCCGTGTACCGGAACACATGAAGGAAAACAACCGGCTGTTCGCCCGCGTCCTCAACGAACTGTCGCCTGAACTGGCCGCTATTCCTTACCAGCGCACGATGCTGCCGGCCAATATTCCGGTTGAGTATTGGGAACGAGGCACCGAGCTTGAAAACCAACGCGAGGCACTGCTGCGTGAGATCTATACTAAAACAGGCATTCGGGTTCCGTACCGGCGCTACTATTCGAACTTCGATGAATGGCTTGCCTCCGACCTGGGTTGGCTCCGCTTTGCCAGAGACCTGCTCGACAGCAAAGAGACGTTGTTAACCCAAGAACTCGTCAGGCCAGACGTGGTCGGTCGTTTTTTGGAAGCGTACAGCGGGAAGAGCTCTCAGCGACTCAAGCTGATATATCTTATGTCGCTTGAACTCTATCTGCGAGAGTATTTCAATTAGGAACTTAACCACAAGGTTTGATTCGAAAGGATTAGTGATGAATTCTCCAAAAGACGGGTTGCGTGAAAACTTAAAGACAATTTTACAAACCGCCGGTTTGCTGAACACAGCCCGCTGGGTCCGGCGCAAGACCTTATTTTCAAACCAGACGGAACCTAACGGGTCTGATGTGCATCGCCAGCGGTTCTTGGAATTCAAGCGAAGCTATGAAGGTATCTTACGCCACACCTTGAATGACGCGAGTGATGGGCAGAAAAAGGTCCTCGTGATAAGTATGGGCTTTCCCGAGATCGAACTGGAACTGGGCCTCATCAAAGGGTTAGAACTGGCCGGTTACACACCCTTCGTTATCGACCCATATCAGGTGCCGCTGCTCATGGATTACTATGAACTGGCCGCTATCAAGGAACGCCACTACCTGGACAGCTTCGCCGATCCGGCTGATTTGAGTGAGGCCGAGGCTATCCTCGATGTGTGTGCCACACTCGACGACCTGTTGGCGTTCGAATATGAAGGAGTTCGCGTGGGCCGGTTTGCCGTTTCCACAGCGCTGCGGTGGCTGCGGTTAGGGACTCTTGACTTTGAAGCGCCCGAGGTTCGCCCGAAGCTGATCGAACATATTGCTTCATCCATCGCCTATACCAAAGCCGCGCTAAAATGCATCCAAACGGTTCGTCCGGAGGTGACGCTGCTGGTTGATGCCGTCTATACGCCGCAGGGAGAAATATTCGATGTTTGTTTGACCAACGGGGTCGATGTCATCTTGTGGGATGCCGCGCACAAAAGCAATACCCTCATGATGACGCGCTATACCCGGGAAACGATCGATCAAGATCCGAACTCGCTCTCGCCGCAATCTTGGGAATTCGTTCAAGGCATGGAATGGACCGAGGCTCATCGCCAGCAGCTCCAGCAGGAACTCTACAATGCTTATGCCAAGGGAGATTGGTACAGCGCCAACGGCACCCAGTTCAAAAAACGCCTTATGTCGCCCGATGCCTTGCGAAATCGCCTCGGCCTCGATCCGAACAAAAAGACCGCCTGTATCTTCCCCCATATTTTATGGGATGCCTCTCTCTTCTGGTCAAACGGTTTGTTCGAAAGTTTCGAGGCGTGGCTGATCGAGACCGTGCGGACGGCTTGTGCGAATGATCAGGTCAACTGGGTCATCAAAATACATCCGGCTCACGTTGGCAAGAACATCGCCGAAGGGGTTCGCGTGGAGCCGGCTGAAGTTGTGGTTCTGCGTGAGCATATCGGCGAACTGCCGCCTCACATCTTTTTCATCCCGGCTGACAGTGATATTAACACCTATAACCTTTTTGAGTTCATGGATTACTGCATCACGGTCTGCGGCACGGTTGGTATCGAGGCTTCGAGCTTCGGTATTCCCGTTTTGACCGCCGGCAATGGGCGTTACGACAGCCGGGGTTTTACGGTTGACTCGAAAACGCGCGAGCAGTACCTGGAACGAATGGCTCACATTCAAGATATTCCCCCGCTTTCGGCGGCTCAGCGCGAGTTAGCAGAGCGGTTTGCCTACGGTACATTTATATTGCGACCGCTTCCTTTGAGCACCGTCACGTTGGAATACCCTCAAAGCAAACAAGATGACCAAAAAGGCAATAGTAAGACTCAGATCAAGATCAAGAGCATAGAGGAGTGGGCCACAGCTCCCGATTTGAGGGCCTTAGCCGAATGGGTGAACAAGCGAGAAGCTGATTTTTTACAGCCGTTGCCAGAGAATTAATTCGACAGCGCCGCAGCTTTACACCGAGTCCGCCGTTTCAATAGGTGCCTAGGGTGTGTTGACATTTCATGAACATGTCATTCTGAGGAGCGGAGCGACGAAGAATCTCCGGGTTGATCCCTTCGATAATCAGTTCCTGGCCTGGCCAGTTCTAAAAAGAAAAGCAACTATTCAGATTGGTTTGGAATAAATCAAGTTTAAGCCAATCAGGACTTACGCAGTTACATGAACTGCGTAAGTCCTACCAGCATCAGAAAGCGGGTAATTAAAATGAACAATGAAAATTCACAATCCGGTTCGGTTAGTCAATCAAAGAAACCCGTTTTATCCCTCATTCTTTGTTCGCGTAACGATAACTATATGGGTAATCCCCGCTATCGCCTGGAAATCGCCTTGAACTATCTGGCTCAAAGCGTACAGGCCCTGGGTCGTGAAGAGGATGTCGAAGTGATCGTGGCCGACTGGGGTAGCGAGGCGCCGCTGCACAGCGTCTTAAAGCTCAGCCCGGCCGCGGCCAAACTGGTGTCGTTTGTCGTTATTCCGCCAAAAACAGCCCGTGAGCAGCAAAAGGATAGCCCTTTCTCGGAAGTCCACGCCCTCAACGCGGCGGCTCGACGGGTCAACGGTCAGTATATCGGCCGCATCGATCAGGATACCCTGGTTGGCAAACGTTTCCTGGAACTCTTTTTCGAGCTGTACGAAGGGAAGCGGCCCCTCAATACGCCGCTCGATGGCTCGCTGTTGTTTGCCAACCGGCGCAGCATCGCCTATCGATTCGCCGACCGCTGTCCGGCCTTCGGCCATGTCGATCGTTACATCCGCTGGTTCGCGCCCTATATGAAGGTCTGGAACTACAACCCTCATACTAAAATATTTTGGACAAGTTACGTCGGCGTCTTGCTGGTCCATCGAGATGGTTGGCATGAGGTGGGCGGCTACAATGAGCAGCTCATCTACTACGACTGGATGGAAGTCGATTTGATCTTGCGGCTCAGACAAAAATATCCGGTCGTGGATTTAGGAAAATTGACCGATTATGATTTCTATCATCTGGACCACTATCAGCTTCATGCTTCCTGGTCGGCGGTTTTGCACCCCCGGGCCACTTCGGCCAAATCGAACTCTTATATTTTAGATCTGGACACACCACCCGAAGTATCCCACCCAAACGGTGAGGATTGGGGGCTGCGCCCGTATGATTTAGAGATCGCAAAGGGTGCTGATGTTGCCACAACCACAGCGGCTACAGCAGAAACCAATCCGCTGGTTTTCATTCTGCTGTTGTTGTTGGCCCTGCTGCGCGCCAGCTGGGATACCCTAAACCTGGGTCTGTTCCGCCTGGTGATGGGATTACGGAGCTTCTTCCTGACCTATGTGATGAAAATTTGGTGGTTCTTATTCGCCCCTTCCTCATGGCGGGGTCGTATCCAGACATTCCAGGAGATCACCTCCGGGCAGCCGGTTCATAGCTGGCCGAAATTGCTGATGACGCGCTTTTACCAGAAATAGACTCGTCTCAAAGATACAACCGGTAGTTAAGAATAAATTCTAAGAAACTATCTGAAACGTGATCAAACTGGAGTGCAAACCTTGGTTTGCCGGGCAAGGCAAGGGGCTTGCAAGGCAAGCCTTGGACTCCTACTTTTCAGACAGGTTTTAACCGTGAATGTAAAAACTCAAATTCTATTCTAATTACTATTGCCTTTTCAGGACCTCCAGGGTAGAAAGTTATGTTGTTCAATTCACAAGTCTTTTTAATCTTCTTTGTCGTCATCTATGCCTTGTACTTGCTATCGCAAAAACGAGTCAAACTGCAGAACACCCTGTTACTTGTCGCCAGCTACATCTTCTATGGCTATTGGGATTGGCGTTTCCTATCGCTCATTGCCCTGTCCACCTTCATCGATTTCTATATTGGGAAATCGTTGGGTGCAGTCGAAGGTGACACACCGGCCGACCTGAAGCGCCGTAAAATCTTGCTCTTTTGTTCGGTCGGCGCCAACCTGGGCATTCTGGGTTTCTTCAAATACTTTAACTTCTTTACCGACAGTTTTGCGGAAATGCTCAATCTCTTTGGGCTCCAGGCAGATCCGATTACGCTAAACATTATCCTGCCGGTTGGTATCAGCTTCTACACCTTCCAGACTATGAGCTATACCATCGACATCTATCGAAACCAGTTGAAGCCGACTCAGAGTTTGCTAGACTTTGCGGTCTTTGTGTCGTTCTTTCCCCAACTGGTGGCCGGTCCAATCGAGCGGGCGGTGAATCTGTTGCCCCAGGTTGAGCAGCCGCGCCGGATCACCATGGAGCATTTTAACGCGGGTCTGTTTCTCATCCTGTGGGGTTACTTTAAGAAAGTGGTGATTGCCGACAACACCGGTGAAATTGCCAATCTGATCTTCAACAATTATACGACCTACTCCGGCTTTGACCTTGTAATCGGCGTGCTGGCCTTTGCCATCCAAATCTATGGTGACTTTTCCGGCTACTCCGACATTGCTCGGGGTATTTCCCGGCTCATGGGTTTTGAACTGATGATCAACTTCCGGCTGCCTTATTTCGCCCTCAACCCCACCGATTTTTGGCAGCGCTGGCACATCTCCCTTTCAACCTGGCTCAAAGATTACCTCTATATTCCTCTGGGCGGTAATAGAAAGGGTGATTTTGCTACCTATCGCAACTTGTTTCTGACCATGCTGTTGGGTGGATTATGGCACGGCGCAAGCTGGAATTTCGTGATCTGGGGCGCTTTTCATGGCCTCATCCTCATTCTCTACCGGAAGTTTGAAAAGCGGCCGGCGCATGCGGACCCGTGGGGTGGCGAGCATTCCTATCTTGTGGTCGTGGCTAAAATGGCCTTGATGTTTGTCCTCACCTTACTGGGCTGGCTGTTCTTCCGGGCCAGCACGGCTCATCAGATTGGCTACATGTTAACCCATATTTCTCTGGTGCTTTCTCCTGAGGGGTTGACCTTGGCATCCAGTTTGTTGTTCTTTAGCCTGCCGCTGCTCGTGGTCCAGGTCTTTCAGTATATCACCCGTGATTTACTCATTCTACCCAAATTGCCTGCTTTGGCTCGAGTTCCCGTTTACAGTTTCTTGTTGATCTGGGCCTTGATTTTTGGGACGACCGAATCGGCCCAGTTTATTTACTTCCAGTTCTAAGTTGTCAGCCTGGGCGCATGGGTAATCCATTTGTACTGTTATAATAATGGGATGGATATTCTGATTAAAAAGGCTAGTTATTCGTGATGGAGCGTTAAACGTGAAAAAGGTGAACTTCAGTAAGCATTGGCTTGAAATTGGGATGGCAGGGATGGGTATCCTGATGGTGGCCGTCGCGGTTTTGTCTGACCTGGTCGGTGCGGGGGGAGCATCAGGTTTTGGATTTAAGCAGTTGGTATTGGTTATTGTTGGCAGCGGTTTGATCGTGCTGGCCGGGGTCGTGCTGAAGGCTCGCCAGGTTGGTTTGCTGCCAACGTTCACGCTGCTTGACGAAGCCGAAAGTGACGTTCATCTGGCCGATACGGCGCCTTATAAGCAGCTCACCCGTGAAATTCTTGTTGCGTCGAATGTTCGCAGCGTGCTAACCAGCGTCCTCGGAACAATCGTCCTGGTTCTGGCTGTTAATTTTGCCGCAATGTGGTACATCGATCGTTATATTTCGAACACAGGGCTTGAACTGGTCGAGCAAAAATGGAAAATCCTGCAAAATATGGAGGCTCCGGTTGATTGGCTTGTCCTGGGCGACTCAACCGGCAACCAGGGCGTTGTGCCTGAAATCCTGGAAAATGAACTGGGCGGGACCGCCCTGAACTTATGCACGATTGTCCCCATGACAACGCTTGACGACGCCCTGATGCTCGACGTCTATATTGACAAGTTTGGCCCGCCAAAAAATATCTTGATTGTCCACAGTTACGATGCTGTGTCAACTGAAATGTCGCCCTTCATTTTTGCACGAGTCCCCCTGCCTTGGGGTGTCTCGTCTCGATATAGATTCTCGCCGGCGCTCATTAGTATTAGCCAGCAGATTCAAATCGCTGTGGCCCGTCATTTTCCGGTCTATTTTGAGAACGGAACACTGAAAAACGTTATCTTCGACGGTCTCAAATCACCGGAAACGTTGTTTGTCAGCCGTAAAGTTAACCTGGGTTTAACGTCAAAGGGCTATATGCCCCGCTATGAACCCAGGCCTGAAGATGTGGAGGACGATAAAGAAGGTCATCTTGAGGGAATCCAGAGCGAGGAATTTTTCGTGACCGAGGTCAATATCGTCGCTGTCGATCATATTACGGCCCTGGCCGAACAACATGGTATCAATGTTTATATTGTCACCGGCCCCCTCTACGAAGATCTTTACGAAGACAGGATTTTTCAAGAATATTTTGCTAAGGTTCAGGCGTGGTGGAGCGAGGCGGCCGGCCGCAGCGAATACGTCCATTATGTGACCTCGGTTTCAACATTTCCAAGCGATGAAATGGAAGAAGTCGATCATGCGACTCATCTTGCCGCCGAGCAATACACCGAGAATGTATCGTCGGAAATTATGAAACTTCAGCGGAACACAGTCGTCAAAAATGTTCTGACCGAATATTAAACCGCCTGTGGGACGAGATTATAGTTTGGTTAGATGTTTCGAAGGAGACAACAGCTATGAACGATGAAAATGTATCAGCCAATTCACCTAATTCCTCAAACGCACCGATTTTATCGCTGATTCTGTGTGCTCGGAATGACCAATATCAGGGAAATTCCACCTGGCGCTTGGAAACGGCGCTGAATTATGTGGCCCAAAACGCGGTCGAATTGGGCCGGCCGGAAGCCGTCGAGATTGTGGTGGCCGACTGGGGTAGCAAAGAACCTCTGCGGGATGTTGTAAAACTTTCGCCGGCGGCGGTCAAAATGGTTTCGTTTGTCCATATCCCGCCGGAGACCGCCAAGGCTGAGCAAAAGGACAGCCCCTTCGCCGAGGTCATGGCCATCAATGCCGCAGCTCGTCGGGCCAGGGGAGAGTACATTGGGCGAATCGATCAAGATACCCTGGTCGGCAAACATTTCCTGAAACAATTGTTTTGGCTGCATGAAAAACGCCGGCTGCTCGTTCCGCTCGATAAAGCCGTGCTGCTTTCAAACCGGCGGCGGATTCCATATCGATTTGCCGTTTTTTGTCCCTCCTTCTGGGTTGTCGACCGGTATATGCGCTGGTTCAAACGATTTATGCCTTTAATGGAGCCGCGCCCGCCCCATCGTTACTATCAGTCTTACATTGGCATCCTGCTGTTTCACCGGGATTTGTGGGCTGCTTGTGGCGGTTATGATCAGCGATTCATCTATATGGATTACATGGAATTCGACATCGTTTTGCGTCTCACCAAAGAATTTACCTTTGTCAATCTCGGTGAGCTGGTCGACCATGATTTCTATCATCTCGATCATGGCAATCCACTTGAACCCTGGAGCGCGAACCGAAATCGAAAGACGAATCCGGTCCGGAGTCTGGACAACCTGCCCGAAGAAATCAATCCTACCGGTGATGAGTGGGGCCTGCCTCAATATCCTTTGGAGGTTCAGCCGGCGCGCGCTGCCTCAGCTGAACAGTTCACACTGAAACCTGCCTGGCTGACGTTTTTCCTGCTGGTCTTCATCAGCAGTCTACGTATTGCCGGCGATGGCCTCATTATCGGCTCACGAAAATTAAAGCCATTGTTCTTAAGGATCTGGTGGATGTTCTTGGCTCCCTCGACCTGGAAAAATCGTACTGAAAATGTTCGGGCCAGGGTTAACGGCCAGCCGCTCATCAGTTGGCCGCGCTTATTGATAACTCGGCGGAGCAAGGAACCGATTCAGCGCAGTGAGCAGGCGTGAAGCTCGCCTCAGTCGCAGCGTTAGATGAACCCAGTCCCTTGCTTGAGATCGTTAATCAAGTGTAATCAAAACCATAACCGGCGTAGGTGATGATTCGAACGCGTCGGATCACTGCGCCTGTACTCATATCAACTAACATAAGGAATATACAAAATGAAAATCAACAGCCACAACGAGTGGGATACCCTTAAAGAGGTCATCGTCGGTACAGCCGATCGATCAGCCGCGGTTTTGACCTGGTCAAAACCCGATCCGATCCCCGAGGCAACCGCTAAAAGAGCATCCGAATTGGCCAAAAAGGTTTATCCACAATGGTATTTAGATGAAATAAATGAAGACTTACAAGGGTTGTGTGACGTTATAACCGAATTTGGGGCCAAAGTTTTTCGGCCCAAGGTCCATGATATCAACAAGATCTACGCCTCGCCGGATTGGTATTCCAGTGGTAATAATCTTTACAATGCCAGAGATTTACACCTGGTTGTTGGGAACAGCGTCATCGAGAGCCCGTCGCCCTTGAGAAGCAGGTATTTTGAATCGATGGCCTTTTACCATATCTGGTACCACTATTTCGAAGAAGGATTTCGGTGGATTACGGCCCCTAAACCCATGCTGGTGGGCGATATCTTAACGCCCTACTATCGAGATGAGAATGAACGAAAATTAACCGACGAAGATCTACGTTACCGGGAATTGACCCAGGGCCGGTTAGAAAAATTACACAAATTAACCGAGTCAGAGATTTTATTTGAAGCCGCCAATACCTTACGAATGGGGCGCGACCTATTGTATCTGGTCTCATCCTCCGGCAATTATAAAGGGGCTAAGTGGCTGCAGAGCGTGTTAGGTGATGAATATCGAGTCCACACGACCGAAGATATTTATCGCTCCAGCCACATTGATTCAACCGTCATGTGCCTGCGGCCGGGTCTGGTCCTGTTGAACAGCGCCAGGGTAACTCCCAAGAACTGCCCTGACATCCTCGATTCGTGGGATAAGATATGGTTTGATGATGTGGCCCCCACAACCGAGCAAGAACTTACCTTTCAAAAGGAAGTCAGAGAGCCGGTGGCCAAAGAGTTGGCTGACCTGGGATTTAGCACCAATGTGGATGACATGGCCTCGCCCTGGGTCGGTATGAATCTGTTGTCATTGGACCCGGAAACGGTGGTTGTCGATTCAAGACAGCATAAACTCATTCAATTATTAGAAGGATATAATTATACGGTGATCCCGGTCAGGATGAGGCATACTTATACTCAACAAGGAGCCTTGCACTGCGCGACATTGGATACGGTCCGAGATAGTAAACTGGAAAGTTACTTCGATTAAATGATTTCGTATCATCTCAATAATTCGGGGAAAGAAACCCTAAAGGTTTTCAAAATCTTTAGGGTTTGGTAAGATCGCCCCAACTTTTGAGAAGATACCGGGGTTTCAAGCCACCGCTAAGGTTGGCGACACACGAACGAATTGGTTCGATTAGAAAGGGTATGTCTCGTGGAACACAAGTTGAACATAGAAAGCAATACCGAGTTTCCCATGGCCCAGCAAAACACTCACCCCGACCCGGTCCATTCTCAGGATTTTGCTGTAGCCCTAAAGTGGACCTGGCTCGCTACGTCAGGCATGTGGTTACTTGGCTTATATTTCCTGCTCGTCTTTTTTTACGCGGGTACACTCTTTGGGACCCCTGTTCAGTTCAGATATTTAGCTCTGACCATCGTGGCTAGCTTTGGTGGCCTCTTTGGGTTTGTTCACTTGGGTTACCGGCAGCATTGGATTTCCGTAGGGTGGTTGAAGGCCCTGGCCGCGGCCAGTATCACGATCCTGCTGATCATCATAGCAGTCGATGTTGGCTATAGCTCTTACCTGAACGCCACAACCGTCAGGCCGATCAGTTGGGAGGAGACGGCCAGGCTGGCTGAACGGGATCGCTACTTTTTGGATAGTGAACACTTCCCCAGTCGTTATCGTCCGACAGAGGAAAGTTTCCTGATCAATAAACCGAATATGACCATGACGGTCAACACCTATGGCGGTTTTTACTACTCGGGCTTACAGCAATCCCCAACCGTAGTCGACTCGGTTCTCGAACTTAGAGGAATATCTTATGCCATTGACGAGCATGGCTTCCGCGAGACCACCCCCATGGACCAGGCGCATATCTTCGCCTTGGGTGACTCCTATACCTTTGGCGTCGATACGGATCAGAGTAAAGTCTGGGTTGAACAGCTAGAACAGGAACTGGGGGAGCCCACGTATAATCTCGGCATCAGCGGGAGTTCACCTCAAGAACAACTGGCCCTGCTAAAGTACACGCTTGAAACAAACCCGGATACAATGGAAATTCGGCATCTGATTTGGATGATCTTCGAAAACAACGCGCTTAACGATGGCCTCTTGAATCCTCAGCCCGAACAGGTTCGACAGAGAGACTCCACTCCGGGCCGATTTGACGGAACGATCGTGCAAACGCTCAATGCTGTTCCCTTCATGATAAAAAATCAGTCTGTGATCAATCGGTGGCTAACTCGTAACGATACCGTTGATGCGGCAGGGGCTCTCGATAACAGCCCGGCGTATATCGTGGATGGGGTAAGATTGTTGTATCCTCTCTACCATTCGGCCAAGTTTGGCTATCGTTTGTTTGATCCAAGCTATATCGCCGGTGGAGCCAAGCCCGAATCCTATGTGCTAACTCACCCCGACCTACCAAATCTCCACCAATCCTTTGAAGAGTTAGCCTCCCTGGGTGAAACCCATGGCTTCAAGGTAACCATTGTCATCACGCCGACTCCTCCCCGACTCTATGCGCCGTACTATGAGGACTTCCCTTACATCACAGAGGAGCCCTACTTCATCAACTACCTGGCGCAGTTATCAACCGATCAGGGTTTTGACGTGATCAATCTATATCCATTGTTGCAACCCTATGCCAGCGAGGAACTGCTCTTTTGGCGCGATGACTCGCATTTTGATAATCGAGGGAATGAAATTGTGGCGGAACTGATTGCAACCCAGTTGTCAAAACGAGTTGTCTTAGACACGTCTGCCGATTAAAGCTAAACAGGCAGGCAACGGAATAAATAGTGGTTATACAAGTGTGGTCGAGATGGGACGGGTGATATCCAATATCTGCCCTGGGCGGATGCTTCGTTAAACCTCCTCAGTCTAAACTATCCAGGCAATCTCAAAATTCAGAACGTTTTCTTTTCTAACTTTTTCCCGAAACGATTCTAACTTTTTTCTAAGTGGATTCACACGGCTTTATGATGAAGATAAAATAAACTTCTGGATAGTTAAATTAATATTATTTAGGCCAAAATTGGAATTATTTTATAAAATTTTTCAATAACACCCTAATCAAAAAGGAGCTTGGTACAGTGAATCAGAATTGGCAAGATCGCAAAGTATTGGTGACCGGAGGAGCCTCTTTCATCGGCTCTCATCTGGTCGATGCATTGGTCGCGAGAGGTGCGCAGGTACGGGTGATCGATAATCTCAGCAGTGGCCTGATAGAGAACATCCAGGGGCACATGGATGAGGGCCGGATCGAGTTCATGCAGGAAGATTTGCTGGAGCCAGGCGTGGCCCGCCGCGCCGCCGAAGGAATGCAGGTGGTCTTCCACCTGGCCGCCGATCATGGTGGCCGGGGCTATATCGATACCCATCCGGTCGAATGCTCGACCAACATGATCCTGGATGGTTCGGTCTTTAGAAGCTGCTATCAGGCCGGGGTGGAAAAAGTCGTCTTTGCTTCCTCGGGCTGTGTCTATCCTACCTCCAAACAAATGGACCCGACTGAGAAAGTGTACCTGCGTGAGGATATGGTCAAACCGCCCTATGAAGCCGATGATCTGTACGGCTGGGCTAAACTTATGGCTGAAATGACTTTGAAGGCCTATTATGAGCAATACGGCATGAAATCAGCCGCGTGCCGCTTCTTCACCGTCTATGGTCCCCGCTGTGGTGAGAACCACGCCGTGATGGCCATGATCGCCCGCGCGTTTCTGCGCCAGGACCCCTTCGAAGTGTGGGGCAACGGGGAACAGATCCGTAACTGGACCTACGTCGACGACATCGTCGAGGGTACGATTCTGGCCGCTGAGAAGATCGACGACGCCACCGCCGTCAACCTGGGTACCACCGAACGCATCCGGGTCATTGACTGCGCCACCGAGGTCATTAAGCTGGCCGGCTATGAAGCAGAAGTCAAGCTGCTGCTCGACAAGCCCACCGGGCCGTTGAATCGCGTGGCCGACACGTCTCTGGCCATCGAACTGTTGGGCCGGCAGCCCCAGGTTTCCTTCAAAGAGGGTCTACGCCGCACCTTTGACTGGTACTTCGCCACCAAAGATCAGGCGAAGGTGAGCTGGATGATGGAAGCCGGCGTTTTGATGGATCGTAAAGTCGAGAGCATGGCCTCGAGCGCCTGATGCCCTGACCTGAGCCTTATCCCAAAACCCGGCAGCAGGTCCGCTGCCGGGTTTTGGGATAGATAATCGCAGATCAATTTTTATTTGAGGAGTTATCTGAATGTCAGGTAGAGCGGCAAACACGGCTGTAGCGCGGCTCGCCATCATCGGCTGCGGGGCGGTGGCTGAATTCTGTCACTTGCCCGGCGCTAAACTTGTCCCCGAAGTGGAAATCGCGGCCCTGGTTGATAAGAACATAGATCGGGCGGAGATGCTGGCCGAGAAACATGGCGTTGAAAAGTGTATTGACGACTATCATAACCTCCCGGACGATATCGATGGGGTGATCATCGGCTTGCCACATTTTCTGCATGCCCCCGTCACCATCGAGTTTCTCAAAAATGGCCTGCCGGTCCTGGTTGAAAAGCCCATGGCCCGCAATACCGCCGAGGCCGAAGCGATGATCAAGGCGGCTGAAGAGACCGGTGTCGCCTTGCAAATTGGTTTGATGTATCGCTTTGCTAATGGCGCCCGACAGGTGAAACGAGCGTTGGAAGAAGGCTGGCTGGGACCGGTGCGAAGCTTCACTGTGGAATGGGGCTTTATCTACGATTGGCCGGTCGCCTCCGGCTTCTTTTTCAGTAAAGAACAAGCCGGCGGGGGTGTCTTGATCGACCTGGGCAGCCATGTGCTTGATTTACTACTGTGGTGGCTGGGCGACGCCATCGATGTTGAATATAAAGATGACTCCAGGGGCGGGGTCGAGGCCGACTGTTGGCTGTCCCTGGCTCTCCAGAGTCCAACGGGACCGGTTGAAGGCACGGTCACCTTGAGCCGTTTACGCAATCTAACCCCGGTGGCTCGCATCGTGGGCGATCATTTTACCATCGAGTGCGATCTATACTACCCCGATATCGTGCGCTTGTGGTCGTCCACATCGGACGGTCATGAACAAGCTTTCATCGTCGATTTTGAGCGCGTGCCCCGCCAACCTATGAATGAAATATACGCCGCCCAACTGCGCGCCTTTGCCCATACGATCAAGAGCGGTGGGCCATCGGCCGTGCCGGGTGAGCAGGTCCTGGGCAGCGTCGCCCTCATCGACCGGTGTTATCAAACCCGGCAGCCCCTGGAGTATGCCTGGGCGAAGGCGGCAGCCTAAACCCAATGGATGTTAAAACAATGATGAAATGGATAATTGCACTTATTGGCCTGGCGGCCGGCCTTACGGTCGTGACTGCATCAACCCAGGCTCAGGAAACCGATTTCGATTGGCGCAGCGATTGGGCCGTGGCCGACGGATTTCGCCTTGATATTGATACGGAGGGCTATGAATTCCCCACGGCCATTGTGTTCGTTCCTAACCCTGGCAGCGGGCCGAAGGACCCTTTGTACTTTGTAACGGAAATACGAGGTCAGGTAAAAGTTGTCACAAATGACCGCAGTATCTACACGTTTGCTGAGGGCTTTACCCAGGTGGTGCCAATCGAAGAACTGCCGTCCGTTGACGGCGAGGTCGGCGCAGCGGGCATCTGTCTTGAGCCTAACCACGGTTATGTGTTCGTTACATTCGTGTATCAGGACTCGAATGGTCTCTTGCGAAATAATATCATCCGGTTCCAATCTGTGCCCGAGACCTTTTCGCTCGAAGCCGAATCAGAAATGTTGTTTACCGATATTTTTACCTCTGACGATGGAGCCGTTTCCCATCAAATTGGGCCCTGTCAGATCAGTAATGACCTCCTGTATGTAAGCGTGGGTGATAGCCACCAGGCCGCCGCCGCCCAGGATATAAATTCAACCCTGGGTAAGATTCTGCGTATGACACTCGATGGCGATCCGGTTGAGACGAATCCTTTCTATGAAGACGACGATATCAAAAAGCCGATCAATTACGTTTGGTCATATGGCTTTCGTAATCCTTTTGGCTTGAAGGCCGTCGAGGATCGGGTGTTCGTAGCTGAAAATGGGATGTTCCTGGACCGTTTTGTTGAAAGCGTCGCCGGCGAGAACCATATGTGGAACGATACAAACTGGAGCAACGCCACAAATGCCTTAATGGTTTTTAGTCCGTCGCTTGCGCCGGTGCAAACCGATTATTACCCGGCTGGATCTGATATGTTCCCTGAGGGTTTTAGAAACCGGTTTTATATGGCGACCGCCGGGGGAACCCAAGAGCCTGGATCAGGCAACCTGAGTCATAAAGGCATTGTCATGGTTCATCACATGTTGGCAGAAAATCGCCTGGAAAGCGTGCCGGAATATTTCCTCAGATACAAGGGCGTCGGTTTCCAGGTGCCGGTGGGCCTGGCCTTCGGACCGGATGGGTTGTACTTTGTCCCCCTATTACCTAATGCGACCGGACAAACTATGATATTTCGGATAACCTACGATCCGGATCAGGCTCATCCTCATACCCTGACTAACGTCATTGGCGACCCGCTTGACTTAATGGACGAGAAAGGGTGTTTTGGTTGTCACAGTATAACGGGTATGGGCGGAGGTACGGCCGCCCCTCCGCTCGATCAACCTGGACTCACCGCTCGCCTGATCGAGCGTTTGAATTCCGAAGACTACCTGGCCTCATTAAAAGAAGTCGATCAAATCAATGGTGAGCCATTCGTGAACTATGCCGAGGCCAGAAGAGAGGTGGCAGCAGCTGAACCGGGCGAAGAGCGAGTGGCGGTGTGGTTGGAATATCGGCTCACCGAACCCAAGTTCGATTCGCCCAGCTCACAAATGCCAAACTTGCATCTTTCGGAAGAAGAGATTGACGTCATCGCCGATTATTTGTTGGGTGTCGAAGAGGAGCAGACTTGGGGCGATTGGTTGGTAACGACGCTTACGACCCGCCCGGCCCAGCCGCGATATAGACATGTTGGGCTCGCCTTTGTGGTGGGTCTGGGTTTAGGTTATTTTCTGATAGTTAGAACTCGCCAACAGCAAAAATGAACCACCCTATTGGAATTCGGGAGACGGTCAAAGCATGAAAAAGATATTCATCACCGGCGCTACTGGCTTCATCGGTGGTCGCCTGGCCGAAATGGCCCACGAACGCGACATTTCAATCGTTGGCCTGGTTCGGACCTGGTCGCGAGCCGCCGGCTTAGCCCGCCTGCCGGTGCAGATGGTCCATGGCGATGTGCTGGACCTTGACTCGCTGCGCCGGGGGATGAAGGACTGTGAGGTGGTCTTTCACTGTGCGGTTGAAAACCGGGTTGGTGGCGAAATCCATCGCCGGATAAGCGTCGAAGGCACGGCCAACGTGATGCAGGCCGCCCTGGAGACGGGTGTGCAGCGAGTCGTTCACCTGAGCAGTGCGGCTGTGTTTGGTTTTCGACCTGAAGCGGATGTGGTCATCGACGAGGACACCTATCGTTATTCCGATGATCTCTACGGCGACGGCAAGATCGACTCAGAGAAGGCGGCTCTCAGTTACCATCAAGAACATGGCTTGCCGGTCGTGATCTTGCGTCCCACCATCGTCTATGGTCCGTTCAGTTTTTGGTCGGAATATCCTATGGCCGCCCTGCGCGAAGGGCGCATGGTGCTGGTCGATGGTGGGGCCGGTATCTGCAATGCCTTATATATCGATAACCTGATCGAAGCTATGTTTCTGGCGGCCCGGCAGGATCAAGCCGCCGGCGAGGTGTTTCATATCTCGGATGCCGCTCCGATAACCTGGAAAGGCTATATTGAAGCGTATGCCTATCTTCTCGGCGATGATTACCTGCCTTTGCCGGAGATGAGTACTCAAGAAATAATGGCCGCGATTCGGGCAGCAGCCGAAGTTGGAATGCCTGCCCTGCCTCGATCCTCCCTCAAGCAAGCGTTCCGTCTGATTCGCGATCAGCGGACCCGCGAGGTCCTGCGGACCATCCCGGTTGTTGACCGTTCGGCTAAAGCCGGCAAGGCCATCGCCCAAACCCTGGTCCCGGCCCCGATCCGTCACCAGTTACGCCAGAAGCTGTTGAGCCATAATGACACCAATGGCTCACCCAATGGGCTGGTTGAGCCCGCGCCCCGTCCGCTTCTGTCTGAGGATGAGGTCAAAATGTATACGACCTTTGATAAGGTGGTTTTCCCGATTGACAAGGCGCGTCAACTGCTTGGTTACGATCCCAAGATTGATTTTACAGAAGGCATGAAGCGGACCGCTGCCTGGATTGAATGGGCCCGGCTTTAAGGTTAGAGGAACAAGGAGCAGCGTATGGCTACAAGAGATGACCTGCCGTTAGTGTCCGTCATCATTCCGACTTACAATCGCTCAAAGCTGCTGCAGCAGGCGGTTGAGAGTGTGTTGAACCAGACCTATCCGGCAATCGAAGTGATTGTCGTCGATGACGGCTCGCCGGATGACACCGAAGCGGTTATGAAACAATATTCCGGACGGATTATCTATCTCAAACAGGCCAACCAGGGTGTTTCAGCCGCTCGTAATTTTGGCTTTCGGACGGCTTCCGGACAGTATATCAACTTCATGGATGACGACGATCTTTTCATGCCGGCCAAGATCGAACGTCAGATGCAGGTATTTGAAAAGCAGCCTGAAATGGGTCTGGTCCACTGCGGGTTCGTTTACGTTGATGAACAAGGCAACCCCTTAGATAAAGCCGGGCGCTTGCCGGAGCGTGAAGTTCTAAAGAACTTGATCTATAGATGTTTTTTTTGGTCCGGCGCCCCGCTCATCCGCCGTCATTGTCTGGAACGGGTGGGCTTGTTCGATGAAGAGACCTGGAGCGCATGTGAGGAATGGGATCTGTGGCTGCGGATTGCCCTGGACTTTCCGGTTGCCTGCGCTCAAGAAACGCTCGGCGCCTACCGCATGGTGCCGGACAGTAGAATGATCGCTAACCTGACCCGCCTGGAGAATGGCGTCTTTGCCACCATGGATCGAGTCTTTTCCGCTCCGCAGTTGCCGGCCGAGATAGCGACCCTCAAAGATCACGTCTATAGCAACCATCATTTTCATATCAGCAACCGCTATTACGCTTCCGGTCACTGGACCGAGGCTCAACGCAGCCTGACTCAGACTCTGGCCTTAAACCCCCAACTCCTGGAAAAACCGGAGGACATGTTACAACGGTTTTATTTTGGGGCATTGAATGTCCGTACCGCCGACCCGTTCCAATTCGTCAACGACGTGTTCGATCACCTGCCCCCTGGCACAGAGAGCCTTCAGCCCTATCGCGAGCAGCTTCTCGGCAAGGTCTATGCCGGGGTCGCCTTGCGAAATTATGGCCTTGGCCATCTGGACGAGGCTCAACAGCAGTTGACAGAGGCCCTCACGCTGCAACCGCAGTGGCTCGATCAGCCGGAAGAGTTCTTGAAACTGGTCAGAGATACGGCTCTGACCTCGTTTTTGGATGCCCCGGCTGATTTCCTGGCTCAACTGTTCAATCACTTGCCGCCGTGTGCCGAGTCTCTCCGTATTTATCATGCGCCTGTCCTGGCCCAGGTGTATACCGGCCTGGCCTTGCAAAATTATGGCAGCGGCCACATCGATGTGGCCAGGGGTCAGTTAGCTCAAGCCTTTGCCTTGAATCCTGAATTGCTCGACCAGACCGACGACCTGAGCAAAATGTTATGTGACACCGCCATGAACCTGACCGTCACCCCGCCTTTTCTTTATGTCGAGACTGTTTTTCAGAATTTACCGGCAGGGGCTCAAAAATTGGTCCGCTTACGGCCCCAGATTCTCAGTTGGGTCCACATCGCTTACGCCTTTGAAGACTACGCTGCCGGCCGGCGGCGGTCGACGGTTCGCCGGGTTCTGAGCGGGCTGTATCATCGTCCGTCCTGGCTCAGAAATAAAGGCGTCGTCTCGATTTTTATAAAGTCGCTGCCAGGCTTATTTGCTCCGAAGAGCTTGTAGCTCGGACTGATCCGATGGGATTGAAAGAACTGTCTGTCATTTTGAACAGGACCATGGTCGAGCTAACATGAGAGAAGATAATTCATGACCGAAAACGATATGTCACCGAGGGTTTCTGTTATCATTCCAACGCATAATCGGGCCGGCTTTATCGGCGAGGCCATCCGGAGTGTGTTAGATCAAACCTATTCCGATTACGAAGTGATTGTGGTCGATGACGGTTCCACCGATGAGACAGCCCGGGTCGTGGCTCAATTTGGTCAGCAAGTGATCTATCTCTACCAGGACAATGCCGGGGTGTGCCTGGCTCGTAATGCGGGCTTCGCCATCTCGCAAGGCGAGTTGGTGTTGTTTCTTGACAGCGATGATCTGATGCTGCCGCAGAATCTGGAAGTTCTGGTCGGCTTGCTCGACGCGCAGCCCGACGTCGATGTCGCCTATGGCTGGCAATACCGGACCGATGAGCGTGGCCAGCCGCTCGGCAGCGCCTGGGGGGCCACCCTATCCGGCCAGATTTTTTCTGGCCTGGTCTTGGAAGAGTCGCTGATGATGGGTGCCGCCGTCATC
>Ga0302046_10000850_pt1 | contig 29220 bp, 25 predicted proteins | sample RVTome_11_FD_200261 | JGI IMG/M metagenome (GOLD analysis project Ga0302046, IMG submission 200261) | Soil microbial communities from uranium-contaminated site in the Upper Colorado River Basin, Wyoming, United States - RVT147D111 (version 2) ...
CGCCGCTACCTGGACCTCGGGATGGAGCTCTACATGGCGTACCGCAACTACGTGCGGCGGCGCTTCAACTGGGACGAGCAGTCCCCGGCGCAGGTGCTCGGGTTCGTCGAGCGGCGGATGACGCCGACCGAGCTCCTGAGCTGGCGCCAGGACTGGGGATCGCGCAGCATCCACCCGCTCGCCCGCCGAAACGAGTCCGTCGCGGAGCTCCTCGCGGCCTGACCCGGATCCACAGCGAAACCAGTCAGTTCTGTACTCTTTGCCACGCATGCTGGATCCTGAGCTGGCTTCCGCGGTCGATTCGGGGGAGGGCGTCGTCGCCGGCGTCCTCTCGGGCACCTCCGCCGACGGGATCGACGTCGGCTTCGTTCGCCTGGAGGGCGCGGACGCGCACGGCCGGCGGTGCCCGCGCCTCTTCGCCTTCCGCACCGAGCCTTTCGCGGAAGGGCTCGCGGCGCGCGTGCGAGCGGTCCTCGACGGCGCGCCCTGCGGCCTGCGCGAGACCGCGCTCCTGCACCGCGACCTCGGCCTCGCCTTCGGCCGCGCGGTGCGCCGGCTGGCCGACGAGACGGCGCTCGAGCCGTGCGTCGCCGGCAGCCACGGCCAGACCGTCTGGCACCACGACGGCGCGCCCGCGGGCGCGCGCGCGACGTTGCAGCTCGGCGACGGGGACTTCGTCGCCGAGGCGGCGGGCTGCGCAGTCGTCAGCGACTTCCGCCAGCGCGACGTCGCCGCCGGGGGCGAGGGCGCGCCGCTCTCCGCGCTCGCCGACGACTGGATCTTCGCGCGCGAGCCGCGGCCGGCGTGCGTGCTGAACCTGGGCGGCATGGCGAACGTGAGCGTGCTCGCGGAGAGGACCGCGAGCTTCGACACCGGGCCGTGCGGCAGCTTGCTCGACGGGCTCGCGCGGCGCCTCGCGGGCCGTCCCTTCGACGCCGGCGGCGCGCTCGCCGCGGCCGGCACGCCCGATCTCGCGCACGTCGAGGCGACGCTCGCGGCGCCCTTCTTCGCCGCGCCGCCGCCCAAGAGCACCGGGCGCGACACCTTCGGTGAGGCCTGGGTGGACGCGTGGCTCGCCGCGGCCCGCCGCGCGGGTGCGGCGCGCCCCGCCGACGCGCTGGCGACCGCGGTCGAGCTCGTCGCCGGCTCCGTCGCGCTCGCCCTCGAGCGCTTCGTCGCGGCGCGCCCGGCGCGCGTCCTCGTCGCCGGTGGGGGGCTGCACAACGCCGCGCTCGTCCGCGCCCTCGCACGACGCCTCCCGGTCGAAGTGGTCTCGAGCGCGGCGGCGGGCGTCGACCCGGATGCGCGCGAGGCGATCGTGTTCGCCGTCCTCGCGGCGCGCGCCGTCCTCGGCCTCGCGACGACGCGGAACGAGGTGACCGGCGCGGCGCCCGGCCGCGTCCTCGGCAAGCTGAGCGCGGCGCCCCCCGCAAGGTCTCGGCGAAAACCCCGGATCGTGTAGCAACGCGGCGCGGGCGGGGTAGAGGCCGGCCCCGAGCCCGCACCGGCGACCCTGGCGGAGCGCGCCGGCTTGACCTCTTCCGGTGGCCGGCTATCATTCCGCAACTCTTGCCGGGACAAGGGCTTCAGCCACTGTCCGCGGGCTCTCGTGTCCCCCCGTACCCGAGCCCCGTCCCCGACCTCAGGTCTCTCGAGGACCCCGTCATGACTCGACTGCGCCAACTCGGCCTCGTTGCGGCGATCGCCTGCCTCGGCCTCTCCGCGAGCGCCCAGGACATCAACGACACCTTCAACGAGGGGGTCGATCTGCTGCAGCGCGGTCGGCGCGACGAAGCCCTGGCCAAGTTCCAGGCCGTCCTAGCGATGGACCCGAGCAACGACGCGGCGTACGAGTTGTGGAAGAGCACCGAGCACGAGATCTGGATCCAGCTGCTGCTCGAGGGCGGGGACTTCCAGCTGATCGCCCAGCGGCTCGGCCAGCTCTCGAAGCTGGCGCGCGCCGAGCGCGCGAACGACGCCGACGCGATCAAGGAGCTCGTCGGCCAGCTCTGCGCGGAGAGCGACGCGATCCAGCGCCGGCGCATCATCCGCGACCTCTCGGCGAACCACGGCGAGTTCGCCGTCCCCTACCTCCTGCGCGCCCTCGCCGACCCGAACGACGACGACTGCCGCGTGATCACGATGCACGCGCTGACCGAGATGGGCACCGACGTCGTGCCGCCGCTGGTCGAGGCGCTCGCGACCGAGGACCTGCTCCAGCGCCGCAACGTGGTCCTGACGCTCGGCTACATCGCCGACCCGCGCGCCGCGGGCGTCCTCGCCGCCCTGGCCGTCACCGACGCCGATGACGGCGTGAAGACGGCGGCGACGCAGTCCGCGAGCCGCTGCGGGTCGAACGGCAACGCGCTCGAGAGCTTCCTGCGCGACGGCGACGACTACCACCACAAGCGCGCGACCGTCCTGCGGCCCCACGACTACAGCTCGGTCGTCTGGGAATGGGACGGCGGCCTGGTCCCGCACACGGTCCCGCAAGTCATCTACAACGACGAGATGGCGAAGAAGTGCTACTACGGCGCGCTCGCGATCAGCCCCGAGTCGCTCGAGGCGCGCGCAGGCATCGCGCGCGCGAACGTCGACCTCGAGGCCAAGCTGCGCGCGCTGGCCCAGGCCGGCGTGGACGTGGAGGACCTCGTCGCGCAGGCCGAGGAGGCGGCGCTCGCCGTCGCGGCCTCGGGCCTGGACGCCCTCGACCTGGCGCTGCGCTGGTCGGTGCTGACCGACGACGCCGCCACCGGCGCCCGGCTCTGCCGCGCGATCGCGCGCATGGCGTCGGCGCCGACCCCCGGGCTCCAGGACGCGCTCGCCTCGGGCGACGGCGCCCTGGCCGGCGAGGCGGCCGTCGCCCTCGGCCACATCGCGGTGCAGGCGGGGACGCCGGCCTCGGCGTACGTCGTCGGGGCGCTCGCCGAGGTGACCGGGCGCGAGATCGTGCGCATCGCCGTCATCGTCGACGCCGACACCGAGCGCGCGGACATCGTGCGCACGGCGCTGACGGGCCAGGGCGTGCTCGTCAACCACCGCGGCAGCGGGGCGAGCGGGGTCGCGCTCCTGCACGACATCCCCGGAGTCGACGTGATCCTCGTCGGCGACAGCCTCCCCGACCTGACGCTCGACGCCATCCTCGCCGACGTCCGTGACAACGTCGTCACCGCCGAGACGCCGGTCTTCCTGCTCTCCGCGAACGCGGAGCTCGGCGAGATGTACTCCGATCATCTCGCGGGCACGATCGAAGGGCCCGACGGCCTCGGGGTCCTCGACGACGTCTTCGCCGAGAGCCTGACGGGCGACCGGGCGCGCGCCGACGAGCTCGCCCAGCGCGCCGCCGCCACGCTCGCCGGCCTCGCGCGCGCGCGCCACACGAACATCGGCACCGCCCTCGACGCGCTCGCCGGCACGCTGGCCGCGCGCCCCGACGCCGTCACCGTCCCCGCCATGCAGGCCCTGGCCGCCGCCGGAACCGCCGACCAAATCGGCGCCCTCGCGGCCGTCGTCGCCGACACCGAGCGCTCCGACGAGGCGCGCGTCGCCGCCGCCGATGCTCTCGCCGGCATCTTCGGCCGCCACGTCGCCGACGGCAGCCAGCTCGCCGCCGTCCGCGCCGTCGCCACCTCCGACGCCGACCTCTCCGTGCGCGAAGCCGTGGCCCGCGCGATGGGGCGTGCGCAGCTGCCGTCGGAGGAGCGCGAGAGCCTCCTGCGCGATCTGCGCAAGAACGTCCGGGAAGGGGACGAGTAGAGAATCGAGGGCCAGCGTAGCTCAGTGGTAGAGCTCTGCTTTCGTAAAGCAGTGGTCGCCGGTTCGAGTCCGGCCGCTGGCTCCATCACGAGTCGCACCGGACGCGCTCATGGTTCCACGGCGAGGATGGCCTCGCTCCCCGATCCCTCCCCGGTGCTCACGGGACGAACGGGATCTCCAGCCCGTCCGGCGACCCGAATCCTGCCCCACCCGCCGCCGGGTCCCGGAACCAGGCCTGGCAGGACCACGTCGAACCGGCGCTGATCCGGCGGCGTCGGGGGGCGCGACAACCTCGCCAGCCGCGGATCGTCCAGCAGCACGTCGGCGCTCCAGCACACGCGGTACCCGAGCGTTCCAGCTTGCGCACCACGAAGCTCGCCGAGCGCCGCTCGAGGACCGCGCGCGGGCACACGAGGGCGCGCAGGCCGCCGGGGACCACGGCCTCGAAGAGCGCTCGATCGGGCCGGCTGTTGCCGATCGCCGCGACGACGGGCCCGCCGCAGTGGAGCACGACTTCGCGCTTGCCGATCAGGGTCACGTTCAGGCGCTCGACCCCGCCCGTGAAGGAGCGCGTCGCCTCGTCGACCGTGTAGAGGCTGCCGTGGACCAGCACGCGCCGGAGCGCCGGGATCCTGGCGGCGATGAGGCGCAGGCACCCCTCGGTCTGGAGCTGCTCCCGATCCGGTGACGATGCACACCAGCGCGCCGCGCGTCAGCCGCTCGAGGAGCTCCGCCGAGCGCTCGGACCACGGATCGGGGATCGCGCCCAGGGCAGCACGTCGCCGCGCAGCGTGCCGTCGAGGTCCACCAGCGCGATCGGCAGCCCGCGCAGGTCCGCGGGCACTGCGGGCCAGCCGTACGGGGCCGCGACGGACGCGGCAGAGGCTCGCGGGCGGTCGCGGGTGGGCGGCGTCGGCATCGGGGATCGGCCGGAGCCCCGGGCCGTGCCTGCCCGTGCTACCATCCGCGCCGAAGGAGCTAGAAGGATGAAGAGCACTCTCCGAACGTACGTCGCGATCGCATGCCTCGCCGGCGCCCTCGCCGCATGCGGGAAGAAGGTCGAGGGCAGCGGGAGCGCGGGCGGGCCCGGCGCGGCGCAGCTGAGCGAATGCTGCCAGGAGTCCATGGCCCTGGTCGCGCAGATGCCCGACTGCTGCCGCAAGGGAATCTCGACGGCCGGCGCCCTGTCGGGCTGCTGCGCGACCGGCATGCTCGAGAGCACCGCCGACGCCGATCGTCCCGACTGCTGCACCGAGGGCAAGGCTCTCCTCGATCAGTTCCCCGCCTGCTGCAAGGAGACGGTGCTCACGGGCGAGCCGGACGCCTGCTGCGAGGCGATGCCCGCGGCGCTCCTGGATAAGGCGGCGGGATAGCGGCGCGAGCGAGCCTACAGCAGCTGGCGCTGCCAGCCGTTCACGCCTGATCGGTGATCAGCGTTTAACCGCCGCCCTCCGCGACGTAGGGGTGGAGTCCTGCAGCTTCGAGCAGGCTCTTCGCGAGCAGCGCACGGCTCAGCGTGGGCGTCATCACGATCCGGACGGACATCTCTCTCTCCTGGCGCCGAGCAGACCCCGCGGTTGGCCGACCAGCACCCACGTCGACCTGCGCCGAGCACGTCCGAGGGCGGGGGATGAGCGATCTCGCGGTTCACGGGATCGTACCGCGCTGGGGCGTCCTGGGCTCGAGGGCACCACGATCGCGGGGTCCCGGCTCCGTCCCGCCCCCCGACCGACCGTTTTGCTCAAGTCTTGTTCGCGTCCTCGACCCAGGCCGTCGTCATCACGGCGTCCGACCCCAGCGCGCGCATCTTCGTCGACAGCCAGGAGGTGGGCCGGGGCACGGTCGCGACCGAGCTGACGCGCAAGTCGCACACGATCACGGCCCGCGTGGGCGACCGCAGATCCATCTGGCGATCCCGCCTGCCGCTGGCGAGGCCGAGTAGGTACGAACTCCTCGCCTGGTCCGCGGGCTCGATGCCGTATGGGAGGCCGGGCACACCGCGGGCGACACTGCACTCCAGTCCCCGACGAAGTGTCCGGGGCGTGACCCAAGGAGATTCGCCATGCAGTGGACCGAGATCCAAAAGGACTGGAAGAACGTCTCGAAGAAGTTCATGACGAAGTGGCCCAAGCTGACGGAGGCGGACATGACCGCCATCGCCGGCAAGCGCGAGGAGCTCGTCAACCGCCTCGTCAAGGCCTACAAGACCGACAAGGTCAAGCTCGAGAAGGAGATCGAGGACTTCATCGAGACGATCAAGCCCGTCAAGGCGTAGATCGGCCAGAGTCTCCGGAGCTCGTCGGGCCGCGGCCGCGGCCGCCGAGCTCGGCAGCTTCGGAGACGAGACGCCGCGCCCTACTGGCGGCTCAGCGCGCGGTCCGCGCTCGCGGTGTCGGAGACGGGGGTCCCCGTGCGCCGGCCGATCGCCTCGTAGAACGGGAGGTTCGCGGCCAGCATGCGCGGTGTGACGTACCCGGCGAGCCATTCGCAGCGCCCGAGGCGGCTGCGCGGCGCGAGGAACAGGTAGTTGCACGCCAGGTCGCCGAAGGACCTTGCGGGGTCGCTTCCGAAGCTCCAGTGGTGCGGATCCCGGAGCGCCTCGAACGGCGAGCCGGTCACCTCCCATCCGAGCGGCACGTTCCCGCGCCGCTCCATCAGGCGCTCGACGAGATCGCTGACGCCGTTTTCGGCCGAGGTTCCTCGTGGTCCGGGGCCGAAGGCGTCGTGCAGGTAGACCTGCGTGACCGAGCCCGGGTGCTTGCGTGCGAGGAGGTAGGCCATCCTGCCCCAGCCCGTCGCGTCCCCGGGGCCGCGGCAGCGGACCGTGGAGTGGGCGGCCCCGACCCAGACGAGCGCGCGCTCTCCGCGCTCCAGGACCTGGCGCTCGACCTGCCTCGCCATGAACGCGTCGCGCATGAGGGCCTTCGGAAGCTCGCGGATCATGCGCACCGCGCGCAGCCGCTCCCACGCAGGCCCGGCGACGGCCTGATCGCCGAGGCCGGCGAGCGCCATGGACGGCAGGTCGATCGGAAGGTCGAGGCCGCAAACGCGCAGCTTCGCCTCTCGCGGGCCCAGGGCCGCGTTCACGCGCCAGGCCGACTCGAGCGCGTCCGTGTACCCCTTCCAGCCCCAGGCGCGCCACGGATGGTGCCGAGCGATCTCCAGCGCAAGCTCGGGGTCCCAGGCCTGCGTCGTGACCAGACGCTCGACGAGCGCGTCGTCCTCCGCCAGCAGCCACTCCATCGCGAGGCAGCGCACGCCGCTCTCGCGGAGCTCGGGGAGCAGCGCGCACAGGAACGCCAGGGATCCGCGCTCCCAGTGCCGCTCGCCGACGACGACCAGCGGGTAGCGCCGGCACTGCTCGAGCACGAACGCCGCCGGTGGGCGTCCATGCTCCGCCAGCCAGGACGCGCAATCGGCCTCGCTCGCTTCCTCGACGAGGGTCGTCTCGATCGGGCCGCGCGCGGATCGGGGCGATGCGGCTCGCGGCACCATCGGCAGCACCTCCAGGCCGAGCGCCACCCAGCCGGCCAACCCGAGGCCCGCGATCAGGGAGCCGGCGCCGAGGCCGGCGACGACCGCCGCGCGCGCCAGACCGACGCGCACGCGGGAGGGGGTGGCTGCCCGCGCCCCGACGGCGGCCTCGCCCAGGGTCGCACCCCACCGAACGCGGCCGAGCGCCGCGTAGACGAGCGCGAGGATCAGGTACGTCAGCTCGAAGGGCAGGTACACGTGGACCGCGAGCGAAAGCGCCTCCAGCCCTCGACAAAGGACGTAGACGAGCAGTGCGTCGATCAGCGCGGCCGCCGCCCGATCCCGGAAACCCGGCCCGGCCAAGGCCTAGGCCGAGGTCCCCTTGCCCGGCTTGGCGCGGTCGCGCTCGGCTTCGCGCGAGAGCTCCCGGTGCGTGCGGCGCAGCTCGGTCCAGCCGGCGAGCAAGCTCCTGCCCAGCGTCCGCGCCTCGCTGGCTCCGTTCGCCACGATCTCGTCGAGGAGGCGCCGCGCCTTGTTCCACGCGGGCTCCAGGCGCCGGTCCAGCTCGCGCAGCTTGTCGCGCGCCTCCTTCCCGCCCAGGTTCGCCTGCACGCGCAGGTGGTCGAGGCGGGCGCGCCACTCGTCGAGCTCCGCTTGCAGGCGCTCGAGGGTCTTGTCGGTCATGGTCGGCTCCGTACGGATGGGGTCGGGAGGCTGCCAGGCGCGGTCGTTCACCACGCGATCGTCCTCGCGCCATCGATCGAGCATCGGCGGTGGAGGCCGCCGCGGCCATTCGACACAGCGCGCAGGCTGCGGCCAATCGAATTCGCAGGGGCGCCCCGACCGGGGCTCGCGGTGCCCAGGATCCCTGTCTCCCTGCGCACTGTGGCGGGTGGACGCCGGCGTGCCCGCATCGGAGGATCCTCGCAGTGCGCCGCGGCTGCCGGAGGATTCACGAAGTGCAGGTACCAGCCATGGAGACCATCGAGGCCCAGGAGCCTTCGGATCCAGCGCGAGGGGAGACTAGGGATGCGTCACGTCAGGTTCCTGAGCTCTCCCTACGTGTTGCACGGCCTGTCACCCGAGCGATACGTCATCTCCGCGCTTTCAGGTGCAGAGTTCCCGCCGCCGGGCGGGGAACCCTACCGCGCGACGGTGGACCTTCGTGGGCCGGGTCCTCGAGATCTTTCACTTGCGGCAGCGCGGTAGGAGGAGCGGATGTTCGCCTGCGGCCTGCAACGCTGGACACCGCCGGCCGATCCCAGCCGCGCCGGCCGAGCAGCCGCTGCGCGACCCGCCCTCAGGGCACGTCCGACCAGGTTCCCGACTCCCGGTCCCAGCGCAAGAGCCGCACCTTCCTGCGCCTTCGCGACAGCTCGCGGTCCCAGGCCCTGTGGCCCACGACGCGCACGTCGACCCCGGGATCTACGAAGAGCGCGACCCCCTGATCGAAGTGGTTGCGCAGCACGTAGGCCCCGTGGTGATGGTCGGGCAGGTCCGTGACCCAGATGGGACGAGCGGTGTCCGCCGGGAAGCGCCGCACCATCGCCTCGGCAGTCCGCGCGGCCTCGCTCCAGTGTCGGTTGACGAGGAGCAGCCCGGCCAGCCACGCGCCCACCACGAGCGTGGACGCCACGACGGCGAACGAGCGACGCTGCGGGGCCCCGCCGACGAGGACGGTCGCGAGGGCCGTGCAGGCGAGGGCGCTGGGGAGGTAGAGGAAACGCGAGCCCTGCAGGTCCGCGTGCAGCTGCGTCCAGCCGATCACCGGCGCGAGCGAGAGCGCGAAGAGGACCAGGAGCGGTGCGAGCTCGCGTAGGAACGGCGCGGGTCCGCGGCGGCGCACGGCGCGCAGCGTCGCGACGGCGAGGACCGTGGCGGGCAGCAGCTTGAGCGGGTGCCAGGGCTGCGGGAAGTCCGCGTAGTGCGCGGGGACGAAGCACAGCGCGAAGGCGCGCGGCAGGAAGCGCAGCGCCACCGGCCACGCGAAGAATGTGGCCTGCCCCGAGGTCCTCTCCGGGTAGCCCCCGACCCCGCCCAGCATCCAGCAGCGCAGGCCGAGGTACGCTCCGACGAGGCCCCCCAGGATCGCGAGACCGCGCAGCGCCCGGGCGCGGGGCGCGCGCAGCAGCCAGGCCGTCCCCGCCAGCAGCGGCAGCGCGGCCAGCGCCATCTCCTTGCAGGCCAGCCCGAACGCCAGCGCCAGCGCGGAGAGGGCGAGATGGCGGCCCCGGCCGCTCGTCCCCAGGTAGCGCGCCCACGCCAGCAGGCAGGCGAGCGTGCCGGTGGCGGCGAGCACGTCGAAGCGCCCGCTGATCCAGGTCACCGCCTCGGGGTGGATCGGGCACACGCTGAAGAGCGCCGCGGCGAGCGGGCCCGCGTCGCGCCTGCGCGTCAGCGCCGCGGCGAGGAGCCCGACGAGCCCGGCGTTGAGCACGTGGAAGGCGAGGTCGAAGGCGTGGTACGGCCAGGGCGTCGCGCCGTGCACGCGCAGCTGCAGCCAGAAGGTCCACAGGGGCACGGGCCGGATCCACATCGCGTTCCAGCCGCCGCCCAGTCTGCTCGCCTCCGACCAGGTTCCGGCGTGGCTGGCGGAGAACAGGAACCCGAGGTCGTCCGAGAGGAAGAAGTCGCCGAGGTTCGCCGCGTACCCGGCGAGCGCGAGCAGCGCGGGCAGCAGCAGGACGGCCGGGCCCCGGCCCTTCGGGAGCTCACCGCCGGCCGACGGCGAGCGTCCCGACTCCTCGCGACACTCTCGACTGGGTTCCAAGTTCGTGCAGCGCGAGCCTACCAGCCGCGTCTCCGCGAGGCCCGCCGCCTCCCGGGACTCCGGGCCGTAGAATGCCTCCCGGTCGTCGAGCGATGGTCACCAAGGTCCGAAAGCCGCGCCGCGTGCGGGCCCGCAGGGACCGCAACTACCGGCTCGTGACGCGGCCGACGCCCTGGGGCAATCCCTACCCGGTCGAGCCCCACGGCCCGTACACGCGCGAGGAGTCGCTGGGCCTCTACGAGCAGTGGCTCGAGGCCTGGCTCGAGAAGGACCCGGACTTCCTCGAGCCGCTGCGCGGCTACAACCTGGGCTGCACGTGCCCGCTCGACCTCGCGTGCCATGCGGACATCCTGCTGCGCAGGCTGTACCGCTGACGATTTCCGGACGGCCCCTCAAGGCCAGAAGGCGATCAAGACGCGCCCGGTGAAGTGGGCCGCCGGCGAGCTGTAGTCGTCGTCGCCGAGGATCAAGTCCTGCTTGCCCTGCCCGTCGAGGTCGCCCGAGGTGATGCGCCGGTGGAAGTGCGGGCCGTGGTCGTCGGGGACGTAGAACATGAAGTCGGGCGGGCCGGCCGGGTCCTGCACCGTGCTCAGGCTGTCGCCGTTCCAGATCAGCATGACCTCCGTGTTGACGGGCTCGGTCACGGGGCTGCCGCACGAGGTGCCCACACTGCTCGCGATCAGACACCCCACGACCAGGTCCGGGGTCGCGTCTCCGACGATGTCGCAGAACTCGAGCCGGTAGGTCGTGAGGTCGCAGTTGCGCGGGCGCGGGTGCTCGAACGAGGTGCGCGGGACGGTCGGAGGCGTGCGGCGAGCTGAGAACAGGTACCCCTTGCCCATGTCGCACCGGTCGCTCGTGCCCGGGCAGGGGTTCTCGAAGTCCTTGCGGCTCGAGCTCACCGCGACCTCGTCGAAGCCGTCGCCGTCGACGTCCGCCGCCGCGACCACCTGGGCGAAGCGCTGGTAGGAGCATTGCTGGAACGGGATCACCGGGGGGTCGCTGTCGGGGGTGGGATTGTCGAGCACCACGAAGACGCTCGGCTCCACGGGGTGGGGGTAGACGAACGCCTGGCCGGCCGCGGGGAAGACCGTCGTTCCCACCGTGACGTCGTTGTAGATCGCGGCCACGACGACGTCCTGGCGTCCGTCCCGGTTCCAGTCCCCCCTGGCGAGGTCGGTGCCGAACTGGTTGAGCTCGTGGATCGAGCTCGGGTTGGGGTTGACGAGGACGAGCTCGCGCCGCGCCGCGAGGACGTCCGAGAAGACGTGCACGACGCCGCAGCGGCGCGTCGTCCCGATCTCGGGGGCGTACGGCGCGCTCGCCGCGATCTCCAGGCCCGCGGACGGCAGGAAGTCGCCCACGACGATGCTGTGGCCCAGCGCGGCGCCGCGCGCGAGGTAGGCCGAGGACGAGGAGAGGTCCGCGAGCTGGATCGGCGTCGAGGTTCCGGCGTCCCAGGCCCAGACGTACACGCGCCCGGCGTCGACCACGCCGCCGACGTCGGTGGCGGGCGAGCCGACGATCAGCTCGTCCCCGTCCGCGCCGTCCAGGTCGGCGGCGACGAGCTCGGCCCCGAACCTGTCGCCCCGCTCGGGGGCCGTGGACTCGAACGCGATCGGCGCCGCCGTCCACGCGTCGGGACCGAGGAACAGGTAGACGCGCCCGGCGATCGCCGGCACCGCGCCGGGCGCGCCGACGGCGAGGTCCTGCGCCCCGTCGCCGTCGAAGTCGAGCACGATCGCTGACGCCCCGAACAGCGCCTCCGGCAGGTCGTCGGGGTTGTCGAGGATGACCTCTGGAATCGTCCTGTTCGGGGGGTTGAGCTCGCAGGCGATCGGCGCGTCGTTCAGGTTGTGGGCCTGCAGCGGGCACGCCGCCGCGAGGAGTGTGATGGGATGCACGGTCGTCCTCCGGCTTCGAGGGGTTCTGGGTTGAGGGGCAGTATAGGCCCGTCCGCCACGAGCCGAGCGCTCACGCCGAAGGCACGAAGCGCTCGTACGCGTACTCGAGCTCGGCCGACTCCCCCGGCTCGAGCCGGATGCGCCAGCGAATCGTCCCCGTGCGCTGGCCGAGCACGAGGTTGGCGGGGTCGCTCGCCAGCGTTCCGCCGCCGGAAGCCGAGACGGGCTTGCCGGGCACCGGCACCTCGATCAGGACCGTCGCGGCGTGCTCGTCGAGATTGCGCAGGCGCAGCGTGCCGCGCAGCGTCACGAGGTCGAGGTACACGTCGCGCCGCGGGTTGTGTGCCTTGAGCTCGCGCCCCTGCTCCTCCTCGGTGCGCTCGTGCGCGAGGTCGACCGCGGTCGTCACCACGAGCTGGCACTCGCCTCCGATCGGCGTGTAGCGCAGGAGCCCCTGCCCCAGTGGGTGTCCGTCCTCGAGGATCAGGCAGGGGCCGGTGGTCCACGAGCTGCCGGTCTGGTTCGCGAGCGCCAGCTCGTGAACCGGCCGGCCCGGGGGCGACCAGCGGTAGAAGTGGGCGAAGGGCGCCCGGCCGCGGAAGAGGGCGACGATCGCCTTCTCTCCGTGGCGGACGGTGAGGTCGCGCACCGTGTGCACGGTGTAGTCGGCGGCGGCCCGCGCTTCGACGTTCGGCAGGCGCGAGACGAACTGCTGGAGCTCGTCGCCCTCGACTGCGACCGGTAGCTCGGACACGCCCGCGGAGGCGAACTGGTCCGCGGCGACGGAGTTGGTGACGATCGCCGCCCGGCTCATGATCTGTCCGCGGTACTCCGCGGGCATCACCGCCGCGCCGAGCGACTTGATGACGGTGCCCACGACGATCGGGGCCATGAAGTCGTGGTGCGCGAAGCTCGGGACGCCCACGACGAAGTGGACGTCGCAGTGGATGAGGTCCAGCGCCTCGTTCACCAGCGTGGCGCGCAGCTCCAGGTCGGCGATCCGCTGCGTCTCGTCGACCCCGACCGTGTACTCGGGGATCCACGTGATCCCCTTGCGCAGGTACGCCATCGCCAGCGTCGTCCGCGCCGCGGGCGCGCCGTGCTCGTCGACGACGTGGACCCGCAGCGGGAGGTCGAGGAGTTGCATGCGCGAGACGGAAGGGAGCGGGACCGCGACGTGCCCCTGGGCCCCGTCGAGCACCGCGAAGCGCGGGCCGAGCGACTCGAGCTTCCCCGCGGCCGTGCGGCTCGCGCAGCCGTCGGCGTAGGTCAGCTCGACGTCGAAGCCGGTGCAGGCTTCGAGGCGCGCGCAGCGAGTCTCGAGGTCGTCGGGCGCGTCCGCGCCGTCGAACGCGACGATCTCCCCCGGACCCGCGCCGACGACGTCGACCACGTGCCCGGGGACGAGCGAGTAGATCGCCAGCGTGCCGAAGGCGGCCGGCGGGATGACGTCGGACACGCACCAGCCGTCGCGCAGCGCGACCTCGGCCTTCGAGTTGAAGAAGCCCCGCGGACGCGCTCGTCGCGAGGGCGAGCAGGGTGGGCGCGGCGATCCGCCGCGCGGCTCCGGAAGAGGTCTTCATGGCGCGTGTCTCCGTGGTTCGTGCCCGCCCCGATGCGGCGAGCGATGACTCAGGGAGTGCCGTATGGGCCGTGGACCCGCGGCCACGTCACGCGCATGTATCGAGAGCCGCGTCGCTCCGGTTCCCGGGAGCCGGGCGCGCGCCGGAGCTACTCCACCGAGCCCAGCGTGTTCATGCAGTGGTCGAGGACGTCGCTCGAGCTGAGGATCCCGACCAGCTCGCCGTCGACGACGGGCAAGGCGCTGAACTTGAAGTCCAGCATCAGCTCCGCCGCCCGCGACAGGGGATCGGCGGGCGAGAGCGTCTGGACGTCGCGGGTCATGATCGCCTCGACCCGCGCGTCGTCGCCCATGCCCTTGCCCCTTGCGCGCCGCAGGTCGCGGTCCGACACGATGCCGACGAGCCGCCCGTGCACGACGGGCGCATGGCGGACCTTCAGGGTCGACAAGACCGCCTCGGCGTCGAGCAACCGGTCGGTCGTCTCGAGGCTGATGACGCGGCGCGTCATCAGCGCCCTGACCGGCGGATCGACGTCTCCCGAGAGCGTCCCCGCGCGGCAGGCGCGCACGAAGACGCGCAGGAGATCGAGCTCGGTCACGATCCCTATCAGGGTCCGTCCCTCGACCACGGGCAGACAGCCGATCCCGCGCAGCACGACCTCCACGGAGATGGCGACGGCGCTGTCCTCGGGATTCGCGGTGACCACCCGCTTGTGCATGACGTCGCGCACGACGCCGCTCGGCGCCTCGAGCACGTCGCGGTTCGAGAGGATCCCGACCAGCGCGCCATGGTCGACCACGGGCAGGTGGCGCACGTCGTGCTCGTCCATGCGGAGCAGCGCCTCCTCCAGGCTGGCGTCGCTGCCGATGGTGATCGGGTCGCGGGTCATGAACGTGGAGACTTGCATCGCACCTCCTCGGGTCGCCCCCATCATCGGCGGGATCCCGCGACTCGACCGAGCCCGGGCCCCTCGCCTCTGCCGCACTTCGCAGCTTTTCCGGCCCCGCGTACGCACAAGGACCCCGGTCGGGTCGCTATGGTCGGCTCCCGTGGCCGCGCCCCGAGACGACGAGAGCCGCCCGGTGTACTCGACCCGCCACGGGAAGATGTGCCCGGAGTGCGGGCGCCCGCTCGCGGGGTGCATCTGTGCCCGCGTGGCCGAGGCGGCCGCCGCCGCGTCGGGCGACGGGATCGTGCGCGTCGGGCGCGAGACCAAGGGCCGCAAGGGGAGCGGCGTGACGGTGGTCAGCGGACTCCGGCTCGGCGCGCGGGAGCTCGCCGCGCTCGCCAAGGAGCTGAAGCAGCGCTGCGGCTCGGGCGGGACGGTCCGCGAGCGGGTCATCGAGCTGCAAGGGGACCAGCGCGACGCCGTCGTCCGGGCTCTCGAGGAGAAGGGATTCGTCGTCCGGCGCGCGGGCGGGTGAGTCGTGCGCGTCACGCCGGAGGACGTCGAGGCCTGGATCGCCGGCGGGGAGGGGCGCCGGCTGGAGCTCAAGCGCGGGCTGCCGCGGCCCGAGCGCACCGCCCGCGTGCTGTGCGCGTTCGCCAACACGAGCGGCGGGATCCTGCTCGTCGGCGTGACCGACGGCCGGCGGGTGGTCGGCGTTCCGCGCCCGGCCGAGGCGATCGCGCGGCTGCGCTCGATCGCCGAGAGCGGGCTGCGCCCGCCGCTCGCGGTCGTCGTGCGCGCGGTGGCGATGGAGGGCGGAACCGTCGTGTGCTGCTCGGTCCCGCTCTCGGCTGCGCGGCCGCACGCCGTCGTGCGCGCGGGCGGCGGCGAGGAGATCGTCGTGCGCGTCGGCTCGAGCAATCGCGCGGCCGACGGGGCGACGCGCCGCGCGCTCGAGGAACGGCCGGCGCGCGAGCGCCTCGACGAGCTCGAGCGCAACGTGCTCGACTGGGTCGGGCGCCACACGGGCCGCGGCGGCCACCCCGACCGGGGCGCGACCGTGGCCTCGTTCGCGAAGGCGCACAACGTCGGCCTGCAGCGCGCGCGGCGCAAGTTCGTGCGCCTGGAGCGCGCGGGGCGCATCGTCGGCCACGGGTCGGGCGCGCGGCGCGCGTACGCGACCCCCTGAAGCCCGCGCCGACGGCGGCCGCTTCAGAACTGGAAGTAGAGGAACTCGGTCGACACGCGGCGCGAGACCACGACCAGGCAGAAGAGCATGAACGCCGCTGCGCTCGCGCGCAGGTAGGTCCCCTTGCGCAGCCCGAACCACTCGTGGGCGAGCTGTCCGAGCGAAAGGGCCAGCACCGGGAGCAGGAGCACCAGGTGGCGCGCCTGCGCGAGGTCGGCGAGCCCCGCGCCCTCTCCGAATGGGGCCCGGAACATGCGCCCCAGGACTTGCCACGCCATCTCGAACGACGTGGCCCGGAAGAAGACCCACGTCACCTGCAGGAACGCGAAGAAGACGAGCATCTGCGCGAGCGCCGCCGCGACTCCCAGCGGGCCGCGCGGAGGTCCCTGCGTCACGGGCTCCCGGCGCAGCACTCGCTCGACGCAGAGCGCCAGGCCGTGCAGCCCCCCCCAGACCACGAAGGTCCACGCCGCGCCGTGCCACAAGCCCCCGAGCAGCATGGTCGTCATCAAGTTGGCGTACGTGCGCGCCCACCCGCGGCGGTTGCCGCCGAGCGGGATGTACAGGTAGTCGCGCAGCCACTGCGAGAGGCTGATGTGCCAGCGCCGCCAGAACTCGGACGGCCCGCGCGCGATGTAGGGGTAGAGGAAGTTCAGCGGGAAGCGCAGGCCCATCAGGTAGGCGAGCCCGATGGCGATGCCCGAGTACCCCGCGAAGTCGGCGAAGATCTGGAAGCTGAAGTAGACGACTCCGAGCCAGACTTCGGTCGGCGAGAGCTCGGCGAGGCGCGCCGTGTCGAACACGTGCTCGACCGCCGGGGCCAGGTTGTCGGCCACGACGATCTTCAGGAACAGCCCCTGGATGCAGTAGTAGAGCCCGGTCTGCACGGCCACCGGCAAGAGGCGCCGGCGGCGTGCGAACTGCGGCAAGAGCTCCTTGGCGCGCACGATGGGTCCGGCGACGAGCTGCGGGAAGAAGGCCACGAACAGGAAGAAGTCCGAGAAGCTCGGCGCGGGGGCGATCTGGCCGCGGTAGATGTCGATCGTGTAGCTGAGCGTCTGGAACGTGTAGAAGGAGATCCCCACCGGGATGACCCAGCCGGCGAGCTCCCAGTCGATCTCGAAGCCGGCGAGGCGCGCCAGGCTGGAGGCGTTGCTCGCCAGGAACGGCAGGTACTTGAACGTGGCCAAGAGGCCCAGGTTGCTGCACAGGCTGAGCAGCAGCCAGGCGCGCCGCGTGGACGGCGCGCGGCAGGCGTGGATCCTGCCGCTGGCGACGAAGTCGACGACGGTCGAGGCCACGATCAGGAGCAAGTACCACGGGTTCCACCAGCCGTAGAACAAGAGGCTCAAGAGCAGCGCGGCGCGCTTCGCCGCCGCGAACGGCGCGAACCGCCAGACGCTCCAGGCGACCGCGAAGAAGAGCCAGAACGTGACCGTGTCGAAGCGCATGGTGCGGCCGACGCGCGTCTACCAGCCGACCTCCCGGCGCAGGTCCTGGACCAGTGCGCGCGTGAAGCGCCGCGCCTCCGCAATCGTCAGGTGGTGTCCGTCGTAGGTGTGGTACGGCTCGCCCGAGTAGTCGAGGTAGGGGACGCCGGCAGCGGCGCACATCTCGCGCAGGTGGCCGGGCGCGAAGGCTCCGTCCTCCAGCTCCGCGACGCCGCGCGAGAGCGGCAGGCGCACGCAGACGATCTCCCAGCCGGCCTCGCGCATGAGGCGCATCTCTTCCGCGATCGGCGCCAGGTTCTCGAGACGCTGCGCGCGCGTCTCCTCCCTCAGCCGCGGCCGCAGCCAGTTCAGGGCGGCCTTCGGCCGGTCCACGGGGTGGAACCACGCCTCGTGCCAGCTCGCGGTGCGGATCGGCGGCACCGCCGAGCGCACGAAGGAGCGCACGGAAGCGCCCAGGCGCTCGTCGATGCGCTCGGTCGCCGTGCGCCCGCCGCGCTCGTCGGCGAGGAGCTCCTGGAACACCTCCACGAGCCGCGGGTGCGACTCGGCGTGCACCGACAGGGGGTCGACCGCGACCACCGCCCGCCTGGCGGCGAAGCGCTGGGCCAGCCCGAGCAGGTCGAGCAGCTGCCCGCCCTGCCCCCACAGAACGGTGGCCGACCCCATCCCGGCCTCCTCCGCGATGCGCTCGCAGATGGCGTGCTGGATGCGCGAGCTGCCGAGGAACAGGAGGTCGACGCCGGCCGGGTCGCGCGGAGCCGTGTAGGGCAGATCGCCCTCCTCGGGCGCCCAGATCCGGCCGCGCACGTGCTCGGTCTCGCGCGGATTCTCGGGGATGCGCGGCGCGACGAACGTGCACCAGGCCGCCAGGAGGCCCGCCGCCAGGGTCAGGCTGTAGGCGACGGGGAGGGCGCTCGCCCACGACGTGCTCTTCTTGCGCGGGCGCATCGCGCGGGGGATTCTCCATCATCGGCCGGCGGAGGGGGACCGCCCGAGCGGAAAACGCGACCCCGGCGTCAGGGAACGAACGCCACGCTCACGCCGTCCGACGTGGTGAAGAACGCACCGCCCGCCGCGGGGCCGCGGAACCAGCACTGGAAGTCCTGCGTGCTCGGGACGATGCCGGCGTCGGCGAGGTCGACCGCGCGCAGCGCCTCGTCGCCGCTCGCCGTGACCGGCGGGTTGAGGCGAGTCAGACCTCCGCCCGCGCACGGGAAGCCGTTCCCGAAGGGCACCTGGATCTGGCTCGGGCCGAAGAAGAAGATCGGCTCGTTCGGGACGGGAGCGGCGCGCAGCGTGAGGTCGTTCGCGGCGACGCTCGTGTTGCCCGTCGCCGCGATCGCCGCGGGGCCGCCGGCCGAGCCTGGGGTTGGCCCTGCAGAACGACGACCCTATCGCCGTGCTCGGCGGATGGACGGTGAACCAGCCCAGCGCGACGGCCAGGCTGCCCGCACCGGCGAAGACGTTCCATCGAAGACGTTCCACGCCATCTTCTCGACGCTCGCGTCCCCCGGGGCGCTGGCCGGCGCGCCGTCGACGTCGAAGAAACGGCGCGCCGGAGCCCCGACGGGGGCGCCCGCGAAGGGGCCGCCAGCGAGGCTGTTGAAAGGCGACCGTCCCGACGGCCTCGAGGCGGACGGTGTCGGCGGGCGCGCTGCCGGCGATCGAGCCAGCGAGGATCGGACCGAGGAACCTGGCTTTCATGGCGGCCCAGTCCAGGGGCGAGCCCGCGGGCGCTCGGCGGGAAAGCGAGCTCGTAGCCGTGGCGGAACGCCGGACGTAGGCTCGAGGAGCCTGCAAGCTCTTTCACCCTCGGGCTCTCGACCAGGAGGACCGCAATGAGACGGGTCTACGCGTGCGTCCTATCTCTGACCGCTTGGCTCGCGTTCGCTACGGCGGTGCGGGCAGACGTCTTCAAGGATGGCGAGGACTCCATCCCCGGCCACCCCGGAGAGACCGTCAAGTGGCGCGCCGGTTACCGGAAGAGCCCCGGGTCGGGCAAGTCGGTGCACTTCTGGTACCGGCTCATGCTCAAGGATCCCGACCCCACCGACGACGTGACCTTCGTCGTCTGCGCGATGATCAACGTCAACCAGACGAAGAAGGACATGCCCAAGACCAAGGCCGACCTCGACCGAGCCGCGGGCACCTGGAGGTGCCGGCCGGACGGGACGGCGCACTTCTACCCGAACTACCATTTCGGGTGCAAGCGCATCCGGCTGCACGCGGGGAACAACTGGACCGACGTCACGAGCTTCGACGAGACCGTCGAGCTGAAGGCCGACTTCCAGGAGCAGGACCTCGTCGCCCCCTACCTCGACTTCGCGCGCGACTGCCCGAGCGGCTTCGTCAACTGCGCCGGCGTCTTCGATGCGCAGAACCAGTTCCTCGAACCGGGCGACGGCAACTTCCCCGGCGATCCCGACGGCACGTCGAGCTGGTGGGTCGTCACCGGCGGCGTCAGGCCCTCCGGCCCGATTCGGGGGGGCAGCGACGGGTGGCTCACGGGCAACTGGTACACGATGGCGTTTCCCTTGAACCGCTACGACTGCGTCCTCGTCGGCGACGTGACCAACACCCCCGGTGGGGGCAGCGCTCTGGTCCGCTTCACCTTTCCGGCGTCGACGCGCCCCGCGGGGCAGAACGTCGTGATCCTGCCGATCCCCGGGGCCGGATGCACGGGCAACTCCGTGTCTGTGAAGATCCCGTTCACGATCACGAGCTCGCTCATGGGCGAGGTCGACGAGCACACCCACATCGACGTCGAATGGACGCCTTCTGAGTGCGCCGACTACCCCTCCGGCCAGCTCATCGAGTTCCTGGGCGAGGTGCAAGCGACGGGCTTCACGTTCTTCCCCGATGGTACGCTGCTGTTCAGCCCCGGCGACTTCATGCACGGCGTGCACGCGCAGTTCGCCGGCGACTACGACCCGCCTGACATCAAGTCTCACTCCCTGGTTCCGATCGACGCACAGCGCTACGAGATTCTCGTGACGGCGAGCGACCCGACCTCGATGGTCGTCGGCGCAACTCTGCGCTACACCGTGGACGGCGCTTCCCAGCCCGACCTACCGATCCCCTACGACGACCCCGCCGCTGACGAGGACGTGACCTTCTTCAAGGGGGTCCTCGGTCCCTTCCCTCCCGGAGCGGGCATCGAGTATTCGATCCTCCTCGTCGACGACGTGGGGAACGCGGCCACGTTCTTCGGCGAGATCGGCGAGAAGTACTGCGCCGTCAACCCGAACTCCACGGGCTTCGAGGCCCACATCACGGCGATCGGCTCGCCCTCGATCGCCGACGACGACCTCACGCTTCGCGCGGAGCCGGTCCCCGATCAGTTCTTCCTTTTCTTCCACGGCGCGGTCCGGCTCGAGCTGCCGTTCGGGAACGGGTTCCTCTGCGCCGGCGGCGACATCCGGCGCCTGAACCCGCCGGCCGCGGCCGTCGGGAACCGGGCCACGCGCGTCGTCGAGCTCGCGGCCAAGGGCTTCGTGCCCGGCACGCGGCACTTCCAGTGCTGGTTCCGCGACCCGGCCGCGGGTGGGGCGGCATTCAACACCTCCAACGGACGGAGCGTGACTTTCCTGCCCTGATTGCGCCAAGGAGAGCGCTCCGAGAAAGGTCTGGAGGTCGGGGCCGTGCGAGGGGATCCTGGCGCCCCGACGGACCCGTGACGCACGACCTCAGCGACGCGTTGCTCGAAGACGCCCTCGCTGCGATGCAGGAGGGTCGCGCCCTCGACCCGGCGCAGCTCGCCGCCCGGCACCCGGGCCGCGAGGCGGAGGCCCTGCGACTCGTGCGCGTCGTCGCGTCCTTGCGCGAGCCCGCGCGCGCCGCCGCGCGCAGCGGGGCGCTGGAAGCCGGGGACTCGATCGGGGACTTCGAGATCGTCGAGCCCGCCGAGTCTCCCGAGGTTTCCGATTCGCCCGATTGGATCGAGCCCAGCGCGAATCGCGGCCCCGGGCGCCGCTACCGCGCCCAGCAGCTCTCGCTCGGCTCGCGCGAGGTCGTCCTCGACGTGCTCCCCGCGCGGGAGCTCGGCGCGGGCGGCCTCGTGCGCCTCTCGAGCGAGGGCGTCGCGCTCGCGAGCCTCTCCCACCCGAGCCTCGAGGAGGTCTGCGGGTTCGGCGAGGACGGCGACCTCGCCTTCTTCGCGACGCGGCCGGTGAACGGCGTCGCGCTGCGCGCGCTGCTCGAGGAGCTGCGCGAGCGCCGTGGTTCCGCGCTCCCCGGGCACGCGGAGATTCGGCGCGTCGTGCAGTGGACCGTGGAGGTGGCCGAGGCGCTCGCGCTCGTCCACGCCAGAGGGCTGGTCCACGGGGGCATCGGGCCGTCCACCATCGTCGTCCGCGGCGCTTCTCTCGACGGCGGCTCGCCCGCCGGGACGGCGGTCTTGACCGGCTTCGGCCTCGCGCGCGCGGCGCGCCTCGAGACCGCCACTCGCGCGCAAGACGTCTTCGCGCTCGGCGCGATGCTGCGCGCCGCGCTCGACCCGATCCGCCGTGCCCTGGACCGCGACCTCGCCGCGGTCGTCGCCCGCGCGGCGCACTCGGAAGCGGGCGCGCGTTACGCCGACGCCGGCGAGCTCTGCAGCGACCTTCGAGCGTGGCTCGCCGGTCGCACCGTGCTCGCGCGCGAGAGGCCGCTCCACGAGAGGCTGCGCCGGCGCCTCTTCGAGCAGCGCGCGCGCGTCGCCCGCGCGGTGCTCGTGGGCGCGCTCGCGGTGCTCGCCGTGCTCGCGCTCGAGCGCGGGAGGCACCTCGTCCGGGCCGCGGGTCGGCTGCGGGCAGCGCTCGCCGACGCGGACGCCGCCGCGGCGCTCGAGCGCGCCGGCGAGCTCCCGCGCGCGTTCGACGCGTTCCTCGCGGCGCCCGAGCGCAGCCTCGCCCGGCGCATCCGCGGCCCCGCGGCTCGCGATCCGCTCCACCCGATCCTCGAGGGGTTGCGCGCGGGCGACCGCGGCGCCGCGCTCTCCGCCGCCGCGTCCCACCTGCGGGCCGCGGGCGCCGGCGCCGATCCGTGGATCCAGCGGCTCTTCGAACGCGCGCTGCGCGAGCTCGTCCGCGACCCGGAGGCCGATCCGACCTTGCGCGCCGGCGCGCTGCGGCTGAACGCGCGCCTCGCCCAGGAGCGCCCGTGCGTGACGCCGGCGGAGCTCGAGGCGGGCGCCGAGCGCAGGGAGCTCGCGCGCGAGGCATGGCAGGACGCGGCGCTGCCCGAGATCGACCGTCTCCACGGACTCGCCGCGCTCGCCGGGCTGGGCGCTGCGGGCGATCTCGCGCCCGTTCTCGCCGTCTTGGATCCGGCGCCGGCGACGCCCGCGGACGCCGAGCGCGTGCGGCTCGGGCTCGCCGTGGCCGAGTGGATCGTGCGCCGCGCTCGCGCTGGCGGCGCGGACGTCGACTTCGCGGCGGCGAGCTCGTCGTTCGGACCGCACCTCGAGCGCTCGCTCGAAGGCGACGCCGAGGCGTGGGCCGGCCGCGAGCCGCGCGGCGCGCTCGCCCTGCGAACCGGCGCGCTCCTCGCCGTCCTCGCGTACGCCGAGCGCGACCGGACCGGGGAGCCCTCGTCCCTGATCGCGTTCGTCCCCGAACCCTGGGTGCGGGCGCTCGACGGCGAGGGCTCGGACGGGGTCCACGCGCTCGTGCTCCTGGCGCAGCTCGGCCATCCGCGCGCGCGGGAGGTCGTCTCGCAGGGCCCCTGGCCGCGCGGCGGTCGCGCGGCGTCGTTCCGGGCGTGGGGCTCGGACGCGGTGCTCGCCGGCGACGGCGCGTTCGTCCAGGAGGTGCGCCGGCGCTGCGCGGCGCTCGCCGCGCGCGAGGCGTCGCCCGCGGCCCTGGTGGCCGAGTTCGAGGTCGGCGTCGAGCACGGGAGCCGGTTCCGGGCCGGCCTCGAGCGGATCGACCCGCTGCTGCCCGAGCCCGAGGCGCTCCGCGGGTACGACCCGCCGCCCGGCGAGCCGGCCATGCGCGCGGACGTCCTCCGCGGGGACCGCTGCGTCGACGACCAAGGGCGGGACTGCCTGTCGCTCCGGAGCCCGGGGTCGTCGCGGATCGAGCTCGAGCTCGCGCTCGATTCGAGCCCGAGGGCGCCGGGCGCCCGGCCCGCGGGCGCCGGGCGCGGGCCAGGGCCGCGGCCGATCCTCGGACTGGTCCACTGCGCCGTGCCGCGCGACGCCATGCCCTTCGCGGGCCTTGCGTTCGTCGACGTCCACGTGAATGGCCTTCCCGTCTGCGAGCGCCTTTGGGTGCCGGGGCGCGCGACCGACCCGCGATCCGTGCACGAGCTCGAGCTCGCGGCCGACACCCTCCGGCCCGGCGCGAATCACGTCACGCTGCGCCTGCACCCGGACGCGACCACGAGCTACCGGCTGTACGCGGCCGAGCTCGACTGGCGCGAGTGAGACGAGACCGCGCTAACGCTCCGTCGCCCGGCTCGTCCTTTGGAGCAGGCGCGAGGACGAGCGCATGAGCGTGACACTTCGACTGGCCGGCTCTGCGCTCGTGCTGCTCGCGACGCTCGGCCCGGCCGAGGCCCCGGCAGCCTCCGGCATCGGGGAGCGGTGCCGGGCGGCGGTGGCGAAGCTCCTGGCGTCCTTCGATGAACCGCAGACGGAGAGAGCACGGCTCGAGCTCGACAGCCCCCATCGCCAGCGTTGGTCGCGGCATCCGGCGCCGCGAGCGGGCATCGCCCTGCACGAGATGAGCGTCGAGCAGAGGGCCCTCGTCTCGGAGCTCCTGGGCATCGTCCTCAGCCCGCGCGGGCTCGCTCGCGTGGAGGAGATCCGCCGCGAGCAAGACGTGCTGGCCAAGGTGGAGGACGACATGGGGCGCGACTACTTCTGGCTCGCCGTCTTCGGCGAGCCCGCGGCCGCAGGTCGCTGGAGCTGGCGCCTCGGCGGGCACCACGTGTCGATGCACTTCACGTTCGAGGACGACCGTCTCGTGTCGTGCACGCCCTTCTCGCTGTCGTCGGAAGCCGTGCTCGAAGAGCGGTCGGGCCGCAACGCGCTCGAGCGGCGCGCGAGCCTGGCCCGCGAGCTGGTGGCCTCCCTCGCCGCCGACGCGGCGCACCGCGCGATCGTCTCCGAGGCCGCGAGCGGGCGCCTCGAGCGCAGCGAGGTGCGCGCGTTCCGGATCGGCGAACCGGAAGGGCTCGCCGCGTCCGCCTTGACGGAGGAGCAGCGGGCGACTCTCCTCGAGCTGGTAGCCGACTACTTCCTGGACCTCGCGCCCGCGATCTCGAAAGGGCTCGTCGCGGAAGTGCGCGCGCTCCCGGTGGGAGACCTGCACTTCGCGTGGGCGGGACCGGTGCGCGGCGAGGACGCGAACCAGGCGTACCGGGTGCAGGGCCCCGACTTCCTGCTCGAATGGAGCGGGTCCCGCGCCCACGACCACTCGGTCTGGCGCCGTTCGGACGACTTCGGCGGCTGAGTTGCCGGCCGGGGAGGGCTCGAGGCGCTGCGCGCCGGCGAGCCGCGCTCACTGGCGGCCGAGCGCCCTCTGCATCATCCCGCGGAAGCGCGCCTCGTCGGCCGGTCCGTCCTGGACGTCGACGATCCTGCCCGCGGCATCGATGGCCAAGGTCACGGGGACGCCGCCGGGCAGGTCGAAGCGCTCGTCGATCGCTTCGAAGTCGGGCGCGTCGTAGATCAGGATCGGGACGTCGTAGCCGCGGCCGCGGGCGAACTCGGTCACCCTGCCGAGGACCTCGTCGCGCTCTGCGTGCGGCACGATCAGATCGTACGACACCAGCACGACGCGGCCCTCGGGCGCGGCTTCACGGGCCACCCGCATGAGCTCCGGCAGCTCGGCGATGCAGGGTGCGCACCACAGCGCCCAGAGGTTGAGCAGGACGCCGCGCCCGCGGAGCTCCGCGAGCGCGGCGTCGATCCCGTCCAGGTCGGCGAGCGCGACGGACAGGGCGCCGGAATCGCCCGTCGCGTCGCCCAGGGCCCCAGCGCCGCACGAGAGCGCCAGGGCGCAGGCGAGGGCCGCGCCGGAACGCAACGTGCGAGCGGTCAGTTCGCGTCCTTGCGCTTGACGCGCTTGATGCTGCAGCCGTAGGGCTTCGATTCCTTGACGGCGACTTCCTGCTTCGCGAGCAGCGCGTCGACCGCGTCGCGGACGTACTGCTTGGCCTCTCCCTTCTCGCCCTTCGGGTCGTCGTCCAGGCCGCCCATGTAGCGCAGCACGCCCTTCTGGTCGATCACGAAGCAATGCGGCGTGTGCTGGGCACCGAACAGGTCGGCCACCACGTTCCCGCGGTCGATGTAGACCGGGAAGCTCATCTCCTTCTTGGCGAGGTGCTTGCGGATGTCCTTGTAGCGGTCCTCGGGCCTGGCGTCCGCGGGCGGCTCGTCGCCGTACTCGGTGCTGTTGGAGTTGATGGCCAGGCACATGACGTCCTTGCCCTCGTAGCGCTCGATGATGGCCACGGTCTTCGGGTCGGCGACGATCTCGTAGGGGCAGGTCATCGACCAGAAGTGGATGAACACGACCTTGCCGCGCAGGTCCTTGAACGTGACTTCCTTGCCGTCGAGGTCGCTCAGCGTGATCTTCTCGTCGACGACCGCGCCGAGCTTGTAGGGCTTGGTCTCCTCGGTGCGCGCGGCGTTCGACAGTTTTCGGACTCCTGGGCCGCGAACGGCGCACCGATCGCGCACAGGGCGAGCATCGGAAGCATTGCATTCATCGGGAAGGTTCCTCTGGATCCAAGGGATTGAAGAAACCGAGATGGTAGCGGGACCGCGGCGCCCGGCAAGAGCGACCTGGATGCGCACGCGCGCAGCGCGAGCCCGCGGGCGCGCTTTTTCATCGAACTGACGAATTCTTCATTCCGTCCAGTCGATCCCCAGCGACGCGAGCCCGGGGACCGCGCCCGTCACCGGATCGGCCAGAAACGTGAGCCGTATCTGGTAGTAGGCCGCCCCGTCGATCGCGTCGACGTCCGCGTGCCACTTGGCGTCGGGGTGGAAGACGAAGCCCGGGTTGGGCGAGTTGCGATCCTCGGACGGGCTGAAGTAGAAGTCGCCGTAGACGTCGAGCGCGCGGGCGTCCTGGGCCGCGAGCGGGAAGCCGACCGCTCCGGCTCCGCGAAGAGCGATCTGGACCGCGGTGTCGGTGGGCTGTCCATCGGGCCGCGGTGACGCCAGAACCGAGCGGTAGTCCGGGCTCGCGCTGCCGTCCGCGTCGAACCAGATCGAGTACGAGCGGCTGACGCGCGTCACGAGGTCCATCGAGCCGATGTAGAGGGTGTTGTCGCGGCCGTAGGTCCGCCCGCCGGGAGGCGTCGAGTGCGGGTTGAAGCCGCCGTTCGCGCACTCCTCGAGGTCCGGGTCGACGATCACCGGCATGCCCGTGGAATCGAAGCCGCCGCTCGAGAAGGCGCGGAAGTCGGGCCGCGCCGACGAGTTCGCGGCGAGCGAGACGTCGAACACGTTCAGGCCCAGTGCCCCGTCGTCGGGGTAGCAGCGGAACTCCATCAGCAGCGGCAGGCCGATGGTCTCGACGTTGCCGGAGACCATCAGGCCGCAGGTCCCGATGCCCAGCCACCGACAGTTGACGTTGAGCTCGACCCCGCCGCCGAGCGGCGCCGCGCGATTCAGGAGCGCAGTGTCGCGCCAGGTGTAGTAGCGGAAATCCCGGGCCGGCACGTCGCGGTTGAGCGGGTAGGGCATCATGACGGTGCCGGTCGCCGATTCGAAGGCGTCCCCGGGCGAGACCGTGTAGCCGAGCTGCCGCGGGTGGACGATCGCCTGCGGGTCGTTCTCGGGGTCGAAGAGGTTGTCGTCGTAGCACTCCCGCAGTCCGGAGCTCGGGAACAGCGGGAAGAGCGACAGCGAGTCGATGAGCTCGTCGGGCAGGTAGCTCGAGTGCGCGAGCCGGATCTCGAACTCGTCGAAGCGGTCGGCGATGAAAGCGCCCGTCGGCGACGACCAGTTGAGCCCCTCGACGTCGACGTTGACGCTGGACTCGTCGGTCAGCGAGAAGCCGACGTCGGCGTAGCGCCAAACCGTCTGCAGCTTGCTCCCGAGCGCCGCGAGCGGAGTCTGCACGCCCGCCGGGAACGGCGTGTGCAGGCGCGGGATCGCCTGCGTGCGGTCCGCCACCGCCTCGAAGCGTACGAGCGGCCGAGGACGGATGCGCCCCTCTTCGATGACGTGCTGCCCTGTCCACTCGTAGCCGCCCAGAGGCGGCTCCTCGTCGAACGAGCTGAAGCGCAGGAGCCGTCCGGAGTTGCGCTCGGTCGGCGCGTCCGCGTCGATCGAGAGCTCGACGGCTTCCAGGCCGCTCGCCAGCCGGTTGCCGGCGAGGTCGCGCGGACCGCCGGCGACGAGCTGCAGGAAGTAGGACTCCGCCACGCCCTTCGCATGCGCGAGCGGCAGGTCGGGAGCGAAGAAGAACTCACGGGCATCCGGGCCGCTCCGGATGCTGCCCACGACCCGCTCCGTCCCGTCGGCCGGATCGGCCGCGCGCGAGAGGCCAAGGGTCTCGACGTCGACCGTCGCGGCGTCCAGCGCCTCGCCGAAGAGCACCCCGACCGTGGAGCCCGTCGCGAGGTCCGCTGTCGGCGAATCGGGGAAGCCGCCCGGCTCGGGCAGCACGCGCACGGCGCACGCGCCGGGCGCACCGGCTCCGAAGGGTGCGTGGTAGATCGCCTCTCCGACGGCCGACCCGAGCCACTCCTCCGGGTCGCCGGCGAGCAGCCTCACGCGCAGCCCCGAGACGGTTCCGTCGGCGGCGAGCGCGGCGCCCTGGAGCACCTCCGCGAAGACCCCCGGCTGGCGGACGAGGTCGCCGGCTCGCGGGGACGTCGCGCACGCCGCGGACGCGAAGCGCGAGGTCGGCAGGACGAAGTCGCGCAGGTCGCCGGCAGGGTCGCGCACCGGCGTCCTCTGGATCGCCAGCACCTGACGCGCCACGAGCACCGGCGGATCGTCGTCGCGCAGGAAGCCCGCGTACGGATCGCCCGTGGCCGCGCCGCCCGATCGCCAGAGGCGCAGCAAGTCCACGGTGGGCGAGCCGAAGTCCACGGTCCCGTCGCCCGTCGTGGCGAGCGCGGCCCCGGTCGGGTTCCTCAGGATCTCGGTCTGCCCGAGGTCGGGCCGCTCCACCGTCGGAAGCCGCAGCGCCACGTTGGCCTGGGCGGCGCGGGTGGCCTCCGGGAAGCCCACGCCGTTCAGCGGCAAGGGACGCTCGCCCTCCACCGCCTCGAAGTCGGTCACCGTCGTGTCGACGATCACGCGCGTCGTGTAGAGGCGCGGGCGATCGTCGCCGAGCAGGCGCACGACGTCGCCGTGGTTCCGGTCGACGACCACGCGCGCCGTGAACGGAGCGTCCGGGGGGTACCCGACCAGCGAGCGCACCGTACGCTCGCTGACGAGATCGTGGTCGAGGAGGTCGTCGAAGCGGAGGAGCACGGCCGCGTTGCGCGGAACCGCCGAGAACGGGCCGGAGCCCGGGTCGGCGCCGGGGTCGGAGATCGGCGTCAGGTTCCGGTCGATGCGGCGGAACGCGGTCTCGTACTCCGCCGAGTCGAGCGGGTGCAGGATCGACAGCTTCGTCTGGACCGTCGTCGGGCTCTCCTCGAGGAGGAAGTCGACGCCGTCGGACTCGATGTCGCTGCCGATGACGAAGTCGCGGTGGATGCGCAGCCGCCGGCCATCGGTCTCGCGCGAGTAGACGTCGGCGAGCCGACCCCAGGCGAGGGCGGCGAGCCGCAGCTCGCGGCCCTGTCCCTGGCGGCTCGGGTCGACGATCAGGCGCCGGCTGCCCGAGCCGTCGTAGTCGGGATCGTCGAGCGGGGTCCCGGGCGCGTGCGGCGCGCGCTCGAGGGGAACCCGCGGCTGGACCGCGGGGCCGGGCATGCCGGAGCTCGTCGCCGCCGCCCGGGGTTCGCGATCCTGCCCGCATCCCGCCGCGAGGCACAGGGCGAGGGCGGAGACGGTGCAGCGGAAGATGTAGTGCGCGGACGACCGCGTGGTAGCTTTCTTGTCCATCGTGGCTCTCCCCGTTGGATGGGCGGTCGTTTCAGGTCCACCGCGCTAGTAGGAGCTGTCCTGATGGAGGTCACGGATTCGTCTTCCTGGAATTCGGCACGTGGTGCGTCCTGACGACGAGGGCCAACTCCTCCTACCATTCGAGGAAGGGGTCCCGTCCCGCTGCACCTCTCCAGCGGGTGGAAGTCCCGCCCCGGTAG
>Ga0302046_10000851_pt1 | contig 29220 bp, 20 predicted proteins | sample RVTome_11_FD_200261 | JGI IMG/M metagenome (GOLD analysis project Ga0302046, IMG submission 200261) | Soil microbial communities from uranium-contaminated site in the Upper Colorado River Basin, Wyoming, United States - RVT147D111 (version 2) ...
CTCGTGGTGCCAGTCGCGGTAGAGGATCGGCCGCCAGCTCCGCGAGCCGAGCGCCTGGTTCACCTCGGCCACGGTCTCCCGGATCTGCTGCTGCAGCTCCTGGTAGCGCCCGATGCGGCTCCGGCTTGGGGCGGCGACCTGCACGAACGCCACCCGCTCGCGGTACTCCGGATGCTGCTCGAAGAAGCGGCGGATGGCCAGGAACCGCTCCGGCAGCCCCTTGGTGTAGTCCACCCGGTCCACGCCGACGCCGAGGAACTCGACGGACGGGCCGAGCTCGGCCAGCACCTCGGCCCGTGACCCGCGCGTCGGTTCGTCGAGGAATTGCGGCGCCACGCTGATCGGGAACGGCTGGACCGACGTGCGATGCTCGCCGCGGACGACGGCGAAGTGCTCGGCGTCGATCCGCACCTCCATCGCCCGGTCGACCGTGTCGAAGAAGTTGTTGCAGTGGTACTGGGTGTGGAATCCGATCAGATCCGCCCCCAGCATGCCCTTCAGGATGTCGTGCTGCCAGGGGCAGATGGCGAAGGCCTCGCAGTTGGGCCACGGGATGTGCCAGAAGATCGCCACCCGCGCGTCCGGCCGCTCGGCCTTCACGAGCGCCGGCAGCAGGGCGAAGTGATAGTCCTGGATCAGGACCATCGGCGCCGCGCAGCCCTCCATCTCGTCGAGCAGCGCGGCGGCGAACTTGTGGTTGACCGCCTGGTACCGCTCCCAGTCGCTCGACCGGAACCTCGGGCGCGCGTGGACCACGTGACACAGGGGCCACAGCCCCTCGTTGGAGAAGCCGTAGTAGTAGCCGTCCTCCTCCTCCGTGCTCAGCCGCAGGCGCCGGAGGGAATAGCGCGGATCGTCCTCGGGCAGGCGCAGCCGGCCCCGCTCGTCCACGACCTCCCAGTCGGCGTCGCCGCTGCCGTGGGCCAGCCAGGTGCCGCCGCAGGCGCGCATGACGGGCTCCATCGCGGTCACGACGCCGCTGGCCGGCGTCTGGGCCACCACCGTTCCGTGGCGGAACACGTGGCTCACCGGCTCCCGGTTGGACACCACGAACAGCGGCTGGCCGTCGAACCGGGCGCGGGCGAACTGCTTGAGGCGCTCCTCCGTCCAGATGGCCTCGCCGCTCAGGCGCAGCGCCGCCTCCTGCTCGGCCACCGCCTGGGCGCGGTAGAGGCTGCGGGCGAGCCCGGCCACCTCCACCGCGAGCGGCCCGAACAGGCCGGCGTCGGCGACGTCGGGCGGGGTGCTGGCCTTGCCGGCCTTCAGCGCCTTCGTCCAGCCCGCCATCTCCGACAGTGGCCGGGTGATCGTGGCCCGGACCACGACGACGGTGATGACCGAGAGCCCGGCGGCCAGGGCCACGAACCACAGCGCGTTGTACGGCCAGACCTCCGCGAGGAGGGTGTCCAGGCCCGAGGCGTCGAGCACCGTCGCCACCGCGCCGATCGCCTTGTCGCTGTCGGACAGAATGGGGGTGGCGTAGACGTACACCCGGGCGCCGTCGATCCGCCGCAGCCCCCTGGTCGGCGCCTGGCCGGCGATCGCCTCGGTGACCTCCGGCGGCGCGGTCAGGCCCTCCTGGATCTTGCCGGGCGCGGTGGCGATCGGGCTTCCCAGCCCATCGAAGACGATGATCCGCCGGCCGGGCTGGGCCAGCCGCCGCACGACGCGGGTGACGACCGGCACCGAGCCGCGCCGGGCCGCCGGCTCCACCGCCTCTCGCACGCCCTCGCCGATGAGCGCAGCCCGGCGCGCGAGGTCGGCCACGAGTCGCTCCCGCTCCTGCCGGACGTGCACGAACGTGAACGCGCCGATGACGAGGAGCGCAACGATCCAGATCGCCACCAGCAGGCGAACGGTGACCTTCATCGCGCCGCCCGCCCGGCGACATGGTCGGCCAGGGCCGCCAGAACGCGGTGGACGTCGTCGACGTCCTGGACCCGGTACGCGGCACTGGTCAGCGTCGCCCCGCCCACCTTCACCGTGATCCCCCGGCCCTGGAGCGCCCAGAAGGCGCGCTCGTCCGTCGCGTCGTCGCCGAAGTAGATCGTCATCACTCCGTCACCCTTTCGGGCCTGGACCTGGCCCTCGATCCACCGCACGCAGCGTCCCTTGTCCCAGTCGTTGGCCGGGAGGATCTCGAGCACCTTGCGTCCGGAGAGCACGACGTGGCCGGGACGCGAGCCGACCAGCTCGCGGACGATCGCCACGAGCGGGGCCACGACGTCCGGACTGGCGTTGCGGTAGTGGATGGCGACCGAGAGGCCCTTCGGCTCGACGAGGACGCCGCTGAACGTCGCCGTCCGCCGGCTCAGCTCGGTCGCCACGCCGGCCAGCGCCGCCGTCCGGGCGTCGGCGTCGTGATGCCGGAAGGTCATCCCGAGCCCCGAGATCTCGAGGCCATGACAGCCGGCGTAGATGACCGACGACAGCCGGATCCTGACGCGCAGGTCGTCCAGGCGCCGTCCCGACACGACGCCGACGTCCACCTGCTCGGACGCGGCCAGGGTGCGCAGATCCTCCCGGACGGGGTGGGGCAGCCAGGCCTCGAACGGGTCGCGGACGATGGGCGTCAGGGTGCCGTCGAAGTCGCTGAGGAGCAAGAGGTTGCGGCCGGCCCGGAGGCCGGTCGTCAGGCGGGCGGCGATCCCGGCCCAGTACGCCAGCGAGCGCGAGCCCGCCGTCGCTCGCGCGGGCCCGTTCACCTGGCGTCCCGGGGGGAGGCTCCGCGTTCGGCGATTCGCTCGATGTGCACCGTGAGGTCGGCCAGGCGAAACGGCTTGTCGAGGTACGCGGTGGCCCCGCAACGCTGCGCGAGCTCGGCCGTCTCGGGCCCGCCGAAGGCGGTCATCACGATGATCGGCAGCGTCGGCCAGCGGCGGCGGACGGTCTCGAGCACTTCGAGACCGTCGAGCCCGGGGAGATGGACGTCCAGCAGGACGAGGTCGGGCCGGTGGGTCTCGAGCGCGCTGATGATCCACTCGCCCCGCGCCAGCCGGATCACGCGCATGCCCTCGGCCTCGAGCCATCCGCCGAGGGAGGCGCGCCAGGCACCGTCGTCGTCGACGAGCACGACGGTCAGGCGGCCACTGGCACTCATGCGCGACTCCGGCCGCAAGCGAGGTGCCAGACGCAGGAAAGCGCTGAAACCCACGGCACCACAGGCTTCTCCGGCGTTCCGCCGCCGGACCGCCGGCCCGCCCCGGCGACAAATCGTCGTGCTCCCGACAGGATGTCCGCGGTCGCCTCAGCCCGCCTCCTCGGCGGCGGGGATCCAGGCGGTCAGCGTGGTGCCAGTGTCGACCTTGGTCTCGACGGCGATGTCCCCGCCGTGCGCCCGCACGATCTCGCGGGAGATCGCCAGCCCGAGGCCGGTGCCCTGGCCGCGCGGCTTCGTCGTGAAGAACGGCTCGAACAGGCGTGGCACGTGCTCGGGCGCGATCCCGGAGCCCGTGTCGGCCACGGAGATCCCGACGCCGGCGGCGCCGTCGCGGGAGAGACGCTCGGCCCGCACGGTCACCCGCCCCCGCGCCGGCGTCGCTTCCAGCGCGTTGACGACGAGATTGATGAGCACCTGCTGGAGCTGGCTGCCATCGGCCAGCATCGCCGGCAGCCCGGGCGACACCGCCGTCTCCAGCCGCACGTGCCGCTGCCGGGCGGCGTGGCGCAGCAGCGGGAGCAGCGGGTCCAGGATCTCGGCCATGGCGGTCGGCCGCAGCTCGGGACGGTGGGGGCGGACCGTGTCCAGCAGCGAGTTGATGATCCGCGTGATCCGGTCGATCTGCCCGATGATGACCTGCAAGTCCTCCCGGCCCGGATCGCCCGGCCGCAACGCTTTCAGCACCACCTCGGCCCGCCCGGACACGATGTTGAGGGGGGTGCCGACCTCGTGGGCGAGCGCCGTCGCCAGCCGCCCCGCCACGGCCAGGGTCGCGGCGCGACGCAGCTCGTCCTCCAGCTCCACCACCCGCTCGGTCTCGGCCTGCAGCCGGCGGCGGGCCGCGTCCAGCTGCAAGGCCATCTCGTTGAACGCCTCGGCCACCTCCCCCACCTCGTCCCGGCGCTCGACCGGCAGCGAGACCACCGACTGGTCACGCCCGAAGCGCCGCAGCGCCCCGGTCAGCTGCGCGATGGGGCGCAGGACCTGGCGCTGCATCGCGAAGACGGTCGTCGCCACGATCACGACGATCACGATGCCCAGGCGCACGGCCACGTCGACGATGGCCGCCCGCCACCGCTCGTCCACGGCGGACGCCAGCCGGACCACTTCGATCACGCCGTCCACGGTGCCGGCGCGGCCGCGCAGCGGGGCCAGGTAGTACAGAAAGGACGTCGAGCCCGCCTGGTAGAAGCTCGCGGGGCGGCCCGACGCGAGGACCTGGCCGAGCGCCGCCGCCGGCACCGCCTCGCCGATCGCCAGGGGGTTGGACACGAGCACCGGGCGCACCTCGAGATCGAAGAGGCGGATGCGGTCGATCACGTCCTGCTGCTCCACCATGTCCACCAGCAGCCGCCGGGCATCGGCGATCTGGCGATCGCGGAGCGCGTTCTCCACCGCGATCTGGATCGCCCGGGCCGTGATCTCGAGGTTCCGGCGGTCTTCCTGCAGGAGCCGGGCTTCCTGCTGCCGGATCCGCAACGCCCCGTGAGCGCCCACCGCGAGCACCGTCGGGATGGTCAGGATCAGCACCACACGCCACCGGAGACCCATGCCGATAGAATACAGGGGTGGTCGCCAGGATCCTGGTCGTCGACAACGATCGCGAGATGGTCAACCTGCTCCAGGCCCACCTGACCGGGCACGGCTGGGCCGTGGCGGGGGCCGCCAGCGGCGCCGACGCCCTGGCGGCGCTGGAGCGGGAGGACTACGACGTCGTCCTGACCGATCTGGTGATGGACGGCGTGGACGGGCTCGCGCTGCTCCGCGCGGCCCAGCAGCGGGAGCCGGCGCCCCGGGTGGTCCTGATGACCGCCTTCGGCAGCCTGGAGACGGCCATCGAGGCCATCCGTCACGGCGCCTACGACTACCTCACCAAGCCCTTCAAGCTCGAGCAGGCCGCGCTGGCGGTGCGGCGGGCGATCGACGATCGGCGCCTGCGCGAGGAGAATCGCCGCCTCAAGCAGGCGGTGGAGCAGCGGTTCGGGTTCGACAGCATCATCGGCCGGTCGCCGGCCCTGCGGCGCGTCTTCGAGCAGGTGCGGGCGGTGGCCGAGTCCGACGCCGCCGTGCTCCTGATCGGCGAGAGCGGCACCGGCAAGGAGCTGGTGGCGCGGGCGATCCACCACAACAGCGCGCGGCGGGATGGCCCGTTCGTGGCCGTGAACTGCGCGGCGATCCCCGAGACCCTGCTGGAGTCGGAGCTGTTCGGCCACGAGAAGGGCGCGTTCACGGGCGCCGACCGCAAGCGGCGCGGGCTGTTCGCCGAGGCCAGCGGCGGCACGATCTTCCTCGACGAGATCGGCGACATCGCCCTGTCGCTGCAGGCCAAGCTCCTCCGCGTGCTGCAGGACAAGGCGGTGCGGCCGGTCGGGGGCAGCCAGGAGGTCCAGCTCGACCTGCGGGTGGTCAGCGCCACCAACCGCGATCTCGCCGCCCGGGTGGCCGAGGGCCAGTTCCGCGAAGACCTCTACTACCGCCTGGCCGTCATTCCCGTGCGGCTGCCGAGCTTGCGCGAGCGCCCGGAGGACATCCCCCTCCTCGCGGCGCACTTCCTGAAGCGCGCCGCCGCGTCGCTCCGCAAGCCGCTGGAGAGTTACGACGACGAGGCCATGGACTGGCTGCTCCAGCACCGGTGGCCGGGCAACGTGCGCGAGCTGGAGAACGTCGTGGAACGGGCCGCCACCCTGGCGCGGGGCCCGCGCGTCACCCTCGCCGACCTCCACACCGAGTTCGCGACGCCGGCCTCGGGCGGCGGCGCGACGCGTCCCACCCTCGCCGAGCTGGAAGCCAACTACATCCAGCGCGTCCTCGAGGAGACCAGGGGCGACAAGGTCACCGCCGCCCGCATCCTGGGGATCAGCGTCCGCACGCTGCAGCGCCGGTTCGGGTAGCTCTCGCTCACGTCGGCGTGTCGGCGCAACGACACGATGTCGCCGCCGGCCCGCACCTCGCCTCGCCTGCGACCGCCACCGGCCTGGCACTCCTCTTGCGGTTCACCGGCAGGATGTTGCCGGCGGTGAGACGGCCCCGACCTTCGTTCGCCGACGCCCCCGTCCCCCGCCGGGCGCCGCGGGTGGGACAGGCGTGAGCCGCCGGTCCCCTCCCGGCCGGATCCTGCTGGCGGCCGTCCTCGGACTGTTCACGCTGGCCCCGCCGGCAGCGGCGCCCCCCCTGCCGCTCCCCGGGCTCGACCTGCACGGTCCACTCGTGTTCAGCGTCGAGGGCGCGCCCGACGACATCGCCGCGCTGCTCGGTTCGGTGGCCCGGATCCTCGAGGCGGACCTCGGCCTGCCGTTGCCGCCGCGGATTACCGCCCACGTCTACGACGCGCCGGCGCGATTCCAGGAGGGGCTCGTGAGCCACGCCGGGGTGGCGGCCGCGCGCGCTGCCGAGCTGGCAGCGTTCGCGATCGGCGCCACTGTCCCGGGCGCGGTGCTGCTCGTCTCGCCCCCGCGGGCGGCGCCGCCGACGGCCGAGTGGCCCCGGCTGGTCGCTCACGAGCTGACCCACGTGGCGCAGATCGAGCTCGCCGGCAGCCATCGAGGTCCGGCCCAGTGGCTCGCCGAGGGGATGGCCGAGTGGGCGGCCTACCGGGTGCTGGAACGGCTGGACCTCGACGACTTCGCGAGCCGGCGCGCGGTCGCGCGGGCGGCGGCCGTGGAGTACGTCCGGCGCACGGGCGGCCTGGACCTCGGCGCGCTCGCCAGTCCGGAGGGCTTCATCACCGGGCACCGGCGGGCCGGCACGCTCGTGACCTACCGGCTCGTCCTCCATCTCGCCGACGAGCTGGTCGTCCGTCACGGCTTCGCGCCGCTGGTCGGCTACTTTCGCGCGTTCAGGCTCTCCTCGGACGCGGACGCGAACTTCGTGGCGAGCTTCGGAGGCTCGGTGGACACTTTCCAGCGGGCGGCGCTGGCCGGGCTCGCGATCGATCGGCCGCCCGCTCCCGAGGAGGCGCCGGGCCGGAGCCACTCGACCGCGGGGCTGTCGGCCGGGTAGATCGCCGACCGCGGACGTCCGGAGGGCCGGTCACCGCGGACGCTTGACGAGGACGGTGCGGTTGCCCCCGCCCGCGATCGGCTGGATGTGGAACTCGTCGACGACCCCCCTCACGAGCTCGAGGCCGTACCCGCCCTCGGCCAGCGCCTCGGCCGACGGCAGTGACTCCGGGGCGGGAGCGAACGGCGGTGCGCGGTCGAGAATCGTGACGTGGACCGCACCCGCCTCGCGCGCCACGTGGACCACGATGTCGCCGGCCGTCTCCCGGTAGCCATGCCGCACGATGTTGGTGCAGATCTCGGTGACGGCGAGGGCGAGATCAGCCGCGTCGGAGCCGCTCAGGCGCCAGCCGGCCAGCAGATCGCCGAGCCAGCGGCGGACCCCCGGCACCGCGTCGAGGACGCCGGGAACCGTCAGGGACGCCGGGGACCGCGCCATCCGTCCTGCGTCCGGGTCCGACGCTTACCGGCCGGCGCGGCGGAGCGCCTCGGCGACGTCCGGGTACACGTCGAACGATCGCTCGAGCCGCGTCAACTCGAAGACCCGCCGCACGGCCGGCTGCAAGGACGCCAGCCCGAGCCGGCCGGCCTGGCCCCGAACCCGCTTGAACAGCCGCACCAGCGCCGAAAGCCCGCCGCTGTCGATGAACGGCACGCCTCCGAGGTCTATCACGAACTGGCGTCGCCCCTCGCCCCACAGCCGGTCGAGCTCCTCGGTGAGCCGGGGCGCGCCCGTGGCGTCGAGGTCCCCCGACAGCCGGACCAGGGTGACCTTGCCCTCCTCGCGGACGTCGATGTTCATCGGCCTCCCTTCCATCGTTCACTCCGCCTGGAGGACCCCGAGAATCCCGCGGAGCGCGTTCCACGCGCGCTCCGGGTGGTGGCGCAGCGCCTGACCCAGCTCGGCCAGCGCCGCCTCCAGGAGGTAGGCGTCCAGGAGGATCCGCCGCTGCTCGGGGTCGCGTGGCAACAGCGGTGTCGCCTCCACCACGCCGGTGTAGGCGCGCAGGAAGGCGGCGCCCACCCAGGCATACCAGAAGCGCGCCCACGGGTCGAGGGCCGGCCGGTCCTCCGGGCGCGCGGTCGCGGTCGGCCCGAGCAAGGCCTCGTCCGCGGCGGCGTGAAACGAGCGCAGCATGCCGGCGACATCGCGAAACGCCACCTGCTTGAGCCGCCGCACGCCCAGGGGCCGCGTCGTCGGGCCCTCGAAATCGATGATGATGAAGTCCTTGCCCGTGTAGAGGACCTGTCCCAGATGATAGTGCCCGTGACACCGCAGGCGCACCGCTTCGATCTTGCGCTCCCGCAGCAGGCGCAGCTTGCGCCGGATGACCGCCTCCTGCTCGAGCACCGCGGCCGCGTCGGCCCGGGCGTCGGCCGGCAACGCGGTCAGCCGCTGGCGCAACGCGGGCAGCGTCTCGTTGAGGACCCCGAGCATCGCCTGGTAGAGCGCCTGCCGGTGGAAGTCGTTGAACGGCTCGGGCGCGAACTCCGGCGGGCCTCCGCCGTCGGCCAGCGCCAGGTGCAGCTCGCCTGTCCGTTGCCCGAGCAGCCGCACTTCCTCCAGCACGAGCCCGATCCGGTCGCGCGCGACCTCGGGCGCCTCGCCCCCGGCAAGGGTGAGCAGCGGCGCCCGCGGCATCGGCACCGCTGCGAGCTCGGTCCGGCGCGCCAGCGCTTCGTCGTAGTAGCGCCCGAGCGTGTCGAGCGTGTATTGCCACGCATCGCCCTCGTTGGGCAGGTAGCTCTGGAGGATCGCCAGGGTCGCGGGCTGGGCGCGGCTCCGCCGATACTCGATCGCCCCGGCGACCGGCGCGATGTTGGGAAAGTTCCGATCCTCGGTCAGGAAGCGGCCGACTTCCAGGTCCGGGTTGAGCCCCTCCTCGAGCCGCCGGAAGAGCTTCAGGATGAAGAGGTCCCCGAAGACCACGGAGCTGTTGCTCTGCTCGGCGCGGACGGGAGACGGCTCCAGGGCGTCGCCGGCAGAGGCCAGGAGCTCCTGGAACGGCGGGGTGGGCGTCGCGGTGATGGTGCCGCCCGGGGTCTCGACGACCGCGCCCCGGGCCACGAGGCGGAGCAACGCCGACGCGACGCGCGTGTCCCAGATGCCGTCGACGAGCAGCCCCTCCTGCGCGTCGACCGTCAGCCGCGCGACCGCCGCGCGGCTGTCGGCGGGCTCGGGCGCGCGGTCACCGCTCACCCAGGTCAGGGGAAGCACGTAGGTCTCGGGCTCGCCGTCGCGATACGTCGCGTGCACCAGGGTGAGGTACCCGGGCGGCGCGCTGTTCGGTGGGAGCGGGACGACGTCCTGGATCTCGACGGCCTGGAGACTCCGCCCGTGGCTCCCGAACCATCGCCGCGCCAGGAGATACTGCGGCAGCGCCGCCTCCAGGCTCGCCCGGGCCCGCCCGCGAAAGATCATCGGCCAGCTTCCCGCGACGTGCAGGCTCGGCAGCTTCGCCTCGTCCCGCCCGGCCTCGACGGACCCGGCCGCTCCCGCCGCGTCCAGCGCGAACCAGTAGAAACCATAGGGGCCGAGCGTCAGCCGGTACGAGGTCTCGCCCACGGCCGGGAACCGCGTCTGGCCGAAGAGCTCCACCGGGGTCAGTCCGCGGAACGCCGCGAGGTCCAGATCGACGTGCTGGGAGAAGCGCGAGAGGTTCGCCACCACCAGCACGGACTCCTCGCGGTGGCGGCGGACGAAGCTCAGGACCTTCCGGTTCTCCGACGGCAGGAACTCGATCGTGCCGCGGCCGAAGACCTGCGTGCGCTTGCGGAAGGAGATCAGGCGCTTGGTCCACCACAGGAGCGAGTAGGGGTCGTTCTGCTGCGCCTCGACGTTGACGGCCTCGTAGTGGTAGGCGGGATCGATGACGATCGGCAGCCACAGGCGCTGGGGATTGGCGCGGGAGAACCCCGCGTTGCGATCGGCGCTCCACTGCATCGGCGTCCGCACCCCGTTCCGGTCGCCGAGATAGAAGTTGTCGCCCATGCCGATCTCGTCGCCGTAGTACAGCACGGGGGTCCCCGGCATCGAGAAGAGCAGGCTGGTCATCAGCTCCATCTTGCCGCGGTCGTTGCCCAGCAGCGGCGCCAGCCGCCGCCGGATGCCGAGGTTGATCCGCGCCTGGGGGTCGTGCGCGAAGACCCGGTACATGTAGTCGCGGTCCTCGTCGGTCACCATCTCCAGCGTCAGCTCGTCGTGGTTCCGGAGGAAGAGGGCCCACTGCGCGGTCTCCGGGATCGGCGGCGTCTGCTGGAGGATGTCGATCAGCGGGAACCGGTCCTCGCGGCGGATGGCCATGAACAGCCGCGGCATCAGCGGGAAGTGAAACGCCATGTGGCACTCGTCGCCCTCTCCGAAGTAGGCGGCCGCGTCCTCCGGCCACATGTTGGCCTCGGCGAGCAGCATGCGGTTGCGGTACCGCCGGTCCACGTGGCGCCGCAGCTCTTTCAGGTAGGCGTGGGTCTCGGGCAGGTTCTCGCAGCTCGTCCCGTCCCGCTCGAACAGGTAGGGGACGGCGTCCAGGCGCAGGCCATCCACACCGAGGTCGAGCCAGAAGTCGAGCACCCGCTGGACCGCCCGGCGGACGCGGGGGTTGTCGAAGTTGAGGTCGGGCTGGTGCGCATAGAACCGGTGCCAGTAGTAGGCCTTGGCCACGGGGTCCCACGACCAGTTCGACGGCTCGAAGTCCTTGAAGATGATCCGGACGTCTCCATACCTCTCGGGGTGCTCGCTCCAGACGTAATAGTCGCGCCAGGGCCCGCCCGGCCGGTCGCGACGGGCGTTCTGGAACCAGGGGTGCTGGTCGGAGGTGTGGTTCACGACCAGCTCGGTGATCACCCGCAGGCCACGGCGGTGCGCCTCCCGGAGGAACGCCTTGAAATCCTGGAGCGTGCCGTAGGTGGGATGAATGCCGGTGAAGTCCGCGATGTCGTAGCCGTCGTCCTTCCCGGGCGAGGCACAGAAGGGCAGGAGCCAGACCGCGGTGACCCCGAGCTCCTGCAGGTAGTCGAGACGCTGGGCCAGGCCCCGGAAGTCGCCGGCGCCGTCACCGTCGCCGTCGAAGAACGAGCGGACGTGCGCCTCGTAGATGATCGCGTCCTTGTACCAGAGCGGATCGTCGTCGAGCGGCGCCCGCTCCGCCGGGGAGACGGGACGCGGGCGAGGCCGCTTCGCCCGGCTCATCCCGTCCTCTTGACGAGGAGGGCCGTCCGGTCGTCGGCGGCCGGCCGCCCACCGGCGAACTCCTCCACCGCCGCCCGCAGGGCGAGGAGGATCTTCGGGGCCGACGCCCCGTGACTCCCCCCCAGCAGCTCGGCCACGCGCTCGGCGCCGAACTGCTCGTGCCGGGTGTTGCGCGCCTCGAAGATCCCGTCCGAGAGCACGGCCACGACGTCGCCGGGCCCCAGGCGGATCGCCGCCGGCGCGGTCAGGTCGAGCTGGTCGTCGACGCCGAGCGGCGGGGCGTCGGCGCCGAGGACCGCGCACCTTCCCTCCGCCGCCACGTAGTGGAGGATCGGGGCCTGGCCGCAGCTGAGACTGACCAGCGTGTGATCCCGGGCGTCGAGCAGCCCGAACCACGCAGTGATGAAGTGTCCTTCCCGCAGATCGGCGGCGAGCTGGGCGTTCATGCGCTGGACGATGGCCGGCAGGTCGATCGCTCCGCGGACGGCGATGCGGAGCATCGCGCGCACCTGGGTGACCGAGAGCGCCGGGCCGATGCCGTGACCGCTGGCGTCGGCGAGCAGGAGCACGGCGCGCTCGGCCGCGTCGGAGGTCAGGCGATTCCCCTCGGCGACGCCGATGATGTCGTACGTATCGCCGCCGGTGGCCTCGGCCGGCTCGCTCCAGGCGTCGATCTCCACCCCCGCCAGCGCCGGCACGATCTCGGGCCACGTGCTTCGCTGGATCAGGCGGGCCAGCTGCAGGTCGCGCTCCATCTTGAAGAGGGCCCGGAGCGCGCGGCGCATCTGCTCGTGGGCGCCGGCCAGACGCTGGATCTCGGCGACGGACGACTCCACGGGCGGGCCGGGCTCCAGGTCCCCCCGGCGGATCCGGTCACTCTCCTGGACCAGCGTCTCCACCGGACGGCTGAACCGGCGAGCGAACAGCGCCGCCCAGAGCAGCGCCAGGCCCAGCACCGTCACGGTGGTGAGCACGATCCAGAGCCGGAAGCTCCCGAGCCCGACGAGGAGATCCCCTTCCGGCACCACCACGGCGACCGTCAGTTTGCGCCCCGATGCGAGATCGAACGGCCGCACTTCCCCCCACCACGCCTGCCCGCCGCTCCTGAAACGGGCCGGACCGGAGTCGTCCCGCCGCCGGGCGAGCTCGCGCATGGCGTCGGCGAGCATCGGGATTCCCAGCTCCTCCGGCGCCTTCAAGAACGCGGCCCGCCGCGCCTCGGGGCTGGTGAATCGCGGATCGGACGGCAGGCCGATCACCTGGTTCTCGTCGGTGAGGACGACGACCTTGCCGTGCTCGCTGACGTGCAGGTTGGTGGTGAACCGCGAGACGTCGTTGAGCAGGACGTCGAAGCCGACGACGTGATCGCGGCCGTCGCCCCGGTCGACGGTCACCGAGACCGTGATCCCGGGAACCCGCGTGGTGAAGAACGCGTAGGGCTTGGTCCAGTGGACCACCGCCGCCTCGTCCGTCCGCCGGTCCGCCCCTGCCCGCGCGCGCTGCGCGACCGCGCCCTGGTACCAGGGACGCAGGCGCGGGTCGTAGTCGATGGTCCGCCAGGAGACGCTCGGGGTCGGATCGGCATCGGTCCACTCGAGCCAGCGTGTCTCGGTCCCCCACTGGTCGCGGCGGACCTGCCGGCTGCGCCAGCGGTCGTCGCTCTGGATCAGCATGTGCTCGCGCCCGCGCCCGTCCGCGACCAGGAGCGAGGAGGTCTGGGGATACCGACGCATCAACGGGACGAGGACGCGGTTCAAGGCCGTCGGGTCGTCGGGGTCGACCAGCCCCGACGCGATCCACGCCCGGAGCAGGAGCAGGCCCCGCTCGACCGGGTCGAAGAATCCGTGGAGCCGTTCGACGGTCTGCTCGAGGGTCCGGGCGATCAGCGCCCGCGACAGCGTCCGCACGGCGTGGCGCTCGCCGAAGAACGTGGTGGCCATGATCGTGCCCCCGAGGAGCACGATCAGCGCCGCGACGCTGCCGAGGAGGCTTCGCCGGATGGAGACTGATCGGGCCATTGGCAAGGGAAACACGCGGAGACGGCCTCTTGTCAAGTGTCGGAGCCACCCCCCCGGTCAGGCCGAGCATCCCGTTCGCCGGGAGCCCTCCGGCGACATCGTGTCGTCGGCGCGACACGCGGTCGCCGGGAGCCGCGGTGAGGGCCGCCTCCCGGCTCGCGGCAACGCCTCGTCAGTGCAGACCTCCGTCGCCTGGCATATCGCTTGCCAGTCCAGGGCCGGATCGGACGGGATCGGCGCGCCACGCAACGGCCGACAGGCAGGAGGAAGCGCGATGGCCATCACCCGGACCGAGCTGGCGAACCTGGTACCTGAACTCGATGCGGACGGCGGTCGAAGCGATGCAGCGCCATCTCGACGAGTCACACCGCATGATCTTCGCCATGATGCAGGGGCAGGGCCTGGCCGAGGACCCGAAGGGCCTCACCACGCCGAAGGAGCGGGGCACATGATCCTGAAGGCGCACCGGCGGCGCCACGACCTGGGCAAGCGCGTCGAGGCCGGTCAGGACGTCGCCGGCGAGCTCCGGGAGGGCGCGCGGCTCGTGCGCAAGGCCGCGGCCCGGGCGCGGGGCCGCAGCGCGGAGCGCGGGAGTCTGCTGGATGCGGCGGCGGGCCTGGAAGGCGGGGGTCCCCAGGAGGAGCGGGCGCGCCTCGCCACGAGCTCGGCGCTCGCGGAGCTCATGCGGCGGCTCTCGCCGCGGGCACCGGTGAGCCGCTACGATCGCGAGCTGACCGTCGTCGTGGACCGTCCGGCGGCACGCCACACCACCTGGTACGAGCTGTTCCCGCGCTCGCAGGGCCGGACGCCCGGTCGCCACGGCACCTTCGACGACTGCATCGCTCGCCTCGACGACATCCGCGCGATGGGGTTCGACGTCGTCTACCTGCCGCCGATCCACCCGATCGGACGCACCAACCGGAAGGGTCGCGACAACCGCCTGGCGGCCGACCCCGGCGATCCGGGCAGTCCGTGGGTGATCGGCAACGAGCACGGCGGGCACACGGCGATCGAGCCCGCGCTCGGAACGCTCGAGGACTTCCACCGCTTCGTCGCGGCCGCCCGCGAGCGGGGCATCGAGATCGCGCTCGATTACGCGATCCAGTGCTCGCCCGATCACCCCTGGGTCCGTGAACATCCCGAGTGGTTCCACCACCGCCCCGACGGCACGATCAAGTACGCCGAGAATCCCCCCAAGAAGTACCAGGACATCTATCCGATCAACTTCGACACCCCCGCCTGGACATCGCTCTGGCACGAGCTCCGCCGGGTGCTCGAGTTCTGGATCGAGCAAGGGGTGACGATCTTCCGGGTCGACAACCCGCACACGAAGCCTCTGCCCTTCTGGCAGTGGGTGATCGGCGAGGTGCAGCAGAAGCGGCCCGACGTCCTGTTCCTGGCCGAGGCGTTCACGCGATCGAAGCTCATGCGGGCCCTGGCCAAGGTCGGCTTCACCGAGTCCTACACGTACTTCACGTGGCGGACCACGAAGGCCGAGCTCACGGAGTACCTGACGGAGCTCACCCAGACCGAGGTCCGCGAGTACATGCGCGGCAACCTCTTCACCAACACCCCGGACATCCTGCCCCCCCACCTCCAGGAGGGCGGACGAGCGGCGTTCAAGAGCCGCGTCGCCCTGGCCGCGACCCTCTCCTCGGTGTACGGCATCTACAGCGGCTACGAGCTGTGCGAGAACGTGGCGCGCCCCGGCGTCGAGGAGTACGCGAACAACGAGAAGTACGAGATCCGCGTGCGCGACTGGGACGCGCCCGGCCACATCAAGGACTACATCGCCCGGCTGAACGCGATCCGTCGGGCCCACCCCGCGCTGCAGGGCTACAAGAATCTCGGCTTCCACCAGACGGACGACGACGCCGTGCTCTTCTACGGCAAGATGACGCCCGATGGCCGCGACACCGTCCTCGTCGCCGTCAACCTCGATCCGAAGGGACCGCGCGAGACGACGCTGCACCTGCCGCTCGACGCGCTGGGGATCGGAGCCGACCAGCCCTATCATGTCCGCGACCTGCTCCGCGAGGAGACGCGGCCCGGCCGGGGACCGGTCCACCGCGTCCGGCTCGATCCCGAGGACGAGCCGGCGTTCATCTTCGCGGTGGGTCCGGCGTGAGCGCGACGCGCGTTCCAGCCATGGCCATGCCTCCGGCCGACGTTCTGGGGGCCTGGCTCGCCGGCCAGCGGTGGTTCGCCGCCAAGACGCGACGGATCACGGGCGTCCGCACGGTGGACGAGGTGCCGCTGGCCGGCTCACGGGTGGTCATCCTCGAGGTCGCCCTGGACGACGGGACCGTCCAGGGCTACCTCGCTCCGCTCCGCGCCGGGTCCCCCGTCGTCGACGCCCTGGACGACGAGGAGTTCTGCCGGGCGGTGCTCGCGCTGATGGCGGGCGGCGGACACGTCGCGGGCGCCGCCGGGGAGCTTCGCGGGCAGGCCGTCGTCCCGCGCCTGCTCGACATCCCACGCGGCGTCCCGGTCCGGCGGCTGCCGGCCGAGCAGTCCAACACCTCGGTGCTGTTCGGCCGAACGCTCATCCTCAAGGTCTTTCGGCGGCACGTTCCCGGGATCAACCCCGAGGTCGAGATCGGCCGCTTCCTCACCGAGCGCGCGGCGTTTTCGGCGGCGCCCCGCCTGGCCGGCCACCTCGAGTACCAGGGCGCCGGCGGCCCGGCAGCGGTCGCGATCGTCCAGGAGTTCGTCGGCGGCGCGCGCGACGGCTGGGAGTGGATGCTCGAGCAGCTCGGGGCGTTCTACACGCGGGCCCGGACGGCCGGCGGCTCTCCGTCGGGGCGGCGCGTCGCCGAGCTGGCGGCGCTGTCGCTGGCCGCCCTGCGCCGGCTCGGCGAACGGACGGCCGCGCTGCACCGCGCGCTCGCGAGCGACCCGCACGATCCCGCATTTGCGCCGGCGCCGATCACGCAGGACGACGTCCAGGCGTGGAACGCCGGGATCCGCGCGCAGGTCGAGACGGCGTGCGCGGTGCTCGGCGACGACGGGACGCTGGCCGGCATCCCGGAAACAGCCACGGGGCTCGGCAGCCTGCTCGGCCGGCACAAGATCCGGCACCACGGCGACTTTCACCTCGGACAGACGCTGTACCGCCCGGGCGCCGGCGAGTTCGTGATCATCGACTTCGAGGGCGAGCCGGTCCGCCCCCTCGAGGAGCGGCGGCGCAAGCACGCCGCCGTGCGCGATGTCGCGGGACTCCTGCGCTCGCTCGATTACGCCGCGGTCGCGGCGCGCCGCGACGCCGGCGACGATCTCGTGGCCTGGGGCGACCTGTGGACGGCAGCGGCCGCGCAGGCGTACCTCGCCGGCTACCGCGCAACCGCAGCTGACGCCGCGTTCGTGCCCGCCACCGACGCCGGCTTCCGCGCCGCGGTCGCCGCCTTCGAGGTGGAGAAGGCGGCCTACGAGGTCGCGTACGAGGCCAACCACCGGCCGGACTGGACCGACATTCCCCGGCGTGGCCTGCTGGCGGCCGCCGCCCGCCTGCCCGGGCCGGGAGCCCGGGCCGGAGCCGGGTGACGGGCGGTGGCGTGACCGGGTCCTACGAGTTCGATCTGGTCTGTATCGGCAGCGGCCCCGCCGGCCAGCGAGCCGCCATCCAGGCGGCCAAGCTCGGCAGGCGCGCGGCGCTGGTGGAGCGCCGCCGCTGCGTGGGCGGCGTCTGCATCGAGACCGGCACCATCCCCAGCAAGACCTTCCGGGAGGCGGTGCTCCGCACGACGTTCGACGGCCGCCGCTTCGCCAGCACCGGCCGCATCGGTCCCGACAGCCGCCCCACCGTGGACCCGCTCCTGGCCCGGGTGAGCCAGGTGGTGGCACGCGAAGCCGAGGTCGTCGAGCGCCAGCTCGGCCGCAACGGCGTCACGCTGATCCAGGGCCGGGGCGCGTTCGCCGACCCTCACACGGTCGTCGTCGATCGCGTGGCCGGGAGCGAGCGCCTCACCGCCGCCCACGTCGTTATCGCGGTCGGGACCGAGGCGGCCCCGCCGCCGGGCGTCCCGGTCGACGGTGAGGTCGTCATCACCAGCGACGATATCGTGCGGCTGCGGCGGCTGCCCCGCACGCTCACCGTGGTCGGCGCCGGCATCATCGGGCTCGAGTACGCCTCGATCTTCGCAGCCCTCGGCGTCACCGTGACGCTGGTCGACCGGCGGCAGCGGCCGCTCGAGTTCGTCGACGACGAGATCGTGGACGAGCTGATCCACCAGATGCGCCACCACGACGTCACCTTCCGCCTCGGCGAGGCCGTCGAGCGCCTGGCCGTCGTCGACGGCCGCCGGGCCGTCACCCGGCTCGAGTCGGGCAAGCAGATCGTCTCGGACATGGTCCTCTTCTCGATCGGCCGCCTCGGCGCCACCGCCGGGCTCAACCTGTCCGCCGCCGGACTGGCCGCCGACGAGCGCGGCCGCCTCGAGGTGGACGTGCAGTTCCGCACCTCAGTCCCGCACATCTTCGCGACCGGCGACGTCATCGGGTACCCGAGCCTGGCCGCGACGTCCGCCGAGCAGGGCCGCCTGGCCGCCTGCCACGCGTTCGGCGTCGAGGCCGGGCCGATGAGCCCGCACTACCCGGTGGGGATCTACGCCGTGCCCGAGATCTCCATGGTGGGCCCGATCGAGAAGGCGCTGACGGCGGCCCGGGTACCCTACGAGACGGGCGTGGCGCGCTACCGCGAGATCGCGCGCGGCCAGATCCTCGGCGACGACACCGGCCTCGTCAAGCTGCTCTTCCACCGCGAGACCCGGCAGCTGCTGGGCGTGCACTGCATCGGCACCGGCGCGACCGAGCTGGTTCACGTGGGGCAGGCCGTCCTCGCCCTCGGCGGCGGCCTCGACTACTTCCTGCAGACGGTCTTCAACTACCCGACCCTGGCCGAGTGCTACAAGGTGGCGGCGCTCAACGCCGCCAACAAGCTCGCGGCGCGCTGACCGGACTTCACCGCCCGCCGCGCGCCTCAGTCCCCGCGCTCGGACGGGAGGTCCGGGCGAATGGCCTCCTGGCCGGCACGCAAGGTGTCGCGAACGTGCGTCTTGGCGTGGTCCAGCGCCGACTCGGCCCGCCGCAATGGGCGAGTCGTGCGGTCGAAGACGCGTTCTGCGGTCTCTTCGACGGCCTGCAGTTGATCAGCCGCGCTCCGGCGGACGCCGCGCGTCCGGTCCGCAACATACGCCTGGATCTGCTGCCGCCACCGCCAGACCACGAGGGCGCCCACCAGGACGCCGGCGACGAAGCTGCGAATCATCGGTGTTCCTCCTCCATCGGCAGGGCCGATCTGACGGGAGCCGCCTCGGCAGGCGACACCGGGCCCCGCTCTGCGCCCGGCACGGCCCGAACGCGCTGATCGCGGACCGATACTGTCGCGGCGCCACCCGACCGTCAAGCCTATCGGGCGGCTGGCCGCGGTCAGGACGGGCAGACGGCCTCAGCCGGCTTCCGGCTTGAGGAAGAGCACGGCAAGCGGTGGAAGCGTGAGGACGAGAGAGTGCGGCCGCCCGTGCCACGGCGTCGGCTCCGCCCACGCCCCGCCGGCGTTACCGGTGTTGCTGCCGCCGTACGACGCGGCGTCGGTGTTCAGCCGCTCCCGGTAAAAGCCGGCGCGCGGCACTCCGATCCGGTAGCCGGGTCGGGGGACTGACGTGAAGTTGCAGGCGACCACGACGAAGTCCGACGGCTGCCGCGCGCGCCGGACGAAGGCGACGACGCTCTGCTCCGCGTCGGAGCAGTCGATCCACTCGAAGCCGGCGGGGTCGGCGTCCAGCTCGTGCAGGGCGGGCTCGCGCCGGTGGAGATGGTTGAGATCCCGGACCAGGCGCTGGAGTCCTCGATGGAACGGTCCGGCGTCCAGCAGGTGCCAGTCGAGGCTGCGGTCGTGACTCCACTCCCGGATCTGCCCGAACTCTCCACCCATGAACAGCAGCTTCTTGCCCGGATGGCCGTACATGAAGGCGTAGAGCGTCCGGAGGTTGGCGAATCGCTGCCAGTCGTCACCCGGCATCCGGCCGAGCAGGGATCCCTTGCCATGGACGACCTCGTCGTGCGAGAGCGGCAGGATGAAGTTCTCGCTCCAGGCGTAGAGCAGGCCGAAGGTCAGGCGGTCGTGATGATACTTCCGGTGCACCGGATCCAGGCTCATGTAGTCGAGGACGTCGTGCATCCACCCCATGTTCCACTTGAAGCCGAAGCCGAGTCCGCCGACGTACGTCGGCCGTGACACGAGCGGCCACGAGGTCGATTCCTCGGCGGCCACGACGACGCCCGGGCGATCGCGGTGGGCGAGCTCGTTGAGCCGGCGCAGGAACGCCAGGGCCGCGAGATTCTCGCGCCCGCCGAACTCGTTCGGCACCCATTCCCCGGGCTGGCGCGAGTAGTCCAGGTAGAGCATGGAGGCGACTGCGTCCACGCGGAGGCCGTCGACATGGTAGCGGTCCAGCCAGAAGAGCGCGTTGTCCAGCAGGAAGTTCGCGACCTCGTTCCGGCCGTAGTTGAAAATGAGGGTCCCCCAGTCGGCGTGCGCGCCCAGCCGCGGGTCGGCGTGCTCGTACAGGTGGGTGCCGTCGAAGTAGCCGAGCCCGTGGGGGTCCCGAGGGAAATGCGCGGGGACCCAGTCCAGGATCACGCCGAGGCCCTGCCGGTGGAGGCGATCGACGAAGGCCATGAATTCGCGCGGCGTGCCGTACCGGCGGGTCGGCGCGAAGTAGCCGATCACCTGGTAGCCCCACGAGCCGTAGAAGGGGTGCTCCATCACCGGTAACAGCTCGACGTGGGTGTAGCCGAGGTCGCGCACATACGCGCCCAGCTGTTCGGCCAGCTCGTCATAGCCGAGGACGCGGTCCCCCTCCTCCGGGACACGCCGCCAGGATCCGAGATGCACCTCGTAGATCGTCATCGGCCCGTTCCGGGGGTTCTCCCGACTGCGCACCGCCAGCCAGTCGTCGTCCTGCCAGCGATGCCCGTCGAGCCGGTACACAACCGCGGCTGTGCGGGGGGTCTCCTGCTCGAAGGCGAAGGCGTAGGGGTCGGCCTTGAGCGCGATGGGCTCGCCCGAGCGCGACCGGATCTCGAACTTGTATCGCGCGCCCTCCGCCACCCCCGGCACGAAGATCTCCCAGATGCCGTTCGCGGGATGCAGCCGCATCGGGTGGCGTCGCCCGTCCCACGCATTGAAGTCGCCCACGACGCTCACCCGGTGCGCGTTGGGCGCCCAGACCCCGAACACCGTGCCCGCCACGCCCTCCAGGACGGCCGGGTGCGCTCCCAGCTTGTCGCTCGCGCCATAGTGCGTGCCCTCGGCCAGGAGATGACGGTCGAACTCGCTGAGTGTCGAGGGAAACCGGTAGGGATCCTCCACCACCACCGCGCCCTGGCCGTCATCCACCTCCAGGCGGTAGGCGAACGGCTGGCGCTCGTCCGGGAAGATCGCCTCGAAGAGGCCGGCCGGGTGCACCCGCTCCATGCCTCGCGGCTCACGGTCCGGGACGACCGGGATCACCCGGACTCCACGGGCCTGCGGCAGGAACGCCCGCACCGCCACGGCGGGGCCGGGTCCCGTCTCCACCGCGTGGGGACCCAGGACGCTGAAGACGTCGGCGTGGTCGCCTGCCGCGAGCGCGGCGAGGTCTCGGGCGGCGAGATGCCTGATGTTCGCCGTTGTCTTCTGCTGCAACAGCATCTCCTTGGCGCGCTCGGGGACGTGGACCATCTCTCAGCCCTCCTGGTGCCGGAAGGCGATCACCAGAGAACCGCGACGGGCGAGCGTCGGCGGCGAGCGATCTCGTCCTCCAGGGACGGCAAGGCCGGTGCCAGACCTGACACTCCAGCCGGCCAACCATCACGGCACTTTCGGAGGACGGCGGCCCCGCGGCGGCGGGAGCCACGCCGACACGTTGTCGAAGGGACGACAGCGTGTCGTGGCGGAAGCGGCGCGGCCAGGAGGGTGTCGGTCGCCGCGCTCGCCTGCCCCGTCACCTCGCCCGCTTCCCGCGGTCCGGGCCGCCCTCCCGCGAGCGCCGCCGGTCAACCGGCTTCCGTCCCTTCACCGGCGGCGACCTGCGGACCGGGGCGTTGAGGGCCTCCTCCGGCGTGGGTGGCCGGCGAGGGGTAGGGCCGACCGGAGGGGCGGAGCGCTTCCGGGGCATCAGCCACTCCTCGGAGGCGTGGGCGGCATGCGCAGCAGCTGGCGATCCCGTTCGGCCACGGCCGCCTCGAGCATGCCGGCACGGGTCTCGTGCGACCGCGCGCGGGAGCGCCAGACGCTCAGCTTGACGGCGAGCGGCAGACCGGCGATGAGCAGGCCCGCGCCGAGCGACGCGAGCACGAGGCCCGCCAGCGGCACCTCGAGTCGCCAGACCAGGAACCGGACGGTGGCCGGATCGGTGTTCTGCAGCGCGAAGACCGTGACGATGACCGCCACCACCGCGACGACGAGATATCCCAGGCCCATGGCTCATTGTCCTCCATCGGCCGCCCCTCGGCCACCCACCGGCGGCGCAACGCCCCCACGGCCCGGACCGGGACCGCGCCCGGGCGACGATTTGACAGGCGGCCCGTCCGCGGGGCACAATGCCGGCCACATGGATGCGATCGCTGGCGTGATCGTGAGGTCGACGAGCGCGGATTCCCCGCTCGCGAACCTGCTTCTGACCTAGGCGCGCGCCCTCGCCGGGCGCGCGCCTGAAAAGCCTCTCCCGTGACCCGGGGAGGCTTTTTTGTTTCCGGCGAAAAGGAGGCTCCCGTGGCGCCGAAGGCAGGACCACCCAGGCCGATGCCATTCCATCTCTACCGGCCGTTCACGCCGATCCCGCTGCCGGACCGGACGTGGCCGGCCTGCGTGATCGACCGGGCTCCCCGGTGGTGCAGCGTGGACCTGCGCGACGGCAACCAGGCGCTGATCGATCCCATGGACGCCGAGCGCAAGCGGCGGATGTTCGACCTGCTCGTGCGCTGCGGCTTCAAGGAGATCGAGGTCGGCTTCCCCTCGGCCTCCCAGCCCGACTTCGACTTCGTCCGCCACCTGATCGAAGAGGACCTGATCCCCGAGGACGTGACGATCCAGGTCCTCACCCAGGCCCGGCCCGAGCTGATCGAGCGCACGTTCGAGTCGCTGCGGGGAGCGCCACGCGCGCTCGTGCACCTCTACAACTCGACCTCCACGCTCCAGCGCCGCGTCGTCTTCGGCCTGGACCGCGCCGGCATCGTCGACATCGCGGTCCGCGGGGCCCAGCTCTGCAAGACGCTGGCGCGGACCATCCCGGAGGTCGACGTGCACTGGCAGTACTCGCCCGAGAGCTTCACCGGCACCGAGCTGGAATTCGCCGTCGAGATCTGCGAGGCGGTCATGGACGTGTGGGAGCCGACCACGGCCCGTCCGGTCATCCTCAACCTGCCGGCGACGGTGGAGATGGCCACGCCCAACGTCTACGGCGACCAGATCGAGTGGTTCCACCGCCACGTCAAGGCGCGCGACACCATCGTGCTCTCCCTGCACCCCCACAACGACCGGGGCACCGCGGTGGCCGCCGCCGAGTTCGGGGTGATGGCCGGCGCCGACCGCGTCGAGGGCACGCTGTTCGGCAACGGCGAGCGCACCGGCAACGTCGACGTCGTGACCCTGGCCCTGAACCTCTTCAGCCAGGGCGTCGACCCGAAACTCGACTTCGCCGACATCGACGCCGCCCGCCGCACGGTCGAGCATTGCAACCGCCTGCCCGTGCATCCGCGGCATCCCTACGTCGGCGACCTCGTCTACACGGCGTTCTCGGGCTCGCACCAGGACGCGATCAAGAAGGGCTTCGAGGCGCTCGGCAAGGACTACGACCTCTGGGAGGTCCCCTACCTGCCGATCGACCCGCACCACCTCGGCCGGAGCTACGAGGCCGTCATCCGGGTGAACAGCCAGTCCGGCAAGGGCGGGGTGGCCTACATCATGAAGTTCGAGCACGGCTTCGACCTGCCGCGGCGGCTGCAGATCGAGTTCTCGTCGGTCATCCAGCGGCTGACCGAGCAGAGCGGCACCGAGATCACCGCCGACCAGATCTGGTCGGCGTTCGAGTCGACCTACCTGACGCCGGCCCGGCCGCTGGCGCTCGCCGGCCACCCCCTGCTCACCACCGCGCCCGAGACCGGGGAGACGACGGTCGAGGTCAACGTGCGGGTCGAGGGGGGCGAGCGCTGGATCAAGGGCCAGGGCAACGGGCCGATCGCGGCGTTCGTCGACGCGCTCCGGCGCGGCCTGGGCATCGCCGTGGAGATCGCCGACTACCACGAGCACGCGCTGGGCGAGGGCGCCGACGCCCGCGCCGCCGCCTACGTCGAGGCCAAGGTGGGCGGCAAGACCCGGTGGGGCGTGGGCGTCGATGCCAACATCGTGACCGCGTCGCTGCGGGCGGTGGTGAGCGCCGTGAATCGGGGCTGAGGCGTGACACGGAAGTGACCAGGAGCGGCGGTTCACCCCGGCGGGAGCCCTCCCGACCGGGGTAACCTAGCGACTTCGTTACACCGGCACTCTGGCATCGTCCTTGCCAGTACGAGCGCCCCATGGCACTCCAGCCCGGCAAGACGACGGCGGTCACGCTCGCGATGCGCCTGTGGTCCCTGGTCCCTTCCGGCGGGTCTCTCCCCGAGAACGTGTGGCGGGCGCGGCACCGCTTCCTGGTGGGGCTCACGTTCTTCCACGTCGTGATCATCGCCCTGGCTGGACCGGTGCTCGGCAAGCGCTGGGAGCTCGGGTTCTGGGCGCTCTTCGAGGACGACACCGTGCTGCACGCCGCCGGCGAGGCGCTGGTCGTGGCGGTGTTCGGCGCCCTGGCCTGCTGGCGAAGGCCCGGCCGCACGGTGCAGGCCACCTTCGTCGGTTTCGGCCTGATGAGCGCCTCCGCGATCCTCGTGCATCTCTCCGGCGGGTACATCGAGTTCCACTTCCACTTCTTCGTCATGCTCGCCTTCCTGGCCCTCTGCCAGGACTGGATCCCCTACATCCTGGCGGTCGTTTTTGTCGCCGTCCATCACGGCGTCGTCGGCGTGCTCTGGCCGCAGGCGGTCTACAACCACGAGGCCGCTTACAACGCGCCGTGGACCTGGGCCGGCATCCACGCCTTCTTCGTGCTGTGGTCGTGCGTGGGCAGCGTCGTGGCCTGGCGCTTCAACGAGCGCGCGTTCGCGCAGACCGCGCTGATCCTCCAGGCGGCCGGCGAGGGGATCTTCGGGATCGACACGGAAGGGCGCATCACGTTCATCAATCCGGCGGCGGCCGGCATGCTCGGCGTGGAGGCCCGGCTCACGGTCGGCAAGCCGATCGGTGGGGTCGTCCGCCTGCTGGACGCCGAGGGCACGTTGTTGCCGGACGCGCGGTCGCCGCTGTTCGCGCCGCTCCGGGACGGCAAGGCCCGGCACGCCAGCGACCAGATCTTCGCCCGCCCCGACGGCAGCTACGTCCCGATCGACTACGTGAGCACCCCGATGATCGAGCGCGATCAGCTCACGGGCGTGGTCGTGAGCTTCAACGACATCACCGAGCGCCACCGCTCGGAGGCCGAGCTGCAACGCAGCCACCGGCGTCTGGAGGAGACCCTGGCCCAGCTGAAGGCGACCCAGCGGCAGGTGCTCCAGCAGGAGCGGCTGCGGGCGATGGGGCAGATGGCCAGCGGCATCGCCCACGACTTCAACAACTCGCTGTCCCCGATCGTCGGGCTCGCCGATCTGCTCATGCGGCGCCCAAATCTGCCGGCCGACACCGCCCAGACGTACGTGCGGCTGATCAACACCGCCGCCCAGGACGCCAGCGCGGTGGTCCGCCGCCTGCGCGAGCTCTATCGTGACCATGGCGAGAACACGACCGACGCCGCCGTGGACCTGCCCCGCTGTATCGAGGAGGCGGTGGCGCTGACGCAGCCGCGCTGGAAGAGCGAGGCGCTCGGCCGGGGCGTCGCGATCCAGGTCGAGACGGACGCCGGCGACGTGCCGGTGATCCTCGGCGACCCCGCCGCGATCCGCGAGATGCTGACGAATCTGATCTTCAACGCGGTCGACGCCATGCCGCAGGGCGGGACGATCACGCTGCGAGCCCGGGCCGAGGGGCGCGAGGTGTGGCTGCGCGTGAGCGACACCGGCACCGGCATGTCCGAGGACGTGCGCCAGCGGTGCCTGGAGCCCTTCTTCTCGACCAAGGGCCAGCACGGGACCGGGCTTGGCCTGTCGCTGGTGCACGCCACCGTGCAGCGGCACCGCGGCACCCTGGCCGTCGAGAGCGAGCCGGGCCGGGGCAGCACGTTCACCATCCGACTGCCCGTCCACGCCAGGCCGGTGCCGGTGCCCCTGGATTCGGCCCCGGCGACGGTGTCGCGGCTCCTGCGCATCCTCGTCGTGGAAGACGACCCGATCGTGCGCCTGTCCGTGACCGAGCAGCTGCGCAGCGAGGGGCACACCATCGAGACCGCGTCGAACGGTCTCGAGGGGCTCGAGAAGTTCACCTCGGGCCGGTTCGACGTGGTCGTGACCGATCGCGCCATGCCCGAGATGGGTGGCGACCAGCTGGCGGCCACGATCGAGCGGCTGGCCCCCGAGACCCCCGTCGTGATGCTGACCGGCTTCGGTGAGCTGATGGACGCCAAGCGCGAGCAACCCCTCGGTGTCGACACCGTCGTCAGCAAGCCGGTGACGCTGGACGCGCTCGCCCAGGCGATCAACCGGGTGACGGCCGGCCGCTGACCGCCCGGCACCCCGTCGTTCTCCCGCATCCTCCCGACCAAAACGGCAAAAGCTGGGTTAGGATTGGGTCCGCCCCGAGGTCAGCGACCGCGAGGAGGATACCCGATGGCCGTCACCGCCAGGCTGCTGCACGTCGATCTCACCAACCGGCAGACGCGCGTGGAAGAAGTCCCCGAGGTCACCGTCCGCAAGTACCTGGGCGGCGGCGCGCTGGCCGCCCACATCCTGCTGCGCGATCTCGCACCCGGCGTCGAGCCGCTCGGCCCCGACAACGTCCTGGTCTTCATGACCAGCGTGATCAACGGGCTCTCCCTGTCCGGCACCAACCGTTACACCGCCGCCGCCAAGTCGCCGCTGACCGGCGGCTACGGCGAGTCGGAGGCGGGCGGCTGGTGGGGGCCGGAGCTGCGCGCGGCCGGCTGGGACGGCGTGGTCGTCCACGGCAAGGCCGCCACGCCCACGTACGTGTGGATCAAGGACGACCGGATCGAGTTCCGTGACGCCGCCGCCTACTGGGGCCAGCTCTCGGGCGAGGTGCAGGACGGGCTCGAGGCCGAGCTGGGCGACAAGCGCATCCGCGTCCTGCAGACCGGGGTGGCGGGCGAGCGGCTCGTGCGCTTCGCGGCCATCGTGAACCAGCTCAAGCACTTCCACGGCCGCTGCGGGCTGGGCGCGGTGATGGGATCGAAGAACCTCAAGGCCATCGTCGTGCGCGGCAGCAAGCCGCCGGCCGCCAGCGACAAGGACACCGCCAAGCAGAAGCTCGTCTGGTTCAAGGAGCACTACGACCGCTCGAAGGACCGCTTCCATCAGCTCGGCTCCTCCAGCGGCGTGCTGGCGCTCGAGGCCTCCGGCATCCTGCCCACCCGCAACTTCCGCGACGGCTCCTTCGAGGGCGCCCGCGAGATCAGCGGCCAGAAGATGCGCGACACGATCCTGGTCAACCGCGGCACCTGCTACGCGTGCGCGGTGGCGTGCAAGCGCGAGGTCGAGGTCAAGGAGCTGGGTGTGACGCCCAAGTACGGCGGGCCGGAGTACGAGAGCCTGGCCGCCTCCGGCTCGCTCTGCGGCGTGAGCGACCTCAACGCGCTGGCGCTGGTCAACCAGCTCTACGCCCAGTACGTGCTCGACTCCATCTCGGCCGGCGCCGCCATCGCGTTCGCCATGGAGTGCTACGAGCACGGGATCGTCACGAAGGCGATGACGGGCGGCATCGACCTCACCTGGGGCAACGCCGACGCGCTGGTCCAGATGGTGCACCTGATCGGCAAGCGCGAGGGCATCGGCCGGCTGCTGGGCGAGGGCGTCAAGCGGGCGGCCGAGCAGCTCGGCCGGGGCGCCGAGCGCTTCGCGCTGCACGTCAAGGGGCAGGAGCTGCCGATGCACGACCCGCGCGGCAAGAAGGGGCTGTCGCTGGCCTATGCCCTGTCGCCCACGGGCGCCGATCACATGGAGGCGCCCCACGATCCCCTGTACGCGGGGTTCCATCCCCAGGGGCATCCCATGGGCGTGCTGGGACTGATCGAGCCGCTCGACCCGCTGGACCTGGACTCCAGGAAAGTGCGCGCGTTCTTCGAGACCCAGAAGGTCTGGTCGTTCTACAACTCGGTCGGCATGTGCGATTTCGTGGGCGCGCCGCTGAACGTGCTGGAGCTGTCGCCGCTGATCGACTACCTCAACGGCGTCACCGGCTGGAACATCAGCCTCTACGAGGCGATGAAGATCGGCGAGCGCAGCAACACGCTGGCCCGCGTGTTCAACAACCGCGAGGGCTTCGGCCCCGCCGACGACGTCCTGCCCGACCGCCTGCACGAGGGCATCGGCAACGGCGTGCTGAAGGGCTCCAAGGTCGACCGCGACCAGTTCCTCGCCGCCCGCACGACCTACTACGAGATGGCGGGCTGGAGCCCGCACGGCAAGCCGACCGCGACCAAGCTGGCCGAGCTGGGGCTGACGGAGGTCGAGGCGTGACGGCCGCGCCGGAGCGTCGCCGGCTCGGGGCCAGCACACTGGAGGTCTCGGCCATCGGCCTCGGCTGCATGGGGCTGTCGGGCACCTACGGGCCGGCCGACGACGGCGAGTCGATCGCGCTCATCCACCGGGCGATCGACCTCGGCGTCAATCACCTCGACTCCTCCGACATGTACGGCTGGGGCCACAACGAGGAGCTGATCGGCAAGGCGCTCAAGGGCCGCCGCGATCGCGTGGTGCTGACCACGAAGTTCGGCCAGGTGCAGAACCCCGGCGGCCCCAACCAGGTCAACGGCCGTCCGGAGTACGTGGCGCAGGCCTGCGAGGCGAGCCTGAAGCGCCTGGGCGTGGACGTCATCGACCTCTACTACCAGCACCGCGTCGACCCCAAGGTGCCGATCGAGGAGACGGTCGGCGGGATGAAGCGGTGCGTCGAGCAGGGCAAGGTCCGCTTCCTCGGTCTCTCGGAGGCCGCGCCCGAGACGGTCCGGCGCGCGCACCGCGTGCACCCGATCACCGCGCTGCAGAGCGAGTACTCGGTCCTCTACCGCCGGCAGGCCGAGGAGACGCTGCCGGTGCTGCGCGAGCTGGGCGTCTCGTTCGTGGCCTACTCGCCGCTCGGCCGCAGCCTGCTGGCGGGCCAGGTCCAGAAGCCCGCCGACATCCCCGAGGGCGACCGCCGCCTCGCTCACCCGCGCTTCCAGGGTCAGAACCTCGTGCAGAACCTGGAGCTGGTCCACCGCCTCGAAGCCCTCGCCCGCGACAAGGGCTGCACACCGGGGCAGCTCGTGCTGGCGTGGCTGCTGGCCCAGGGACCCGAGGTCGTCGCCATCCCGGGCACCAAGCGGATCGACCGGCTGCAGGAGAACCTCGGCGCGCTGAAGGTGCGGCTCAGTCCCGCCGACCTGGCGAGCATCGGCGAGGCGGTGCCGGCCGGCGCCGCCGCCGGCCCGCGCTATCCCGAGGCGATGATGAAGGGCGTGCACCTCTAATGACTCTCGTGGAATCCGGTGACGCCGGGGGCGGGGCACGGGGGCCCTGCGCGCGCCACGGATGGCTCGCCGGTCGCCGTACGCTCGCTCCGGGCTCGGCGAGCGCGAGCCCCCCATCCCCCTGACGGGGGCTGGCCCGGAGTGAGTCGAATCGCCGATCGCGCGC
>Ga0302046_10000852_pt1 | contig 29204 bp, 22 predicted proteins | sample RVTome_11_FD_200261 | JGI IMG/M metagenome (GOLD analysis project Ga0302046, IMG submission 200261) | Soil microbial communities from uranium-contaminated site in the Upper Colorado River Basin, Wyoming, United States - RVT147D111 (version 2) ...
CCGGCAGATCGTCGACGACGGCCTGGATACACAGATGGACGCTATCATCGCCGCATATACTTCGGCCTGGCCCTGACGATGTGTTTGCATGTTTGAATTCGCCACTGAAACACCCTGCCCCCGAAACTCTATCGCACCGAAACCCTGTTCCCGATGACGTCTCGAACCCTGGCCCTGCTCGTTCTCTTCCTCACCTTCCTCGTCCCGACCGTCACGGCGCAGGCGCCGCAACGCATGGTCATCAACGCCGACCTCGGCGAACACACGATCAGCCGGCACATCTACGGCCATTTCGCCGAGCATCTCGGCCGGGGTATTTACGACGGGATCTGGACGAAGACGGACACGGGCGCGTGGGGCCTTCGCGAGGACGTCATCGAGGCGCTCCGCGCCATCGATATTCCCAACCTCCGGTGGCCCGGCGGCTGCTTTGCCGACTACTATCACTGGCAGGACGGCATCGGCCCGCGCGCGCAGCGCCCGACCGTCGTGAACAACCTCTGGGGCGGCGTCACCGAGGACAACAGCTTTGGGACCCACGATTTTATGGAGTTGGTCGAGCGGCTGGGCGCCGAGGCCGTCATCGTCGGCAACGTCGGGAGCGGCACCGTGCAGGAGATGTCGCAGTGGTGGGAGTACATGAACCACCCCGGCACCAGCCCCATGGCCGACCTGCGGCGTGCGAACGGACGGCAAGAGCCCTGGAACGTCCGCTACTGGGGGGTCGGCAACGAGAGTTGGGGATGCGGCGGCAACATGCGCCCGGAGTACTACGCCGACGTGTACAAGCGTTTCGCCACGTACCTGCACGGCTACGGCGACGTCCGGCCCTTCCGGATCGCCGCCGGCGCCGCCGGGGGCAACTATGCCTGGACGGAAGTGATGATGCGGGAGGCGGGCTCGATGATCGACGGCCTCGACCTGCACCACTACACCATCACGGGCACCTGGGCCAACAAGGGCCGCGCCACGGTCTTCTCCGAAGCCGAATGGATCGAGTTGATGCAGGAGGCACTGCGCACGGACGAGCTCATCACCCGCCATGCCACGATCATGGACCGCTACGACCCCGCCCGGCGCGTCTGGCTGATCGTGGGCGAATGGGGCACCTGGCACCAGGGAGAGCCGGGCAGTAATCCCGGCTTCCTGTATCAGCAAAACACCCTGCGCGACGCGCTTGCGGCGTCCGTGTCGCTCAACATCTTCAACAAGCACGCCGACCGCGTCAAGATGGCCAACATCGCACAGACCGTCAACGTCTTGCAGGCCATGATCCTGACGCAGGGCCCGCAGATGATCCTGACGCCCACCTACCATGTGTTCGACTTCTACACGGTCCACCACGACGCCGTCCTGCTCCCGATCACCCTGGACGCAGGGCGGTATGAGCACGGCGACCGCTCGATCCCGGCGTTGCATGCGACGGCATCGCGAGACGCCGAAGGACGGATCCACCTCACGATAACCAACCTGGATCCGAACCAGCCCCGCACTGTCAGCGCCACCGTACGCGGCCGGCCCGTATCCGAGGTGTCCGGCCGCATCCTCACCGCCGAGACGATGAACGCCCACAACACTTTCGAACAGCCCGACGCCGTCCGCCCGGTGCCGTTCGGCGGAGGCGGCCTCTCGGGGGAGACGCTTACGGTTCAGCTCCCGCCGAAGTCGCTGGCGGTTCTTACGCTTCAGTGATCGAGGAGGGCGTTCCCCCTACCGGGTAGATCCGGGCGCCTCGAAATAGCGCTCGGCGAACGTCAGGAACGTCGGCCAGTTCGGCCCGGCCGTATGCCCGCTGCTATGCTGGCGGAAGGCCACGTCGCCGTCCATCAGCCCCGTCTCGACGGGCGGGAACGTCATGGTCCCCATGTCCTTCTTGCCCAGGAGCCTGTAGACCGGCCCGGCGTGCGCCCCCGCCAGAAACATGCCCCTGGCATCGACCCAGTAATCGCCCCGGTCACCGCTGCTGATGAACACGGGGCGCGGGGCGCACAGCGCGATCAACTGGTGCGAATCGACGGGCATATCATCCCAGGTAAACGGGCCGGCGTATTTCAGGAAGTTGCCGGCCATCCAGTGGTATTCGCTGGTCCCGGCCACGTTTTCGACGATTTCGCCCCAGTTGCGGCGATGGAGTTTCACGCCCCCTTCGCCGGAAGAACTGATATAGGCGATGGCGAACCGCCGGTCGTAGGCCATGGCTACGGCCGTGGCTTTCCCGTAGCGCGAATGGCCCTGCAGGCCGACGCGCGTGGCGTCCACGGCATCGTCGGTCTCGAAGTAGTCCAGGAGGCGGCTGGCGCCCCAGGCCCAGGCCCGTAAAGCCCCCCAGTCCTCCACGCCGCGCGGTTGTCCCTTGTTGACCAGACCGATGATGCCCCGCGTCAGGCCCGCCCCGTTGTCCTCCTGCACGCTGCGGGGGTTCAGGACGGCATAGCCCCACCCCTTCTCCAGCACCTGCTCCTGCCAGGTAGGCCCCTCGGGACCCGGCCCGGGTCCGCTCCGGCGCCGAAAGCCGACGAAACCGAACTGTGTGATGACAGGCACCGGGCTTGTCGCGGCGGCCGGGGTCGTCAGCGAAACCTCGATGTCCACGGTAATGTGCGGGTAGGCGGTATTGTCGACACGGCCTACGAGTCGCCGGGTGACGACCGGCGTCTCGCCGATCGTGCTGTCCGTCGTGCTGACGACCTCCCACGTCACCGCCGGGGTGTTGTCCGGGACGCGGCCATAGATTTCGCGGTCGAAGAACTCGACGATCTCCGGCCGCCGCACCGTCCACCACATCTCAGGCGTCGTTACGGGCTGCCGGTCGTTCGTCAGCAGCGGATCCGGCAGGTGGGGATACGGGTTGGCCTTTGCCTCATCGTAGTTGGCATAATTAGCGGCCGTCGTGTCGCTGCCGTTGGCGCCGCGCCGGAGGGACGTGATGTTCAGCAGGGTCATCGTCCGCTGATGATCCTCCTCTCGCGTCAGCTCCACCGGCGCAGGCTGGCCGGCGTCCTGGCTCCGGGCCGGAACAGCCGGTGTACAGAAAGCGATCGTTAGCAGCGCAACACACACGTATTTCATGCCATCCGCGGTTGGAGGACCTCAGGGGCAAGGTCCGTGTCGAAAGAGCGCCGTATGCCTTCCCGGCGCGCGAAGCGTTGTACGCCCCGTGGCGGGTGGTGTAGGGGATCACCTGGGCGTGCGCATGCTAAATATCTCAGCAGCTATGGCAGGAAACGGCCCCCTTATGGTCTTTGAGACATTGTTTCGGTAAATCAGTCGGTTGGACACCCTCCGACCCGCCTTCGGCGGGCCACCTCCCTCCAGGGAGGCGTTTAAAAACGGCTTCGCAGTTTAGCAGGCGCTCGACCCTGAGGGCCTGCTTGGTAATATACGCAGATCAACTTATATTGGTAATATCACTTTATCATTTCCCCATCAACCCTGCCCCCGGCGATTATGACGGCGCGCCAGTACCTGCCCCTTGCCTTGCTGTCGCTCTTTCTCGCCCAACCCCTCTGCGGGCAACAACTCTCGAAAGACGACCTCGTCTTCCTAACGCCGGAATGGACCGGCGAACGGTTTCCGGACGGACGGCCCCGCGTGCCCGACGACGTCCTCGAACGGATGAAGCTGGTGACGCTGGAAGAAGCCTGGGCCGTGCTGCGCGGCGAAAACTTCAACCATCAGTACGACGACGGCTGGATGATGATCAACCCGGACAGCGTCCTCGTCGGCAGGGCCGTCACAGCCATTTTTATGCCGGGCCGGCCGGATATTCACCGCGTCATCGACGAAAAAGGCCATAGCGAGGACGGCCGCATCAAATCCCAGAACGCGTGGCCTATCGACCTGCTCGTACCGGGCGACGTGTACGTCGTCGATCAGTTCGGCGCGCACGAAGACGGGCCGACCATCGGCGACAACCTGGGCAATTCGATCTACGCGAAGACGGGCAACGGCATCGTCTACGACGGCGCCCTGCGCGACATCAGCGGGCTCAAAGAAATCGGCTCGTTCACGTCGTTTTTCCGGAGCTATCACCCGTCGCACCACCTGAACAATCCGAACGGCCGGCTCAACACCACCCTGGTCGGGATCAACCAACCCACACGCATCGGCAAGGCGACGGTGATGCCCGGCGACGTCGTGCTGGGCCGAGACGGCGGCGTCATTTTCATACCGCCCCACCTGGCCGAACGGGTGGTCACCACGTCGGAAATCGTCCGGCTGCGCGATATGTTCGGGCACCAGCGCCTCCGCGAGCAGGTCTACACGCCCGGCCAGATCGATTCGCGCTGGTCCGACGAGATCGAGCGCGACTTCTCGCAGTGGCTCAACGACCACATCGATGAACTGCCGGTGGCCCGAGAGCACATTCAGGAATATCTCAACACCCGAACCTGGTAACCGTCCAACCCGGAGGCCCGATGAAGAAGAGGCACACCCGACGTTCGTTCCTGGCTACCAGCGCCTTCGCAGGCGCCCTGGGCATAGCGCCCTTCTCCCGGTTCGGGCAGGGCCTGGAATCTGCCGTCGAGCGCGCCAACCTGGCCTCTCGCCCGGCGGACCTGGAGATTACCGACATCAAGTGCGGGTACATCCGGAACGGGCACAGCCTCTTCGTGAAGATCTACACCAACCAGGACATCTGGGGCTGCGGCGAAGGCGTAGACGCCACGCCAGGCACCTATCACCTGGTCAAGATGTTCGGCCAGCGGCTACGCGGCAAGAGCCCGCTCAACGTGCATCGCCTGTTCGAGGACATCCGCCGCTCCGGCTTTTTTGAAGGGGCCCAGTCCGGCATGTATGTGGCCGTCCTTTCGGCGGTGGAGACGGCGTTGTGGGACCTGGCAGGGAAAGCGCTGGAACTCCCGGTGTATCAACTGCTCGGAGGCAAGTTTCGCGACAGAATCCGGGTGTACATGGATACGGCCCTGTACCAGTTCCGGCTGCCGACGCCGGAGCAGTTTGCGCAAAGTGCCAGGGAAGCCGCCGAGATGGGCTTTACGGCGATCAAGTTCGACCTGGACCAGGGCAACGACCCGAACAAGTACGACCGGTATAACTGGACGGCCAGCCCCGCAGAGCTGCAACGGATGGTCGACCAGATCACGGCGGCGCGGGAGGCGGTGGGGCCGAACGTCGATATCTGCGCGGACATGCACGGCCGCTACGATGCCCCCACGGCGCAGCAAGTCGCCAGACGCATGGAGCCGCTTAACCTGATGTGGCTCGAAGAGCCGATCCCTGCGGAAAATGTAGAGGCGTACAAACATATCACGGAATCCACGAGTACGCCCATCTGCGCGGGTGAAAACCTGTACCTGGCTCATGGATTTCGAAGGCTCCTCGAAATGGGCGCCGTAGACATCATCATGCCGGATCTGCAAAAGGCCGGCGGCCTGGGCGAAGGGCAACGGATCGCCAACCTGTCCAACCTGTACTACGTACCCTTTGCGCCGCACATGGTGGCCTCGTATCTGGGCGCCATGGCTTCGTGCCACGTGTGCGCTTCGGTGCCCAACTTCATGATTCTTGAGTGGCAAACGTATTTCCACTCCAACCCGATGTTTGGTGAAATCGTCTCGTTTGACGGGCCGATGGTCGAAGACGGGTTTATTACGCTCTCGGAAAAGCCAGGGATCGGCGTGGAAATCAACGAGGAAGGAATGCGCCCGTATGCGACGGAAGGGATTCCGTTCTTTGAATGACGCCGCCCCCCGCACACCGTAGTCTTTTACACGAACGCTCCGGAGGAACATAGCATGAAAAAGATTCTGATCATCACCGGCGACGGAGGCGAGTCCTACGAGACGCTCTATGCCTTCCATCGCCTTACGGAGGCGGGGTACCGGCCGGAGATCGCGGCGCCCAGCAAGAAGCGCCTGCACCTCGTCATCCACGACTTCGAGCCGGGATGGGACACGTACATCGAACGGCAAGGCTACGGCTTCGAGTCCCAGCTGACCTTCGAAGAAGTAACGGTGGACGACTATGAGGCCGTGCTGGTCCTGGGCGGAAGGGCGCCGGAATACCTGCGCAACGACCCCCGCGTGTTGTCGATCGTGCGGGCCTTCGATGCGCAGGAGAAGTGGGTCTTTGCGATCTGCCACGGCGTGCAGGTGTTGGTGACGGCGGGCCTGGTGCAGGACGCCCGGGTGACGGCCTACGAGCACGTCCGCTATGAAGTGGAAGCAGGCGGAGGAACCTACGTGGCGGAGTGCGAGGCGGTGCGGGACGGGCGCGTGGTGACCGGGCAGACCTGGCAGTCGCACCCCGATTTCTACCGCGAGGTCTTCCGGTGCCTGGCAGAGAAAAAAGAAGCACCCGTGCCTGCATGAAGAAGACGTTGATTGAAGCCCTGAGGGAAAAAGTGCTCGTCTCCGACGGCGCCATGGGCACCCAGCTTATGGCCGCCGGCCTCGAACAAGGAGGCTGCGGCGAAATGTGGAACGTCACGCACCCGGACCGTGTGCTGGGCATCCAACGGCGCTACGTCGAGGCCGGAGCCGATTGCCTCATCACGAACACCTTCGGCGGCAACGGGCTCATGCTCCAGCGCCACCGGCACTTTGAGGACCTCGCGACCATCAACAGCGCCGCCGTACGCATCGCCCGCCAGGCTTTCGACGGGCGCGACGGGTTCGTCCTCGGCGGCATCGGCCCGGTCGGCGGGGTGATGGAGCCCTACGGCGACCTCACGGTCGAGGACGTGCGCGAGGCGGTGCGCCTACAGATCCAGGCGCTCCTCGAAGGCGGCGTCGATGCCATCATCATCGAAACCCAGACGGCCCTCGAAGAAGTCGAACTCGGCGTGGCGGCGGCCAAGGCGTTCGGTGCCCCCTGCATCATTGCCTCCCTGGCCTATGATCGGTCGCACGACGGGAGCTTTTTCAAAACCATGATGGGCATCGCGCCGGAGACGGCCGCGGCGCACCTGGCCGATCTCGGCGTCGACGTCCTGGCGCTCAACTGCGGCACCGGGGTCGACATGGCCGTGGCCCGCGACATCATTACCGCCTACCGGGACTGCGCCGCCTGCTTCACCATGGCCCAACCCAACGCCGGCCTGCCGGTGCTGGAAAACTTCAAGGCCGTCTACAAACAAACCCCGGAAGACATGGTCGCCCCGCTCGACCGCCTGCTCGCTGCCGGCGTCAACATCGTGGGCGGCTGCTGCGGATCCACGCCGGACCACATCCGCGCGATCCGCCGAAAAGTCGATGCCTGGAACGTGCGGCGTAACTAGTACCGCTGGGCGAAAGTCCGTAAGCAGTTTAGCACCATCGTGAAACGTGAAACGTAAAACGTGAGGGTGCCTCCAACGACCGTACGAAGTGACCGCACGTTTCACGTTTTACGTCCTGCCTAACCGATCACGAACTTCTGCCGCGATGTACTAGCCGGAGGATGACACCCATGAAATTCAGGAGTTTCACAAACGCTCGCTTTTGTCATCCCGGGCTTGATCCCATAGACGTCAAGGAAGCATGGAAACACCGCTAGACAGCACCCAACCCGCCCCCTTCGTCATGCTGAGCGCAGCGAAGCATCTCGCCAAGTCGGTCTTGCAAGGCCGTAGCGGCGAGATCCTTCACTTCGTTCAGGATGACCACCGGGTAGTGTTGTCGGTGTTTTTCGAGCGTAGGGTGATTTCCTTGACGCCTATGGGGCTTGATCCGGGATCTCTAGGAAGGCACTGCTGCAAGCCTGTGAGATCCCGGCTCGGGGGCCGGGATGACAGACCCCGTGGCGCTCGCGGCCGTCCTGAATTACTGCTGTTCCTCTTCCTGGCCATGTGTTGGACCTCGGCGGCCACGGCCCAGGTTGGTTCCGTGGCGTCCGGTGTGTATCCCTGGCATGAAGAGGCCACCGCGAAGCCGATCCTCGCCGGAACCACGACGCCGCTGGCGCACCTGCAGATCGAGGCGGCGACGCTGGCCCCCGGCGAGGCGTCCCACACCGGCCCGGCCCACAGCGACCTCGAAGAACTGGTCATCGTCAAGGAAGGCACCCTGACCGTCACACTCGCCGGGCAACGGCAGGCGCTCGGCCCCGGAAGCGTGGCGGTGATCCTGCCGCGCGACGGCCATGGCTTTGAAAACGCCGGCACCGCGCCTGCGGCGTACTACGTGTTTCAATACCGGTCCACGGCTCCTTGGAAGGGTGCGCGGGGGCAACACGCGGGCGGATCGTTCCTGGTCGATTGGAACGACGTGGCGATGCAGGAAACGGCCACGGGAGGCAGGCGGCAGCATTTCGACCGGCCTACGGCTATGTTCGAACGGTTCGAGATGCACGTCTCTACGCTCAACGAGGGCCTGACGAATCACGCCGCGCATACCCACCGCGCCGAGGAGTTTGTGCTCATCATCAAGGGGGAGGTCGAGATGCTGATCGGGGATGCCTATCAAAAAGCTTCTCCCGGAGACCTCATTTTTCTGGAATCCATGATCCCGCATACCCTCAACAACATCGGCCGCGGCCCCACCGAGTATTTCGCCTTTCAATGGCAATAACGTTTTCCAGGGTCTTCATCGCGCCCTGCCCGGAATCCCATGCCCGTAGCACTCCACGTCAATAATCGTCAAAGCGCGGTCACGCCCGGCCGCTCGTTGTTCGAGTACGCCACCTCGATGGGCGTGCGGGTACCGACGTCGTGCCGGAAGCAGGGCAAATGCAAAGAATGCCTCGTCGAAGTGACCGAAGGCATGGACTGCCTCTCGGCGCCCACGCCCGAAGAAGCACACCTGAAGGACCCGTTTCGGCTGTCGTGCCGGTGCCGGGTGGTAGCCCGCTCGGGTGTGATCCGCTGCCATACGATGCACCGCGGCGCGATGCGTATTGAAACGAAGGCGCTGCATCTTCCAGGGAACAGCCAGGATTTCAAGGTAGAACCGGCCGTGACGCGCGAGGGCGACCGCATCCTGCTCGACGGCGAAGTAATCGACCGCTCGACGGGGCCTATCTACGGGCTGGCGATGGACCTGGGCACCACGACCGTCGTCTTGCGGCTCCTCGACCTGGAGACCGGCACCCTCGTGGCAGACGCCTCGTTCGAGAACCCGCAACGCTTCGGCGGGTCGGACGTCATGGCGCGGATCCAGTACGACACCGAGCACAAGGGCAAGCTGCTGCAACGGACCCTGGCCGGCTACCTGACGCACGCCATCGAAGACCTGCCCGTGGATCCCCACGCCATCTACGAGATGGTCGTGGCCGGCAATTCGACGATGCGCGACCTCTTCTTTCGCCTGAGTGTCTATTCCATCGGCCAGGTGCCCTACCGATCGCTCACCGAGATGCAAATGGCCGCCGGAAAACGAACCGGCACCAGCCTGTCTGCATCCGCCCGAAGACTCGGCTTACCCCTTCACCCGAAGGCCCGCGTGTACGGACTGCCGGTCATCAGCGGCCATGTAGGGGCCGACGCCGCGGCGTGCATGCTGGCCGTGGACCTGGCCCACGAAGAACGGTTGGTGGCTCTCATGGACATCGGCACCAACACCGAGCTGATCGTCGGCAACAAGGATAAGATCCTGGCGGCGTCTTGCCCGGCCGGCCCTGCGTTCGAGGGCGGCCGCATCGCCTGCGGCATGCCGGGGTTGCCCGGCGCCATCGAAAAGGTGACCTTCGGCCCGGACGGCACGGTCGCCCTGGACGTCATCGGCGGCGGCGAACCGGAAGGCATCTGCGGCTCCGGCCTGGTCGACCTGATGAGTGAGATGCTCAAGCATGCGCAGATGAACCCGCTCGGTCGATTTGACCTGGAGGACGAAGCCGACGAGATCACCCTCTATGCCGAGAACGGCCGCGCGATCCGGTTCGGGGAACGGGACGTCAACGAACTGGCGCAGGCCAAGGGCGCGAACGTGGCGGGCCTGCACATCGTGATGAAGGAATACGGCATCGGCTTTGACGACCTGGACGTTTTTTATCTGGCCGGCGGCTTCGGGCGGCACCTGCGGGTGGCGTCGTCCAAAAGGATCGGCCTCATCCCCAACATGGACGATGCAAAGATCCTGCAGGTGGGGAATATCGCCATCGAAGGCGCCTGCATCGCCCTCTTGTCCTGCTCGAAACGGAAGGAGTTGGAAGAGCTGGTCAGGCAGGTCCGGCACTGCCGGCTCGAAACGGACCCCGGCTTCTTCGACTACTTCGTGGAGGGATGCCAGTTCAATCCCGTGGAAGCGATGAACGGACAGGCGGCTTGACCGACGCAGACCATGCAAACCCCGGATGCCCGATAGAAAGTGCTAGATAGACAGCCCCATATCGCCGTGCAAGAGGCCGAATATACACGGCTGTTAGGCTATCCCCGGCATCATACCATGACGGGCCGCGCCCGCGAACTCGCGGACTGGGCGCAGCGCTGGTATGCCGAGCACGGCACGCCGTGGATCTACACCCGCAGGACGGAAGCGCTGTGCGTCACGGACGAGGGCTTCCGCATCGACGGCATCCCGTTCAAAGCGGCGCCGTTACGGCAGCAACTGGCCGACGCGCAGGCGCACGCCGTCGTGCTGGTCGCCGTAAGCGCAGGCGCGGCGTGCGAAGCGCAAGCACGGCAACGCTGGCTGGAGGAAAAGCCCGACGAGTACTTCTTCCTGGAGGTGTACGGCTCCGCGGTGGTCGAGCATCTGGTTACCACGGCGGGCGCCCGGCTGTGTGCCTGGGCGGACGGGCAAGGCCTGGCGGTCCTTCCGCACTACAGCCCCGGCTACCCGGGATGGGACGTGGCCGATCAAGAACGCCTCTTGCAACGTATCCGAAAGCAGAACGGCGAGGCGATGCCCGCCGAGCTGCACGTCCTGGAAACCGGCATGCTCCGGCCCAAGAAGTCGCTGCTGGCGGTGTTCGGCCTCACCGCACACGTAGAACGGGTGGAGCGCCTGACCGAGCTGGTTCCCTGTGCCCGCTGCCCGATGCAGGCATGCCGGTACCGCAGGACGCCGTACAAAGATGCGCGTAGCCCCATCGAAGACGTGCGGAAGCTGCAAGCGTCGTCGCCGCAGAACACCAACCGAAAAGCCCGCGACGGCACGCCCTTAACCCCGGACGCCGCCTACTCGGTCAGCACCAAAGCACTACGCAAATGGTCCGAGGAACGGCTTCAGCTAACGGTCCTGGCGGACCGCAGCGTGGAAGCCCGGTTTCGGTACGAGGGCACGACGTGCTCCAACCTGGGCCGCTCCCTGGCGTTCGACTACCGGATCATCCTGGCTGCCCGGGACCACGGATACCGCATCCTGGCGGCCTCCTGCACCCCGGCTCCGGGAGACGACGGGCACACCGCGATGTGTAAGTATCGCAAGGACGCCGAGACGCTGATGACCGCCATCGACGCGGAAAAACCGTTGCTCGGCCAACCCCTCGATGACGTATTGACCTGGGAGCGCCGGTTCAGCCCGACGGGCTGCTATTGCGACGCCGCCAGCCGCATCCACAAATGGGGCCTGGCCCTGGAGGTCGTCCATTACGCCCTGGCGCAGGCCGAGACGGAGCGACTCTCTCCGCCAACCGAGGAAAACACCGTGGAGCTTCACCGATGATCAAACTGTGCGACGTGAACCAGGCCGCGCGCGATAAACTCGCCCCTGTGGTCCATGATAAATCCGGCATCGGCGTTCATTACATAGACGCTTTCATTAAACCGATGAACACCAAACTGGAGGACGGCACCCGCGTCTCTTGCAAACGAAAAGGGTTGAAAATCACCCTCCGCGTCGGGACGAAAACAGGCGATGGATTGATGCGCAGGCTCGACGTCAGCCGCGACCCCGAGGTCATGCTCCAGGCGGCGCTGCAAGAGGCCGCCCGGCAAGCCGACGTCGCGCTGACGATTACAGAAAGCGAAATCCTGATTGCCCCCTAGCCGCAACCCCCAAACGCTGGAACGGACAGGCTTATGCGACCGGAACAATGGGACACCTTCAAAAAGGCGGCCCGGCTTGAAAAACTAGACCAGATCCCCATGGCCCTCATCATCGATAGCCCCTGGATTCCGGGCTATCTCGGGCTCAACCACATGGACTATTATCTCGACCCGGAACTGTGGTTTCAGTCGAATCTGAAGGTCCATCGGGAATATCCCGACATCATCTTTGTACCGTCGTGGTGGATGGAATACGGCATGGCCGCCGAGCCCTCCGCCCTGGGGTCCAAGATTAAATTCTGGCAGGACAACACGCCCAGCGAATACCATACGCTCTACCACCTCGAAGACATCGACCACTTTCCCGAATACGAGGTGGAACACGATGCGTTTATGGCGATGACGTTGCACCGCATCAAGATGCAAAAGCAACGCATCTTCGATCAGGGAGAGATCCTGCCCATCGTCACCGCGCGCGGCCCGCTCTGCACCGCCGGCTTTGTGCGCAGCACGACCGACTTTATGATCGACCTGGTCGAGAACGCGGCATGGGCGCACCGGCTGATCGACCTGTGCACCAACCTCATCATCGACTGGCTGAAAGCGCAGGCCCGCATCATGGGCGACACGGTGGAAGGGGTGTTTATCCTGGACGACATCGTCGGCTTCATCAACGAAGACCACTACCTCGAATTCGCCCATCCCTACCTGAAAAAAATCTGCGACGCCTTCCCCGAAGACTGGGTCAAGATCTATCACAACGACGCAGAGATCGACGCCTGCCTCGATCACCTGCCCGACTGCGGCTTCCACGTGTTGAACTGGGGTAAACAGACCGACATCGAAGAGGTGAAAGCCCGCGTCGGGGACCGGATGTGCCTCATGGGCAATGTGAATCCGCTGGAGATCGGCGTGCGGGGTACGCCGGAAGAGGTATACGATGCCACGCTGGAGGTGCTGGAGAAAAGCGAGGGCGAAGGCATCATCCTCTCCGTAGGCGGGGGTACGAGCCCGGGCATGCCGCGCGCCAACATCCTCGCCATGCAAGACGCCCTGGCGGCGTTTAATGCGCGTCGCTAACCTTGTACTGAGCCGTGTTTACGCTGCGAGGGGTATCCATCGTTACGCAACAAGAAAGAGAGATACATGCCTGACTATGCGCTGATGAACCAGTACCTCTACGAAGGCAACGCCAAAGAGGTCGAACAACGGACCAGGGACGCCCTCGCGGAAGGCCGCCCCGTGCAGGAAGTCTTGAACGAAGGCTTGATCGCGGGCATGAGCGTCGTCGGCGAAGACTTTAAATACAACATCCTGTACGTCCCCGAAGTGCTCATTGCCGCCCGGGCCATGAAAGCCGGCATGGCCGTCCTGAAACCGCTCCTTGCGGACAAGGACGCCAACGTCGACCAGGCCGGCGTCCTGCTCATGGGCACCGTGCGGGGCGACCTGCACGACATCGGCAAAAACCTGGTATGTATGATGGCCGAAGGCGCCGGCTTCGAGGTGCACGACATCGGCGTAGACCAGAGCATCGACAAATTCGAAGCCGCCGCCGCGCGCTGCAACCCGGACATCATCGGCATGAGTGCGCTCCTGACAACGACCATGACCTACATGAAAACCGTCATCGACGGCTTCGAAGAACGCGGCCTGGGCCACATCAAGATGGCTGTGGGCGGCGCACCGATCAGCCAGATGTATGCCGATGAGATCGGGGCGGACGGCTACGGCGCCGATGCCTCCAGCGCGGTCGACCTGTTTCTGAAACTGGTGGGGAAAGGTTGAACCTACTCCCCCGGTTAAAACCGGGAGATTCTGTCATCAAGCAGCAATCGCCCGCTCTGCGGGTCTTACATCACCTACGACATGAGACAAGGCCCTGTCTCGGATATTCTTCGCTGCGTTCTCGTCTCGCTCGTGTACGCTTCCGCAGCCCTCGCAAGCCCACTCCCGGTCTGCAAGGGTGAGGTCCCGCTTGACCCATCCGCAGTCGTGACACGTCTTGCTGCTGGCGAAGAAGCGGTCCACCTTGACGACCCGCTTGCCGTTCATGGCGGCGAGGTGTTCGAGGATGCCCACGAACTGGTAGAAGCCGAGGTCGAATACCTTCCGGCCCCACAGCCGCTTCATTCCGTCGAGGTTCAGGTCCTCGACGGCGATGAAGTCATGGCGTTCGAGCACCGTTCGAGCGGTCTTGAAGTGGAAGTCCCGCCGCTGGTTGGCGATCCGGCGGTGCAGCTTTGCCACACGCCGACGTGCCTTGCGGCGGTTGTTGGACCCCTTCTTCTTGCGCGAGAGATCGCGCCCGCGCCGGGCCATCTCTGTGAGCGAGGCCCGGAGGTGCTGCGGCGATTCGACGCGTTCCCCGTCGCTCTCGACCAGAAATTCCTTCAACCCAAAGTCCACACCCACGGCACTACCCGTCTGTGGTATGGAGGGCTGAATGTCCTCAACGACCGAGAAACAAACCCACAGGTCGCCGCAGCGGTCACGTTTGATCGTGACGGTTTTCACCTCTCCGCCGAGCGGACGGGAGAGGACGAACTTGAAGTTGTGCTTGCCGATGCGAAGTCGGTTGCCGCCGAGGTACTTCCACCCCGTCTGCGTCAGCGTGAACGACGGGTACTTCGTCCGCTTCTTGAACCCCGGCCGTCCGGCTTTGGGATCGGAGAAGAAGCGTTGGTACGACATGCGGAGCCGCTCGATCACGTTCTGCCCGGCTTGCGAGTTGAGCCCATACCACCGGCCCTTGTCTCGCTTCTTCAACTTGGCGAGGTGCCGTTTGAGTTGGTAGTACCCGAGGTGCTTGCGGTAGAGCGAGTAGTACCGCCGAGACAACGCGACCGAATGGTTCCAGATTTCGGACGCAAGCTCGATCTGCTCTGCGAGGTGCTTGTCTCGCTTCGACCGATACAAACGGTACTTGTATGTCTTGCGGACTTCCATTCAGGACTGCTGTTCGATGTACTGCTTGACGGTTTCCTCGCTCACCCTGCCCGTCGTACCGCAGTAGTAGCTGCGGGTCCAGAGCGAGGGGAGCCTGAGCAGGCGCGGGTACTCGTCTCGAAGGATGCGACTGCTTCGCCCCTTGAAGGCACGGACAACCTGATACGGGGCGTGTCGGGTGTCGGCTTGCAGGAACAGGTGGACGTGATCGGGGAGAATCGCAAGCCGGATGATCTCCCACTCGTTCTCGGCGGCGACCTCTTCGATGATCTGCCGAAGCCGCTTCGCTATGGCTCCTTTGAGCACGCGCCGCCGACGCTTCGGGCAGAAGACGAAGTGGTACTTGACCGCGCACGCGGCGTGCCGGGAGCGGCGGTGATCTGTCCTGTTGCTACCCATGCGCTATCAACACGCATACCGGCCTGCTGTTCCCGGCAAAGTGCCCCGAATTGTGGGTTTCTGCTGTATGCTTTCCTCCCTCAACCCACAGCGAGAGGGTCCCCGTATCCCCCTGCTAAAGCAGGAGGGTTTGAAGCCCTCTCGCGCTCTCCCCCTTCTCTAAAAACCATCGTTCACTATGGCGCGCTATCAGATACTCTACTGGCAAGACATCCCCGCGCAGGTCAAAGCCTGGGACGATTTCGATGAAGTCAAAGTCGAACTTGCACCGCCGTTCATGGAGCAGATCGACCAGGCGGCCCAGCGCCAGGGGTTGACGAGCACGGACGACTACCTGGGGCAATGGCGGTGGAGCGAGGAGCAAGAACGGCCCGGAGAACCCGACGAGGTCGCCGAGGCCGTGCGGGACGCGTTGGAAGCTACGTTGGGCCCCTAGCGTAAGCCGGCCGGCCTGTTGTTCACCCTGCGGGGAGCCATGGAAACCTTATCCGAAAAGCTGCTGCAAACCTCCGATTTTCTGTTCGGGGTAGAACTCGTCTCCATACGCGGCTCCATGGCGGAAAAGCGAGCCCTCAAAGCACGCGACTTTGCCAACGAACTGGTGGAGTGCCCGGCGATCGACTGGGTATCCATCACCGACAACGCCGGCGGCAACCCCCAGCTCGCGCCCCACGCCCTCGGCAAACCCATCCTCTACGCGGGCAAGGAAGTCGTCATCCACATGACGTGCAAGGACCTCAACCGCAACGGGCTCGAAAGCCAGGCGTGGTTTCTGAACAGCGAGGGGTTTCACAACCTCCTCGCCATGACGGGCGACTACCCGGTCACCGGCATCGAAGGGCTTGCCAAGCCGGTCTTCGACATCGACTCCGTCGGCCTCATCGCGATGCTGAACAAGATGAACCAGGGGTTCGACTTGCATCGGCAAGGCCGTACGGCCACCCGCCTCGAAAAAACGCAGTTTCTCATCGGCGCCGTCACGACCAACTTCAAACAGCACGAAGGCGAGGTCGTCCCGCAATACCTGAAACTCCGGAAGAAGGTGGCTTGCGGCGCGCAGTTCATCATCAACCAGGTAGGCTACGATGCCCGCAAGATGCACGAACTGCGGCTCTATATGGACCAGCACGGCATGGTCGACACGCCGCTGATCGGGAACGTCTACGTCCTCAACCCCAGGGTCGCCGAAATCTTTCACCAGAAGAAGATCCCCGGCATCGTCGTGACGGACGCGCTGCTGGCGCTGTGCCGCGAACAGGGAAAGGGGGCGGACAACGGGAAAGCCTTTTTTCACGCGTTCGCCGCGAAGCAGATGGCGATCTACCGGGGGCTCGGCTATCGCGGGGCGTATTTCGGCGGCGTCCATACCTTCGCGGACATTGAGCGTATCATGGAGATCGAGCGGACGTTCTCAGCGGATGATTGGCAGGCGTTCGTGCCTGAGCTGTGCTTTTCGAGCCGGGGCGAATTCTTCTACTACGCGCAAGATGCCGGCACCGGGCTCGCGGCCCCCGGCGCGGTGCCGGATACCGCCGCTGCGTCGACCCCGCTGGACCTGGGCTATCGCTTCTCCAAGTGGGTGCACCGCACGATGTTTACACCGGGCCGGGCCGCCGCCCGATGGGGCGCCCGCGCCTGCGCCGGCGCCCGCGACCCGAGCCAGGGCCCCCGGCTCTTGCGGACCATCGAGCACCTGAGCAAGGGCGCGATGTTCGCCTGCAAGGACTGCGGCGACTGCTCTTTGCCGGACCTCGCCTTTTTGTGCCCCGAATCGCAGTGTGCGAAGAACCAGCGCAACGGCCCCTGCGGCGGGACGCGCGACGGCCGCTGCGAGGTGGACGGGTTTGGCGATTGCATCTGGCTGCGCGCCTACGACCGCGCGAAACGCGACGGGACGGAGCAGGACCTGCTGGCCCACGCGCCGATGATCCAGGACCAGGGGTTGCGCGGGACCTCGGCGTGGGCCAACCACTGGCTCGGGCGCGACCATGCCGCCAAACCCAACGCGTTATCTCCCGACGCGGACCCGCCATGCCTTTCGTCCGATCAAGCCCCAGCGGATGCAGACACGCAGGATCCCGCGAAGGCAAAGGAGCAGCATTTTGCCTAGCAACTCGCGGCGCCGGCCCAGGCACAACGCTGTTGGTGACGAACCGGATTCATCTACCAGCCGATAACACCATGCATGGACCTTCGCTTCAGATCATAGGCGAGCTGATGAACAACTCGTACGGCCGGGCGCGCAGGGCGTTCACGGCGCGTGACCCTCAGGGTTTCCAGCACCTGGCTACGGTACAGGCAGACCTGGGCGCCCGCTTCCTCACGCTGAACGTGGACGGCACCCAGCGCATCCAGGTCAAGCTCCCGGAGATGCTCGCTTTCCTGCCCGACGTGATCCCTGCGATTCAAGAGGTGACGTCGGTTCCGATAAGCTTCGACAACCCCTCCGTGGCGTATCACAAGGTCGCCCTGGCACACTATGACCGCCAAAAAAGCGGCCGCCCGATTCTGAACTCGCTCGCTGCTTCCCGCGAGCACCTCGACGAGATGATCGAACTCGTCAAGGCGTACGATACCCTGGTCATCGTGATGGCGTCGGAAACCTTCGCCGAGGACGGCACCGCCCAGTGCCTCGATCCGCACGACGCGCACGGTGCCGCCAAGTATTTCGTCGAACGCCTGGTGACCGAAGCCGACCGCACCCTCGATCAGATCATCATCGATCCGGGGCTGGCGCCCGTCGGGGCCGATACCTACGGCCTGGTGAACATCGGCCTGGACGCCATGCGCTTGATCCAACAAGACCCGGACCTGCACGGCGTGCACCTGGTCGTCGGGCTGTCGAATTTTGCCTGGGGAACGCCGAAATATATCCGCGAGGACCTGGAGAAAGCCTACCTGACGCTCGGGATGGAGGTCGGGCTGGATTTCGTCCTGGCCAACCCGGAAAAGACACCCGCGCCGCTTCCGGCCGATCATCCCATGGTACAACGGCTTCGGGAGGCTCTGGCCCAGGGGAGAGCCGGCGAAGGCGAGAACCAGGAGATGGCCGGATACCGGCAGGCCGAGGCGATCATGGATATGTGCCGAGCAGCCCGCCCGATCGATGCCTGACCGATCCATGCCTGCAGTGCCGGAAGCGCTGTCGATCCCCTCCCCGGCTCCCGGGCGAAGCATCTGGCTTCGCGTGGGCACCCTGCTGGACGGGTGCCGTGACGCGCCGATCCGCCATGCCCACGTGGTCTACAACCGCGATGTAATCCGGTTCGTCGGCGACGCGGCGCATACGCCGCCACGGGCGCTCCTGGCGGCGGGGCAGGACCAGCCGGACCTGGACCTGCCGACGTATACCTTGCTGCCGGGCCTGATAGAAGCCCATGCCCACCTGTTTCTCGAAGGCGGCGAGCTGGACGTCGGAGCGCGGAAAGCCTATCTCAAGCAATCGCCCGAAGCGCTGCTGGACGCGGCCGGCACGCGGCTGGAGCGCCTCGTACGGATGGGCGTCATCGCGGTGCGGGATGCCGGCGACAAGCACGGCGTAGGGCTGGCCCTGAGCAGGCGCTACGAAACGCCGGACCGGCCGCTCATGCCGTACGTCGACAGCCCGGGCGCAGCGATCCATCGACGGGGGCGCTACGGGGGGTTCATGGCGGAGCCGATTGAAGACCATGCCAGCTTGCGGGATTGCGTCGCCGCCCGCGTCCGGGCCGGCGCCGACCGCATCAAGCTGATCCCGACGGGCATCATCGACTTCCAGGAAGGACGGGTTCGCAAAGAACCCCAACTCAACACCGAGGCTGTCGCCGAACTCGTCAGAGCCGCCCATGCCTTCGGCCGGCAGACCTTCGCGCACGCCTCGGGCGACGACGGGATCGAGCATGCCGTCGAAGGCGGCGTCGACTCCGTCGAACACGGCTTTTTCATCCGCGAAGACCAGCTCGCCCGGATGCGCGATCGGCACATCGCGTGGGTGCCCACCTTCGCTCCGGTCCAGGAACAGGTTGATCATGCCGCGCAGATGGCATGGGACGAACAGGTCGTCTCGAACCTGCAACGGATGCTGGATCAGCACGCCGCCAGCCTCGTGAAGGCGCACGCGATGGGGGTGCCCGTCATCGCAGGCAGCGATGCCGGGTCGATGGGGGTGGCGCACGGCCTGGGCCTCCTCTATGAACTCGCCCTGATGGAAGCCGCCGGCCTGCCTCCCCTCGCGGTGATCCAGGCCGCCACGGGTACCAGCGCGAAGCGGCTGGGCTACAAAGAAGACTTCGGGCAGATCAAGCCCGGCTTTCGGAGTCGATTCATCCTCACCCCACACAACCCACTGGCATCCGTCACCCACCTTCAGAAAGACAAATACGTCGTCTACGACGGCGCGGTGTACTTCGACCCCGGCGAACCCGACGCGGCAGGGTTGTAACGGTTCTGAGGATCGGGACACGTGAGCTTGTGGGCCGTGAAACCAAAAAAATCGATCCCCCTCTTGACATTATTCACTTTATTTTATCTTATACGAGTCATAGACAAGATATAAAATCATCTTATGATTTGAGGTGATTTTTTATATCTTGTCTGCTGAAACCAGAACCTTCTCAAACCGGGGTGATGCGTTATGAAGAGACAGCTACTCTTCCTCTTCCTGAGCGGATTCGTCGCAGCAAGCGTGGTCAACTTCGCCTATGCACAGCATACGGTGTCGGGAACCATTACTTCTTCCGAAGATTCGGAACCGCTTCCGGGCGCGAACATCTTCGTCAAGGGAACGACGCTAGGTACAGCGGCGGATGCGGCAGGGCGCTATTCTCTCCTGATTCCATCGGCGAACGACACCCTCGTTTTCTCTTTCGTGGGCTATGTGACGCAGGAGATAGACGTCAACGGCCAGGGTACCCTCAATGTGACCCTGGTGCCCCGCGCCTATCTGGACGAGGTCGTCGTGGTGGGCTACGGCGCGCTGGAACGGCGCGACGTCACCGGCGCGATCACCTCCGTGACGGCCCGAGAGATCCAGGAGCTTCCCATCACCGACGCCGGTGAAGCCTTGCAGGGTCGGGCGGCGGGCGTGGTGGCGTTGAACGAAGGCAACCGGCCCGGCGAAGGGTTGACCATGCGGGTCCGAGGCCGCCGCTCCCTCACCGCCGGCAATGACCCCTTGTTCGTCGTCGACGGCATCCCCGTGGAAGGAGGGTTGAATACGATCAACCCGCGCGATATCGAGTCGATGCAGGTCCTGAAGGACGCCTCGGCCACCGCTATCTACGGGTCGCGCGGCGCCAACGGCGTCGTGCTGATCACCACAAGCCGGGGCCGTAATCAGCAAACCTCGGTGTCCTACTCCGGCTATTACGGGGTCTCGCAAGAGCTGGGCAAGCCGGACATGATGAATGCCGCAGAGTTCGCCGAAGTGAAGCGCGAAGCGGCACGGCGCAACGGAGATGACCCTGAATCCATCTTTACGGATACAGAAAGAGCCTTCATGGCGCAGGGAGTCGACACGGACTGGCAGGACCTGGTCATCAGCAACGGCTACCAGCAAAGCCATCAGCTGGCCATCCAGGGAGGCAACGACAGAACCCAGGTCTATCTCTCCGGCAACTACTACGACGAAGAAGGCATCATCAATATCCAGGGGTTCCAGCGGCAGGCCCTCCGGTTGAACGTGGATCATCGGGTGTCGGATCGGTTCCGCATAGGGACTTCTTCCCAGGTCTCCAATGCGATCCAGGACTGGGGTTCGAACCCCGCCGGGCTCGCATTGAATATCAGCCCTATCAGCCTTCCGTATGACGAGCAGGGCAACCTCGTCACGAATCCCGGGAACGATCCGCTGCTTTGGAACCCGCTTGCCGACCTGCAGGAAGGCGCCATCACCGACGAGCGAAAAACGCTCCGGGTATTCGGCAACGTGTTCGCCGAGTTGGACCTGGTCAGCGGCCTGCAATACCGGATGAACTTCGGGCCGGATCTGTCGGAATACCAGCGTGGCTTATTCCAGGGAAGCGAGAGCGTCGCTCGCCAGGGAGACTCGCCGCTGGCGCGCAAAGATCATCGACGGCAGTTTACCTATACGCTGGAGAACATCCTTACGTACAACAAGTCGTTCAGCACCGTCCACGATCTGAACCTGACCGGGCTGTGGAGCCTTCAGGAGTCGCGGAATGAACAATCGTTCCTGCAAACCCGTGACCTTCCTTATGAAAACCAGCAGTTCCACAACCTGGGAACCGGTGCGACCATCGACCTGGCCGACAGCGACCTCCAGGAGTGGGGCATCATGTCGTTCATGGGCCGCGTCAACTACCAGTACGCAGGCAAATACCTCCTCACTTTGACGGGGCGTTTTGACGGCTCCTCCCGGCTCGCGGAAGGAAACAAGTGGGGCTTCTTCCCCTCGGTGGGGGTGGGCTGGTTGATCTCCGAAGAATCGTTCATGGCCAATCAGAACCTCTTTTCCGAGTTGAAACTGCGCGCCAGCTACGGGCAAACCGGCAACACCGCCATCAACCCGTACCAGACGGCCGGATCGCTAGCGCGAGAGAGCTACGTCTTCGGTGAAACCTCGGCCTTCGGGTATCGCCCGTCGCTGATCTCCAACCCGAACCTGCAGTGGGAGGTATCCTCGCAGTTCAACGTCGGGGTGGACTTCGGGCTGTTCAATGACCGGGTCGTCGGCAGCTTCGAGGTCTATCAGACCAACACGACCGACCTGCTGCTCGAACGGCAACTGCCTCCGACGTCCGGCTTCGGGTCCGTGCTCGAAAACATCGGCGAGACGCAAAATACGGGCTATGAACTCACCCTGAGTACCCGCAACATCTCCTCATCGAATGTGACCTGGACCACGGATTTCAGCTTCTTCGGCAATAAGGAGAAAATTCTGAGCCTCTACGGGGTTGATTCCGACGGGGATGGGGTAGAAGATGATGATCGTGGCAATGAGTGGTTCATTGGAGAGCCGCTGACCGTCTGGTACGACTACGAGCAGGTCGGCATCTGGCAACTTAGCGAAGAGGACCAGGCCGCCGTCTACGGACAGATCCCCGGCGATATCCGGGTGCGGGACGTCAACAACGACGGCGCCATCAACCAGGAAGACCTGGTCATCCTCGGCACCGATCTTCCCGACCTGACGCTCGGCCTCACCAGCCGCCTCCGCGTGAAGAACATCGACTTTTCGTTCTTCCTCTTCGGTAGTTTCGGCCATACGATCAACAATCAGTTCAGAGTCGGCAACAGCTCGCTGCAGACCCGCTACAACAATCTGAATGTCGATTACTGGACCCCGACGAATCCATCGAATACGGACCCCCGGCCTAACAACCTGGTCGAGCGGCCGTTGTACGGTCAATCGCGGGCCTATGAGTCCGGTAGTTTCTTGAAGGTTCGCAATATCCAACTGGGCTATACCCTCCCCAGCGCATTGCTAAATCGCTACGGCGTTCGTTTCTTGAGGTTTTACGTCAATGCCAACACGCCGCTCGTCTTCTCGGGGCTCGACAACAGTGTCGATCCCGAGATCTACGGTGGCACCGTGACGGGTGGTGAAGTGCCGGCCTCCAAGCTCTGGTCGTTCGGCGTCGATATCACTTTCTGACAACAGCAATTATTTAAAAAGCCCCCTCCTGGCTATCCCTTAAATCAAGGTGAAAAACATGCCTAAGTCTGGATTTGTCCTCACGCTACTCGTTGTCGCAGCGGTTGCGCTGACATCGTGTGACAGCGTCCTGGACGAGGAGATCGTTTCCGGGATCACGGCCGATGCGCATTATACCACCCGGGCCGGGTTAGAGAGTGCGGTGAATGCGGCCTATCAGCCGTTACGCGATCTTTACGCCGATGAACATGGCGGCAATCTGAACCAGTACGGCACCGACGAATCGACCAACGCCGGCCATGGGAGTTTTCGGTATATGAACTTCTACGATGCCGGGTTGAACGCAGACGCAGGACCTTTTTCGGATATCTGGACGAACTTCTACCAGGCTATCAATACCTGCAACGTCGTCGTAGGCCGCGTCGGTGCCATCGAAGGCATGACGGATGCGGACAAGAATGCCATGGCGGCCGAGGCGCGTTTGCTGCGGGCCCACTACTACTTCCAACTCGTGCAGTACTTCGGCGACATCCACCTGACGCTGGAAGAAACCATCGGGGTGGAAGTAGAAGCAACCCGAACAGCCGCGTCGGAGGTATACGACGCCATCATCGCGGACCTGGAGTTCGCGGCGGCCAACTTGCCGGCGTCGCAGACCGACTACGGCCGGGCCACGAATCCGGCTGCCGAGCACATGCTCGCGCTGGTGCTGCTCACCCGGGGCTATCAGTCGTTCGGCCAGGCCAGCGACTTCACGCGCGCGGCCGGCCTGGCCGAGGGGGTGATCAACAACTACGGGTTCTCCTTGCTCGACGACTACGCCGAGGTCTTCAACCATGACGGCGAACTCCATTCGGAGGTCATCTGGTCGGTTCAGTATTCCCAGAATCAGCTCGTCAACGGCGAAGGCAACCGGGCGCACCTGTATTTCCGGCCCTGGTACGAAAACATCAACTCCGGCGTGCAGCGTACCGGCGACCCCGGCTACGGACGCCCCTGGATCCGCTTCCGCATCACCACCTGGGCGCTGGAAAACTTCCGGCCGCTGGATGTCGATTCCCGGTACGGCAAAATCTTCCAGGACGTCTGGTACTACAACCAGTTGGGCGCTGACCGGGGCTTGGTGCCGGACGGGGCCGCCGTGGGCGATACCGCCATCTATACCCCCGTCGGCGACATCTCTGATGCAGCCGTAGCGGCCTACGAGGCCCGGCTTCCCGGGGTGAACGTCGTCGACTGGTATGACCGCGACGGCCAGAACATCAACATGTTCCCCTCGCTGAAGAAGCATGACGACTTTCAGCGGGGAGATAACATAAACGAAGAGCGCGGCAGCCGGGACTTTATGGTGTACCGGCTGGCGGAAACCCACCTGATCGCCGCCGAAGCCCACTTCCAGGCAGGCAATACCGCGGGGGCTGCGGAGCACCTCAACGTGGTAAGACGCCGCGCCGCCTGGCCGGGCATGGAAGCGCAGATGGAGGTCACGGCCGGCGATGTAACCCTGGACTTCATCCTGGACGAGCGTACCCGGGAGCTCTACGGCGAGTACAAGCGCTGGCTCGACCTCAAGCGTACCGGCAAGCTGATTGAGCGGGTCCGTGCCTACAACCCGGAGGCCACCGGCATCGATGCCCACCACCTGCTTCGTCCGATCCCGACCAACCAGATCCTCCGCACCGCCGGCGGATACGGACAAAATCCTGGTTACTAATTCCAAGGGCGATCCGTACAGACCGTGCTGCTTTCCCTGGGGCAGCACGGTCTGTATAGATTCCTTGCCAAACCAGCGTTGTAAACCTGTACGGGACTATGAAATGGACGGCCTCCAGCGCGACTCCTCCTCTTTTGCTCGTCACCCTTCTCGGGCTGCTCTTTCTGGCTCCTGCGCCGTCGGTCCAGGCCCAGTCGCACGTCGTCGCTGAGTTTTCCGTCCATGCCGGCAGGTTTGCGCGGGACAACGCACCCGTTACCGCGAACCTGCAAGGCGTCCCGCTGCAACTGCATACCGGCGCACTGCAACTCTTTGAGATTACCGGCGGCAAGGACGTACCCGTCGCCTCCCAGCTGGAGCCGGGTACCCCGGGCTACTTAACCTGGATCCTTGGCGGAGAAACCCCACCGGGTACCGTTCGAAACTTTGCCCTGCGCACGGTTGAACAGGACCAGACGCCCGGTGAATCCCGCCCGGTACAGGTGGAGGATGACGGAAAAAGCTTACGGCTACGCATCGGCGATAAGCCGGTCCTCGCCTATCGCTATGCGCTGCAAGGCGTCCCGGAAGGCGTCGAGGAGATCTACAACCGCAGTGGTTTTATCCATCCGATCTGGTCGCCCGAAGGCGAGGTGCTCTCGCGCATCCAGCCGCCCGATCACTATCACCACTACGGCCTCTGGAATCCCTGGACGAGCACCGAGTTCAAAGGCGAGGAAGTCGACTTCTGGAACCTGGCCAAAGGGCAGGGCACGGTCCGCGCCGGGCCGGTGCCGGAGCGGACGGCCGGACGCCTGTTCGGCGGGTTCAAGGCACTGCTGAACCACGTCGTCACCGATTCGTCCGGAGAGACGGTGGCGCTCCACGAACAATGGGCCGTCAAGGTCTGGAACGTGGATCCCGAGCAGAAGGGGTGGCTGATCGACTTTGTCTCTACGATGAACCCGGCTACCGACGCGCCGCTGACCATCAAAGCCTATCGCTATCAGGGCTTTAGCCTCCGAGCCACCGAGAAGTGGAACGACGAGACGGCCACCCTGCTCACCTCCGAAGGCCTCGACAAGAGCAATGCCAACGCCACCCGCGCGCGGTGGATCGACGTGAACGGCGTCTCGGAAGCCCAGGCAGGCACCTCCGGCATCCTGTTCATGACCCACCCGGCCAATTTCAATTTCCCGGAGCAGCTACGCATCTGGCCCACCGGCCAGAACCGGGGCTTGGAAAACGTCTATATCAATTTCAACCCCGCCCAGGACCGCGACTGGGAGCTGAAACCGGGCCATTCGTATGCCTTGCAATACCGCATGCTGGTCTACGACGGCACCCTCGACGCGGCACAGGCCGAGCAGCACTGGCAGGATTTCGCCAACCCGCCCCGCGTCGAGGTCCACCCGACGGGGGCCTTGCAGGGCACCACCGTGCTGGTGTACACGAAGAACGGCGACGGGTATGTGCACGAAAATATCCCGCACAGCGTGGCCGCCCTCGAAAAACTGGGCACCGAATACGGATTTACCGTGGTGGTCTCGGACGACCCCGCCCAGTTCACCGAAGAGAACCTGAAGCAGTACGACGCCCTGATTTTTTCCAACACGAACAACGAAGCCTTCGACACCGACGCGCAGCGGCGGGCGCTCGAATCCTACATCCGCCGGGGAGGCGGCTTCGTCGGCATTCACTCGGCCAGCGGCTCGGAACGCGACTGGGCCTGGTTTTCCAAACTCCTCGGCGGCAATTTTGAACGCCACGCGCCCCGGCAGGACTTCTCCGTCGAGGTCATAGACCGGACCCACCCTTCGACGGCCTTCCTGCCCGACACCTGGCAGATCGAGGACGACGAATGTTACTACCTGAAAGAGCTGAATCCCCGCATCCGGGTGTTGCTGGCAGCCGATCTGGCGACGGTGTCGGACAACGGGAAAGACCGGTTTCCCGGCGTACTTTTCGGCGACCGGTTTCCGCTGGCCTGGTATCAGGAGTTTGACGGAGGCCGCCAGTGGTACACGTCGCTCGGGCACCGGCCGGAGCATTACGAAGACCCTCGGTTCATGCGGCACATTCTGGGCGGGATTCAATGGGTCGTCAACGGCGTCTCTCCCTGACCCCCCTTCACCCCAAAACGCAAAGCACCATGGACAAGCAAAAACGCGGCACTACCGGCCCGATTATTTCAAGAAGGAACTACTTGAAAAGGTCGATCCTAGGCTCGGCAGGGCTTTTTGTGGCGCCCACGATCATCACGTTCACGGGGTGCGACCAGGAAACGCCGCCGTCGCCGAACGACAACATCAACATTGCGCAAATCGGCTGTGGACGGATTGCGCGGGGCCATGACCTGCCGGAAACGCTGAAGCACGACAATGTGCGCCTCGTGGCGGTCTGTGACCTGGACATGCGGCGCATGGAAGAGGGTAAGCAGTACGTCGAGCAGTGGTATGCCCAGAACAGAGGCAGCGCGACGTATGTGGACGTGCGGATGTACCAGGACTACCGCGAGTTGCTGGAGCAATCCGACATCGACGCCGTGGTGATCAGCACACCGGACCATCAGCACTTCCTGCCCGCCCTGGAGGCCGCCATAGCCGGCAAAGACATCTACATGCAGAAACCCTTCTCGCTAACCATCGAAGAAGGCCGGATCCTGAGCAACAACCTGCAACGGCTGGGCACCGTTTTTCAAGTAGGCAGTCAACAGCGGTCCGTAAACCCATGGCCGCACTTCAAGCGGGCTTGCGAGCTGGTGCGCAACGGGCGGATCGGGGCGCTGCATACCGTCCGCGTAGGGCTCCCCGGCGACCCGCCGGGCGGCGACCCCACGCCGATGGAGGTACCCGACTATTTCGATTATGATATGTGGTTGGGCACGACGCCGGAAGCACCCTACACCCTAGACCGCGTGCATCCCCAGGATAGGCTTGCCGGAGAAAATCTCCTGAGGGAGGGATATTCCCGGCCCGGCTGGTTGCGGTGCGAGCAGTTCTCCGCCGGCATGATTACCGGCTGGGGCGCGCACCACGTCGACACGGCCCACTGGGGCATGGGTACCGAGCATACCGGACCCATCGAGATAGAGGCAACCGCTCAGTTTGCTACAGGCGGGCTCTGGGATGTCCACGGCGATTTCAACGTGGAAGCCAAATACGCCAACGGCGTCACCATGCTGATCTCCGGCGAATTCCCCAACGGCGTCCGCTTCGAGGGCGAGGACGGATGGATCTTTGTGACGCGGAGCGGGGCACGTGTAACCAGTAGCGACCCCGATTCGAGAGAGCGGGAAGCGCCGCTCAAGGCCAGCGATCCGGCCATCCTGGAATCCGAAATCGGCTCCGACGAGATTCACCTGTACGAAAGCGAGGAACAACACACCAACTGGGTGCGGTGCATCAAGAGCCGGGAGCAGACCGTGGCGCCGGTCGAGACAGCCCACCGCTCCACCAGTGCCTGCCTGCTCACCCACATCGCGATGAAACTGCCCCGGACGCTCTACTGGGATCCGGAGAACGAACGCTTCACGGATGACGAGGAAGCCAACGCGATGCTGTCGAGGACCCAACGGTCTCCTTACACCGTTGAGATGGTCGACGGCGTGGTGTAAGCAGGTCCACCTCCGTGCTCCTTGGTGAACCTTCGGTTTTCAGGAGGTTCTGGTATGGTCATGTTTCTCCCCCCGGCGTGCGCCATCAGCCGAGCCGCTGATGACGCATGCCGTCGTCCGGCCTATGTGGACGTTCACGAACGATCTTCTCATTTCCCGCCTGCTTTACCATGCTCCCCACCCGGCAACCGGTTCCTCGCAGTTTGATGAAGTGGCATCTGTATCTCTCCTTGAGCTTTCTACTGGGTATGACGGCTTGTTCGTCAGGAAGCGAGGAGCCGCCTCCGCCCTCTGACACGTCGGACAAAACCGTGCGGCTGATGACCCTCAACCCAGGCCATTTTCACGCCGGCCTGGTCCACAAATACGACTATGACCAGGTGGATCCGACCGTCCACATCTACGCCCCTGACGGCCAGGAGTTGGAAAGCCACCTGGCGTTGATCGAGCGATTCAACACCCGGCCGGAACAACCTACCCACTGGATTCCCGAGGTCTACCGGGGCGACGACTACCTGGAGAAGATGCTGGAGGAAAAGCCCGGCAACGTGATGGTGGTGGCCGGCAACAATGGAGAAAAGATCGACTACATCCGCCGGGCGATCGAGGCCGGCATCCACGTCCTGGCCGACAAGCCCATGGTCATTCATCCCGACAGCTTCAGCGTGTTGAAGGACGCGCTGGCTGCAGCGGATGCCCAGGGGCTGCTCGTCAACGACATCATGACCGAGCGCCATGAAATCACGTCGATCCTGCAAAGAGCCCTGTCGCAGAGACCGGAGGTGTTCGGCGAACTCGTGCCGGGCAGTCCGGAGGAACCGGCGATTTCCAAAGAGAGCGTCCATTATTTCTCCAAAACCGTAGCCGGGCAACCGCTGGTCAGGCCCGCGTGGTTTTTCGACGTCAACCAGCAGGGCGAGGCTATCGTGGACGTCGCCACCCACCTGGTGGATCTGATTTTGTGGCAGGTTTTTCCCGAAGAACCGATCGACTACACCAATCCGAACGACGGGGTCGAAGTGATCACCGCCCGGAGCTGGGATACCCCGCTCACCCCCTCGCAATTCGAAAAAGTTACCCGCGAAGC
>Ga0302046_10000853_pt1 | contig 29195 bp, 27 predicted proteins | sample RVTome_11_FD_200261 | JGI IMG/M metagenome (GOLD analysis project Ga0302046, IMG submission 200261) | Soil microbial communities from uranium-contaminated site in the Upper Colorado River Basin, Wyoming, United States - RVT147D111 (version 2) ...
CGTGATTGGGTCGAATCAGGAAGTGATTCGACCCAATCACGACCTGCTCTAGACTGTGCAGGCGCCGCCGCCGGCGCGCGATCGCGCTTGGGCCGCCGCGTGCAGATGGGGGACCCATGCCCGAGCAACTGGCGCAAAGCGCGCTCCGCTATCACCGCGAGCCCCGTCCGGGGAAGATCGAGGTGGTCGCGACCAAACCGCTGTCGACCCAGCGCGATCTCTCGCTGGCCTATTCGCCGGGCGTCGCCGCGGCATGCGAGGCGATCGTGGACGACCCGGCGGAGGCGGCGAGCCTGACCGCCAAGGCCAACCTGGTCGCGGTGGTCACCAACGGCACCGCGGTGCTCGGCCTCGGCGCCATCGGTCCGCTCGCCGCCAAGCCGGTGATGGAGGGCAAGGGCGTTCTGTTCAAGAAGTTCGCCGGGATAGACGTCTTCGACATCGAGGTCGACGCAACCGATCCCGACCGCTTCGTCGAGGTGGTGGCGGCGCTGGAGCCGACCTTCGGGGCGATCAACCTGGAGGACATCAAGGCCCCGGAATGCTTCGAGATCGAGCGGCGCCTGCGCGAGCGCATGAACATACCTGTGATGCACGACGACCAGCACGGCACGGCGATCATCGTCGCCGCGGCGGTTCGCAACGGCCTGGCGCTGACCGGCAAGGATCTGAAATCGGTGAAGCTGGTGACCTCGGGGGCGGGGGCGGCGGCGCTGGCCTGCGTCGGGCTGCTGGTGGAGATCGGCCTGCCCCGGGAGAACGTCACGCTGACCGACATCGACGGCGTCGTCTGGAAGGGTCGCGAGCCGGCCTTGGGCGCGCATCTCGCCGCCTTCGCCCAGGAGACCGACGCGCGCACGCTCGCCGAGGCCATCGAGGGCGCCGACATCTTCCTAGGGCTTTCGGCCGCGGGCGTGCTGAAACCCGAGATGCTCGCGCGCATGGCGAAGGACCCGCTGATCCTGGCGCTCGCCAATCCGGTGCCCGAAATCATGCCCGACGAGGCGGTCGCCGCGCGCGCCGATGCGATCGTGGCGACCGGGCGCTCGGACTATGCGAACCAGGTCAACAACGTGCTCTGCTTCCCCTTCATCTTCCGCGGCGCGCTCGACGTCGGTGCGACGGACATCAATCACGAGATGAAGGTCGCCTGCGTCGAGGCGCTGGCCGACCTCGCGCGTCAGGAAGAAGCCGAGCAGACCGCGAAGGCCTATGGCGGCCGGGCGAGCAGCTTCGGGCGCGACCACCTGATCCCGGCGCCCTTCGATCCGCGGCTGATCTCGGCCCTGGCGCCGAAGGTCGCGGAGGCGGCGATGAAGAGCGGCGTGGCGACCCGGCCGATCGACGACCTCGACGCCTACCGCGCGCGCCTCGAGGCCTTCGTCTTCCAGTCGGGCCTGCTGATGCAGCCGATCTTCGCCCAGGCGCGGCGCCGGGCGATGCGGGTCACATTCGCCGAGGGCGAGGATCCGCGCGTGCTGCGCGCGGTGCAGGCGGCGCTCGACGAGAAGGTCTGCACGCCGATCCTGATCGGCCGCCCGGCGGTGGTTGCAAAGCAGGTCGAGAAGCTGCGGCTCCGCTTCAAGCCGGGCAGCGACTGCGCGCTGGTCGATCCCGAAAGCGATCCGCGCTACCGCGACTACTGGACCTTCTATCACGAGCTTGCCCAGCGCCAGGGCGTGACGCCCGACGAGGCGCGCATGCGCGTGCGCACCAACCCGACGGTGATCGCGGCCCTCATGGTGCGGCGGGGCGAGAGCGACGCGATGATCTGCGGCACGGTCGGCCGCTTCGCCGAGCATCTGGTCCACCTGCGCGACATCATCGGGCTTGCCGACGATGTCGAGGACTTCGCCGCGCTCGCGGTGGCGGTGGTGCCCAAGGGCGCCTTCTTCATGATCGACACCCATGTGAATCCCGATCCGAGCGCGGCGGAACTGGCGGATCTCACCTGCCGCGCGGCCGCCGAGGTCGCGCGGTTCGGCATCACGCCCAAGGTCGCGCTGCTCTCGCATTCGAATTTCGGCAGCGCCGACACGCCCTCGGCGCGCAAGATGCAGGCGGCGTTGCGGCTGATAAGGGAGCGCGCGCCCGACCTGGAGGTCGAGGGCGAGATGCATGCCGACGCGGCGCTCGACCCGGCGCTGCGCGCCGAGGTCTTCCCGAACAGCCGCCTCGAGGGCCAGGCGAACCTGCTGGTGATGCCCAACCTCGACGCGGCCAATATCTCGCTGACCCTTGCGACCAGCCTCGGCGGCGGCATCACGGTGGGGCCGATCCTGATCGGCGCGGCGCGGCCGGCCTATATCCTGACCCCGGCGGTGACCGCGCGCGGCGTCTTCAACATGACCGGTTTCGCGGCCGTGCGGGCGCAGGAAGAGGCGGAGGTGGAGGAGGCGAGGTCCTAGAGCAGGTCGTGATTGGGTCGAATCACGTCTTGATTCGACCAAATCACGTGAATCTGCTCTATTACCAAATAGTTGGATCGGATTCACGCATTTGGCCCGGATCAATTTTTGATCCGGCCCAAATGCGACCCGATCTAGGCGCCGAAGACTGTCTTGAACCCCACCCTGAGCGCGCCGTCGAGCTCGGCCATGGTGGCGGGGATGCCGAGGTCGACCAGCGAGGTGACGCCGTGCTCGGGCGCGGCAATGCCGCAGGGCACGATGCCCGCGAAATGGCCGAGGTCGGGGTCGAGGTTGATGGCGACGCCGTGATAGCTCACCCAGCGGCGCACACGCACGCCGATCGCGGCGATCTTGTCCTCGCGGCCGCCGCCGCGGTCGACCCAGATGCCGATGCGTCCGGTGCGCCGCTCGCCGGTGACGTTGAAGCTGGCCAGGGTCTCGATGATCCAGTCTTCGAGGTCGCGGACGAAGGCGCGGACGTCGCCGCCGCGTCGCTTCAGGTCGAGCATGACATAGGCGATCCGCTGCCCGGGACCGTGATAGGTGAACTGGCCGCCGCGTCCGCTGCGGTGGACCGGAAAGCGGCCGGGCTCCAGCAGGTCGGCGTCCTTGGCGCTGGTGCCGGCGGTATAGAGGGGCGGGTGCTCGAGGAGCCAGACGCTCTCCGGCGCCGCGCCGGCGCGGACGGCGCCGACCCGCGCCTCCATCTCCGCCACGGCCGTGACGTAGTCCACCGGCGCGTCGCTGATGCGCCAATCCAGGGCGGACGCCAGGGTCGCCACGGACTCCGGCGTCATGCCGCTGCCTTTCCTTGAGCTTTCCGCACCATTTTGCTATGCCGCGCGAGCTTGGGGAAACAGGGACCATCCAGGGGCAGTATGCAGTTGGGGCGCATCTAGCCGAGGTCAAGGATCGCCGATGGGCTGACAACAGCCCCGGCGGCCGCGCCGCACGCCCTGGAGGCCCGCTGTCCGAACACGCGGGCCTTCTTATCGGCGCGGCGTCCGACAAGGGAACCTGGCAATGGCCAAGCCGAACGACACGGCCGCGAACCCGCAAGCCGAGCCAGTCGGCGAGGCGGAGCCGCTCTACGGCCTGACGTCGGGTGTCGCCCGGGCGACCCGCGAGGCGCTCGTCGCCGGCGACATCGGGCGCGTGCGCCGGCTGGTGCGCCCGCTGCACTATTCCGATCTGGCAGACCTGATCGAACGCTTCAACCCCGGCCTGCGGCGCGCCTTCATCGACGTCATGCGCGGCCGGCTGGATGCGGAGGTGCTGACCGAGCTCGACGACGCGGTGCGCGAGGAGGTGGTCCAGCAGCTCGGCGCCGAAGCGACGGCGGCGGCGGTGTCCGAGCTCGATTCCGACGACGCGGTGCACGTGCTGGAGGACCTCGACGCGGACGTCCAGCAGCAGGTCCTGGACGCCTTGCCGGCCGAGGACCGGGCGCTGGTCGAGGAGAACCTCGGCCACCCCGAAGACAGCGCCGGCCGGCTGATGCAGCGCGAGCTGGTGGCGATCCCGGCCTTCTGGACGGTCGGCGAGACGATCGACCACATGCGCGAGACCAAGGACCTGCCGGAGAACTTCTACGACATCATCGTGGTCGACCCGCGGCACAAGCCCGTCGGCACGATCCCGCTCAACCGGATACTGCGCACGCGCCGGCCGGTGCGGGTGCGCCAGATCATGGCGGGCGAGATGTTCCCGATCCCCGCCGCGACCGACCAGGAAGAGGTGGCGCGCCTGTTCCGCCAGCACGACCTGGTCTCCGCCCCGGTGGTCGACGAGGACGGCCGGCTGATCGGCGTGATCACGGTCGACGACGTGGTCGACGTGATCGACGAGGAGGCCGAGGAAGACCTGATGCTGCTCGCCGGCGTCGGCGAGACCGACGTCTATCGCGCGCTCATCGACACCGCCCGCGCGCGGTTTTCCTGGCTGGCCGTGAACCTGGTGACCGCGATCATGGCCTCGGTCGTGATCGGCCTCTTCGAGGGCACGATCAAGGAGATCGTGGCCCTGGCGGTGTTGATGCCGATCGTCGCCTCGATGGGCGGCAATGCCGGCACGCAGACCCTGACGGTCGCCGTGCGCGCGCTGGCAATGCGCGAGCTTTCCAGGCAGAACGCCTGGCGCTTCGTCTTCAAGGAGCTCTTCGTCGGCGGCATCAACGGCATCCTGTTCGCGGTCCTGGCGGGCGTCTGCGCCGGTCTCTGGTTCCGGAGTGTGCCGATCGGCGGGGTGATCGCCGCGGCGATGGTCCTGAACCTGATCGTCGCCGGGCTCTCGGGCACGCTGATCCCGCTCGGACTCGAGCGCCTTGGGGTCGATCCGGCGATCGCCTCCAGCGTGTTCCTGACCACGGTCACGGACGTGATCGGCTTCCTCGCCTTCCTCGGCCTCGCCACGATCTTCCTGCTCTAGGGGGAACGAATGACCGACGTGACGCCGCAGAACCCGGACTACGAGGATTTCGTCCGCGACGCGCTCAAGCGCCAGGGCTTCATGGGCCTGATCGGCGCCGAGCTGCGCGCGGTCGAGCCGGGCAGGGTGGTGCTGGGCGTCGCCTACCGCGACGATCTCAACCAGCAGAACGGGTTCATCCATGGCGGGATTGTCGGCACCCTGTGCGACAACGCGGCCGCGGCGGCCGCCGGAACGCTGGCCGCCGCGGGCAGCGGCATCCTCACCATCGAGTACAAGGTGAACTTCCTTGGGCCCGCCGTCGGCGACCGGCTGGAGGCGCACGGCGAGGTCGTGCGCCTGGGCCGTACCGTCACCGTCTCGCGGGCCGAGGCCTTCGCGATCGACGGCGAGAAGCGCCGCCACGTCGCCAGCGCGCTGGTCTCGCTGATGGTGACGCCGCCCGAATGACATGACAAACGGCCGCGCGGCGGGTATACGTTAACGTAAACGTAAACCGGCGCGCCCAGACTGGGCGACTTGGCGACTTGGCGACTTGGCGATTTGGCGACTGGGCGTAACGCCCGCTGCGCCGCCGGCAGGCAATCGGGAGAGACCGCATGAGCGGAACCGTGGCGCGACTGGACCGGGACGATGCGGCGACCTTTTCGATCACCGATCTGGCGCAGGAATTCGACGTGACGACGCGAGCGATCCGCTTCTACGAGGACCAGGATCTGCTGTCGCCCAAGCGCCGCGGCCAGACGCGCATCTACGACCAGCGCGACCGCACGCGGCTCAAGCTGATCCTGCGCGGCAAGCGGCTCGGCTTCTCGCTCGCCGAGGTCGGCGAGATCATCAACATGTACGATACCGAACCCGGCGAGACGGCGCAGCTCGACTTCTTCATCGCCAAGATCCGCGAGCGCTGCGCCATGCTGGCGCAGCAGCGCGAGGACATCGAGGTCACCCTGGCCGAGCTCGGCGCAGTCGAGAAACGCTGCCGCGACCGCCTCAAGGAACTGAAGTAGGCGGTTCGCGAACGTCGCCCGCAAGCCAGGGTATCTGCGAACTTATACTTGACGTTTACGTAAACGTAAACTATGATTCGACCATACTCCCATTTGCTGGAACGAGGGCGGGGCGGTGAGCACGAACGCGTTTCAACCGGCGAACCCGGACTTCGAGGCGCGGGTCCGCGACAGCTTCGCGCGCCAGCCTTTCATGGCCTTCATCGGCGCCGAGCTTGCCGCGGTCGAGCCGGGCTTCTGCGAGATCCACCTGCCGTATCGCCCGGAGCTGACCCAGCAGCACGGCTACGTGCATGGCGGGGCGCTCGCCACGTTGGCCGACAACGCCGCCGGCTATGCCGCCTTCAGCCTGATGCCGACGGATGCCTCGGTGCTGACGGTGGAGTACAAGTTGAACATCATGCGCCCTGGGCTGGGTGATAAGATGACCGCCCGCGCGAGGGTGATCAAAGCGGGGAGGACGATCACCGTCGTCGAATCGAACGTCTTCGGCGCCCGGGACGGCAAGGAGGTCATGTGCGTCACCTCGATCCAGACCATCATGGCGCTGCACGGCCGCGCCGACGCATGAGCGCACGGTGGCGGTGGTCGAGAGGCGGCTGCATGGTCGTGATAGCGGTCGTCCTGGCGGTCGCGGGCATCTGCGCGCCGGCCGCGCAGGACGCGATGGCGGCCGCCAGGAAGGGCGCCAAGGCGCCCAAGAAGGTCCCGAGCAAGCCGCCGAACCCGCCGGATGCCAAGGAAGCGGCGAGCATGGTCAAGGTGACGCTGGTGACCTTGAACAACGCCGTGCAGAGCCGGAATTTCAGCGTGCTGTGGTCGCAGTCGGCCTACCGCCTGCGCCGCAAGTATTCCGTCGTGAAGCTCCGCCGGGCCTTCGCCCCGTTCATCAAGCAACGCGTCGACCTGGCCCCGGCGCTCAACCTGGCGCCGGTCTGGCGGGCGCCGCCGCGGGTCGACGAGCGCGGCGAGCTTCAGCTGCTCGGCTGGTTCCGCACCAGGCCGCGCATCGTGCGCTTCGACCTGCGATACCTTCGCGAGCGCGGCCGCTGGCGGCTCTCGATGATCGAGGTCGACACGACCGAGCCGGCAAGGGACTGAAGCGGCGCACCCAGAAGCGGCGCACTCACGTGACGATCCGGAGACCGCAGCCATGATCCCGAACCAGCTTCCCGCGCTCAACTTCGACCTCGGCGAGCACGTCGACATGCTGCGCGACCAGGTGATGTCCTTTGCCGCCGACGAGATCGCGCCCCGCGCCGCCGATATCGACGCCAAGAACGACTTCCCCGCGGACCTGTGGCGGAAGATGGGCGAGCTCGGCATCCTCGGCATCACCGTGGCCGAGGACTACGGCGGCGCTGCCATGGGGTATCTCGAGCACGTGGTGGCGATGGAGGAGGTCTCGCGCGCCTCGGCCTCGGTGGGGCTATCCTACGGCGCGCATTCGAACCTCTGCGTCAACCAGATCCACCGCAACGGCAACGAGGCGCAGAAGAAGAAATACCTGCCCAAGCTGGTCTCGGGCGAGCACGTCGGCGCGCTCGCCATGTCCGAGCCGGGGGCGGGCTCCGACGTCGTCTCGATGCGCCTTCGCGCGGACAGGAAGGGCGACCGCTACGTCCTCAACGGCTCCAAGATGTGGATCACCAACGGCCCCGACGCCGACACGCTGGTGATCTACGCCAAGACCGATCCCGACGCGGGGCCGCGCGGCATCTCCGCCTTCCTGGTGGAAAAGGGCTTCACGGGCTTCTCCACGGCGCAGAAGCTCGACAAGCTGGGCATGCGCGGCTCGAACACCTGCGAGCTGGTCTTCGAGGACTGCGAGGTGCCGGAAGAGAACGTGCTGGGGGCCGTAGGCGCAGGGGTCAACGTGCTGATGAGCGGGCTCGACTACGAGCGCGTGGTGCTCTCGGCCGGCTCGACGGGGATCATGCAGGCCTGCATGGACGTGGTGGTGCCCTATATCCACGAGCGCGAGCAGTTCGGCCAACCGATCGGCACCTTCCAGCTGATCCAGGGCAAGATCGCCGACATGTACACGACGATGAACGCCTGCAAGGCCTATTCCTACATGGTCGCCAAGGCCTGCGACCGCGGCGAGACGACGCGCAAGGACAGCGCCGGCGTGATCCTCTACTGCGCGGAGAAGGCGACGCAGATCGCGCTCGACGCGATCCAGATCCTCGGTGGCAACGGCTACATCAACGAGTACCCGACCGGCCGCCTGCTGCGCGACGCCAAGCTCTACGAGATCGGCGCCGGGACCTCGGAGGTGCGCCGCATGCTGATCGGCCGCGAGCTCTTCGAAGAGACCGCCTGACGTAGACGGGAGCCCAGCCTTGATCCCCAACCAGCTTCCGGCGCTCAACTTCGACTTGGGCGGGCATGTGGAGATGCTGCGCGACCAGGTGATGTCCTTCGCCGGCGACGAGATCGCGCCGCTCGCCGCCGAGATCGACCGCACGGACGAGTTCCCGCGCCATCTCTGGCCGAAGATGGGCGCGCTCGGGCTGCACGGCATCACGGTCGAAGAGGCGTACGGCGGGGCCGGCATGGGCTATCTCGAGCACGCGGTGGCCACCGAGGAGATACATAGGGCCTCGGGGGCGGTGGGAGTGTCCTACGCCGCGCATTCGAACCTCTGCGTCAACCAGATCCGGCGCAACGGGACCGAGGCGCAGAAGCGGAAGTATCTGCCCAAGCTGCTCTCCGGCGAGCATGTCGGCGGTCTCGCCATGTCCGAGCCCAACGCCGGCTCCGATGTCGTCTCGATGCGCCTCCGCGCCGACAAGAAGGGCGACCGCTACGTCTTCAACGGCACCAAGATGTGGATCACCAACGGGCCGGTGGCGGAGACGCTCGTCGTCTACGCCAAGACCGATCCCGAGGCGGGCAAGCGCGGCATGACCGCCTTCATCGTCGAGACCGACACGAAGGGCTTCTCGGTGGGCCAGAAACTCGACAAGCTCGGCAACCGCGGATCACCCACGGGCGAGCTGGTCTTCGAGGACTGCGAGGTGCCGGCGGAGAACGTGCTCGGCGGCGAGGGCAGGGGCGTCAACGTGCTGATGAGCGGGCTCGACTACGAGCGGGTGATCATCGCGGCGGGCGCGATCGGCATCATGCAGGCCTGCATGGACGTGGTGGTGCCCTATATCCACGAGCGCGAGCAGTTCGGCCAGCCGATCGGCACCTTCCAGCTGATCCAGGGCAAGGTCGCCGATATGTACACCAAGATGAACGCCTCAAAGGCCTACGCCTACATGGTCGCCCAGGCCTGCGACCGCGGCGAGACGACGCGGAAGGACGCCGCCGGGGCGGCGCTCTACTGCGCCGAACGGGCGACCGAGATGGCGCTCGACGCGATCCAGATCCTCGGCGGCAACGGCTATATCAACGACTACCCGACCGGTCGCCTGCTGCGCGACGCCAAGCTCTACGAGATCGGCGGCGGCACCAGCGAGGTGCGGCGCATGCTGATCGGCCGGGAGTTGTTCAAGGAGACGGCATAGAACACTGGTTATTGACATTATATGTTCAAAATGACATAAGTAAGTATATTTGTGGATAACATTGGATAACAAGGCAATGACCCAACCTATCACAAGCGAGATGCGCGCCGAAATGGACCGTCTGGTCGTCGGATTGGAAACAAAATCGGCGAAGATCCGGGCCCTTGGCAAATCGGGGTTTAGCCGCTCCGAGATTGCTCGATATCTCGATATTCGATATCAGCACGTGCGCAACGTTCTCGTGCGGGAAGAGGCAAAATCGGCGTCGGGCGGTAGCGAATCGTCACAGGTCGCCGGTGGCGTCGGCACTTGGACCCGTCTCGGTCCCGGTGGGCGTATCGTCGTACCGGCAAATATGCGCGACGCGCTCGGCCTCAGCGTGGGCGACGATCTCCAAGTCGTGCTGGATGGCAGGGAGATCCGCGTGATCCCGCGCAGTGTCGTGGTCGAGCGCGTGCAGGAGCTTGTCGCGCGATATGTACCGGGGGGGGTCAGTCTCGTCGACGAGCTGATCGACGAACGCAGGCGCGAAGCCGCGCGTGAGGACGAACGTGGCTAGCATCGTCCTCGACTCTTCTGCGATCCTAACGGTGCTGAATCGCGAGCCTGGCGCCGATGTTGTCGTCCAGGAGCTTTCGGAGGCGGTCGTCTCGACCGTCAATGTCGCGGAGGTGGCAACACGGCTCCACGACTATGGCATGCCGGATGACGAAGTTCGTTCGGTGATTGCGCACCTCGATCTCGACACTGTTTCCTATGACGGCGAGCAGGCTTACGTGTCCGCGACGCTTCGCGCGGCAACGCGGGCGGTTGGATTGTCGCTGGGAGATCGGGCCTGCCTGGGATTGGCCCGCATCCGGTCGCTTCCGGCGCTGACCGCCGATACGGTATGGGGCGGCCTTGATGTGGGCGTGGAAATCCGCCTCATCCGGTGACAGCGACGTGTCGACACGATGATCGAGGTGGACGCGGTTCCTTGAGATGGCCGAGGGCGAACGGTATGGAGTAAATTTGGGGTGAATGACAACGTGGCTCAGGAGACGGCGTGATGGGAAAATCGAACCTGAAGCCGCCGGCGCTCGATCCGGCCGCGGTCGAGGTGCGTTACGGCACGGCCTATCCCGACGAGTTCAAGCCGGTCGCCGAGGGCCGCGAGAAGCGGGCGTTGGGGAGCGCCGTGGGACTGACCCATTACGGCGTCAATCTCGTGTGTCTCAAGCCCGGCGCGGCCTCGGCGCTCCGCCACTGGCACATGAAGGAGGACGAGTTCGTCTACGTGCTCGAGGGCGAGCTCACCCTCGTCACCGACGATGGCGAGCAGGTGCTGGGGCCGGGCATGGCCGCGGGCTTCCCGGCCGGCGAGGCCGACGGCCACCACCTCGCCAACAAGAGCGGCAAGGACGCACTCTACCTCGAGATCGGCGACCGCGATCCCGACGAGGAGGTGCACTACCCGGACGTCGACCTGCACGGCAGGCGGATCGACGGGCGCTTCACCTTCACCCGCAAGGACGGCAGTCCGGTCTGAAGGATTTCGGTTTTAAGGCAGGCGCGGTCGGCATGGCTGGGCTGCTTGATCGGCCGGGCCGCCCTGCTTGATTGTGACGCGGGGCAATGTCAGATAGGGGCCAAGGACGGCTCCCCAAGGAGGACTTCCCATGGCCGAGAACGGCAAGGACCCGATCGTCATCGCCGGCGGCGCGCGGACGCCGTTGGGCTCGTTCCAGGGCGCCCTCAAGGACGCCAAGGCGACCGAGCTGGGCGCCGTGGCGGTGCGCGCCGCCCTGGTGCGCGCCGGGGTCAAGCCGCACGAGGTCGACGAGGTGATCATGGGCTGCGTGCTGCCCGCGGGGCTCGGCCAGGCGCCGGCGCGCCAGGCGGCGCACGGCGCCGGCATTCCCTGGGATGTCGGCGCCACGACCGTCAACAAGATGTGCGGCTCGGGCATGAAAGCGACCATGCTGGCCCACGACCTGATCGCGGCCGGGACCGACGACGTGGTCGTGGCCGGCGGGCTGGAGAGCATGACCAACGCGCCCTACCTGATGGACAAGGCGCGCGCCGGCATGCGCATGGGCCACGCCAAGGTCTGGGACCACATGTTCCTCGACGGCCTGGAGGACGCCTACGAGCCGGGGCGGCTCATGGGCACCTATGCCGAGGAGACGGCGCAGCACTTCCAGTTCACCCGCGAGGCCCAGGACGAATTCGCCATCACCTCGCTCAAGCGCGCCAAGGCGGCCAACGAGGACGGCTCGTTCGAGGCCGAGATCGAGCCCGTCACGGTGACCACCCGCAAGGGCGAAACGGTGGTCGCGAATGACGAGCAGCCCTATTCGGCCGATCTCACCAAGATCCCCAACCTCAAGCCCGCCTTCGCCAAGGACGGCACGGTGACGCCGGCCAATTCGAGCTCGATCTCCGACGGGGCGGCGGCGCTCGTGGTGATGCGGGCGTCGGAGGCCGACAAGCGCGGGCTCACGCCGCGCGCGCGCATCGTCGCGCACGCCACCTACGCCGGCGAGCCGGCCTGGTTCACCACCGCGCCCGTCCACGCCATCACCAGGGTGTTGGAGAAGGCCGGCTGGAGCGCCAAGGATGCCGACCTCTACGAGATCAACGAGGCCTTCGCCGTGGTCACCATGGCGGCGATGCGCGAGCACGACCTGCCGCACGACAAGGTCAATGTCCATGGCGGCGCCTGCGCGCTCGGCCATCCGATCGGCGCCTCGGGCGCGCGGATTATCGTCACCCTGATGAACGCGCTGGAGAAATACGACGTGGCGCGCGGCGTGGCCTCGCTCTGCATCGGCGGCGGCGAGGCGACCGCCGTCGCCATCGAGCGCATGACCTGACTTTCCGCTCGACGTGACATAAGCCCGGCGACCCCCGAGCGCCTCGCGGGTCAGGGCGGTAGTGCGGTATTGTCCGCGCCAGTCCTGAGGGGTGGAGATCGTGGATACCCGAAACCGCCGCCGCATCTCGACCGGATCGCCATGGGAGGAGCAGGCCGGCTATTCGCGCGCTCTGGTGGTGCCCGACCCGCATGGCGACTGGATCTACGTCTCGGGCACCACGGGCTTCGACTATGCCAGCATGACGATCGCCGACGACGTGATAGCGCAGGCCGAGCAGTGCTTCCGCAACATCGCCGAGACGCTGGCGCGGGCCGGGAGCAGCCTCGCCGACGTGGTGCGGGTCACGTACTATCTCGCCGACCGGGCGCATATGGAGACCGTGATGCCGGTGATGGGCAGGCATTTCGGCGCGATAAGGCCGGCCTCGACGGCGGTGATCGCGGCGCTGATCGACCCGCGCATGCTGATCGAGATCGAGGTGACGGCGCGGAAGGCGCCTGGGTCCAGCGACACGGGAGCCGACGGTTCCGATGGCGGGTAATGTCCTCATCACCGGGACCGGGCGCGGCATCGGCCTGGAGTTCGCCCGGCAATACGCCGAGATGGGCTGGCGCGTGCATGCGACCTGCCGCGAGCCCAAGAGCGCGCATGGGCTTCTGACCCTGCGGGGCGAGGTCACCGTCCACAAGCTCGACGTCACGCACCCCAAGCAGCTCGGCCATCTGGTGCGCGAGCTCGAGGGCGTGCCGATCGATCTCCTGATCAACAACGCCGGCGTCATCGGGCCGCGCGACGCCGGCTTCGGCGAGCTCGACTTCGCCGCCTGGGAGGAGGTGCTGCGGGTCAACACCCTGGCGCCGGTGCGTATAGCCGAGGCCTTCATCGACAATATCCTGGCAAGCGAACGCAAGCTGGTGGTCTCGCTCTCGAGCGTCTACGGCAGCATCGGATCGAACAACTCCGGGGGCAGCTACATCTACCGATCGAGCAAGGCGGCCCTGAACGCGGCGATGCGCAGCCTGGCGGTCGACCTGCGCGACCAGGAGGTGACCGTCGTGGTGCTGCATCCGGGCTGGGTGAGCACCGACATGGGCGGCCCGGGCGCGGCCATCTCGCCGGAGGACAGCGTGGCCGGCATGCGCGCGCTCATCGACCTGTTGAAGCCCTCGAAGAGCGGACGTTTCTTCGGCTACGACGGCGCGGAGATCCCCTGGTGACCGGCGAACCTGGCGCGTTTGAACCGCCGGGCGGGATGCGATAGGAATGACCGAACAACTGTTCGGCTAAGGCGGAACTCGGCAAAGGCGGAGGAAGACGCATGACGCAGTGGCATCTGGCTCAGGCCAATATCGCGCGCGCGGTGGCGCCGCTCGACGAACCGGTGATGGCGGAATTCGTGGCCCGGCTCGACGCGATCAACGCGGTGGCCGATGCCAGCCCGGGCTTCGTCTGGCGCCTGCAGGGCGACACCGGCAACGCGACCGAGATCCAGGCCTATGGCGATCCCCGCATCATCTTCAACATGTCGGTGTGGGAGACGTCCGAGGCGCTCTTCGACTACGTCTACAAGAGCGACCACCTGAGCGTGCTGCGGCGACGCAAGGATTGGTTCGAGCGCGCCCACCGGCCGAGCGCGGCGCTGTGGTGGATCGAGGCGGGCCGGACGCCGAGCGTCGAGGACGGCGTCGCCCGGCTCGAGCACCTGGCCGAGCATGGCCCCACCGCCCGCGCCTTCACCTTCAAGGAGCGGTTCCCGCCGCCCAACGAACGGAGCGGCGGCGCGGCGGCGCCCGATCTTATTCCCGAAGAGTATTGCATGGGTTGGGCCTGACGCCCGCGGCCGGTCCGGCGCAGTGCGCGAGGAGCGCGAGCCACGATGCTGAGTGAAGAACAATCGCTGATCCGCGACACGGCGCGCCAGTTCGCGGCCGAGAAGCTCGCTCCCTTTGCGGCCGAGCGCGACCAGGCCTGCGAGGTGCCGCGCGCGGTGATCGAGGAGATGGGCGCGCTGGGCCTGTTGGGCGTGACCGTCGGCCCGGAATGGGGCGGCGCCGGCGCCGATCATGTCGGCTACGTGCTGGCGCTCGAGGCGATCGCCGGGGGCGACGGCGGCGTCTCGACCATCATGAGCCTGACCAATTCGCCGGTCGCCGCGATCCTGGAGACCTACGCCACGAAGGAGCAGAAGGCGGCCTATCTCGCGCCGATCGCCAGCGGCGCGATGATGGCCTCCTTCGCCCTGACCGAGCCGCACGCCGGATCGGACGCCAGCAACCTGAAGACCCGCGCCAAGCGCAAGGGCAACCACTGGGTGATCAACGGCACCAAGCAGTTCATTTCCGCCGGCGGGACCTCGGACGTCTGCATGACTTTCGCGGTCACCGATCCCGACGCGGGCAAGAAAGGCATATCCGCCTTCATGGTGCCGACCGACGCCGATGGCTATGTGGTGGCGGCAAAGGAGAAGAAGCTCGGCCAGCGCTCGGCCGACCTCTGCCAGATCATCTATGAGGACGTCGAGGTCACGCCCGACACCATGCTCGGCGAGGAGGGCGAAGGCTACAAGATCGCGCTGGAGAACCTGTCCACCGGCCGCATCGGCATCGGCGCCCAGGCGACGGGCTTCGCCCAGGCGGCTTACCAGGCGGCGCTCGCCTACGCCAAGGAGCGCGAATCCTTCGGCAAGCCGATCATCGAGCACCAGGCGGTGGCCTGGCGGCTGGCCGACATGGCGACCGAGATCGAGGCCGCGCGCCAGCTGGTGCTGAACGCGGCGCGGCTCAAGGACGCGGGCGTGCCCTGCCTCAAGGAAGCTTCGATGGCCAAGCTCTTCGCCAGCGAAATGGCCGAGCGCGTCTGCTCGGCGGCGATCCAGACCTTCGGCGGATACGGCTACACCGGCGATTTCCCGGTCGAGCGCTACTATCGCGACTGCCGGGTCTGCCAGATCTACGAGGGCACGAGCGACGTTCAACGCATGGTGATCAGCCGCGCTATCGCGGGCGGGTCCTGAAATCGAGCGGGGCGCCCCACCCGGTGTTGCAGAGATGAGCGGGGGTCAGGCGGCGTACAAGCATCAGATCGCGCTGCTGAGCGCCTGCTGGGCGCTGCATGGGGTCTCGAACCTCCTGCTCGTGAGCGTCGCGGTGCTGAGCGGCCATCTGCTGGCCGACAACAAGGCCTTGGCGGCCCTGCCGGTGGCGCTGCAATGGACCGGTACCGCGATCCTGGCTGCGCCGGCCTCGTTCTACATGCGGCGCTTCGGACGACGCGCCGGGTTCTGGACCGCGACCGCGATGATCGGCGCCGGCGCCGCGCTGGCGGTGCTGGCGCTCCATCAGGACAGGTTCGTCTGGCTCTGCGTCGGCGGGGTGCTGATGGGGGCCGGCAACGCCTTCAACTGGTACTACCGCTTCGCCGCCGCCGAGGTGGCGCCCGAGGACCACCGCAGCCGCGCCATATCCTTCGTGCTGGCCGGCGGTGTGGTCGCGGCCTTCGTCGGGCCGTCGCTGGCCGATCTCACCAAGGACCTCCTGGCGCCGGTCGATTTCGCCGGCGCCTTCGCCGCCATGATCGTCATCAACGCCATGACGGCGACCATTCTGCTGTTCGTGCGCGTGCCGCAGACGGCGGTCGAGGACCTGCGCGGGGGCAGGCCGATCGGCGCGATCGCGCGCCAGCCCACCTTCATCGTCGCCGTGATCGGGGGCGCGGCGGCCTACGGCGTGATGGTGCTGATGATGTCGGTCACGCCGCTCGCCATGATGCTGAACAAGCACAGCTTCGGCGACGCCACCTTGGTGATCCAATGGCACGTGCTGGGCATGTATGTGCCGTCCTTCTTCACCGGTCACCTGATCCGCCGCCTCGGCGTGCTCAACATCATGATGGCGGGCACCGTGATGATCGCCGTCAGCATCGGGGCGGGCTTCAGCGGCACCAGCCTGGCGCACTTCTGGGTCGCCCTGGCGGCGCTCGGGATCGGCTGGAACTTCCTGTTCATCGGCGCGACCACGCTGCTGACCCAGACCTATACCGTGTCCGAGCGCGCGAAGTCCCAGGCGCTCAACGAGGCCGTCATCTTCACGACGGTGGGGGTGGCGACGTTCTTCTCGGGCACGCTGCTGCACGAGGTCGGCTGGCGCGCCGTCAACCTCGCAGCACTTCCGGCGATCGCGCTGGTCGCGGGCGCGATCGTGTGGCTGATGTTTCGGCCCGTGGGCGAGCCGTCGAACGCCGGTACGGAACCGGGCGAATAGGCGGTGCGCATAGGCGTGCGCAAGGGCGATTGAATCGCCGAGATATGGCCGCTTGGCGGCTTTGCGGCCTATGAGGCCTGGATCACGACATGCTCTAGGAAAAAATTCCAATGCTCGACCGGCGGCGTCGGTTGTCCGGACCGGCCGGAAGGGCGGCCGCTTAGCCGTTTGACGTGCGGACAAGCCGGATTTTCCCTGTTTGATTGCCTATGGCCGTGTGCACTTAGGGCTTGATTAATGACTTTTCCGGCATAGTCGACCTTCGAAAACACAAAGAAATCCGGCTGTTTATCCCCATGAACGGTAGCACAATAGTCCTGGCGGAAGATGAGCCCCATCTCCGCCGGCTGTACGCCGACTACCTGACCACCTATGGCTATCAGGTGATCGCCACGGGCGACGGGTTGGAGACATTGAGCCTGCTCCACCGGGTGCAGCCGCGGATGCTGCTGCTCGACATCATCATGCCGGGGATGAATGGAATCGAGACCTGCCGGCGGGCCCGCCAGGTCATCGAATACAGCACGCCGATCGTTTTCATCACCTCGCTCGACTACGCCGACCACGTGAAAGAGGGCCTGGAGGCCGGCGGTGACGACTACATCCTGAAGACTTCGCCCCTGGAAGTGATCCTGGAGCGCGTCAAGTACTGGACCGACCGGACCGCCCGCAGCCGCTCCGAACGGCGGCGCTCGCGGGCGCTGGACGAAATCCGGGTGCTGGTCGAAGAGCACGCCATGGGCAGCGGGTCGGCCAGCATCCAGTGGCGCCCGGATCCACGGGCTGCCGCGCTCAACGATTTCCTTGCCAAGGCGCTGGCGGCCGCGGGTCCTGGCTTCGGCAGCACCCAGGAGCAGCGGCTCTATTTCCTGGGCTACGTCGCGGGCGTGGTCGACTACGAGATGAGCCAGGCCGGCCTGCTGCGGCCGCAGTTCATCAAGTACATCCGCAGCGCGCTGCGCTCCAGCGGCATCGTCGACACGGCCCAGATCGAAGAGATGGTCGCCGCGCTCGAAACCATTTCGGCCGACGACCTGGCCAAGACCGGCTGGCGCAACGGCCGGCGCGACAAGGGCGCGGCCGCGGCCGGCGGACCGGGCTTCGTGCCCAGCGGACTGGCCGAGTTCAAAGCCGTCGCCTAGATCGGGTCGCATTTGGGCCGGATCAAAAATTGATCCGGCCCAAATGCGTGAATCCGATCTAACTATTTGATGATAGAGCAGATTCACGTGATTGGGTCGAATCAGGAAGTGATTCGACCCAATCACGACCTGCTCTAAGGTCTCGGGCCGCGCCAGGCCGGCGCCGAGACCGGCTTTCAGTTCCGAACACCGCCTGGAGATCACGCGAATGTCATGCGGGCGCAGACCCGTTTCATCCGGCTGTCAGGCATTGTAGCCTTGCCGCCGACACGCGGCCGGCCGGCTGCTTGACGGTTCAAGGCGCATGCGATGCGGATTTTCGGGCGGCGGACGGCGCTCGTGTGCGCCATCGGCCTGGCGCTCGGCGCCTACGGCGCATTCATCGAGCCGGGCCGGCTGGTGGTCCGCTCGCACGCGGCCGAGACGGCGGCCTGGCCGGCATCGCACCGGCCGCTGCGGATCGCCTTCCTGACCGACCTGCACGTCGGCGCGCCGCATATCGGCCTGGAGAAGTTGCGGGAGATCGTCCGCCGCACCAATGCGCTGAAGCCCGATCTGGTGCTGCTGGGCGGCGACTACGTGATCGATGGGGTGGTCGGGGGCCGTTTCGTGGCGCCCGGACCGATCGCCAAGGCGCTGGCGGGGCTCTCGGCGCGGCAAGGCGTTATCGCCGTGCTGGGCAATCACGACTGGTGGAACGATGGAAAGGCGATCCGGCGGGCCTTCGAGGGCGCCGGCATCAAGGTGCTCGACAACCAGGCGATGGCGATCCGGCACGAGGGACAGACCGTATGGATCGCCGGCATCGCCGACGACACCACGCGCCGGCCCGATCCTGTAGGGGTCCTGTCGAGAATCAGCGGTTCCGACCCGATCATCGTGGTGACGCACGACCCGGCGATCTTTCCCGACGTCCCGAAACGCGCGGCCATGATATTCGCCGGCCATATGCACGGCGGCCAGGTCTACCTGCCGTTCCTGGGGGCCCTGATCACGCCCGGCCGGGCGCCGCGGCGGCACGCCTACGGCCTGATCCGGGAGGACGGGCGGCTGATGTACGTCGGCGCCGGGATCGGCACCAGCATCATCCCGCTCCGCCTCAACATGCCGCCGGAAATCGCCATCGTGACCCTCCGGGCCAATTCGTCTAAACAGACGCAAGGTCGCTAGCCAGTCCGGACGTTCCATGTCGGTGATCAAGAGCGCTCTCAACCCCCGGTCCGAGGAGTACCGGACCAACCATGCGCGCATGACCGGCGTGCTGGAGGACCTGCGCGCCAGGGTCGCGGCGGTCAAGCAGGGTGGCGGCGAGCGCGCGCGCAAGAAACATCTGGACCGCGGCAAGATGCTGCCGCGCGAGCGCATCCGGACGCTGCTCGATCCGGGCTCGCCCTTCCTGGAGCTGTCGCAGATGGCGGCCTGGGACATGTATAGCGGCGAGGTGCCGTCGGGCGGGGTGGTCACCGGCGTCGGGCGTGTTTCGGGCCGCGAGTGCATGATCGTCTGCAACGACGCCACGGTGAAGGGCGGGACCTATTTCCCGATCACCGTGAAGAAGCACATCCGCGCCCAGAACATCGCCATGGAGAACCGGCTGCCCTGCATCTACCTGGTCGATTCGGGCGGCGGCAACCTGCCGACGCAGGACGACGTGTTTCCCGATTCCCAGCATTTCGGCCGCCAGTTCTACAACCAGTCGGTCATGTCCGCCGACGGCATCCCGCAGATCGCGGTGGTGATGGGCTCGTGCACCGCGGGCGGCGCCTACGTGCCGGCGATGTGCGACGAGAACGTCATCGTGCGGAACCAGGGCACGATCTTCCTCGGCGGGCCGCCGCTGGTGAAGGCGGCGACCGGGGAGGTCGTGGGGCCGGAGGAGCTCGGCGGCGGCGACCTGCACACGCGCACCTCGGGCGTCAGCGACCATCTTGCGGAGAACGACGCCCATGCGCTCGGCATCGCGCGGCGCATCGTCGCCAACCTCAATCACCGGAAATCGATCCTGCTCGACGTCCGGCCGCCGCGCGAGCCGGCCTACGATCCCGAGGAGATCCATGGCATCGTTCCCGCCGACGTGAAGAAGCCCTACGACGTCCGCGAGGTGATCGCGCGGATCGTCGACGGTTCGGAGCTCGACGAGTTCAAGCGGCTCTATGCGACGACGCTGATCTGCGGCTTCGCGCATATCTACGGCTATCCGGTCGGCGTGATCGCCAACAACGGCATCCTCTATTCGGAATCGGCCCTTAAAGCTGCGCATTTCATAGAACTGTGCGGACAGCGCCGTATCCCATTGGTTTTTCTGCAAAATATTGCCGGCTTCATGGTCGGCCGGAAGTACGAGGCCGGCGGTATCGCCAAGGACGGCGCCAAGATGGTCCATGCCGTCGCCTGCGCGCGGGTGCCCAAGTTCACCGTGATCATGGGCGGCAGCTTCGGCGCCGGGAACTACAGCATGTGCGGGCGGGGCTACTCGCCGCGCTTCCTGTGGATGTGGCCGAACGCGCGGATCTCGATCATGGGCGGCGAACAGGCCGCGAGCGTGCTCTCGACCATCCGCCGCGACAATATCGAAGCGGGCGGCGGCTCTTGGTCGGAGAAGGACGAGGCCGCCTTCAAGGCGCCGATCCTCGAGCAGTACGAACACCAGGGACACCCCTACTATTCGACCGCGCGGCTCTGGGACGACGGCATCATCGAGCCCGCCGAGACGCGCATGGTGCTGGGGTTGGGCTTATCTGCGGCGCTCAACGCGCCGGTCGAGGGCCCACGCTTCGGCGTATTCCGGATGTGAGGCGATGAGCGAAGCGACAGTCCTGAGCGAGGTCGACGAGCGTGGCATCGCGCGCATCACCCTCAATCGGCCGGAGATGCAGAACGCCATGAACGACGTGCTGATCGGCGCGCTCGACGCGGCGTTCCGGGGCGCTTCGGCGGACCCGGCGGTGCGGGTCGTGGTCTTCGCGGGCAACGGCAAGAGCTTCTGCTCGGGCGGCGACCTCAACTGGATGCGCAAGACGGCGGACTACGGCATCGAGGAGAACCTCGCCGACGCGCGCGTCCTGGCGAGCATGCTCGATGCGATCGATCGTTGCCCCAAGCCGGTTGTCGGGCTCATTCACGGCAACGTCTACGGCGGCGGCAACGGGCTGGTCTGCGCCGTCGATATCGCGCTCGCCGCCGACACGACGAAGTTCTGCCTCTCGGAGGTGCGGCTCGGGCTGATGCCCTCGACGATCAGCCCCTACGTCGTTCGCGCCATGGGCGCCCGCGCGGCGCGGCGCTATTTCCTCACCGCCGAAGTCATCGATGCGGCGGAAGCGCGCCGTCTCGGCATGATCCACGAGCTGGTCCGCGAAGGCGAGCTCGAAGCGTCGGGCGAGCGCGTCGTCAAGGCCCTGCTCGCCGGCGGGCCCAATGCGATCGCGGCCTCGAAGGTGCTGGTCGAGCGGGTTCGCTACGGTCCGATCGACGAGGCGATGATGGACTACACGGCGCGCGGCATCGCCGAGATCCGGGCGACCGAGGAAGGCAAGGAGGGGGCCGATGCCTTCCTTCAAAAGCGCAAACCCGCCTGGCGGACGTGACCGGGAGCGGGCGGCGTGACGTCGGGGTCGAAAGCACGGTCCGGACCGAACGGGAGGCCGGCGCGATATCGCCTGAGCGGCATAGCCTTTACCGGGGTCATGGTGGCGCTCGTCGCTTTCGGCCTGGCGCCGGTCGTCGATCTGTTCTTCTACGTAATCCTGGCCGCGCTCTTCGTCGGGGTGACGGCAATGTATCTCTCGTTCCCGGGCAGCGGCTTCTTCTGTATCGCGCTGACCAACTTCCTCGCCATCTATACCTGCCTCTTCGCCTTTTTCATCGAGGTGAACTTTCGCCCCGGCGACCGCCTCGAGGTGATCATCGCCTATCTCCTGCCGATCGCCGCGTTCGACATCGGCACCTGGCTGCGGCATGGAGAGATCCGACGGATCGTGGTCACCGCGCGTCTGCGCGAGGTGGGCCATCTCTCGCGGCCCTTCCGCTGGCTGGCGCCGGTCTTCGCCATTGGCGCGCTGACCTTCGTGCTGCCGGGATTGCCGCTCACGCCGGGCATGCTGGACTTGATCCTCATCGCCACGATGGCCGCGATCGCCGCGATCGTGCTGGTGGTGGCGCGCGACGTGGCGATCTTCCTGATCGACGTCGGGCTGATGTTCGAGGATTTCTTTCGCCGGATGTCGCACATGCTCCTGCCGGCGATGGGCTTTCTCACCTTCTATTCGATGAACATCATCGTCTTCGCCTGCATATACCGGATCATGGACCGCTACTCCGCGGCGCAACATTTCCGCATCGAAGGGGTGGCGCGGGACATCGACTTTCCCGAAAGCCTCTATTTTTCGGTGATCACGCTCAGCACCGTCGGCTATGGCGAGATCGTGCCGATGAGCGACGTCGCGCGCCTCGTCGCGGCGCTGCAGATCGTGCTCGGCGTGATGCTGCTGCTGTTCGGCTTTTACGCGATAATGAGCTACGCGCGCGGGCGGTTGGACCCAGATCGCTCGAAGGCGTCCGGGTCGGCAGACAAGGGGCGGAGCCGCGACGCCGAGGCGCGAGATTGACGCGGGATCGGAACGGGCATGTTTGAAAGCATCCTGATCGCCAACCGCGGGGAGATCGCCTGCCGCGTCATTCGGACGGCGCGGCGGCTCGGCCTGCGCACCGTCGCCGTCTATTCCGAAGCCGACGCCGACGCCCGGCACGTGGCGCTCGCCGACAAGGCGCGGCTGATCGGGCCGGCCCAGGCTTCCGAGAGCTACCTCAAGATCGACGCGGTGATCGCCGCCGCCAAGGCCGAGGGCGCGCAGGCGATCCATCCGGGCTACGGCTTTCTCGCCGAGAACGCCGACTTCGCCGAGGCCTGCGCCAAGGCGAAGCTCGCCTTCGTCGGCCCGCCGGTCGAGGCGATCCGCGCCATGGGCTCGAAGAGCGCCGCCAAGGAGATCATGGCCAAGGCCGGGATCGCGCTGGTGCCGGGTTATCACGGCAAGGACCAGAAGCCGGGGACGCTGCGCAAGGCGGCGGAAAGGATCGGCTATCCGGTGTTGCTGAAGGCCTCGGCGGGCGGCGGCGGCAAGGGCATGCGCCTCGTGGAACGTGCGGATGGCTTCGACGAGGCGCTCAAATCGGCGCGGCGCGAGGCCAAGGCGGGGTTCGGCGACGACCGGATGCTGGTGGAGAAGTTCATCGAGCGGCCGCGCCATATCGAGATCCAGATCTTCGCCGACCGGCACGGCAGCGCCGTCCATCTCTTCGAGCGCGACTGCTCGATCCAGCGCCGCCACCAGAAGGTGATCGAGGAGGCGCCCGCGCCCGGCATCACCGAGGCGCGCCGGCGCGAGATGGGCGAGGCGGCGGTGGCGGCGGCGACGGCGATCGGCTACGTGGGCGCGGGCACGGTCGAGTTCATTGTCGACCGGGCGGGCGATTTCTATTTCATGGAGATGAACACGCGCCTGCAGGTCGAGCATCCGGTGACCGAGATGATCACGGGCCAGGACCTTGTCGAGTGGCAGCTCAGGGTCGCCGCCGGCGAGCGCCTGCCGCTCGGCCAGGACGACCTCGCGATCTCGGGCCACGCAATCGAGGCGCGCATCTATGCCGAGGACCCGGCGCGCAATTTCCTGCCGGCGACCGGCCGGCTCCACCACCTGCACTTCCCGGCCGAGGATGCGAACACCCGCGTCGATACCGGCGTTCAAGAGGGCGACGAGGTCTCGATCTACTACGATCCGATGATCGCCAAGCTGGTCGTGCACGGCGAGGGCCGCGCGGCGGCCGTGAGCCGCCTCAAGGCCGCGCTCGGCGAGGTCCGCGCGGTCGGGGTCACCACCAACGCGGCGTTCCTGCGCGCGGTGGCGGGGCATACGTCCTTCGCAAAGGGCGACTTCGATACCGGCTTCATCGAGCGGCACAAGGCCGCGCTGATCCCCGCGGCGGCGGCCGCGCCCGACGAGGCCTTGGCCTACGCTGCGCTCGCCGTCGTGCTGGCGCAGGCGCGGGCGGCCGCGGAGCGGGCCGCGGCGTCGGAAGATCCCTATTCGCCCTTCAACCGCTCCGACGGCTGGCGGCTCAACGACGACGCCCATACGGTGCTGCGCTTCGACGACGGCGCAAACGAGATCGCGGTCACCGTGCATTACCGGCGCGCCGGCTACGTCTTCGACCTGCCGGGCGGATCGGTTTCGGTGCGCGGCGCGCTCGAAGACGACGGCGTGCTGCGGGCCGATATCGGAGGCACGCGGGGACGCGGCGCGGTCGTCCGCCAGGCGCAGATGCTGCATGTTTTCATCGACGGGCGGGTGCACCGCCTCGAGATCGTCGACCCGCTCGCCGCGGTCAGCGACCTGGAAGCCGGCGGCGGGCGGCTGACCGCGCCGATGCCCGGCAAGATCATCGCCGTGCATGTGAAGGCCGGGGCGGCGGTGGCGCGGGGCGCGGCGCTCTTGGTCATGGAGGCGATGAAGATGGAGCACACCATCGCCGCCCCCGGCGACGGCACCGTCACGGCCGTGCATTTCAAGGTCGGCGAGCAGGTCGACGAAGGCACCGAGCTGATCGAGTTCGAAGCGGCGGAGGGCGCCTGACATGTCGCTGCCGCGCCGCGTCAAGATGGTCGAGGTGGGCGCCCGCGACGGGCTGCAGAACGAGCCGGGGACGCTGCCGACCGCGCTCAAGGTCGCGTTCATCGACCGGCTGTCGGCAACCGGGCTGAGCGCGATCGAGGCCGGCTCCTTCGTTTCGCCCAAGGCGATCCCGCAGATGGCGGATACCGACGAGGTGATGGCCCGGATCGCGCGCAAGCCCGGCGTGAGCTATCCGGCAATTGCGTTCAATATCAAAGGACTGGAGCGTGCAATTGCCGCGAAAGTGGAAGAGGTGGCGATCGGCACGGCGGCTTCCGAGACGTTCTCCCAGCGCAACACCAACTGCTCGATCGAGGAGAGCTTCGAGCGTTCGCGGACGATCTGCGAGGCGGCGGCGGCCGATGGGCTGCGCGTACGCGGCTATGTCTCCTGCGTGCTCGGCTGTCCCTACGAGGGTGAGACCGATCGGGCGCTGGTCGCCGACATGGCCGAGGAAATGGCCGGCATGGGGTGCTACGAGATCTCGCTCGGCGACACGATCGGCGTCGGCACGCCGGAAAAAGCCAAGGCGATGATCGACGCGGTGGCCAGGAAGGTGCCGATGGAGCAACTGGCGCTGCACTTCCACGACACCTACGGGCAGGCACTGGCGAACATCTATGCCGGGCTCGAGCTTGGCGTCGCGGTGGTGGACAGCTCGGTGTCGGGGCTTGGCGGCTGCCCCTACGCGCCCGGCGCGGCCGGCAACGTGGCCAGCGAGGACGTGCTCTACATGCTGAACGGGCTCGGCATCGAGACCGGCGTCGACTTCGACGGGCTGGTCGCGGCGGGGCGGTTCATCACCGATGCGATCGGCCGGCCGCCGGTATCGAAAGTCGCCCAGGCGATACGGGCCAAGGCCAGCTAGGCGCGGTTTCGGGGGTTCGCGCGGGATCGGGCCGGAACGCTGGCGGGGCGGTTTCTGTCATGCTAAACGGGACGCCATCGAGCTTGCTCCGCACCATGACCGTTCACCTCCTCAAACTTTCCGTCGGCTCCGCTTCGATCGAGACGCTGTCCGCATGGCAGGCGCAACGCCTGGCCAAGCTCGGCAAGCTCTTCCACCGCACCCGGCACGCGCCGCGGCGCGCCGACGAGGTGCTGAACGGCGGCTCGATCTACTGGGTGATCCAGCATTTCGTGATCGTGCGGCAGCGCATCATCGGCATCGAGCCGGCGCACGACCCCGACGGAACCAGATGCTGCCACCTGATGCTCGACCCGGAGCTGGTGCGCACTCGGCCGCAGCCGCGCCGCCCGCACCAGGGCTGGCGCTATCTCGACCCGGCCGACGCGCCGCCCGACGTCGGCGCGGTCGCCGATCTCGAGAATGAGCCGCCGCCCGCCATGGCCGCGGAGCTGCGATCGCTCGGGCTGATCTGAGCGCTTCCATGATCTTCACATTGCCGCCCGGGCTCGACGCGAAACGGCTGGCGATGAACGCGCTCTACCGGGCCGACGAGAGCGCGGTCGTGCGGGCGCTGCTGCGGAAGGCGCGCCTGGCGCCGGACCAGCGCCAGCAGGTCGAGCGCCGGGCGCGGCGGCTGGTCAAATCGGTGCGCGCGGCGCGGCTCAATCGCGGCGGCATCGACGCCTTCCTGCAGGAGTACGAGCTGTCGAGCGACGAAGGCGTGGTGCTGATGTGCCTCGCCGAGGCGCTGTTGCGCATTCCCGACGCCGACACCGCCGACCGGCTGATCCGCGACAAGATCGGCGGCGCCAACTGGAAGCGGCACATGGGCGCCAGCGAGTCGCTCTTCGTCAATGCCTCGACCTGGGCGCTGATGCTGACGGGGCGCCTGCTCGGTCCCAAGCCGCGCGCGGAGCACGATCTCGGCTCGACATTCACAAGGCTGATCGCGCGCAGCGGCGAGCCGATCATCCGCCAGGCGATGACCCAGGCGATGCGCATCCTCGGCCGCCAGTTCGTGATGGGTCGGACGATCGGCGAAGCGCTGGAGCGCGCCCGCGACGAGACCGAGCACGGCTACCGGCATTCCTTCGACATGCTCGGCGAGGCGGCGCGGACGGCGGCCGACGCCGCGCGGTACTTCGAAGCATACGCCGCCGCCATCGCCGCCATCGGGGCGGCGGAGCGCGGCGACGATCCGATCGAGCAGCCGGGCATCTCGGTCAAGCTCTCGGCGCTTCATCCGCGCTACGAATTCGCCCAGCGCGAGCGCGTGCTGGCCGAGATGACGCCGCGCCTGATCGAGCTCGCGGCGATCGCCAAGGCGGAGGGGATCGGCCTCACCGTCGATTCGGAGGAGGCCGACCGGCTCGACCTCTCGCTCGACGTCTTCGAGCGGGTCTCGGCCGAGCCGAGGCTTGGCGGCTGGGACGGGCTGGGCCTCGCGGTGCAGGCCTATCAGAAGCGCGCCTTGCCGCAGCTCGATTGGCTGGCGGAGATCGCGCGGCGCGACCGCCGCCGGTTGATGGTTCGCCTTGTGAAAGGCGCCTACTGGGATACCGAGATCAAGCGGGGGCAGGAGCGGGGGCTGGACGGCTATCCGGTCTTCACCCGCAAGCCCGCCACCGACGTCTCCTACATCGCCTGCGCCCGCCTGCTGCTGGGCGACCCCAAATCCTTTTACCCGCAGTTCGCCACCCACAATGCGCTCACCCTCGCCACCGTCGAGGCGCTGGCGGGCAAGGCCGGCGCCTTCGAATACCAGCGCCTGCACGGCATGGGCGAGGCGCTCTACGACGAGATCGTGGGGCCGGGGCCGGACGCGCCGAAATGCCGGGTCTACGCGCCCGTCGGCAGCCACGAAGACCTGCTGCCCTACCTGGTGCGGCGGCTCCTGGAGAACGGCGCGAACACCTCCTTCGTCAACCGCATCGTCGACGAGGATCTGCCGGTCGCCCGCATCATCGCCGATCCGGTCGAGGCGATGGCGCATATGAAGCCGATCCCGCATCCCGGGATTCCGCTGCCTGCGGCGATGTTCGGCGAGGAGCGGCGCAACTCGGCCGGGATCGACCTCAGCGACCCGGTGGCGCTGGGCGCGCTTGCCGAGGACATGACGAGCGCGGCCGGCGCCGATTGGACGGCGGCGCCGGGCGAGCCGGCGGGCGGCGCCAAGGCGGCGGCGCGGCCGCTCAACGATCCCGCGGACCGCCGACAGACGGTGGGCGAGGTTCACGAGGCCGATGCCGAGCAGGTCGGGCGCGCCGTGGCGGCGGCGCAGGCGGCTTTCGCGGGCTGGGAGCGGCTGCCGGCGGAGGCGCGGGCCCTGTGCCTGGAGCGCGCGGCCGACCTCTTCGACGAGCATCGCGCCGAGCTGATGGCGCTCGCGGTGCGCGAGGCGGGCAAGACGATCCCCGATGCCCTTGGCGAGGTGCGCGAGGCGATCGATTTCCTGCGCTACTACGCGGCGCGCGCGCGGACGGATTTCGGCGCGCCCACGACGCTGCCCGGCCCGACCGGCGAGCGCAACGAGCTGTCGCTGCATGGCCGCGGCGTCTTCGCCTGCGTCAGCCCGTGGAATTTCCCCTTGGCGATCTTCACCGGCCAGGTCTCCGCCGCGCTGGCGGCGGGCAACACCGTGCTTGCCAAGCCGGCGGAACAGACGCCGCTGATCGCCGCGCACGCGGTGCGGCTGCTGCATCGGGCGGGGGTGCCGGAGGAGGTGCTGATCCTGCTGCCGGGCGACGGGCCCGGCGTCGGCGCGCCGCTGGTGGCCGATCCCCGCATCGCCGGGGTGGCTTTCACCGGCTCGACGGAGACCGCGCGGGCGATCAACCGGACGCTTGCCGCGCGCGACGGGCCGATCGTGCCGCTGATCGCGGAAACCGGCGGGCAGAACGCGCTGATCGTCGACTCCTCCGCGCTTGCCGAGCAGGTCGTCGAGGACGTGCTGGCCTCGGCCTTCAACAGCGCCGGCCAGCGCTGCTCGGCGCTTCGCGTGCTGTTCCTGCAGGACGAGGTCGCCGAGCGGACGATCACGATGCTGACCGGCGCCATGGCCGAGCTCCGCATCGGCGATCCCGCGCTGCTGTCGACCGATATCGGCCCGGTGATCGACGGCGAGGCGCGCGACATGCTGGCGGCCCATGCCGGGCGCATGGACCGCGAGGCGCGGCTCATTCATGCGGTGGCGCTGCCCGACGGCGTCGAACACGGGACCTTCTTCGCGCCGCGGGCCTACGAGATCGACGGCATCGAGCGCCTGGAGCGCGAGGTCTTCGGCCCGATCCTCCATGTCGTGCGTTACCGCGCGGACAGGCTCGACGCGGTCGTCGATGCGGTCAACGCGACCGGCTACGGGCTCACGCTCGGCGTCCACAGCCGTATCGACGCCACGGTTCGCGCGGTCCACGCCCGCATCCGCGCCGGCAATGCCTACGTCAACCGCAACATGATCGGGGCGATCGTGGGCTCGCAGCCGTTCGGCGGCGAGGGGCTGTCAGGAACCGGGCCGAAGGCGGGGGGTCCGCATTATCTCCATCGGTTCGCGGTGGAGCGCTCGCTATCGGTCGATACGACGGCGGCGGGCGGCAACGCCGCGCTGATGACGCTCGAGGACGACTGAGCAGGTCGTGATTGGGCCGGATCAGTTTTTGATCCGACCCAAATGCGATCCGATCAAAACCCAAACGGAAACGCGAGGGCCGGGGAGCCCTCGCGTCCGCTCGGCGATGAGGGGGGTGCGGCATAACCCTCACCGTCAACGAAACGTTCTACGGGTCCGCGACGGCCGTCATCCCCCGAATTTTTTCGCGGCCGGCTTAGAGTATTGTCCGGAAGGGTTTACTCACTATGGCCCTCTCCCCTCGGGGGCACGGGTGTCCGGGGAATGAGTCGATTGGTCGCGGGGGCATGCCCGGTACTCCTAGCGAAAGCCGTGTACTTTCTGGTTGTCGAGACTCAGAAAGGGAGCCGGGCATGCGTTACCT